>Ga0228703_1000931_pt1 | contig 18918 bp, 18 predicted proteins | sample McNCre217_Aug_MG_3_FD_178020 | JGI IMG/M metagenome (GOLD analysis project Ga0228703, IMG submission 178020) | Freshwater microbial communities from McNutts Creek, Athens, Georgia, United States - 29-17_Aug_MG | ecosystem: Environmental > Aquatic > Freshwater > Creek | place: USA: Georgia... | reverse complement strand
TCAATCGGTAGCAATTCTGATCTTGGCACCAATGGCTTTTCATAGTTTGCTTCACCATTTGCATCGAGTTCATACCAGACGGGAATTGGCACACCAAAGAATCGTTGGCGTGAAATCAACCAGTCGCCGGTAAGACCGTTTACCCAGTTTTCGTAGCGAACCCGCATAAAGTCTGGGTTGAAATTGAGCTGCTTGCCGAGCTCGATCAGGCGCTCTCTGATTGCCCCATCGCGTCCACCGTTGCGGATGTACCACTGGCGAGTTGACACAATTTCGAGGGGCTTATCGCCTTTTTCAAAGAACTTGACATCGTGGCTGATTGGGCGAGGGTCGCCAATCATGTCACCTGACTTTTGAAGCAATTCAACGATTCGCTGCTTGGCTGAGAAGACTGTCTTGCCAACAAGTTCGGCGAACACTGCCTTGCCCGTTTCCGAGGTGATCGCCGCAGGCATTTCATCGATTATGCGCCCGTCCCAGCCGATGATCGCGCGGTTTGGTAGGTCAAGTTCGCGCCACCAGATAACGTCTGTCACGTCTCCGAAGGTACAAATCATCGCAATTCCAGAACCCTTGTCGATCTGCGCCAGGCGATGAGCGACCACGGGAACTTCAACATCAAATAGGGGAGTGCGAACAGTCTTCCCAAAGAGGCCCTGATAGCGGGCGTCGTCTGGATGTGCGACCAGAGCAACGCAAGCTGCCAGCAATTCCGGGCGAGTGGTTTCGATGTAAATCTTGCCGCCATCCCAAAGCGCAGGGTCAACGTTGAAACCAACTCGGTGGTAGGCCCCAGGCTGCTCTCTGTCCTCGAGTTCGGCTTGCGCTACCGCGGTTCGGAAGGTGATGTCCCAGAGGGTTGGCGCCATCGATTGATACGCCTCGCCGCGCTCTAGGTTGCCCAGAAATGCCTTTTGCGAAACTGCAATCGCCGCAGGAGAAATGGTTTGGTAAGTCTGCTTCCAGTCCACCGAAAGCCCAAGTTTGCGCCACAGGGCTTCAAATTGCTTCTCGTCTTCCGTAGTTAGACGTTCACAAAGTTCGATGAAGTTTCGACGCGAAATAGCAATTTGGTCCGCTGCCTTGGAGCTCTTGTTGTCGCCGCCCTCGAAAGGAGGAACAAAATTCTCCACGTATGGCAGGGATGGGTCGCATCGAACCCCGAAGAAGTTTTGAACACGTCGTTCGGTTGGAAGCCCATTGTCATCCCAACCCATCGGGTAGTAGACCTCTTTGCCGGTCATGCGCTGGTATCGGGCTACGACATCTGTGTGGGTGTAGCTAAAAACGTGGCCAACATGGAGTGAACCAGAAACGGTTGGCGGTGGGGTGTCGATAGAGAACACCTGCGACTTATCCACTCCACGATTGAAGTGATAAGTGCCCTCGGACTCCCAGCGGGTGCCCCACTTATCCTCTAAACCCTCGACGCCAACCTTGTCGGGAGCGTTGGCAGGGGCAAGAATGTTGCTGGCTGAGCCTGAATGGGCATTAGTCACGTGAAAGTCTCCAAAAAACGGGTTTCTAACAGGTTAACATTGATAGGAGATTTCCTTTTACTGACAAGCCAGAAAGCCTTGAATGTATCCCAAGCACAATGATTCGACTAAAGCCGTGCGCGAAGGTGTAAACCCGAGCCCTTCCTTTCCGGCAGTTGAAGAGGGAATTCTAAGTTTTTGGAAGGGCGACGGTACTTTCCAGGCTTCGATCGATCAGCGAACTGCCGCCAACGCCGAGGAATTCGTCTTTTACGATGGACCACCGTTCGCGAACGGCCTGCCTCACTACGGACATCTCCTGACCGGTTACACCAAGGACCTGGTTCCGCGTTTTAAGACTATGCAGGGCTACCGAGTCGAACGTCGATTTGGCTGGGATACTCACGGTCTGCCGGCAGAAGTAGAAGCCGAACGTCAGCTTGGCATTTCTGGTCGCCCAGAGATCGAGAAATTTGGAATCGACAAGTTCAACGACTACTGCCGCACTTCGGTGTTGAAGTACACCAAGGATTGGGAGCAATACGTCACCCGTCAGGCCCGCTGGGTTGACTTCGAAAACGACTACAAGACACTGGACACCGATTACACCGAAAGTGTTATTTGGGCGTTCTCTGAGCTCCACAAGAAGGGCCTGGTTTACGAGGGGTTCAAGGTCTTGGCATATTGCTGGCGTTGCGAAACACCTTTGTCCAATCATGAACTCCGCATGGATGATGAGGTGTACAAGAATCGCCAGGACCAAACTCTAACGGTCACATTTCCTGTGTCAGAAGGTCAAGAACTTGCCGGCGTGCGCCTGTTGGCATGGACCACGACGCCATGGACACTACCAACCAACTTTGCATTGGCTGTTGGCCCAGAAATTGTTTATGCGGTCGTTCCGGCAGGTCCCACCGGTGCCGGTGATGGCGGGCCAACCGGTACCAAATATTTGCTAGCCAAGAATCTCGTTGGTGGCTATTCCAAGGACCTCGGTTATGACTCGATTGAAGCTGCCGAGGCTAGCATTACCGAGACATTCTTGGGCAGTGAACTTGCAGATTTGCAGTACGAACCGCTGTTCAACTACTACGCCGATCAAGAGAAGTTCGATACTTCCAATGCCTGGAAGGTTTTAGTAGACGATTACGTCGGCGATTCAGATGGCACTGGAATTGTTCACCAGGCGCCGGCCTACGGTGAGGATGACCAGCGTGTTTGTAATGCTGCAGGGATTCCTACCTATGTCTCAGTGAACGAGAGAGCCGAATTCAACTCGATCATCACAGATTTCGAAGGCATGCACGTTTTCGAGGCAAATAAGCCAATCACTCAATTCTTGAAATCCGCGGAACGCGTTCTTCGCCAGGCAAGCTACGAGCACTCGTACCCGCACTGCTACCGATGCAAGAATCCGCTCATTTACAAGGCAGTATCATCCTGGTTTGTGGAGACCACCAAACTGCGCGACCGCATGTTGGAGTTAAACCAAGAAATTGATTGGACTCCTGACCACACCAAGGACGGCTCGTTCGGCAAGTGGCTGGAAAACGTTCGTGACTGGGCGATTTCTAGAAATCGCTTCTGGGGAGCGCCAATACCGGTTTGGAAGTCAGATGATCCAAACTATCCACGTATCGATGTCTACGGGTCAATGGATGAACTCGAGCGCGATTTTGGCATCAGACCAAGTGACTTTCACCGCCCCGTAATTGACCAACTGACGCGGCCAAACCCTGATGACCCGACTGGAAAGTCAACGATGCGCCGAGTGCCCGAGGTTTTGGACTGCTGGTTCGAATCCGGTTCCATGCCATTCGCCCAGGCGCACTATCCGTTCGAAAATCGTGAGTGGTTTGACTCTCACAATCCGGGAGATTTCATCGTTGAGTATGTGGGTCAGACTCGAGGTTGGTTCTATACCTTGCACGTTCTGTCAACTGCATTATTTGATCGGCCAGCCTTTAAGTCAGCCGTTTCACATGGAATCATTTTGGGCAACGACGGCCAGAAAATGTCGAAGTCGCTTCGCAACTATCCAGATGTAAATGAAGTGTTTGACCGTGATGGTGCTGATGCTATGCGTTGGTTCCTGCTATCAAGCCCAATCCTTCGCGGCGGTAATCTAATCGTCACCGAGCAGGGTATCCGTGAAGGGGTTCGCCAATTCCTGCTGCCTCTCTGGAACACCTATTATTTCTTCTCGCTTTACGCCAACGCATCGGGTTACGAGGCAAAGAAATCCTTTGAAAGCACGGATGTCCTTGACCGTTACCTGCTTTCAAAAACCAGGGATCTGATCACCGAAGTTGAAGGCCATTTCAATAGGTTTGACACCTACTCTGCGGCCGCGACGCTTCGTGATTTCGCCGATGTGTTGACCAACTGGTACGTTCGTCGCTCTCGTGATCGCTTCTGGGAGGGATCAACCGAGGCTTTTGACACACTGTTTACTGTGCTCGAAACTCTTTGCCGAGTGGCTGCGCCAATTCTGCCAATGGTCTCCGAAGAAATTTGGAAGGGTCTGACCGGCGGAAGAAGCGTACACCTCGAAAACTGGCCTACAGCCTCAGAGTTGCCTCAGGACCAAGCACTAGTTTCTGCCATGGATCAGGTGCGAACCGTTAGTTCGGTCGCATCGAGTCTTCGAAAAGCCAACAGCCTGCGTGTGCGCTTGCCGCTTGCAAAGTTGACAGTGGTTACTGCTAATGCAGGCGCTTTGGAAGATTTCAGTGCGATTCTGGCTGAAGAGTTGAATGTGAAGGGCGTCGACCTGGTCGAACTTTCACTTGACTCAACCACCGAATTCGGTGTGGTGAAGCGTTTGACGGTGAATTCGCGTGCTGCTGGTCCTCGAATCGGCAAGAACGTTCAAGCGGTTATTCAGGCTGCAAAGTCTGGCGACTGGACTGAAACCGATGGCGTAATTACAGTCGGCGGAATCGGTTTAGTTGAGGGTGAGTACTCGATTGACTTGGTGGCAGATCTAGCCGAAGGTATTGATGAGTCGGCAGTGACCGAACACATTGGAATTCTGCCGGGTGGCGGCTTCCTCATTCTCGATGGCAAGGTCACTGCCGAGTTGGCCGCCGAAGGTTTGGCTCGTGACGTTGTGCGTGCTGTGCAGCAGGCTAGAAAAGACGCCGATCTCGACGTCAGCGACCGGATCAAACTCATTATCGAAGCCAGCGATGAGGTTTTGAGTGCGGTAGCCGAGCACTCTGAGTTGGTCAAGAGTGAAACACTCACCCTTGAACTCGAAACGATTTCCAACACGGCGCTAGTAAATGCAGTTGCTGTTGGCGATGGTCAACAGGTACAGGTTTCGGTGGCCAAACTTTGAGCGAAGAGAGTTATTGGGCCGCGCGCTCGGCCGAAGTTGAAATGGCTCTACTGGAGCGGGTGCCTGAAAATAATATCCGTCCTAGGCTCGAGCCAACTAAGCGACTAGTCGAGCTCCTGGGTGATCCGCAGAAGATTTATCGAATCATCCATGTAACGGGCACGAACGGCAAAACCAGCACCACTCGCTTCATCGAACGTCTGCTCAGAGAGCACGGGTTAAGAACTGGAAGGTTCACGAGCCCTCACCTTGTGAAGCTGAATGAGCGAATGTCGATTGACGGCGAGCCGGTTTCTGACGAGGCCTTGGTGGCTGCCTGGCAAGACATCGCGCCAATTGTTTCAATTGTCGATGAAGAGTTGGAAGCTGCCGGCGACGGTCCACTAACTTTCTTTGAAGTTTTGGCCGTACTCGGTTTTGCTGTTTTCGCAGATGCTCCCGTCGACGTTTTAGTTTTAGAAGTTGGCATGGGTGGGGAGTGGGACTCCACAAACGTCGCCGATGGCGATGTTGCAGTCTTTACACCCATTTCACTCGACCACATGGATCGTCTCGGAAGTTCGATTGAAGAGATCGCGAAGACAAAGTCTGGGATTATTAAGCAAGGTGCTATGGTCGTTACTTCAGCACAGACCCCCGAGGCGCTGGCAATTTTGCGTGCCAAAGCGGCTGAAAGCGGTGACTTTTTTGGTGTCTATGGCGAGAATTTTGAAGTCTTAGCGGCTGAACCAGATTCGCTTGGGCAGCAGGTTTCAATTCGATCACTTGCCGGTGAATATTCAGATTTGAATCTCCCAGTCTTCGGTGGGCATCAAGCCGAGAACGCGGCCCTCGCAATCGCTGCGGTAGAAGCTTTTCTGGGTGGTGGACAGCAACGAATCCTCGATGATGTGGTCAGAGCAGCGTTTGCCGATTTCTCATCACCTGGGCGCTTGCAAGTGGTCTCAAGGGAGCCGCTAACCATTCTCGATGCCGCGCACAATCCGAGCGGCGCGAAATCACTTGCAGAGGCGCTAAAGGTTTACTTCGGCTCTCCTCGAGTGACCGCAGTCATTTCAATTCTCAAAGACAAGGATGCTCAGGGGTTTCTCGCGGAGATTGCAGATTCAGTAGCCGAGGTTATTGTCACCCAGTCGAACTCGCCACGCGCACTGCCGGCAGCTGAGTTGGCGGAATTGGCCGTGGCAATTTTCGGTGCGGACCGTGTAAAGATTCAAGCAAACCCTCAGTGGGCACTGGCTGAAGCAGCACTAACGCTGCCAATTGGCCAAAAATCTGCAATTCTTGTCACCGGTTCGATCACGCTGGTCGGCGATGTGCTGGCCCTAAAACAGACAGAGGCGGAGCAAGATGTCTAACCCAGTAGTTAAAAAGACTCGAAACAAGTCTACCAAAAGAGCGCTCAGCTCTATCTTGATGGCATTTGAATCTTTGGTTGTGTTTTTTGCAACCCTGGTTGCATTTGGCACAAAGGCGCTCGGCCCTTCCACTGAAAATGCGGCAACCGTCTGGGCGTTTGGCCTTGGTCTTGCAATAGCTCTAATCGTTACCCCGGCCATTCTTGGCAAGCGCGGCTCCTATGCATGGGGCTGGATTTTGCAGGTAATCGTTGTATTCCTAGGCGTATGGGTGCCACTGATGTACGTCGTTGGCGGTATTTTCCTCTGCCTGTGGATTTGGGCAATGGTTGCCGGTGGCACGATTGATAAGGCGCGCGCTGCCTACGAGCGCACTCTTGGTCAAGACTTCGAATCAACAACCGGAAATTAAGGAGCAGTAAATGACTGATTCAACGCTTGTTTTAATCAAGCCAGATGGAGTTAAGCGCAATCTCATTGGTGAGATCATCGCTCGTTTTGAGGCTAAGGGCTATGTTGTAGTGGACCTCAAAATGTTCACACCTTCACGCGAGCTCTTGACAGAGCACTATGCAGAGCACGAGGGTAAGCCCTTCTACGAACCGTTGGTCGAGTTCATGTTGAGCGGCCCGGTAGTTGCGATTAAGTTGTCGGGAAACCGGGTAATCGAGGGTTTCCGTTCACTAGCTGGAACTACAGACCCGACTACCGCCGCTCCCGGCACAATCCGCGGAGACCTAGGTCGCGACTGGGGTTTGAAAGTGCAGCAAAACCTAGTGCATGGTTCTGACTCCGTAGAGTCGGCCGAGCGCGAATTGTTGCTCTGGTTCTGATACCAGGTTGGTTAAAACCAAACACCAAAAGAAATGGACCCCGACCGGGGTCCATTTCTTGTTTAGGTCTAATTTGGTTCGACGGGGTCTACTTCCAAAGCAGATGCCAAGATGACCAGAATCTAATTACGATAACGCCAAAGATCAGCAGATCGGTGCCAAGCGCCCAGGCCCAAGCCTTTTCATATGCGCGGTCGAAGAATCCTGCAAACCTAATCGGTGTATCGATTACACCCTCTCGAATCAGGAACAAGATAACTGTCCAGAACATTGGGATCATCGCTACCCAAGCGATCATGCAGTAAGGGCAAAGCACGTTGATAACGAAAGTGCTTTGGGTCCAGAGCCAGACGATGAAAAGAAAACCCATGGTCACACCGGTTGCAAATAGCCTCCAAAACCAAATCGCAAATTTAGCGCCGGCAAGAATGGCAAAGCCAACAACAATTGGTGCAATAAAGGCGGCCAATCCAATTAGCGGATTAGGGAACCCGAAGAGACGGGCCTGGGCCGTGAGCATCACAGACTTGCACGAGATGAATGGGTTCAGGTCACAACTGAGAGTGGCGCCAGGGTTTGTGGCCACATGGATACGCTCCAGAGTAAGAGTAAAAGCGGCAATCCAACCAAGGATTCCGGTGAGGATCAGAACCCAAGCGAATCTCTTTGATGGGCTAGGCAATGATTCTGTCAAGGAGGGGTTTACTTCTGTCATGATTCAAGTATGCCATCTTCTGTCTAGGTCCTTACATGCTAACCGAGGTGCGGTGGTTGGTGACATTTTGTGCGGTTAGTGTCATACTTGGAGGGTTAGACCAGCCACACCTGGTTCAACTCAGAGATTTAGCAGACACTGAAAATTTAAATCACGTAAGACCCATCGGGCAGTGCTAAGTAAGTGGTTTGCATTTAGGTTTGGTTGCTTGCAATCGCATGCAACATGGTTTTACGCCTCAGGGCTTGGTGAGTGTGGCCCAGGTTAGGGGCAGCTTGGAGTGCACCAGAAATGGTGAAAAAAGAAGATAACAACGTGTCTGCAACCGAAAACGCCGTTAAGAAGGCTGTTCGCAAGCCGGCGGCCAAGAAGACATCAGCAAACACCGATGACTTGTCTGCCGCTGCATCGAAGCCCGAGGTAAAGGCAGTCGTTAAGAAAACTGCTGCGGCAAAGGCACCTGCCAAACGAGTCACTAAGGGCACAAAAGCAGCAGCCGAACCAATCGTTGTTGCCACAGATGACTCTGCAGTTCCGCTAAAGAAGTCCCCAGCAAAGCGCGCAGTTAAAAAGGTTGCGGAGTCTGCTCCTGCCGCTTCGACGGCGCCACTCGCGCCGATTTCTGCCACCTCACTGATGTTTATGGCACCCGACCTTCCAACCCCGGTAATCGACGCAAAACGTGGGCGACCTGTCGAAGATAAAAGCGATGACGGCGACAGCCACCGTCGCACCCGAACTCGTCGACGCGCTGGCGAAGAGGGCAATCTTGAGGCCGTTGCACCTAACGCCGTTGTAAAGGTGCGAACTCCTCGTGAACCGAAGGAACCTAGCAACGAGCCAACTCGCGTAAAGGGATCAACCCGCCTCGAAGCAAAGAAGCAACGCAGACGCGATGGTCGCGATGCAGGTCGCAGACGAACCGTGATCACTGAGTCTGAGTTCTTGGCTCGCCGAGAAGCCGTTGACCGCACCATGGTTGTTCGCTCTAAAGACGGCAAGATTCAAATTGGTGTGCTTGAAGATGGCATCTTGGTCGAGCACTACGTCGCAAAGGCATCTGAGGCTTCCCTGATTGGCAATGTCTATCTAGGTAAAATTCAGAACGTTCTGCCATCGATGGAAGCGGCCTTCGTTGATATCGGTCGCGGCAGGAATGCCGTGCTTTATTCAGGAGAGGTCGACTGGGAACTTGCCGAAACTGGCAACCAGCCTCGTCGCATTGAACTTGCCTTGAAATCAGGTGACACAGTCTTGGTGCAGGTCACCAAAGACCCTGTCGGCCAAAAAGGCGCGCGCCTTACCAGCCAGGTTTCCCTTCCAGGGCGTTACTTGGTCTACGTTCCTAACGGTTCGATGAACGGCATCTCTCGAAAATTGCCTGACTCCGAGCGAGCCCGCCTGAAGAAGATTTTGAAAGAAATTTTGCCAGAGGATGCTGGCGTGATCGTGCGCACCGCAGCGGAGGGAGCAACTGAAGAGCAATTAACGCTTGACGTTCAGCGACTTCAGCAACAGTGGGAAGACATCAGCAAAAAGGTTGAAAAAGGACAAGCTCCAGTTCTGCTACACAGCGAGCCAGACCTCTTGGTCAAGATTGTGCGCGATGTTTTCAATGAAGATTTCCAAAAAATGGTTATTTCCGGCGAAGACGCTCGTGAAGTCATTGAGGAGTACCTGAAGTCCGTCGCACCAGACTTGCTAGAGCGCGTTTCAAAGTACGACGGCAACAAGGACATCTTCGACGAATATCGCGTGGGTGAGCAGATTGCCAAGGCACTTGAGCGCAAGGTTTATTTGCCTTCTGGTGGCTCGCTAGTTATTGACCGCACCGAAGCCATGACAGTGGTCGATGTGAACACTGGAAAATTTGTTGGATCGGGTGGCAACCTAGAAGAGACCGTCACCAAGAACAATCTTGAAGCCGCCGAAGAAATTGTGCGTCAGCTGCGTCTGCGCGACATCGGTGGAATTATCGTTGTCGACTTCATCGACATGGTTCTGGAATCGAACCGTGATTTGGTCTCTAGACGATTGATGGAGTGCCTCAGTCGTGACCGCACCAAGCACCAGGTTGCTGAAGTAACCTCGCTTGGATTGGTGCAGATGACACGCAAGAAGCTCGGTATCGGACTTCTAGAGGCGTTCAGCGAGCCATGTGAAGCCTGCGCCAGTCGAGGCGTGATCGTGCACCACGAGCCAATCATGCGCTCTAAGAGCATTGGGCACGAGGAGCCACGAACACAACCTCAGAAGCAGGGAAAGAAGAACCGCGGCAATAATGGTTCAAATAATGGTTCAAATAATGGTTCGAACAACTCGGGAAACGGTGCCAACAATGGCAACCACCAGCCGAAATTGGACACCGCAAAGGTGGTTACTCCTGAGCGCGCAGTTGAGTTGAACAACGTTATTGGCAAGATTGCGGCTTCAACCGTCGCGGCCCATGAGGCGGCCGGAGAAGAATCGCCGATCAGTTTGCCAAATCTAAAACTTTCTACTGAGTCGGCAAAGCCGGCTGAGGCAGAAAAACTACTTGAAGCAGTTCTAGACGCCCTTCCAGAGCCGAAAGCTCCTGGCCAGGGTCGCCGAAAGCCGCGTCGAGCAACCAGTGGGGGAGCAGCGGCACCCGTCGCAGCGGCCTCCGGTTCGGAAAACTAAAGGTTAAATCTGTTTGACCCCAGCGCAAAGGCAATGTAGACTAAATCCTCGTTGCCTGCTGAGTTTTTCGCACGAGCAACATCCAAGTCTTTTTGAACAAAGGGTAGATCTGTGGTTTTCGCAGTTGTCCGCGCAGGCGGCCGTCAAGAGAAGGTGTCAGTAGGCACCATCGTGACTCTCGACCGTATTAAAGCTGATGCCAACGGCAAGATTGAGCTTCCGGCTCTTCTGCTAGTTGACGGTGACAAGGTCACAACCGATGCCAAGGCGCTTGCCAAGGTTAAGGTCACTGCTGAGGTCCTAAACGACCTTCGCGGTCCAAAGATCATCATTCAGAAGTACAAGAACAAGACCGGTTACAAGAAGCGTCAAGGCTTCCGCGCGGATCTAACCCGCGTTCAGGTCACCGAGATCAAGTAAGGACTGATCCAAAATGGCATCGAAAAAGGGTGTAAGTTCCACTCGAAATGGTCGCGACTCTAACGCACAGCGTCTAGGCGTTAAGCGCTACGCAGGTCAGGAAGTCAACGCAGGCGAGATCATCGTTCGTCAGCGCGGAACCCACTTCCACCCAGGCGCCAACACTGGCAAGGGCAAGGACGACACTCTGTTTGCACTGGTTGCGGGCAAGGTTGAGTTCGGCACCAAAGGTGGCCGTCGCGTTGTGAACATCGTTGAGGCTGCGTAAGCGGTTCTAGTTTTTCTAGGAAGGCGAGCCTTTTTGGCTCGCTTTTCCTGTTTCTAAAGCACTTTGAAAGGGGCTCACCATGGTTTCATTTGTTGACCAAGTGACGCTTCACCTTCGCGCGGGCAACGGCGGGGACGGTTGTGTTTCGGTTAAGCGTGAGAAATTCAAGCCGCTAGCTGGCCCAGATGGGGCTGACGGCGGCCGCGGCGGCTCGATTAGCTTGATCTCGGACCCAAACGTCACGACCTTGCTTGACTATCACTTTCACCCACACCGTGCTGGTGGCGACGGAGGTGACGGTGCTGGAGATTTTAGGAACGGCGCCCACGGCGAAAGCTTAATCCTTCCGGTTCCAGTTGGCACTGTGGTCAAAAATGAAAAAGGCGAGGTAATCGCCGACCTTGACGAGCCTGGCATGGAACTTGTTGTTGCCGAGGGCGGAATTGGCGGACTCGGCAACGCTGCGCTCTCTAGTTCGAAACGCAAGGCGCCAGGTTTTGCACTTTTCGGAGTTCCGGGATGGCAAGGGGATGTAATCCTCGAACTGAAGTCTGTCGCTGACGTCGCTCTAGTTGGCTATCCAAGTGCGGGTAAGTCATCGCTTATCGCCGCACTTAGCGCGGCAAGACCAAAGATTGCAGACTATCCATTCACAACCTTGCACCCAAACCTCGGTGTAGTTCAGGCCGGTTCGACTAGGTTCACAATCGCTGATGTCCCGGGTTTGATCGAGGGAGCTAGTCAGGGCAAGGGTCTTGGCCTCGAATTCCTGCGACACGTAGAACGCTGTGCAGCGCTTTTGCACGTTATTGACTGCGCAACACTAGAACCGAATCGTGACCCGCTTACCGATCTCGACAAGATCCTAAAAGAACTCGATGCATATGAGGTTCCTGAGGGGCAGACACCGCTAACTGAGCGCCCACAATTAATCGCGCTCAACAAGGTCGATGTTCCAGATGCACTCGAACTTGCCGAATTTGTTCGTCCTGATCTTGAAGCTCGCGGCTACAAAGTGTTCCTCATCTCAGCAGCAAGCCACCAGGGCCTTCGTGAATTGAACTTTGCGTTAGCCCAATTGGTTGAGCAGGCTCGCAAGGATGCGGTGGGCGCACCCGTAAAGCCTCGCATTCAGCTAATGCAGGCAAAGCGTGACGAAAACAAATTCACCATCACTCGAGAAGAGGTTGGTGGCGAAGAGATCTTCCGCGTGCTTGGCCCTAAGCCAGAACGTTGGGTTCACCAGACAAATTTTGCCAACGAAGAAGCCATCGGTTATCTAGCCGACCGTCTAGGCAAAATCGGAATGGAAAACGAGCTGTTCAAAGTTGGCGCATCTGCCGGTTCTACCGTTGTGATCGGCCCGGGCAAGGGCATCATCTTTGACTGGGAGCCAAGCATTGCTTCTGCTGGAGAGCTCATCGCCGGTCCCCGAGGAACTGACGCCAGATTCGACATGCGTGAGCGTCGCACCACAAAGGAACGTCGTGCAACTTACACCGAGCGCATGGATGCCAAAGCCGCACTTCGTGATGAAATGAAAAAAGAGGGCGAGGCCGGAATCTGGTCAAACCCTGAGGACTTCGAAAAGGAAGACTAAGTGGGACTTCGAGACAGAAGCGAGTTGGCTCGAGCCAAACGCGTTGTAGTCAAAGTTGGTTCATCATCGATCAGCGGTGTGAACGAATCGAAAATCGAACACTTGGTTGACGCATTGGCTGCTGCTCACGCACGTGGTGTTGAAGTTATTTTGGTGTCTTCTGGTGCGATTGCTACCGGGCTACCTCTACTCGGGCTTTCTGAAAAACCAGATGATCTAGCAACTCAGCAAGCTCTCGCTTCGGTTGGTCAAAGTCGTCTTATTTCTCGCTACCAGAGCAGCCTTGAGCGCTTCAACATCATCGCCGGGCAGGTTCTTTTGACCTCCGGTGACATGGAGGAAGACGAGACTCGACTTAACGCCAAGCGCGCGATGGACAAACTAGTTTCCCTTCGAGTTCTTCCGATCGTCAATGAAAACGACACCGTTGCCACAGCTGAGATTCGATTTGGTGACAACGATCGTCTTGCCGCATTGGTCGCCGTTCTCGTCGAGGCGGATGCTTTAGTACTTTTGAGTGACGTCGATGCGCTGTATGACATGCCGCCTACCAAGCCGGGCGCAAAGCGAATTGACACAGTTGAGCTAGGTGCTGATTTAGCCTGGGTCGAAGTTGGCGGAAGCAGCACAGCAGTTGGAACCGGAGGTGCGGTTACCAAAGTTGGTGCAGCGCACCTTGCCACTGAATCTGGCGTTAGTGTCTTGCTAACCAGTACCGATAACGTTGCCGCCGCCTTGCAAGGGCAGGCAGTTGGCACTTGGTTCAAGTCGGAATAGGGTAGAAAAATGACCACAGCATTAGACAAGATTCGACTCGCAAAAAGTGCCGCCAGCGCTCTTGCTCAAGCTACGACCGAACAGAAGAATTCTGCTCTCGAAGCAATCGCCAATTTATTGCCGGCTCGAGCCGCTGAGATCATTGCCGCCAATGAAATCGATTTGGCGCGTGGCGTTGACAATCAGATGACCGAGAGTCTTCAAGATCGTCTTCGTCTAGATGTTGGCCGCATTCAGGCAATCGCAGATGCCACGCGCAAGATTGTTGGCCTGCCTGACCCAATCGGTGATGTAATTCGGGGGATGTCTTTGCCGAATGCATTGAAACTCACCCAAATCCGAGTTCCACTTGGAGTAATTGGTTGTATTTATGAGGCGAGACCAAACGTAACCATTGACATCGCCGTTCTGGCTATCAAGAGCGGTAACGCGGTTGTGCTGCGTGGTGGAAGTGCTGCTGAGAAAACCAATGAAGTGCTCGTGAAATTGCTTCAGGACGCTTTGGCACTGGCAGGCATTAATTCAGATGCAGTTCAGACAGTTGACGAGTTTGGTCGTGACGGTGGTGTCGAGATGATGCGCGCCGTTGGTTTGATCGATGTTCTCATTCCACGCGGTGGTGCCGGGCTGATCCAACAAGTAGTAAACGAAGCAAAAGTTCCGGTCATCCAAACCGGCGATGGAGTGGTGCACATCTTCATCGATGAAACTGCTCGGTTGGATTGGGCTGTCGAAATCGCGCACAACGCCAAGGTTCAGAGGCCAAGCGTTTGCAATGCTGTTGAGACACTATTGATTCACGAGAATGCCGTAGAGCGAGTTTTGCCTGCCGTATTGGATCGTTTGGCCGAATCCGGAGTAACTATCCACGGCGACGAGGCCACCCAGTCAAACTTCTTCGCTGCTGTGCCTGCCACCGAAGAGACTTGGTCCACCGAGTACCACGACCTCGATGTTTCAGTGAAGGTTGTCAAGGACTTGGATGAAGCCCTGGATCACATTGCAAATTACTCGACAAAGCACACCGAGTCGATCATCACCGACAACATTGAGAACGCTGAGCGCTTCTTAAATGAGGTTGATGCTTCAACCGTGATGGTTAATGCTTCAACTCGCTTCACTGATGGTGGCGAATTTGGATTTGGAGCCGAAGTAGGAATTTCAACTCAGAAATTGCACGCGCGAGGACCTATGGGGCTAATCGAACTAACCAGTACTAAGTGGTTAGTTCGGGGTAATGGCCAGGTTAGAGCCTAAAACGCATTGGTTCTGGGTTATTCTTTAGATAAGTTTTTAGGAGAAAAATGAACATCATCGCAGCAGCCGAAGCCGGTCTAGCACTGCCATTTCCTTCGTTCGTGTTTGGCATTATTGCCATCTCAACATTCATTCTTTTGGGTCTAGTGACTTTCTCATACCGAGATGTGGCTAACCGTCACGATCACAAGACCAGCAACACCAGCTCACACCACTAAAAAGACTTCCGGCCTCTGGCATGAAAAAGCTTCGACTCGGTGTGATGGGTGGAACCTTCGACCCAATCCACAACGGTCACTTGGTGGCTGCCAGCGAGGTCGCTTCAGCGCTTTCATTAGATGAAGTGCTATTCGTTCCAACCGGTCAACCTTGGCAAAAAAACGAGGTTTCTCCAACCTCTTGGCGTTACCTAATGGCCGAAATCGCCACGGCAGCAAACCCAAGATTCAAAGTGAGCACAGTCGATATCGATCGTCTCGGTCCGACCTACACTGTCGACACCTTGAGAGACCTGCACGCTCAGTTTCCCGACGCAGAATTGTTTTTCATCACCGGCGCTGACGCTGTGACCACGATTGCGAGCTGGAAAGACTCAGCAGAGCTTTGGTCTCTTGCCAAGTTCGTTGCCGTCACCCGGCCAGGCCACCAACTGAACCTACCCGACGCTCCAGAGGGTGCGATTCAAGTGTTAGAGATTCCCGCATTGGCAATTTCGTCAACTGATATCAGAACTCGTGTGGCAGTCGGCAAACCTATTTGGTACCTGGTTCCAGATGGCATTGTTCAGTTCATTGCTAAGCACGGGCTGTATGGTGGGGTGCAGAAATGAACGAGTTTAGGAGCCGCCGCGAATTGCGTGAGGCAGAACGCCAAGGTTTGGTTGCCGCGCCCGAACAAGTTTTTGATTTGCCAACCGGTTCAATAAAAACTCTTAATCCGTCGGACGCTCAGGATTCGAATCAATCGCAGGACGTTGCCGCCGCCGCAGAAATGCTTACTCGTCGTCGCCTTCGTGAAATGGAACGCAACGGCAGCCTCGACCCACTAACCGGATCTGTGCCTATTCAGGCAGGCGAGAGCATGGCAGAGCCAATTCAGCAAAGTGCCACACCAAAAGGCTTCGATGAGATTCTCGCCGAGTCAGAAGAGCCGGTTACCAGCAGCGTAAACATCGTTCCTGAGTCGAAGATCGCAAGAACGCTGGATGAGGCGATTGATCCGAAACAGGTCAGCTCATCAGGCATCGCCGCAACCGACATTTTTCATGAAATGGCTCTAGATCTGAACACCCGACGACCTCGGAGACTGATTTGGTCACTGGCAATTGTCCTAGTATTGGCCGCTGCGGCCGCTGGTGCGTATATGCTTGGTATCTTCAAGTAAAACTAAGGAACTCGTGACTGCAACCCCTCAAGCAATCAAAGTAGCCAACATCGCTGCAAATGCCGCCGCCGATATTCTGGCTGAAAACCTAGTCGCGTTGGACGTCACCGATGTCATGCCGCTCACCGACATTTTCCTACTAGCCTCCGGTCGCACCGAACGCCAAGTAGCGGCTATTGCAGACAACATCGAGGAGAAAATGCTGGAAGCAGGTTTCAAGTTGCTTCACCGCGAAGGAAAAACTACCGGACGATGGATCTTGCTCGACTTTGGTGATGTCATTTGCCATGTGATGCACGAAGAGGACCGGATGTATTACTCGCTTGAGCGCCTTTACAGCGATCAGCCGGTGGTCAAACTGGATGTAGTAACGCAACAATAATTTGTTGTAAACTTGGGAAGTTGCTTCGGCAACAATCGGGCCCGTGGCGCAGCTGGTAGCGCACCTGCATGGCATGCAGGGGGTCAGGGGTTCAAATCCCCTCGGGTCCACAATGAAAATCCTCGCTTCGGCGGGGATTTCTTGTTTAAGCCGCAGTCACAGCTCGTTCGACGCTCAGTCGGCAATATCTAGGCGCTTTATCCGAGAGGTAAATCCGGATTCCAGGGTTATCCGAGACTTGGATGTTCCAAAATGTTTCGCAAGCACCTCGATGAGCCCATCATTGGCAGCGCCGTCGATCGCTCTTTGTTGAAGAAACACGGTTAGCGAACCGTCGTCATTAGTTTCCACTAAGGGTCCCTTCTTAGAACCTGGCTTAACTCTGACGGTGATACGCACGTCAGTAATCCTCTCGCAACTTAGACTGAACTCATGAGTAAGACATACCGTGGATACACCCTTGAACAGGTCGCTAAGACAATCGATCACTCTATTTTGAAGCCTGACTTCACCTATGCCGACGTCGATGCGGGCGCCGCCTTGGCGCTGAAATACAACACAGCCTCTTATTGCATCCGCCCAATGGATGTCCCAGCGGCAGCAAAGGCCCTGGCCGGAAGCACCGTAAATGTTTGCACCGTGATTGGTTTCCCGCATGGGTCGAGCACAACTGCTACCAAAGCTTTCGAAACTTCAGATGCAATCAAGAACGGTGCCGACGAAATAGACATGGTGCTAAACATTTCTGCCTTACTTTCTGCGGACTTCGACTACGTTGAGCGGGACATCCGGGCCGTAGTTGAGGTGGCACATGCTGCCGGAGCATCGGTAAAGGTCATCTTCGAAACGGCGTTCTTGAATGACGAGCAGATCGTAAAGGCCTGCGAGCTAACTGAAAAGGCGGGTGCGGACTACGTCAAGACTTCGACTGGGTTTGCAAGCGCTGGGGCAACTCTTCACAATGTCCAACTAATGAAGGCAACTGTTGGCGACCGTTTGAAAGTCAAGTCTTCGGGCGGTGTCCGCACCTTGGATCAGCTAATTGACTACATGGATGCAGGTGTAACTCGCTCAGGTTGCTCGGCAACCGAGCAGGTGCTCGAAGAGTTCATCGCAAAAGCCGTTTAGCAGCCTGATTTAATCGGTTTGGAAATTTTTGTCCAAAGGGAACATTATTTGTCAAGAGGGTGTTTACTTAACACATGAGTGAATTAACCTTTCCTTCGTTATACATTTCTCACGGTGCACCGATGCTTCTAGATGACGAGCTTTGGATGTCTGAGCTTGCTGCGTGGTCAGCTTCAATGCCTAAGCCGAAAGCTATTCTGATCGTCTCTGCCCACTGGGAAAGCGCGCCTATTTCAATCTCAGCGACCGCGGCAAAGACCCCTCTGATTTATGATTTTGGTGGCTTTGCGCCAAAGTTTTACAACATGAAGTACGAGACGCCCGACGCCAGTTGGCTCGGTGATCTTGTCGCCAAGGTTATGCCGGACAATGAGCCGGTGCACCAGCACGCCAGCCGCGGCTTGGACCACGGAGCCTGGGTGCCTTTGAAAGTTATGTATCCGGATGCAGATATTCCTGTTGTCCAGATGTCTATGCCGACCCATGATCCGGTCAAGCTTTTGGAGCTCGGTGCGCGATTGCGTACCTTGCGCGAGGAGGGCGTATTGGTTATCGGTTCGGGCTTCATGACCCACGGATTGCCTTATATCCGTGATTGGCGAAGTGATGCGGCTGCCCCTGGCTGGTCAGCCGACTTCGATCACTGGGCGGCCGAGGCGTTGGCTAAGGGTGACATCGAAACCTTGATGGATTATCGAAATGTAGCTCCTGGAATGCCTTACGCGCACCCAACTGTTGAACACTTCACGCCCCTATTCATTTCTATGGGTGCAGCTAGTTCGCCAGAGTCAATCGCTGAGACCAAAATCGATGGATATTTCATGGGGCTTGCCAAGAGATCGTTTGCGGTGGCCTAATGTCGATAAACCCGAATGATTTGAGCCGCCCACACGTATGGATTCCGGCTGCCGACCCAGCCAAGGCCAAGACGCTTCTTTTGCTTCATGGTTCAGGTGCCGACGAACACGACCTTTTATCACTTGGCAAATTGATCGACCCAACTGCAAATCTCCTTTCACCTCGCGGTCTCGTTAAGGTCGATGGCGCCAATCGCTTCTTTTTGAGAAACGATGACGGAACTTTTGTTGAGGAGACTGTGGTCAGGAATTCCGCCGAACTTGCAGAATTTCTTTGGGCCGCTTCGGGCGAATATGGTTTTGATGCCAATAATGTCTATGCTGTCGGGTTCTCCAATGGAGCGAATGCTTCAGGAGCTTTGTTGCTTCTGCAGCCAGATTCACTGCAGGGAATCATTGCATTTGGCACCACTAAGTCTTTTGTAAATACACCGTTTAAGAAAGTTCCGGATTTGACC
>Ga0228703_1000928_pt1 | contig 18968 bp, 13 predicted proteins | sample McNCre217_Aug_MG_3_FD_178020 | JGI IMG/M metagenome (GOLD analysis project Ga0228703, IMG submission 178020) | Freshwater microbial communities from McNutts Creek, Athens, Georgia, United States - 29-17_Aug_MG | ecosystem: Environmental > Aquatic > Freshwater > Creek | place: USA: Georgia... | reverse complement strand
TGCCTGGTGACAACGTGTCGATCACTGTGAAGTTGATCAACCCCATCGCGATGGAAGAAGGCCTGCGCTTTGCCATCCGCGAAGGCGGCCGTACCGTTGGCGCTGGCGTTGTTGCCAAGATCATCGCCTAAAGAGGTTCAAGTAGGGGTATAGCTCAATTGGCAGAGCGTCGGTCTCCAAAACCGAAGGTTGTAGGTTCGATTCCTACTGCCCCTGCCACCTGAAAAGGTGGATTTCAAGCCCGCCAGACCCTGGCGGGCTTCCGTGTCTGGTAAGTGTCTGTTTTTGCAGGCCTCAAAAAGGTTTCGAAGCCGCTATGGCAACGTCTGAAGTTCAAACCGTCAATTCGACTGCCGACAAGGCTCGGGTTGCAGCAGCCATTGCCTTGCTCGTCGCAGGCCTGGCGGCTTACTACCTGCTGGCCAAGCAGGGTGCGCTCGTGCAGTGGGCGGGCCTGTTGGTTGCCGTGGCTGTGGCTGTGGTGGTGTTCCTGACCTCGGAGTCCGGTCGTCAGCTGGTGGCTTTTGCCCGTGATGCTGTTCGCGAAGTCAAGAAAGTGGTTTGGCCCGAGCGCAAGGAGGCCATGCAGATCACGGCTTACGTGTTTGTCTTTGTGTTGGTCATGGCTGTGTTTTTGTGGCTGACTGACAAGACCCTTGAGTGGGTGTTTTACGACTTGATTCTGGGGTGGAAAAAATAATGAGTGATGCACTGGTCAATGCTCCCCAGGCTGGCGATTCCACCAACCCTGATTTGAAGTGGTATGTGGTTCATGCCTACTCCGGCATGGAGAAGGCTGTCGAGCGCAACATCATCGAGCGCATCAACCGCACAGGCATGCAAGGCAAATTTGGCCGCATCCTGGTTCCTACTGAGGAAGTGGTTGAAGTCAAGAATGGCGTCAAGCGCACCACCGAACGCAAGTTCTTCCCTGGTTATGTGCTGGTGGAAATGGTGATGGACGATGAAACTTGGCATCTGGTGAAGCACACCAACAAGGTGACAGGCTTTGTGGGTGGTGCCAAAAACCGCCCGGCGCCGATCTCCGAGGACGATGTCCTCAAGATCGTGAACCAGATGCAAGAAGGCAGCGACAAGCCACGCCACAAGGTGGAGTTTGAAGTGGGTGAATATGTGCGCGTCAAGGAAGGCCCGTTCACCGATTTCAATGGCACTGTCGAAGAAGTCAATTACGAGCGCAACAAGATGCGCGTGTCCGTCACGATCTTCGGTCGTGCCACGCCGGTTGAGCTGGAATTCAGTCAGGTCGAAAAGACCTGATGAGCCTGGCGGCGATCGAGTCGCCGGAAATGAACGGACTGGCTGCTACCCGACTCGGCGGTCAGTTTTGAAAATGAGTCGTTAACCCCGGGGAGCTCGCAAGAGCGTTTGAACCCGCAAGGAGAAAAGCATGGCGAAGAAAATCGTCGGCTTCATCAAGCTGCAAGTGCCGGCTGGTAAAGCCAATCCATCGCCACCCATTGGTCCCGCTCTGGGCCAGCGTGGTCTGAACATCATGGAATTCTGCAAGGCGTTCAACGCCCAGACCCAAGGCGTTGAGCCGGGTCTGCCATTGCCAGTGGTCATCACTGCGTTTGCAGACAAGTCCTTCACCTTCATCATCAAGACCCCGCCTGCAGCGACCTTGATCAAGAAGTCCATCAAGATTGACAAGGCTTCGACCAAGCCGGGTCTGGAAAAAGTTGGCAAGATCACCCGCGCTCAGCTGGAAGAAATCGCCAAAACCAAGATGAAAGACCTGACTGCCGCCGATCTGGACGCAGCTGTTCGCACCATCGCTGGTACTGCCCGCTCCATGGGCGTGAATGTGGAGGGCGTGTAAATGTCCAAGCTCACTAAAAAGCAAAAAGCCTTCGAAGGCAAAGTGGACAGCAACAAGCTGTACGCCCTGACCGACGCTCTGGCCATCGTCAAAGAGTGCGCTACGGCCAAGTTCGATGAGTCCATCGACGTGGCAGTGCAGCTTGGCATCGATGCCAAGAAGTCCGACCAAGTGGTTCGTGGCGCTGTTGTGCTGCCCAATGGCACAGGCAAGACCGCCCGTGTGGCCGTGTTCGCCCAAGGTGCCAAGGCTGACGAAGCCCGCGCTGCTGGCGCAGACGTGGTCGGTATGGACGACCTGGCCGCTCAAGTCAAGGCTGGCGACATGCCTTTCGACGTGGTGATCGCTGCCCCTGACGCGATGCGCGTTGTGGGTACTCTGGGTCAAATCCTCGGCCCACGTGGCCTGATGCCTAACCCCAAAGTTGGCACCGTGACCCCTGACGTGGCCACTGCCGTGAAAAACGCCAAGGCCGGTCAAGTGCAGTTCCGCGTGGACAAAGCCGGTATCGTGCACGGCACCATCGGTCGTCGCTCGTTCGACGCCGACAAGCTGCAGGGCAACCTGGCCGCTTTGATCGATGCGCTGAACAAAGCCAAGCCTGCCACCAGCAAAGGTGTTTACCTGCGCAAAGTGGCGGTGTCTTCGACCATGGGTGTGGGCGTTCGCGTCGACACGCAAACCATCGCAGCTTGATTGCGATAGAAATTTGAGTCGACTGCAGAGTCGGCTCAATGTGGTGGGCTGCTGCCCTTGCAAAGCAATTTGCGAACAGGGCGGCAGGTCATCCAAGACCGTTGGTGTGCCGCAAGGCACTTAATCGGCGAGTTGAAAGACTCCCGCCAACGCAGATGGCGATCCCGCTGCAGATGGATGCATTTCCAAAAACAGTTGGTCGCTGCAAGTAGGCGTGCTCCAGGGATTGACCCGAAAGCACATTTTGAAGGAGTAGACCTTGAGTCTGAATCGCAGTGAGAAAGAAGCGGTCATTTCCGAAGTGACCGGCCTCGCAGCTAAAGCTCAAACGCTGGTGATTGCGGAATACCGCGGTATCACGGTCGCTGACATGACAAACTTGCGCGTCAAAGCACGCAGCCAGGGCGTTTCGCTGAGTGTGTTGAAAAACACCTTGGCTCGCCGTGCTGTGGCAGGCAGCCAGTTTGACGTGGTGGCTGACCAGATGACCGGTCCGCTGATCTATGGCTTCTCTGAAGATGCAGTGGCTGCCGCCAAAGTGGTGGCCGACTTCGCGAAAACCAACGACAAGCTGGTGATTCGTGCAGGTGCATTTGCAGGCAAGGCCCTGGACGTCAACGGCGTCAAGCAACTCGCAAGCATCCCTTCCAAGGAAGTGTTGCTGGCCCAGTTGTGTGGCTTGCTGATGTCGCCAATGTCCCGTACCGCCGTGGTGCTGGGTGCTCTGGCGGCCAAAAAAGGCGAAGGCGAAGCTGTTGCCGCTTAAGGCCAGCATTCGTGTTTTAACCAATTGTTAGGAAATCAAAATGGCATTCGATAAAGACGCATTTTTGACCGCGCTGGACAGCATGACGGTCATGGAACTCAACGACCTGGTGAAAGCCATCGAAGAGAAATTTGGTGTGAGCGCTGCTGCTATGGCCGCTCCTGCTGCTGGCGGCGCTGCTGCTGGTGGCGCTGCTGCTGAAGAGAAGACCGACTTCAACGTCGTTCTGACCGAAGCTGGTGCCAACAAAGTGTCCGTGATTAAAGCTGTTCGCGAAATCACCGGCCTGGGCCTGAAAGAAGCCAAAGACCTGGTCGACGGCGCTCCCAAGGTTGTCAAGGAAGCTCTGCCCAAGGCCGACGCCGAAGCCGCCAAGAAGAAGCTGGAAGAAGCTGGCGCCAAGGCCGAACTCAAGTAATTCGGTCCTTTTCCAAGGCTGGAGTGTCCGCAAGGGCCTCCAGCCTTTGGCGCTTACAGAGCGCACAGAAAAACCATCGAGAAAGTCGGTTTTTCTGTGTTTTCTGACCCGACTGCAGAAGACCCTTGGTTCGGGTTGCGTGCAATGCGCAACCGTCCGCCAACGCTGGTAGTGGCCAGCCGCCAAGTTCGTTGTGTGCTTGCACGCAACACCCAGTCCTAAAGATCAAGCCCGGAGATCTCATGGCCTATACCTACACCGAACGCAAGCGAATTCGCAAAAGTTTCGGCAGCCGCGAAAGCGTGCTCGAAGTTCCTTACCTGCTGCAAATGCAAAAAGACGCTTACACGTCCTTCTTGCAGGCAGGGATGATCCCCTCCAAACGCTCTCACGAAGGCCTGCAAGCGGCATTCGAGTCGGCTTTCCCCATCGTCTCGCACAACGGTTTTGTCGAGATGAAGTTTGTGGAATACAACCTGGCCAAGCCTGCGTTTGACGTGCGCGAGTGCCAGACACGGGGCTTGACGTTCTCGTCGGCTGTGCGCGCACGCGTGCAACTCATCATTTATGACCGCGAGTCTTCGACATCGCAGTCCAAGGTGGTCAAGGAAGTCAAAGAGCAAGAGGTCTACATGGGCGAAGTGCCCCTGATGACCGACAAAGGCTCCTTCATCATCAACGGCACGGAGCGCGTGATCGTGTCTCAGCTGCACCGCTCACCTGGCGTGTTCTTCGAGCACGACAAGGGCAAGACCCACAGCTCGGGCAAGTTGCTGTTCTCGGCGCGCATCATCCCTTACCGCGGCTCCTGGCTGGACTTCGAGTTCGACCCGAAAGACATCCTGTACTTCCGTGTTGACCGCCGCCGCAAGATGCCCGTGTCGATTCTGCTCAAGGCCATTGGCCTGAACCCGGAGTCGATTCTGGCGAACTTCTTCGTCAACGACACCTTCCGTCTGATGGACAGCGGTGCGCAAATGGCATTCGTGTCCGAGCGCCTGCGTGGCGAAGTGGCCCGTTTCGACATCACCGACAAGTCCGGCAAAGTGGTGGTCGCCAAGGACAAGCGCATCACTGCGCGCCACACCCGTGAACTCGAGCAGTCGGGCACCACACACGTCAGCGTGCCTGAAGATTTCCTGATCGGCCGCGTGGTCGCCAAGAACATTGTCGATGGCGACACAGGCGAGATCATTGCCAAGGCCAACGAAGAGCTGACCGAAGCCCTGCTCAAAAAGCTGCGCTCGGCCGGCATCCAGGACCTGCAGTGCATCTACACCAACGAACTCGACCAGGGCGCGTACATCTCGCAAACCCTGCGCATCGACGAAACCGTGGACGAATTCGCGGCACGTGTGGCCATCTACCGCATGATGCGCCCTGGCGAGCCACCGACAGAAGACGCTGTGCAGGCCCTGTTCCAGCGCCTGTTCTACAACCCTGACACGTACGACCTGTCGCGCGTGGGCCGCATGAAGTTCAACGCCCGCGTGGGCCGCGACGAATCCACCGGCCCCATGGTGCTGACCAACGAAGACATCCTGGCCGTGGTCAAGATCCTGGTGGATCTGCGCAATGGCCGTGGCGAAGTCGACGACATCGATCACCTGGGCAACCGCCGCGTGCGTTGCGTGGGTGAGCTGGCTGAAAACCAGTACCGCACCGGTCTGGCACGTATTGAGAAAGCCGTGAAAGAGCGTCTGGGCCAAGCCGAGCAAGAGCCCTTGATGCCGCACGACCTGATCAACTCCAAGCCGATCTCTGCGGCCCTCAAGGAGTTCTTTGGTGCCTCTCAGTTGTCGCAGTTCATGGACCAGACCAACCCGCTGGCCGAGATCACCCACAAGCGCCGCGTGTCGGCCCTTGGCCCGGGCGGTCTGACCCGCGAACGTGCTGGTTTCGAAGTGCGTGACGTGCACGTGACCCACTACGGTCGTGTTTGCCCAATTGAAACGCCTGAAGGCCCGAACATCGGTCTGATCAACTCGCTGGCTTTGTACGCTCGTCTGAACGAGTACGGTTTCATCGAGACCCCCTACCGTCGCGTGGTGGATGGCAAGGTCACGATGGACATCGATTACCTGTCGGCCATCGAAGAAGGCAAGTACGTCATCGCCCAGGCCAACGCCACTTTGGACAAAGACGGCAAGCTGACCGGTGACCTGGTCTCTGCCCGTGAAAAAGGCGAATCCATCCTGTGCGGTGCCGAGCGCATCCAGTACATGGACGTGTCGCCTGCCCAGATCGTGTCTGTGGCCGCTTCGCTGGTGCCTTTCCTGGAGCACGACGACGCGAACCGCGCCTTGATGGGCGCCAACATGTCGCGCCAGGCTGTGCCTGTGCTGCGTCCTGAAAAGCCCATGGTCGGCACCGGCATCGAGCGCGTGGCCGCTGTCGACTCCGGTACTGTGGTGACCGCGACCCGTGGCGGTGTGGTGGACTATGTCGACGCGACCCGCATCGTGATCCGCGTGAACGACGCAGAAGCGGTGGCCGGTGAAGTCGGCGTGGACATCTACAACCTGATCAAGTACCAGCGTTCCAACCAGAACACCAACATCCACCAGCGTCCCATCGTCAAGCGTGGCGACAAGCTGGCCAAGGGTGACGTGATCGCTGACGGCGCATCAACCGACCTGGGCGAAATCGCCATTGGTCAGAACATGCTGATCGCCTTCATGCCCTGGAACGGCTACAACTTCGAAGACTCGATCCTGATCTCCGAACGTGTGGTCTCGGAAGACCGCTACACCTCGATCCACATCGAGGAACTGGTGGTCATGGCCCGCGACACCAAGCTGGGCGCTGAAGAAATCACCCGCGACATCCCCAACCTGTCCGAGCAGCAACTGGGCCGCCTGGACGAGTCCGGCATCATCTACGTGGGTGCCGAAGTGCAACCCGGCGATGTGCTGGTCGGCAAGGTCACACCCAAAGGCGAGACCACCCTCACGCCTGAAGAGAAGCTGCTGCGCGCCATCTTCGGCGAGAAGGCATCGGATGTGAAGGACACCTCGCTGCGCGTGGACCAGGGCTCGCAAGGCACTGTGATCGATGTGCAGGTTTTCACCCGCGAAGGCATCGTGCGCGACAAGCGCGCCCAGCAGATCATCGACGACGAACTCAAGCGTTTCCGTCTGGACTTGAACGACCAGCTGCGCATTGTGGAAGCCGACGCGTTCGACCGTATCGAAAAGTTGCTGATTGGCCGCGTGGCCAATGGCGGCCCGCAGAAGCTGGCCAAAGGCACCAAGCTGGACAAGGCTTATCTGGCTTCTGTCGAGAAGTTCCACTGGTTCGACATTCGCCCAGCCGAAGACGAGGTGGCCACTCAGCTCGAGTCCATCAAGAATTCACTGGAGCAGACCCGTCACAGCTTCGACCTGGCTTTTGAAGAAAAGCGCAAGAAGCTCACCCAAGGCGACGAGCTGCCAGCTGGCGTGCTCAAAATGGTCAAGGTCTACCTGGCCGTCAAGCGCCGTCTGCAGCCTGGTGACAAGATGGCCGGCCGTCACGGCAACAAGGGCGTGGTCTCCAAGATCGTGCCCGTCGAAGACATGCCTTATATGGCCGACGGCACCCCTGCCGACATCGTGTTGAACCCGCTGGGCGTGCCCTCGCGTATGAACGTGGGTCAGGTGCTGGAGGTTCACCTCGGCTGGGCCGGTAAAGGCATTGGTCACCGCATTGGCAACATGCTGCAGGCTGAAACCCAGCGCATGGAAAAAGTCGCCGAACTGCGCAAGCTGTTCGAGCAGCTCTACAACGGTCTGGGCCGTAAGGAAGACCTGTCGCAGCTGTCTGATGACGAAATTCTGGCCATGGCCACCAACCTCAAGGATGGCTTCCCCTTCGCCTCGCCCGTGTTTGACGGCGCTGCAGAAGAAGAAATCCGAGCCATGCTCAAGCTGGCCTATCCGGATGAGATCGCTGCAGCCAAAGGTCTGACCGCGACGCGCACGCAAGCCAACCTGTTTGACGGCCGCACGGGCGACGCCTTTGACCGTCCCACCACGATCGGCTACATGCATTACCTGAAGTTGCACCACTTGGTCGACGACAAGATGCACGCCCGCTCAACCGGTCCTTACTCCCTGGTCACGCAGCAGCCGCTGGGTGGTAAGGCGCAGTTCGGTGGTCAGCGTTTCGGTGAGATGGAAGTCTGGGCCCTGGAAGCGTACGGCGCCTCCTACACCCTGCAGGAAATGCTCACCGTCAAGTCCGACGACGTGCAAGGCCGTACCAAGGTCTACGAGAACATCGTCAAGGGCGAACACTCCATCGAGGCGGGCATGCCCGAATCGTTCAACGTGCTGGTCAAGGAAATCCGCTCGCTGGGCCTTGACATCGAGCTCGAGCGTTCTTAATTCACAGGCAAAGGATTCAAACCATGAAATCACTACTCGACCTGTTCAAGCAGTTCACGCCCGATGAGCATTTCGATGCCATCAAGATCGGTCTGGCCTCGCCCGAAAAGATCCGTTCCTGGTCTTTCGGCGAAGTGAAAAAGCCCGAAACCATCAACTACCGCACCTTCAAGCCTGAGCGCGACGGCCTGTTCTGCGCCAAGATCTTTGGCCCGATCAAGGACTATGAATGCTTGTGCGGCAAGTACAAGCGCCTCAAGCACCGCGGTGTGATCTGCGAGAAGTGCGGCGTTGAAGTCACACAAACCAAAGTGCGCCGCGAGCGCATGGGTCACATCGACCTGGCCGCACCTTGCGCCCACATCTGGTTCCTGAAGTCGCTGCCTTCGCGTCTGGGCCTGGTGCTGGACATGACGCTGCGTGACATCGAACGCGTGCTGTATTTCGAAGCCTATGTCGTGACCGATCCTGGCATGACACCGCTGAAGAAATTCAGCATCATGAGCGAAGACGACTACGACGCCAAGGTCAAGGAATACGGTGACGAATTCCAGGCCAAGATGGGCGCCGAAGGCATCAAGGAGCTGCTGCAAGGCATCGACATCGAAAGCGAAATCGAGCGCCTGCGTGGCGACCTGACCGGCTCCGAAGTCAAGGTCAAGAAAAACGCCAAGCGCCTCAAAGTGCTCGAAGCCTTCAAGAAGTCGGGCATCAAGCCCGAGTGGATGGTGCTCGAAGTCCTGCCCGTGCTGCCACCGGACCTGCGTCCGCTGGTGCCGCTGGATGGCGGCCGCTTTGCGACCTCCGACCTGAACGACCTGTACCGCCGCGTCATCAACCGCAACAGCCGTCTGCGCCGTCTGCTGGAACTGAAGGCTCCTGAAATCATCGCCCGCAACGAAAAGCGGATGCTGCAAGAAGCCGTGGACAGCTTGCTGGACAACGGCCGTCGCGGCAAAGCCATGACCGGTGCCAACAAGCGCGCCCTGAAGTCTTTGGCCGACATGATCAAAGGCAAGAGCGGTCGTTTCCGTCAAAACTTGCTGGGCAAGCGCGTGGACTACTCCGGTCGTTCCGTCATTACTGTGGGCCCAACCCTCAAACTGCACCAGTGCGGTTTGCCCAAGTTGATGGCCATCGAGCTGTTCAAGCCCTTCATCTTTGCCCGCCTCGAAGCCATGGGCATCGCGACCACCATCAAGGCGGCCAAGAAGGAAGTTGAAGCCGGTACGCCAGTGGTGTGGGACATCCTGGAAGAGGTCATCAAAGAGCACCCCGTGATGCTCAATCGTGCGCCTACGCTGCACCGTTTGGGTATCCAGGCCTTTGAACCCCTGCTGATCGAAGGCAAGGCCATCCAGCTGCACCCCCTCGTTTGCGCGGCCTTCAACGCCGACTTCGACGGTGACCAGATGGCTGTTCACGTGCCGCTGTCGGTGGAAGCCCAGATGGAAGCCCGCACCCTGATGCTGGCCTCCAACAACATCCTGTTCCCCGCTTCGGGTGAGCCGTCCATCGTGCCTTCGCAGGACGTGGTGCTGGGTCTGTACTACACGACCCGTGACCGCATCAATGCCAAGGGCGAGGGCCTGATTTTTGCCAACATCGGTGAAGTTCAGCGTGCCCTGGACGCTGGTGTGGCCGAGCTGACCGCCAAGATCAGCGTGCGCCTGACCGAGTGGACCAAGAACAAGGAAACCGGCGAGTTCGTGCCTTCGACCTCCATGGTGGACACCACCGTGGGTCGTGCACTGCTGTCGGAAATCCTGCCCAAGGGCCTGCCCTTCAGCAACCTGAACAAGGCGCTGAAGAAGAAGGAGATCTCCAAGCTGATCAACACGTCTTTCCGCAAGTGCGGCCTGAAAGAGACCGTGGTGTTTGCCGACAAGCTGTTGCAAAACGGCTTCCGTTTGGCCACCCGCGCCGGTATCTCGATCGGTATTGACGACATGCTGGTGCCGCCCGAGAAGCCCGGCATCATCGAAGCCGCCGAGAAGGAAGTCAAAGACATCGAGCAGCAATACGTCTCCGGTTTGGTGACCGCTGGCGAGCGCTACAACAAGGTGGTGGACATTTGGGGCAAGGCTGGTGACGCCGTCTCCAAGGTGATGATGGACCAACTCCGCAAAGAGAAGACCATCGACCGCCACGGCAAGGAAGTCGAGCAAGAATCGTTCAACTCCATCTACATGATGGCCGACTCCGGTGCCCGCGGCTCTGCAGCCCAGATCCGTCAGCTGGCTGGTATGCGTGGCCTGATGGCCAAGCCTGACGGCTCCATCATCGAGACCCCCATCACGGCGAACTTCCGTGAAGGCCTGAACGTGTTGCAGTACTTCATCTCGACCCACGGTGCGCGTAAAGGTCTGGCCGACACGGCTTTGAAGACCGCCAACTCGGGTTACCTGACCCGCCGTCTGGTGGACGTGACCCAGGACTTGGTGGTAACCGAGCTCGATTGCGGTACTGGCAATGGTTCGCTGATGCGCGCCATTGTCGAGGGTGGCGAGGTGATCGAGTCGCTGCGTGACCGTATCCTCGGCCGCACTGCTGCCGAAGATGTGTTGCACCCCGAGACCCGTGCCGTGCTGGCACCTGCTGGCACCATGCTGGAAGAAGACCTGATCGACGAACTCGAAGCCGCTGGCGTCGACGAAGTCAAGGTCCGCACTGCGCTGACCTGCGAAACCCGCTTCGGTCTGTGCGCCCAGTGCTATGGCCGTGATCTGGGCCGTGGTGGCTTGGTTAACAACGGTGAAGCTGTCGGTGTCATCGCCGCCCAGTCCATCGGTGAACCCGGCACCCAGCTGACGATGCGTACCTTCCACATCGGTGGTGCGGCTTCACGTGCGGCCGTGGCCTCCAGCGTGGAAGCCAAGTCCAACGGCATCATCGGCTTCAATGCCACGATGCGTTACGTGACCAACTCCAAGGGCGAGCTGGTGGTGATTGCCCGTTCCGGCGAGATCGTCATCCATGACGAACACGGCCGTGAGCGTGAGCGCCATAAGGTGCCTTATGGTGCGACCTTGTCGATCAAGGCAGACCAAACCATCAAGGCCGGCACCATCCTGGCCAACTGGGATCCGTTGACCCGTCCCATCATCACCGAATTCGCCGGTCAGGTGAAATTCGAGAACGTGGAAGAAGGTCTGACCGTGGCCAAGCAGGTCGACGAAGTGACCGGTCTGTCTACGCTGGTGGTGATCGATCCCAAGCGCCGTGGCGCTGCCAAGGTGGTTCGTCCGCAAGTCAAACTGATCGACGCTGCTGGCAAGGAAGTCAAGATCCCCGGCACCGACCACTCGGTGACGATCGGCTTCCAGGTCGGCGCCCTGATCCAGGTGCGTGACGGCATGGACGTGGGCCCCGGCGAAGTGCTGGCCCGTATCCCGGTCGAAGGTCAGAAGACCCGAGACATCACGGGCGGTCTGCCGCGTGTGGCCGAGCTGTTCGAAGCCCGCTCGCCCAAGGACAAGGGTGTCCTGGCCGAGATCACCGGTACCGTGTCTTTCGGCAAGGAAACCAAAGGCAAAGTCCGTCTGCAGATCACCGATCCGGATGGGAAGGTCTGGGAAGAACTCGTGCCCAAGGAAAAGAACATCCTGGTGCACGAAGGCCAGGTGGTCAACAAAGGCGAGAGCATTGTGGACGGCCCTGCCGATCCGCAAGACATCTTGCGCTTGCTGGGCATCGAAGAGCTGGCCCGCTACATCGTCGACGAAGTTCAGGACGTTTACCGCTTGCAAGGCGTGAAGATCAACGACAAGCACATTGAAGTGATTGTTCGCCAGATGCTGCGCCGCGTGGTGGTGGAGAACGCAGGCGATTCCACCTACATCGCTGGCGAGCAGGTGGAGCGTTCCGAAATGCTCAACACCAACGATGCGCTGCAAAAAGACGGCAAGATCGCGGCGACCTACAGCAACCTGCTGCTGGGTATCACCAAGGCCTCGCTGTCGACCGACTCGTTCATCTCGGCCGCTTCCTTCCAGGAAACGACCCGCGTGCTGACCGAAGCGGCCATCATGGGCAAGCGCGACGAGCTGCGCGGCCTCAAGGAAAACGTCATTGTGGGTCGTCTGATCCCTGCCGGTTCCGGTTTGGCCTACCACCAGGCACGCAAGGCCAAGGACGAAATGGACGACGCCGAGCGCCGTGCCATCGCCGATGCCGAAGCCGCCGAGTTGGCTGGTGAGCCCGCTGCCGATGTGGTGAGTGACGCAGGCGAAGCTGCCTGAGTGACAGGATCGCCGCGTCATCGGTGATCCCCGTCAGCCCCTGCGCCGCGTGCGGTTCAGGGGCTGTTTTGTTTCAAGACTTGTGACCTGCAGTCAAAGGATCTGACATGGCTTGGTTGATCGTCAGTCTGTTGTTGGCCCTGATCCTCTTTTGGGTGGTGGGTGCCCACAACCGCATGGTGCGTTTGCGCAGTGATGTGGCTCGGCAGTGGGGCATTGTCGATGTCTTCTGGCTCAAATGGCTGATGCGTTTTCAGGGGGCGATTGCGGCCCGCCAGATTCTGGCCTGGGCCTCCGAAGCTGAAGACCTGCAGACCTTGCAGGATGCCAGCGATATCCTGGTCGAGGCTTTGTCCGAGGCCCGGTCGCAGCCGCTGGATGGCTCGACCCTGCGCCGTGTTGTGGAAGGCCATGAAGCTTTGATGCGGTGCATTGACCGCGTCATGCTCACTGCGCCTGACACGGTCAAGCCGCACCTGCTGTCCGCACAGAACAAGATCGTTCAAAGTCTGCCTTTGGCACTGGCGCCCTACCATCTGGCCTGTGGCATCTACAACGACGCCATTGGACAAAGTCCGGCCAGCTGGTTGGCCCGTCGGCTGGGGCTGTCCCAGGCCGTCAGATTGAGCGTCAATGATCGCTTGGTGCTGGAGTCTTGATGGACGCGCCCACACACCAAACACCGCCTTTGTGGCGTCTGTTGCAAGCGTCTGCCCAGGCTGTACAGGCGGTCAGGGCTGGGCGCTCGTTGACCGCGCAAATCGATTCCGTACCTGCAGACTTGCGCCCCGGCACGCAGGCGTTGAGTTTTTTGGCCATGCGCCAGCTGGGCCGTGCCAGTGCCTTGCGCGCTCAACTTGCCCGCAGGGCACCGCCTGCTGCGGCCGATGCCTTGCTGTGCACCGTGCTGGCACTGGCTTGGGACGAGGCGAACGCGCCTTATCCTGTGCACACCCTGGTGAACCAGGCCGTGGAGGCCGCCCGCCGTCAACGCCAGACACAGGGGCAAGCGTCCTTCATCAATGCTTGCCTGCGCCGGTTTTTGCGTGAGCGTGATGCCTTGGTCGCCGCCACGCAGAGCCTGGTGGAGGCGCGCTGGAACCATCCTGCATGGTGGGTGGAGCGCTTGCAGGCTGATCATCCGAACCACTGGGAAGCATTGCTCACCTTGGCCCAGACACCGGCGCCCATGACGCTGCGTGTCAATCGCCAGTACGGCTCGGTGGCAGACATGCAGGTCCGCTTGAACGCCATGGGCGTGGCCTCCACCCCGGTGGGCGGTTCCGGTCTGCAGCTGCACAAGGCCTTGCCCGTGCAGCAGTTGCCAGGCTTCAGTCTGGGCCATGTTTCGGTGCAGGATGCCGCAGCCCAGGTTGCCGCGCCACTGCTGATGCAGGGGCTGGATCTGGCGCAACCCTGGCGTGTGCTGGATGCCTGCGCGGCCCCCGGCGGCAAGACTGGCCATTTGCTGGAGCTGTGCCCTCAGGCCCAAGTGTTGGCGCTGGATGTGGATGCCCAGCGTTGCCAGCGCATTCACCAGAACCTGGAGCGCTTACATGTCCCGGCCGAGGTGCGTGCAGCCGATGCCGCGCAGCCTGCGCAGTGGTGGGACGGTCAACTGTTCGATGCCATTTTGCTTGACGCACCCTGCACCGCGTCGGGCATCGTTCGGCGTCACCCCGATGTGCGCTGGCTCAGGCGACCTGAAGACAGTGCCCAGCTGGCCCAAACCCAGGCTCAACTGCTCAAGGTGCTGTGGCCCTTGCTCAAACCGGGAGGGCGTTTGCTGTATTGCACCTGTTCAGTCTTCAAGACCGAAGGGGATGCGGTGGTCGATTCGTTTCTTCAGCGCAACACCGATGCCCGATTCTTGCCCTCCCCAAGGCATTTGCTTCCTGGTGCACAACCTGCAGGCCTGCCTGTCGGAGACAATGCATTGGGTGAGCACGATGGTTTTTATTACGCACTGCTGGAAAAAGGTCCAACGGCGGCTTGACCCCCGGGCTTGGCTGCTGGGCGCGCTGGCTTTGTGGTTCAGTGTCGGTACGCTGGCCTCCAGCGTTGACCTGACCGATTTGCGTGCAGAGCGCTCGGACGGCGCTCTGGTGCTGCACACCACCCTCAAATTGGAGCTTGGCCCTGCTGTGGAGGACGCTTTGCTGAAGGGCGTCCCTGTTTATTTCGTGGCCGAGGCCGAAGTGCTGCGCGACCGCTGGTACTGGTACGACCGCAAGATCGGCAGCGTGGCACGTTACTACCGCCTGGTTTACCAGCCACTGACCAGGCGTTGGCGTCTGAATGTGTCGGCCGAGCCCATTTCTGCGGCAGGACTGGGGGGCAGCATTTCTCAGAGTTTCGACCATCTGAGTGATGCGCTGGACATGGTCCGTCGCCAATCAGGCTGGAAGCTGGCAGACCTGACCGAGCTGGACAGCGATGCGCGTCACAACCTGAATTACCGATTTCGGCTCGATGTGGCACAACTGCCCAGGCCGTTTCAGATTGCCGCAGGCAGCCAGGCTGACTGGAGTCTGAGCCTGAGCCGCAACCAGCGCATCAACTTGGAGCCGGGGCGCTGATATGCCCAGTCTGCCGCCTGAGCGAAGCCGCCAGTTACCGCCATTGATTTCACGAGCCAGCCGCTGGCTGGTGGGCTGGGGTGTCGGTTTTTTGCTGGTCATCGGTCTGGGGCTGTTGGTTCTGCTCACTCAGGCCACCACCAACCGTGAGCGCTACAACCAAAATTACGAATGGCTGCTGATCGTCAATGCGGTGGTGGCTGCAGGACTGCTGGTCACCATTGTCTGGGGCATGGTGCGCCTGTTGCGCAGGCTGCGCAAAGGCCAGTTTGGCTCTCGCTTGCTCGTCAAGCTCGCCGCCATCTTTGCCCTGGTCGGGGTGGTGCCAGGTGTGTTGATCTATGTGGTGTCCTACCAGTTCGTCTCCCGGTCGATTGAAAGCTGGTTCGATGTCAAAGTGGAAGGCGCGTTGGCGGCTGGTCTGAGCCTGGGGCGGGCGACGCTGGAGACGATGAGCCATGACCTGAACCAGAAAACGCGTGTGGCCAGCACCGCACTCACCGATGTCTCGGATGCTGCCGCCGGCATCATGCTGGAGCGTTTGCGTGAACAACTGGGGGTGAGCGATGTGGTGCTCTGGAGTGGCAATGGCCGGATGGTGGCCAGTGCCGGAACATCCCGTTTCCAGCTGAGGCCAGAGCGTCCGGCGGCAGCCCAGTTGCGCGAGGCGCGGCTCAAAGGCAGTACCGACTGGATTGAAGGGCTGGACGAGAACAATCCTGGCGGTGACAAGGCGCGTATCAAGGTGCTGGCCAGTGTGCCGCAGCTGAGCCTGGCGCTGGGCGATGAGCCTCGCGTGTTGCAGGTGACCCATGACCTGTCCCCCACGCTGGTGACCAATGCGCTGGAAGTGCAGACGGCCAATCAGGAGTACCAGGAACGTGCGCTGGCTCGGGAGGGCTTGCGACGCATGTACATCGGCACCTTGACCTTGAGCCTGTTCATGGCGGTGCTGGCGGCCATCCTGCTGGCGGTGCTGCTGGGCAACCAGTTGGCGCGACCCTTGCTGCTGCTGGCGCACGGCATGCGCCAAGTGGCTGCGGGCGATTTGAGCCCCAAGCTGGCCCTTCAAGGCAAGGATGAACTTGGCGGTTTGACCCGTTCATTTGCCGACATGACGCAGCAGTTGTCCGATGCGCGCTCGGCCGTGGAGCGCAGCTTGCGGCAACTCGATGCGGCCAGGGGCAATCTGCAGACCATTTTGGACAACCTCACGGCAGGTGTGATTGTGCTGGATGCGCAGGGCACCATCCAGTCGGCCAACCCAGGGGCCACGCGCATCTTGCGGGTGCCGGTGGCCGTGTTCGAAAGGCAGGCCTTGCTCAAGTTGCCAGGATTGCACGACTTCGCCGCAGGTGTGCAAGAGCAGTTTCTGCATCTGGGGGCTGACCCGGAGACGCATGAGCTGGACCATTGGCAAAAGTCTTTTGAAATTCACGCCACAGGGCAAGGTCTGGCGCAATCTGGGGTGACCTTGCTGGCACGCGGCGCCACATTGCCTGATGGCATGCGTTTGCTGGTGTTTGATGACATTTCAGAGATCGTTTCTGCCGAACGCGCACAAGCCTGGGGTGAGGTGGCCCGCCGGCTGGCCCATGAGATCAAGAACCCGCTGACGCCGATCCAGCTGTCGGCAGAGCGCCTGGAACGCAAACTGACGGGCAAGCTGGAGGTGGCCGACGAAGCCGTTCTGGGTAAATCGGTCAAGACCATCGTGGACCAGGTGGACGCCATGAAACGCTTGGTCAATGAATTCCGGGACTACGCCCGTCTGCCCACGGCCGAACTCAGGCCGCTGGACCTCAATGCCTTGATCCAGGAAGTGCTGGCGCTGTATGCCAGTGACCTCGACGAGCACGCGGCGCGCATCCCCGTGAACAAGCTGCTCGATCCTGCTTGCCCACCCATCATGGGAGACGCTCAGCAACTGAGGCAAGTGGTGCACAACCTGTTGCAAAACGCGCAAGATGCCTGCGAGAGTCACCTGCCGACCAGCAGAACGGCTGCAGTGACCATTCGCACCGAATGGAGTCCTGTGCGCAAAAGGGTGCGGCTGAGTGTGAGCGATACCGGCCCCGGATTCGAGAGCCATATCCTGCAACGCGCTTTCGAGCCCTATGTCACGACCAAAAGCAAAGGCACTGGCCTGGGCTTGGCAGTGGTCAAGAAAATCGCCGACGAACACGGCGCCCGCATTGACCTGAGCAATGTCATGCAGGAAGGCGAAACCCTGGGTGCCCAAGTGTCGCTATCATTCACGGTATAGAAAACGGGTGCGTGTTTTGGCGCCTTGATGAGACATCCAACACAACAGGCAATATGGCGAACATTCTGGTGGTCGATGATGAGTTGGGCATTCGCGACTTGCTCTCCGAAATCCTCTTTGACGAGGGGCATCAGGTTGAGTTAGCCGAGAACGCAGCGCAAGCCCGCGATGCACGCCAGCGCATGCGCCCTGACCTGGTTTTGCTGGACATCTGGATGCCAGATACCGATGGTGTGAGCCTGCTCAAGGAATGGGCCGCAACGGGTTTGCTGAACATGCCTGTGATCATGATGAGTGGGCACGCCACCATTGACACGGCCGTGGAGGCTGTTCGCATTGGCGCACAAGCCTTTCTGGAAAAACCCATCACGCTGCAGAAGTTGCTCAATGCAGTAGAACAAGGGCTTGCGCGTGAGGCCGTCAAGGCGACACCTGTGGTGTCGCAAGCGGTTCTCAGTGCCTCTGCGGCGGTGTTGCAGAGTCAAGAGTTGACATCGTTCCCTCCCTTGGTTGAGCAGAGTTTTGACCTCGACAGACCTTTGCGCGAAGCGCGAGACGCGTTTGAAAAAGCTTATTTCGAGTTCCATCTGGTCAAGGAAGGCGGCTCGATGACCAAGGTGGCAGAAAAAACCGGTCTGGAGCGGACCCACCTGTACCGCAAGCTCAAGCAGTTGGGTGTCGATTTGTCACGCAGCAAACGTCTGGGCTGAAATCCAGAAAGCACTCCAAACGCTGCTATAATTCACGCTACCGGCCCGGTAGCTCAGTTGGTAGAGCAGCGGATTGAAAATCCGCGTGTCGATGGTTCGATTCCGTCCCAGGCCACCAATCCAAAACGCCCAACTGTTCTCAGTTGGGCGTTTTCATTTGGGCCATCCCCAGAGCACGCGGGGTGCAGCGGCATTCTACGTGTGCCAATCCCATCCGGTGCTTGGGGCGGTACTGCCCCCCAAATCTCATATTCCGCCTTCTCTTCTCACGAAACCTCTGCAAACCCTCACGCTGTGGCACACGCAGAACGCCTTTCAGGGCAACAACTTACGCGTGTGTCGGATACGAAGGTTTTGCTATCGACTTGCATGGGCAAGCAATGAGATTTGTAGTTTCATTTGAGTTTGAGGAACCTCTTAATGAGAGGACGCTTTCTTTCTGATGTAAGCATGGGCAAAATGTTTGTAAACGCTTACTAGGCAGTTGAATCTTGTCGGCATAGTTGTCCGATGAGACTCGTCACAAGCAGCCTTCATCATCGTTTATTTGCGATCTGAAGTTCGAGGTCCGCCTTACGCTATGCTTCATTATGTGTGCCAACGCATATCGACTAGAGGCTGGACGAAGCGAAGGAAGATGGTGCTTTGCTGAGGACGCTAGGGTGTTCTGAACAGGTTTGAGAGGGTCAAGATCAGGATGAATTCGTCAGGTTTCAACAGGGAGGACGCAAAGGAGCTCGGTTTTTCCCCGGGCGTCGTTGCTACCCTAGGAGTGAGCGCACTGCCTGGCGTTGGTCCCGTAACCCTGCGCCAGCTCGGTGAGCCTGACCAGGTCCTAGATCTTTTCACCTGTGAGGATGTTGCGTCATTCGAATCAGTATTGAACGCGAAAGGTGCAAAATTTTCAGCGCAAGGAGCGGGGATTTCTGGTTGGCAGGATCACTGAAGCTTCAACTAGCCGAAGCAGGTGTGCGAGTCGAATTGGCACAGGCCCAGAGCGAGCAACGCAATGCTCGGGCACGCTTGGCCAGTTTGCTAGGGGCCAACCCACCGCGATTTACTCTCGTGTCGGGCAACGTGGA
>Ga0228703_1000924_pt1 | contig 19028 bp, 13 predicted proteins | sample McNCre217_Aug_MG_3_FD_178020 | JGI IMG/M metagenome (GOLD analysis project Ga0228703, IMG submission 178020) | Freshwater microbial communities from McNutts Creek, Athens, Georgia, United States - 29-17_Aug_MG | ecosystem: Environmental > Aquatic > Freshwater > Creek | place: USA: Georgia... | reverse complement strand
GTTCGCGGGCTTGGGCTTCTTTGCCGGCCTTCTCGCTGTACACACCGTCGATCAAATCGCGCACCTGCTTGAACACGCCGCGCGGCGTGATGCCATGGGCTTCGTTGTGGGCGATTTGTTTGGCGCGACGACGTTCGGTCTCGCCAATGGCCTTCTTCATGGACTCGGTCATGCGGTCGGCATACAGAATGGCTTTGCCACTCAGGTTACGCGCGGCACGGCCAATGGTTTGAATCAAGCTACGCTCAGAGCGCAAGAAGCCTTCTTTGTCGGCATCCAAAATCGCCACCAACGACACCTCGGGCAAGTCAATGCCCTCGCGCAGCAAGTTGATGCCCACCAGCACATCGAACGCGCCGAGGCGCAAGTCACGCAAAATTTCAACGCGCTCCACCGTGTCTACATCGCTGTGGACATAGCGGACTTTGACGCCGTTGTCGGTGAGGTAGTCGGTCAATTGTTCGGCCATGCGCTTGGTGAGTGTGGTGATGAGCACGCGCTCGTTCAAGTCGACTCGAATGCGGATTTCTTGTAGCACATCGTCCACTTGGTGGGTGGCGGGGCGCACTTCCACAACCGGGTCAACCAAACCTGTGGGACGCACCAACTGTTCCACCACCTTGCTGGCGTGGGTCTTTTCGTAGTCGGCTGGCGTGGCCGAGACAAACACCACTTGGCGCATGCGTTTTTCAAACTCATCGAGCTTCAAGGGCCGGTTGTCCAAGGCGCTGGGCAAGCGAAAGCCGTATTCCACCAAGGTGGTTTTGCGCGCGCGGTCGCCGTTGTACATGCCGCCGAGCTGGCCAATCATGACGTGGCTTTCGTCCAAGAACATCACGGCGTCTTTGGGCATGTAATCGGTCAAGGTGCTGGGAGGTGCACCCGGCGCGGCACCCGACAAATGACGGGTGTAGTTTTCGATGCCTTTGCAGTGACCGACTTCGCTCAGCATCTCAAGGTCAAAACGGGTGCGTTGCTCCAGGCGCTGGGCTTCGACCAGCTTATTCATGCCAACCAGCTCTTTCAAACGCTCGGCCAACTCCACCTTGATGGTTTCCACCGCTGCCAACACACGGTCACGCGGGGTGACGTAGTGGCTCGATGGGTAAATGGTGAAGCGCGGAATCTTTTGGCGAATGCGCCCCGTGAGCGGATCGAACAGTTGCAGGCTTTCAATTTCGTCGTCGAACAGCTCAATGCGAATCGCCAGCTCAGAGTGTTCGGCGGGGAACACATCAATCGTGTCGCCACGCACGCGGAATTTGCCGCGTGAAAAGTCTTGGTCGTTGCGCTCGTACTGCATGCGCACGAGTTGGGCAATGGCGTCGCGCTGACCCACTTTGTCGCCCGCACGGAGCGTCATGATCATCTGGTGGTAGCTCTCAGGCTCACCAATGCCGTAGATGGCCGAGACGGTGGCCACCACGATCACATCACGGCGCTCCAAGATGCTTTTGGTGCAGCTCAAGCGCATTTGCTCAATGTGCTCGTTGATGGCGCTGTCTTTCTCGATGAACAAATCGCGCTGCGGCACATAGGCCTCGGGCTGGTAGTAGTCGTAGTAGCTGACGAAATACTCCACGGCGTTGTTGGGGAAGAACTCACGAAACTCGCTGTACAGCTGCGCGGCCAAGGTTTTGTTGGGCGCAAAGATGATGGCAGGCCGCCCCAGCTGGGCAATCACGTTGGCCATGGTGAAGGTTTTGCCCGAGCCCGTCACGCCCAACAGGGTTTGAAACACCTCGCCGTCATTCACGCCCTCGACCAATTCAGCGATCGCGGTGGGTTGATCACCAGCGGGGGGATAGGGTTGAAACAACTCAAACGGTGAGCCAGGGTAGCTGACCATCGTGCCTTGAGGTGCTTCTGGGGCGGCAGAGACAGGCACGGCTGGCGCAGGTGTTTCGCGGGTGTCAGACATGGTGGTGAATACTGTATGGCTCGAAAAAAACGTGCGATTCATAAAACCGTACGGGTTGACCCTTAAAATTCAGGCCGAACGTGCAAGCCTACCGCAGACTGCACCCGTTTACCTCTCCCCCCACTCTTTATCCGTGATCAAGGACTGACAATGTCAATGTTTACCGCTGTCGAAATGGCACCCCGCGACCCCATCTTGGGCCTCAACGAGCAATTTGCCGCTGACACCAACCCCAACAAAGTCAACCTTGGCGTGGGCGTGTACTTTGACGACAACGGCAAACTGCCCCTCTTGCAATGTGTGCAAGCCGCAGAAAAAACCATGATGGCGACCCCAGCCGCACGTGGCTACTTGCCTATTGACGGCATTGCTGCCTACGACGCTGCGGTGAAAAGCCTGGTCTTTGGCGCAGACTCTGAACCCGTCAAATCTGGCCGCGTGGCCACAGTGCAAGGCATTGGCGGCACAGGCGGCTTGAAGATTGGCGCGGACTTCTTGAAGCGCTTGAGCCCCAACGCCACCGTGTTGATCTCGGACCCCAGCTGGGAAAACCACCGTGCCTTGTTCACCAATGCGGGCTTCAAGGTCGACACTTACGCGTACTACGACGCTGAAAAGCGCGGCGTCAACTTTGAAGGCATGTTGGCCTCACTCAACGCCGCTGCCGCCGGCACCGTGGTGGTGTTGCACGCTTGCTGTCACAACCCCACCGGCTACGACATCACCGCCGCCCAATGGGACCAAGTGGTGGCTGTGGTCAAGGCCAAAAACCTCACCGCCTTCTTGGACATGGCCTACCAAGGCTTTGGCCACGGCATTGCCGAAGACGGCGCGGTGATTCAAAAGTTTGTCGACGCAGGCTTGTGCTTCTTCGTGTCCACCTCGTTCTCTAAGAGCTTCAGCCTGTACGGCGAGCGTGTGGGCGCCTTGAGCGTGTTGTGCGCAGACAAAGAAGAATGCGCGCGCGTGTTGTCTCAACTCAAAATCGTGATTCGCACCAACTACTCCAACCCGCCTATCCACGGCGGTGCGGTGGTGGCTGCAGTGCTGGGCAACCCAGAATTGCGTGCTTTGTGGGAAAAAGAATTGGGCGAGATGCGCGTGCGCATCAAGGCCATGCGCCAAAAGCTGGTGGATGGCCTCAAGGGTGCTGGCGTGAAGCAAGACATGAGCTTCATCACCACCCAAATCGGCATGTTCAGCTACTCAGGTTTGAGCAAAGACCAAATGGTGCGTTTGCGCTCTGAGTTTGGTGTGTACGGCACCGACACCGGTCGCATGTGCGTGGCCGCGCTCAACAGCAAGAACATTGATTACGTCTGTAAAGCGATTGCAGCCGTCATGTGATGGACCTGCAACAAAAAAAAGGGCCTCAGGGCCCTTTTTTTAGCCCCAAATCACCGAGCGCATCGCGATGGATGCCAGCTGATAACCCTCGTTGAAAAACTCAACCGGCTCCCCCGCCTCTGCAGCACCGGCGGCATATAGCAAGGGCAAAAAGTGGTCGTAGCTGGGGTGCGACATCTTCGCGATGTCACCCTGCGCTTGAAAATCCACCAACGCTTCGTTGTGGCCAGAGTTGATTTGGGTGGCCACCCATTGGTCAAACTTGACCGCCCAGTCATAGGCTTGGTTGTCAGCGGCTGAGCGGTTCATGGTGCGCAGGTTGTGCACGGTGTTGCCACTGGCCATGATGAGTACGCCTTGCTCGCGCAAGGCGCGCAGCTGCTGACCCAAGGCATAGTGCTCTGCCGCAGGACGGTGGTAGTCGATGCTCAGCTGCACCACCGGAATGTCGGCCGCAGGAAACATGGGCTTGAGCACGCTCCACGCCCCATGGTCCAAGCCCCATTCCGTCAAGTCCAGCCCCACAGCCTCGCCCGTGTGGGGCTGGCGCAGTTGCTGCGCGGTCTGGGCCGCCCATTCGGGTGCGCCGGGCGCGGGGTACTGCTGCTCAAACAGCTCTTGTGGAAAACCACCAAAGTCATGGATGGTTTTGGGCTTGTCCATGCCTGTGAGCCACCATCCTTGGGTGATCCAATGGGCCGAGATACACAAGATGAGCTTGGGTTTGGCCCAACGGCTGCCAAATTGAGCCCCTAAATCCTGCCAAGCGCGGCGGTACGGACTGTCTTCAATCACGTTCATAGGGCTGCCGTGCCCCACAAAAAGTACGGGCATACGGGTCGAAAAGATAGAGGTGCTCATCAATGGGTCCAAGACAGAGAAAGGTGCCTAGTAAATTGGGGGACAGACTCCATTTTGAACGATGAAACTGCTGCTATATTGCACTGCAACATTTTTGTGAGATACGACTTATGCTTTACCAAATCTTCGAAACACAGCGCACCTTGATGGAGCCGTTCGCAGACTTTGCGCAGGCGGCCTCGAAGCTCTACAGCAACCCCATGTCGCCAATTGGCCAAAACGCCATGGCACAGCGCGTGTCCGCTGGTTACGACCTGCTCTACCGCTTGGGCAAAGACTACGAAAAACCAGCATTTGGCATCCAATCAGTGGAAGTCGACGGCGTCAGCGTGGCCATTCACGAGCGCATTGAAATCAACAAGCCTTTTTGCGAACTTCGCCGCTTCAAGCGTTTTTCAGACGATGCCGCCACCCTGAACAAGCTCAAAAATCAACCCGTGGTGTTGATCGTGGCGCCCTTGTCGGGCCACTACGCCACGCTGCTGCGCGACACCGTCAAGACCATGCTCAAAGACCACAAGGTCTACATCACTGACTGGCGCAATGCACGCTTGGTGCCGTTGAGCGAAGGCGAATTCCACCTCGACGACTACGTGAACTATGTGCAAGAGTTCATCCGTGACTTGCAAGCCAAATACGGCAGCTGCCACATCATGAGCGTGTGCCAGCCCACCGTGCCAGTGCTGGCCGCGGTGTCCCTGATGGCCAGCCGTGGTGAACAAACACCTTTGAGCATGACCATGATGGGTGGCCCCATCGACGCCACCAAGTCCCCCACAGCCGTGAACAACTTGGCCACCAACAAGAGCCACAGCTGGTTTGAAAACAATGTGATCTACCGCGTGCCCGACAACTTTCCCGGTGCTGGCCGTCGCGTCTACCCTGGTTTTTTACAGCACACAGGCTTTGTGGCGATGAACCCAGACCGCCATTTGAAGAGCCATTACGACTACTTCAAAGACCTGATCAAGGGCGACAACTCCAGCGCCGAATCGCATCGCCAGTTTTATGACGAGTACAACGCCGTGCTCGACATGGATGCCGACTACTACTTGGAAACCATCAACACCGTGTTCCAAGAGTTCAAATTGGTGCGCGGTACTTGGGAAGTGAAAAACCCACAAGGTAAGCTTGAATTGGTGCGCCCACAAGACATTCGCAACACCCCGCTGTTAACCGTCGAAGGCGAGTTGGACGACATTTCTGGCTCAGGCCAAACCGAAGCAGCGCACAAGCTGTGCAGCGGCATCGTGCGCCAAGCGCATCACCACCTGGAAGCCAAAGGCGCAGGCCACTACGGCATCTTCAGTGGTCGCCGTTGGCGCGAGGTGGTGTACCCACACGTCAAGAGCTTCATCCTGGAAAACAACAAAGCAGGCAAAGTTGCCAAAGCAGCTGCGCCTAAAAAAGCAGTTGCGGCTCAAAAAGCGGTTGCGGCTCAAAAAACTGTTGCAGCCAAAAAGACCCGCCCTGCTGTGGCCAAAAAAGTGGCCGTCAAAGCAGCTGCCAAGCCTGTCGCCAGAAAAGCTGCTTCTGCCAAGAAGTGAGCCTCGCTCAACAGCTCAACGATGCCCTGCCGCAAACGCAATGCACGCGCTGCGGCTACCCGGATTGCCAGCGCTACGCCCAAGCCATAGCGCTTGGCGAAGCGGGCATCAACCAGTGCCCACCCGGAGGCCAAGAGGGCGTGGTGCGCTTGGCGGCTCTCACCGGCCAACCTGTCGCGCCACTCAATCCTGACAACGGCTTAGAAGGCCCGCGCACCATCGCCATCATTGACGAGGCATGGTGCATTGGCTGCACGCTGTGCATCGGCGTCTGCCCCACGGATGCCATCGTTGGCGCGAACAAGCGCATGCACACGGTGATTGAGCCGTATTGCACAGGCTGCGAGTTATGCATCCCTGCGTGCCCCGTGGACTGCATCTCGCTCGAACCGGTTGACCTCGACCTCAGCGGTTGGGCAGCGTGGCCACAGGATTTGGCCAACTTGGCGCGCTCGCGCTATGAGGCACGCCAAATACGCTTGCAACGTGAAGCTGCAGAACACGACCAACGTTTGCAAGCCAAAGCGTTGAAGAAATTAGCCGATTTGCCCGCGCACACCAAAGGCACCGAGCATGCGCCCGAGGTGGACCGCAAACGTGCCATCATCGAAGCCGCGCTCGCCAAAGCGAAAGCCCGTCAAGCGACCAAGGCGTGAGCAAGATGGGGGTCCGCTCCTCTACGCTTGAAATACCCCTCCTCTATGCATACACATTTATCTACCCGCAAAGAACTTTTACTCCTTCTGGTCTTGGCTGGCATTCAGTTCACGCACATCGTGGACTTCATGATCATGATGCCGCTGGGGCCGCAACTCACAGGTCTGTTTGACATCAGCTTTGCTGAGTTTGGATTACTGGTTTCGGCCTACACCGTGGCGGCGGGACTGTCTGGCTTGTTTGCCACCATGTTCATTGACCGTTTCGACCGCAAGCGTTTGCTGCTCACCCTGTATGTGCTGTTTGCGCTGACCACCGTTGCATGTGGCGTGGCGCCCACTTATGGCTGGTTGATGGCAGCACGCATTGCCTCTGGTTTTTTTGGCGGCGTGTTGTCGACCATGACACAAACCATCATTGGCGATGTGGTGCCCTTTGCCCGACGGGGCCGAGCCACTGGCATCGTGATGACCTCGTTCTCGGTGGCCACCGTCGCAGGCGTGCCTGCGGGCCTGCTGTTTGCCAATCAATGGGGCTGGCACACGGCCTTTTTTGCCATTGGTGTGATGTGCCTCATCGTGGGCATATTGGCGGTCTACAGCGTGCCCAAGCTAGACGCCCATGTGGCACACGCCAAAGACAAACATGTGTTGCACGCCATGGGCCAAGTGCTAGGTGAAGCCAACCAGCGCATGGCTTTGCTGTTATCGGCCACCATGCTGTTTTCAGCCTTCACCATCATTCCCTACATCACGCTGTACATGCAGAAAAATCAAGTGATGGCAGCCCACGAAATTCCATGGTTGTACTTTTGCGGGGGTGTGGTCACGCTGTTCAGCGGGCGTTGGGTGGGGAGTGTCACAGACCGCTTGGGCAAACGCCAAACCTTTCAACGTGCCGCGCTGTTCTCGATCATCCCGATGTTTGCCATCACGCTGCTCCAACCTGTGCCGCTGTATGTGGTGTTGCTTGTGACCACCAGCCTGTTCTTCGCCATGAATGCGCGCATGATTCCTGGCATGGCGTTGCTCACCTCGGCCGCCAACCCCAAATTTCGCGGCACCTTCATGTCGCTCAACGGTGCGGTTCAATCGTTCTCCATGGGCGTAGCGGCATGGGTGGGTGGCATGCTGCTGCACAACGAACCCAACGGCCAAGTGACGCACTATTGGTGGTGTGCCGTGGTCGCGTCTTGCGCATCCTTGCTCGCCTGTGCATTGGCCCAACGCGTGTCTATGCACGAGTGACACCCATCCTTGCGCACATGTGCAAGACTGCATGAAAAAAGCCGCTCATATGAGCGGCTTTCTTATTGAGCATGCCTTGCGAAAAGGCTCATCATCAAACGCTTAAGCGTGCGAGGCGGCCAAGGCCGCAAAGGCCTTGACCACTTCGGCGGGGGCTTGCACCAGTTCAATCAGTACGCCCTCGCCCCCAATCGGAAACTCGTCATTGCCCTTGGGATGCAAAAAGGTGATGTCAAAACCTGCCGCACCTTTGCGGATGCCACCGGGTGCAAAGCGCACGCCTTGCGATGAGAGCCATTCCACAGCCACTGGCAAGTCATCGATCCACAAGCCCACATGGTTCAACGGGGTGGCGTGAACCGCTGGTTTTTTGTCGATGTCTATGGGTTGCATCAAATCGACTTCAACCTTGAAGGGGCCGACGCCGATGGCACAAATGTCTTCGTCCACGTTCTCGCGTTCGCTTTGAAATGTGCCTGTGACTTCGAGGCCAAACATATCCACCCACAGCTTTTTCAAACGACCTTTGTCAGGGCCGCCGATGGCGATTTGTTGAATGCCGAGGACTTTGAAGGGACGCAGGCTCATGTGCAGACTCCTGATTCTGTTGCGTGGTGAAGCGAATGCGGTGGTGTGCTGGCGATGTGGACAGTTTGCAAACCCAGTTTGTGGAGCAAATGGTTATCTGCCTCAACATCCGGATTGCCTGTGACCAGCAATTTATCGCCGTAAAAAATTGAATTCGCTCCGGCCATGAAACACAGTGTTTGCACTGCCTCACCCAATTGCTGGCGTCCAGCAGACAGACGGACACGGGCTTTGGGCATGGTGATACGCGCGACCGCAATCATGCGAACAAAATCCAAAGGGTCGACGGGTTCGCTGTCTGCCAGCGGCGTTCCAGGCACACGCACCAAGCTGTTGATCGGCACCGACTCAGGATAGGGATCCATGTTGGCCAACTGTGCAATCAGCCCTGCACGGTGCACAGGTGCTTCGCCCATGCCCACGATGCCACCGCAGCACACGCTGATGCCTGCAGCGCGCACGTTTTTCAGCGTATCCAAACGGTCCTGGTAAGTGCGCGTGCTGACCACATCGGTGTAGTACTCGGGTGCAGTGTCCAAATTGTGGTTGTAGTAATCCAGCCCTGCTGCCTTGAGTGACTGCGCTTGATGTGGTTGCAGCATTCCCAGCGTGGCACAGGTTTGCAGACCCAAGTCTTTCACAGCTTGCACCAGCTCGGACACTTTTTCAATGTCTCTGTCCTTGGGCTCGCGCCAGGCGGCGCCCATGCAAAAACGAGTTGCACCGGCGTCCTTCGCCAACTGGGCCGAACGGGTGACCTCTTCGACCGACATCAACTTTTGCGCTTGCACGCCCGTATCGAACTCGGCCGCCTGTGGGCAGTACCCACAGTTCTCAGGACAACCACCCGTCTTCACGGACAACAAGGTCGCGAGCTCGATGTCTCCGGTTGGCCAATGCTGTCGGTGAACCGTCTGGGCTTGATACACCAAATCCATGAACGGTTGATCGAGCAAATTCTGAATCGCGTCAACTGTCCAGGGCCCCTTCTGTTCATGCGCCTTGACGGGCTTGTGCAGCTGGACAGTCTGTGGGGTGATCATTCGAACTCCACAATCATTTGGTCCACCGTCAGTGATTCGCCTTTGGATGCCACCACTTTTTTGACCACGCCGTCTTGGGTCGCGAACAAAACGTTTTCCATCTTCATCGCTTCGATCACGGCCACGCGTTCACCCGCTTGCACTTTTTGACCAGGCTGCACCGCCACATCGACCAACAAGCCAGGCATGGGAGAAATCACATATTTGCTCAAATCGGGTGGTGCTTTGAATGGCATGAGCTTGTGCAGCTCGGCCATGCGAGGCGACATCACCAAGGCTTCGATGCGCGTGCCGTTGTGCTGCACTTGCAAGGCCAAAGGGTTCTTCAAGGTGCCGCGCTCCACTTGCGCGGTGAAGGGCTTGCCATTGACCGCGCCTTCGATGCGGATGTCGTTCAAGCGTGAGTTGCTTTCAATCGCATAGGTCTTGCCTGCGATGGTGATTTGCGCCACGCCTGACTTGCCCACGAACTCGTCCACATGCACTTGCACATAGCGGTTTTTACCGCCTTGGCCCAACTCGACCACGGTGTAGTCCTGACCCACCTTGACGTCATAGCCAGGCAGCTGACCACTCAGGTTGGCAGCACGCTCGCGCGACTTGCGACGCACGAATGCGGCCAAGGCAGCCAAAAAGTCGTGGTCATCATGCGGCACATCTTCGGCCCGGAAGCCATGTGCATATTGCTCGGCAATGAACCCCGTGTTGAAGTCACCCGAGACAAACTTGGGATGCGCCAGCAACGCGGCTTGGAAGGGGATGTTCGAGCTGATGCCGCGAATCACAAAACCGTTCAAGGCTTCACGCATCTTGGCAATCGCCTCGTTGCGGTCTTTGCCGTGCACGATGAGTTTGGCGATCATCGAGTCGTAGAACATCGGGATTTCGCCACCGTCTTGCACGCCGGTGTCCACACGCACGCCAAGCAGGTCGGCCGTGTTGCCTTGGAACATGGTTTGTTTGGGCGTTTGAAAACGCACCAGACGCCCGGTCGAAGGCAAGAAGTTGCGGAACGGGTCTTCGGCGTTGATGCGGCATTCAATGGCCCAGCCATTGCGTTGCACGTCTTTTTGCGCGATGGGCAATTTCTCACCAGCAGCCACGCGAATCATCATCTCCACCAAGTCGAGGCCGGTGATGGCTTCGGTCACGGGATGCTCCACCTGCAAGCGGGTGTTCATCTCCAGGAAGTAGAAGTCTTGGTCTTTGCCGACCACAAACTCCACCGTGCCTGCCGATTGGTACTTCACCGCCTTGGCCAAGGCCACAGCTTGTTCGCCCATGGCCTTGCGGGTGGCTTCGCTGATGAAAGGCGATGGCGCTTCTTCGATCACTTTTTGGTGACGGCGCTGGATGGAGCACTCGCGCTCGTTCAAATACACCACGTTGCCATGGCTGTCGCCCAGCACTTGAATTTCGATGTGGCGTGGTTCGAGCACGTATTTCTCAATGAATACACGGTCATCGCCAAAGCTGTTGCGCGCTTCGTTGCGACACGAGGTGAAGCCTTCAAACGCTTCTTTGTCGTTGAAGGCCACGCGCAGACCCTTGCCACCGCCGCCTGCCGACGCCTTGATCATCACGGGGTAACCAATGCCTTTGGCAATTTCCACCGCTTGCTCGGCGGTGTCGATGGCATCGTTGTAACCAGGAATGGTGTTGACCTTGGCTTCGTTGGCCAGCTTCTTGGATGCGATCTTGTCGCCCATCGCTGCAATAGAGTGCGCCTTGGGGCCGATGAAGGCAATGCCTTCGTCTTCGCAGCGCTTGGCAAACTCGGTGTTCTCGCTCAAGAAACCATAACCCGGGTGAATCGCTTGAGCGCCCGTAGCCTTAGCAGCAGCGATGATTTTGTCAGCCACCAGATAAGACTCGCGCGAAGGCGCGGGGCCCAACAACACGGCTTCGTCGGCCAGTTGCACATGGCGTGCTTCTTTGTCTGCCTCAGAATAAACAGCCACGGTTTGGATGCCCATCTTGTGAGCGGTAGCGATGACGCGGCAAGCAATTTCGCCACGGTTTGCAATCAGGATTTTTTTAAACATGGACGATCTCCATCAAACAATTCTTTGCGGGAAACACCGTGGCGCAGGCTTTGCCAAGACACAGGTGTTGCCCCCTTGAGGGGGAAGCGCCGAAGGCGCTTCGGGGGTGGGTCATAAAGGAATGTTCCCGTGCTTGCGCCATGGGTTGTCAATCTTCTTGTCTTTGAGCATCACCAACGAACGGCAAATGCGCTTGCGGGTTTCGTGCGGTTGAATCACGTCGTCGATGAAGCCGCGTGCGCCCGCCACAAACGGGTTGGCAAAACGGGCTTTGTATTCGGCTTCTTTGGCCGCCAGTTTTTCGGGGTCGCCTTTGTCTTCGCGGAAGATGATTTCCACCGCGCCTTTGGCGCCCATCACCGCGATCTCAGCGTTAGGCCAGGCAAAGTTCACGTCACCGCGCAAGTGCTTAGAGGCCATCACGTCATAAGCACCACCATAGGCCTTGCGTGTGATGACGGTGATTTTTGGCACCGTGCACTCGGCGTATGCGTACAGCAACTTAGCGCCATGCTTGATGATGCCGCCGTACTCTTGCGAGGTTCCTGGCATAAAGCCGGGCACGTCCACAAACGTAACCACTGGGATGTTGAACGCATCGCAGAAGCGCACAAAACGCGCTGCCTTAATGGAGCTCTTGATGTCCAAGCAGCCTGCCAACACCAAGGGTTGGTTGGCCACGATGCCCACAGTTTGGCCTTCCATACGGGCAAAACCGATCAAGATGTTTTTGGCGTAGTCAGGTTGCAGCTCAAAGAAGTCGCCATCGTCCACAGTTTTGACGATGAGCTCTTTCATGTCATAGGCTTTGTTGGGGTTCTCAGGCACCAAGGTGTCCAAGCTCATGTCCATGCGGCCCGATGGATCGCCACTGACGCGCACTGGCGCTTTTTCGCGGTTATTCAAAGGCAGGTAGTTGTAGAGGCGACGCAGCATCAACAAGGCTTCGACGTCGTTCTCAAAGGCCATGTCGGCCACACCGCTCTTGGTGGTGTGGGTCAAGGCGCCGCCCAATTCTTCAGCCGTGACTTCTTCGTGAGTCACGGTCTTGACCACTTCAGGACCTGTCACAAACATGTAAGACGTGTCTTTGACCATGAAGATGAAGTCGGTCAAGGCGGGCGAATACACCGCACCACCAGCCGATGGCCCCATGATCATGCTGATCTGCGGCACCACGCCGCTGGCCATGACGTTGCGCTGGAACACTTCGGCATAACCACCAAGCGACGCAACGCCTTCTTGAATACGCGCACCGCCCGAGTCATTCAAACCAATCACGGGGGCACCGACCTTCATGGCTTGGTCCATGATTTTGCAAATCTTCTCGGCATGGGTTTCAGACAAGGCGCCGCCGTACACCGTGAAGTCTTGGCTGAACACAAAGACCAAGCGGCCATTGATCATGCCGTAGCCCGTGACCACGCCGTCGCCCGGGATCTTGTTGCCTTCCATACCGAAGTCGGTGCAACGATGCTCCACGAACATGTCCCACTCTTCGAAGGTGCCTTCGTCCAACAGCACTTCGATGCGCTCACGTGCCGTCAGCTTGCCCTTGCTGTGTTGGGCGTCGATGCGCTTTTGGCCACCGCCCAAGCGCGCCGCCGCACGTTTTTGTTCCAGTTGTTCAATGATGTCTTGCATGGTTGCTCTCTTTTCTCCAGGAAGATTTCAAATTAACTCTGCGCTTGGTAAGCACTGAGCAGTTGACGGGCTGCCGTCGAAGCAGCCAACTGCCCCGCGCCCACTTGGTGACTGAGTTGGGGCAGCAGTGCTTGCACACGTGATTGCGCCCGAAAATTTTGTTTCAGACCTGCGTCAATGCGTTCCCACATCCACGACAGAGCTTGCTGTTGGCGACGCGTGTCAAAGCGTCCATTGTTGGTTTGCAGTCGCTTGAAGTCAGTGACCGCAGACCAAAACGCATCCACGCCTTGGTTGAGCAAGGCGCTGATTTTGATCACTTGAGGATGCCATTGGGTCTCGTTGTGGTGGGCGTTGTCCGGATTGCCGTGCATGCCCAGCAAACGCAAGGCACTGGTGATTTGCGCTTCGGCACGGGTGGCGGCGTGCAAGTCGATGTCCGACTTGTTGATGACCACCAAATCGGCCAACTCCATCACGCCTTTTTTGATCGCTTGCAAATCGTCGCCTGCATTGGGCAGCTGCAGCAAGCAAAACATATCGGTCATATTGGCCACCGCTGTTTCGCTTTGGCCCACGCCCACAGTTTCCACAATCACCACGTCATAGCCTGCAGCTTCGCACACGAGCATGGACTCACGGGTTTTCTCGGCCACGCCACCCAAGGTGCCGCTGGACGGGCTGGGGCGAATGTAGGCTTGTGGGTGGACCGACAAATGTTCCATGCGGGTTTTGTCACCCAAGATAGAACCACCCGACACGCTCGACGAAGGATCTACCGCCAACACGGCCACGCGATGACCTTGGCCAATCAAATACAAACCCAGCGCTTCGATGAAAGTGGACTTTCCCACACCTGGCACACCACTGATGCCCAGGCGAAACGACTGGCCCGTGTGCGGCAGCATGGCCGTGAGCAACTCGTCGGCCAAGGCGCGATGGTCCGTGCGCGTGGACTCTAGCAAGGTGATGGCTTTGGCCATGGCGCGGCGCTGCACAGGCGCTTGCCCATGCAGCAGACCTTGCAACAGTTGATCAGGCGTCACGCCGCGTGTCCGTGTGCAAGCCTGGGCTTAGCCCAGCGCCTTTTTGATTTGCTCCAGCACGTCTTTCGCGCTGGCAGGGATGGGCGTGCCGGGACCATAGATGCCTTTGACGCCAGACTCATACAAAAACTCGTAGTCTTGGCGCGGAATCACACCGCCCACAAACACGATGATGTCGTCTGCGCCTTGCTTCTTCAGCTCGGCGATGATGGCAGGCACCAAAGTTTTGTGACCGGCAGCGAGGGTGGACACGCCCACGGCATGCACATCGTTTTCGATGGCTTGGCGCGCGCACTCTTCGGGCGTTTGGAACAAGGGGCCCATGTCCACGTCAAAGCCCAAGTCAGCGTAAGCCGTTGCCACCACTTTGGCACCACGGTCGTGGCCGTCTTGGCCGAGCTTGGCGATCATCACGCGGGGACGACGGCCTTGGGCATCGGCGAATTCGCTGATTTCTTTTTTCAGTTGGTCCCAGCCTTCGGCTGAATCGTAAGCAGCTGCATACACACCGGTCACCTTTTGCGTGTCGGCGCGATGGCGGCCGAAAACTTTTTCCAAGGCATCGCTCACCTCGCCTACCGTGGCGCGCAGGCGAATCGCCTTGATGGACAAATCGAGCAAGTTGCCTTCGCCACTTTCAGCGGAAGCGGTGAGCGCGTCCAAGGCAGCTTGAACTTTGGCGCTGTCGCGCTTGGCTTTGATTTGCTTCAAGCGGTCGATCTGACCATCGCGCACTTTGACGTTGTCGATGGCCAAAATTTCGATGGGATCTTCTTTGGCGAGTTTGTATTTGTTCACGCCCACAATGACGTCTTTGCCAGAGTCGATGCGTGCTTGCTTTTCAGCCGCAGCCGCTTCGATCTTGAGCTTGGCCCAACCGCTGTCCACGGCTTTGGTCATGCCGCCCATAGCTTCAACTTCTTCGATGATGGCCCAAGCTTTGTCGGCCATCTCTTGGGTGAGCGACTCCATCATGTAAGAACCGGCCCATGGGTCGATCACGTTGGTGATGTGGGTTTCTTCTTGAATGATCAGCTGGGTGTTGCGCGCAATACGTGCTGAGAACTCGGTGGGCAGAGCGATCGCTTCGTCAAACGAGTTGGTGTGCAGCGACTGCGTGCCACCAAACACCGCCGCCATGGCTTCGATGGTGGTGCGCACCACGTTGTTGTAGGGATCTTGCTCGGTGAGCGACCAGCCCGACGTTTGGCTGTGCGTGCGCAGCATGAGGCTCTTGGGGTTCTTGGCGTCAAAGCCCTTCATGATGCGGCACCACAGCAAACGGGCGGCGCGCATCTTGGCGATTTCCAAGTAGAAGTTCATGCCCACCGCCCAGAAGAACGACAAGCGGCCCGCGAACGCGTCCACATCTAAACCGGAGGCAATGGCCGTCTTCACATACTCTTTGCCGTCGGCCAAGGTGAAGGCCAATTCCAAGGCTTGGTTGGCACCGGCTTCTTGCATGTGGTAACCCGAAATCGAGATCGAGTTGAACTTGGGCATGTGCTTGGCGGTGTAGCCAATGATGTCGCCAATGATCTTCATCGACGGTTCGGGCGGGTAGATGTAGGTGTTGCGCACCATGAACTCTTTCAGAATGTCGTTCTGAATCGTGCCGCTCAGCAGCTCTTGACTCACACCCTGCTCTTCCGCCGCCACCACGTAGCCAGCCAACACAGGCAGCACCGCGCCGTTCATGGTCATGGAGACCGACACCTTGTCCAACGGAATTTCGTTGAACAAAATCTTCATGTCTTCGACCGAGTCAATGGCCACACCGGCCTTGCCCACGTCGCCCGTCACACGGGGATGGTCTGAGTCGTAGCCACGGTGCGTGGCCAAGTCAAACGCCACTGACACGCCTTGGCCACCAGCAGCCAAAGCTTTGCGGTAAAACGCGTTGGACTCTTCTGCCGTGGAAAAGCCAGCGTATTGACGAATGGTCCATGGACGCACCGCATACATGGTGGCTTGCGGGCCGCGCACATACGGCTCAAAACCGGGCAAGGTGTTGGCGTAAGGCAGGTGTTGCGTGTCTTCGGCGGTGTACAAAGGCTTGACGCTGATGCCGTCCAAGGTCTTCCAGTTCAGGGCACTCACATCGCCACCGGGGGCAGATTTGGCGGCGGCTTTGGCCCAGGCGTCGAGGTTGGCAGCGTTGAATTCGGTTGGCTTTTGGCTCATGGCAACTCACTCTTGAAAGGTGTTTTCAGCGATCGGACAGCCCATAGGGCAGCCTTGGGTAATGCGCTCTCAGCATCATATCATTCATAATTATTGATTCAAAATATTATCTGAGCTTACAATTCGATGCTATGGCTGCCGTCACCCTCACCCCTCGCGCCCTGTACGAAGAAGTCGCAGAACTGCTTCGTCAGCGCATTTTTGCGCGTGAATTAGAGCCCGGCAGTTGGATTGACGAGATGCGTCTGGCCGAGGAGTACGGCATCAGCCGCACCCCCATGCGCGAGGCCCTCAAGGTGCTGGCGGCCGAAGGTTTGGTGACCATGAAGGTTCGCCGCGGGGCCTATGTGACCGAGGTCAACGACAAAGACCAGCGCGATGTCTACCACCTGCTTTCTTTGTTAGAGGCCGATGCCGCAGGCGTCGTGGCCGCCCAAGCCAGCCCTGATCAGCTGCAAGATTTGCAAGACCTGCATACGGCGCTCGCCGCTGCCACCCATGACCGCGAGAAGTTTTTCGAGATCAACGAGCGTTTTCACATGCGCTTGCTCGAAATCGCGAATAACCGTTGGCGCGACCAAATGGTGGCCGATTTGCGCAAGGTGATGAAGCTCAACCGCCACAACTCGCTGTTCAAGACCGGGCGCATCGACGAATCGCTGCGTGAACACCAAGCCCTGATGGACGCCTTACTTGCACGGGATGAAACCGCCAGCGTGCAATGCATGAAGGCGCATTTCGCCAACGGCCTGGAAGCGGCGAGCTAAACCACTCGCTGCGCGTTAGCGCAGACCTTCTCCAGCGCCACTTCGACCAAGCAATCGTAGAACACAGGCGCACGACCCAAATCGGTCAAGTTTTGGCTGGTCAACTCGTTCACATTGGTGCCGTTAAGTCCCAACTTGCGCCACCAAATGCCCAGGCCGTTGACCACACCCAGACGAGCCCGGTCGTTCAGGCGGGCTTTGCAGACATAGGTGCCCCGGTCGTTGAAGACCCGTACCACTGCACCGTTGGCAATGCCACGCGCCGCTGCATCGTGCGGATGCATCTCCAGCACGGGCTCGGCCTCGATGTCACGCAAGCTCTGCAGGTTGACAAAGCTGGAGTTCAAGAAGTTGCGCGCCGGCGGTGAAATCATGGCCAAGGGATAGCGCCCGTCCGGCTGCGCCACCTCGTAGTTGGGCACATGGTCGGGCAAGCCATCGAGCCCCATGTCGGCCAGGCGTTGGCTGAAGAACTCGCACTTACCCGATGGCGTGGGAAAGCCCCCTTGAGCAAACGGTGCATCGGGCAGGGATAGGCTGACATAGCCGTGCGCCAGCAAAGACTCAAAATCTTGTGCGGTCCCAAACGCGCTGCGACACAGGGATTCATCGCCTTCTTGAAAACACGGGTCATCAAATCCCAGACGCTGCGCCAAGGCCCGAAAAATAGCGGTGTTGGTGCGCGCCTGCCCTACCGGTGCAATGGCCGGGCGATTCAGCAACACATCGGTGTGGCCATAGCTGGTGTGGATGTCCCAGTGCTCCAACTGTGTGGTGGCAGGCAAGATGTAGTCGGCGTAGTCGGCCGTGTCGGTTTGGAAGTGCTCCAACACCACGGTGAACAAATCATCGCGGGCAAAGCCCTGCACCACCTGGCCCGATTGCGGCGCCACCGCCACGGGGTTGCTGTTGTAGACCACCACGGCTTGAATTTGCGGCCCAAACGTGGGAGAAGCAGGCGCGAGCAGCGCCTCGCCAATGGTGCTCATATTGACCATGCGTGGGCGGCGATCGCCCAACAAATCGGGGCGCTGCAAAGCCGCACGACGCACCGGGAAATGCCCGGAGCTGGCCAACAGCAAGCCACCGGCCGGGTGACGCCACGCGCCGGTGAGCGCGGGCAAGCAGGCAATGGCACGCACCGCGTTGCCGCCACCGCGCACACGCTGCATGCCGTAGTTCAAACGGATGGCCGCAGGCCGAGTGGTTCCCCAATCACGCGCGAGTTCGATGATCTGCTCAACAGGCACACCACACACCTCGGCCGCACGCTGCGGTGGCCATTGCAGGGCCCGTGCACGTAAAGCCTCCCAGCCCACGGTGTAGCGGTCGATGTAGTCCTGGTCCAGCCAGTTGTGGACGATGCATTCATGCATCAAAGCCAAGGCCAGTGCGGCGTCGGTGCCAGGCTTGAGCGCAATGTGGGTGTGGCATTTGTCGGCAGTTTCGCTTTTGCGCGGGTCAATGCACACCAGCTTGGCGCCTTGACGCTTGGCCTCTTGCGCAATGCGCCAGAAGTGCAAATTGCTGCCGATCGAATTGCTGCCCCTAATCATGATGAGCTTGGACTGCGCAAACTGCCCCACCCGCATGCCCACCTTGGCACCCAAGGTGTAGGTCAAGGCTTCGGCGCCAGCAGACGCGCAAATCGTGCGGTCCAGCAAGGAGGCGCCCAGTTGATGAAAGAACCGAGCCGCTATCGATTCGCCTTGCACCAAGCCCATGGTGCCCGCATAGCTGTAGGGCAAGATGGCCTGCGGATCGTCTGCGGCAATGCGTTTCAAACGTGCCGCAATATCGTCCAGCGCCGCGTCCCAAGTGACCGGTTCAAATTGGCCGGAGCCTTTGGGCCCTACTCGTTTGAGCGGCTGCAAGATGCGCTCTGGATGGTAGGTGCGTTCGGTGTAACGGGAGACTTTGGTGCACAGCACGCCATCGGTCATGGCATGGGCCGGATTGCCTTGCACCTTGATGGCGCGTCCGTCTTGTACCGTGGTGAGCAAGGAACAGGTGTCAGGGCAATCGTGGGGGCAAGCCCCGACAACGGTGTGAACTGAATGGCTTACTTGCATCGTCATACCTCGCGAGGGTCGTGAGTGCTGAGTCTACGCGGTGGGCGAAGCGGGCTTGA
>Ga0228703_1000922_pt1 | contig 19065 bp, 24 predicted proteins | sample McNCre217_Aug_MG_3_FD_178020 | JGI IMG/M metagenome (GOLD analysis project Ga0228703, IMG submission 178020) | Freshwater microbial communities from McNutts Creek, Athens, Georgia, United States - 29-17_Aug_MG | ecosystem: Environmental > Aquatic > Freshwater > Creek | place: USA: Georgia... | reverse complement strand
GGATTGTCCTGGGGAGCTCACGCGCAAACCGCCATTCAAGGCAATGCGCAGGTGGTTCATTTGAGTTTAAGCCAAGCCGTGGACATCGCGCTGCAGCATAATTTGACGGTGAAGTCTTATGAGGTGAGTTTGAAGAATGCGGAGTTGACGTACCAACAAGCGAAATACAATCAATTGCCATCTTTGGGGGGAAATATTAATCAAGCGGCGAGTTTTGGTCGGTCGATTAACCCGTATACCAATGGTTACGATTCACGCAATATCAATTACAATAACGTAGGTTTGAATGCGAATTTGACCCTTTTTAATGGCGGTCAGCTGCGTAATACAGTCTTGCAAAATGAGTTTTCACTGAAGGCGACGCAGCAGGATTTGCAATCGATGCGGGAGAATATTGCTTTGCAGGTAGTGCTTTCGTATTTGTCTATTTTGAATGCGGAGGATCAATTATCGATCGCTAAAGCGCAGACAGAAATCACAAAATTACAGATTGAGCGTACGCAGAAATTAGTGACTGCCGGTACATTGCCGATATCGAATGTCTTGGATTTGAAGGCACAGTTGGCCAATGAAGAATCCAATGTCGTGTCTTTTCAAAGCACCTTGGATATCAACAAATTGACTTTGCAACAATTATTAAATGATTCGAGCATTCGGGCGTTTGATTTGCAACGGATTCAAGTGCCGGTTCCTTCTTTGAAGGCTTATGATTTATCGGTTGATGCGATTTATGCCAAAGCTTTGGACATTCAGCCTTTAGTTCGTGCTGCGGATTTCCGTGTGCAAGGAGCCGCGAAAGGCGTGGATGTTGCGAAAGCTTTACGCCTCCCTACCCTATCGATGAGTGGAAGCTGGTCGGCGAATCAATCGAACGCATTGAAGTCGGTGGAATTATTAGGAACCCAAACGGTCAACTTAGGATCTGTGGCGATTGGCGGAACCAATTATCCGGTTTCAACGGTCCAACCGAAATATGGTGAGGGTACGACAGTGGGTTATTTTGATCAATTGAATAATACGCAAAATAAGGTAGTTTCGTTGAATTTAAACATTCCGATTTTTGCCAAATATGCGAATCGTACGCGGGTGATGCAGGCGGGATTGCAAAAGCAAAATGCCGAAATTGAGGCTGATCGTGCACGTTTGACTTTGCGTCAAAACATTGAGCAGGCTTATGTTAATATGGTGAATGCGGCGAATAAGTTTGAGGCATCTTCCACACAAGTTTCGGCCTTGGAGGAAAGTTTCCGGGCGTCAGAGAGTCGTTTTAATGCGGGAACGATTGATTTTGTGAGCTATAATTTACAGAAGACGAATTTGGATAAGGCGCGTTTGGCCTTGATTCAGGTGAAATACGATTTTGTGTTTCGGACGAAGATTTTGGATTATTACCAAGGGAAGAGTTTGACGTTTTAGTTAAGAACTAAGAGTTAAGAATGAAGTGGGGGGCCTAGTTTTTAAATCCCCAGGCTTAAGCCTGGGGTTATATGTGGACCACTTATTTATAACCCTAGGTTTTAACCTAGGGGCCCTCAGGGGAAACGCTTAACTATTTAGTTAAGAGCTAAGAGTTAAGAATGAAGAGGTAAGAGTTTACGAAGTAAGAGTGGAGAGATGTGGCATAAGAATTTTTTATAACCCTAGGTTTTAACCTAGGGACCCTAAGAAGAAACGCTTAACTTTTTAGTTAAGAGTTAAGAACGAAGAGGTAAGAGTTTAGAAGTAAGAGTGAAGTGATGTGGCATATGAATTTTTTATAACCCTAGGTTTTAACCTAGCGACCCTCAGAAGAATCGCTGAGTATATTTTAGAAGAGATTTTAAACAACCTGAAGATTACTAGTGACTATTGACTAGCGACTGACTAACAATTAAGATTATGAATAACAAAAAAACATGGATGATCATCGCAGGTGTGGTGATATTGATTTTTGGAGGCTTGGCTTTGGCGAAGAAGATGGAGTGGATTGGGAAGGCGGAGCCTACGGAGGTGGAATATGCCAAAGTCCTAAAAGGTACGATTGTAGAAAAGGTTTCTGCTTCAGGTAAGATTCAGCCGGAGGTTGAGGTGAAGGTGTCACCGGATGTATCTGGGGAGATTGTATCCTTGAAAGTTGCCGAGGGAGATTCTGTGGTTGCAGGTCAGGAATTATTGAAGATTCGTCCGGACAATTATGTGTCTTTGTTGGCACGTGCGGAAGCGCAAGTGAATGCTATGAAGGCGAGTTCGGAGCAAAGCAAGGCGGTATTAGCACAAAGCGAAGCCCGTTTGAGCAAGGCGAAGATTGACTTTGATCGGAATAATCGTTTGCACAATGATAAGGTGATTTCGGATTCAGATTTCGATCAGTTCCAGTCGGCCTATTTAGTTGCCAAACAAGATTTAGAGGCGGCAAAAGCGAATGTGAAGGCGGCCAACTTCAACGTAAAATCTGCGGAGGCAGCGTTTAAAGAGGCGAAAACGAATTTAACGAAGACGACGATTTATGCGCCGCAGAGTGGGATTATTTCGAAGTTGAATGTGGAATTGGGAGAGCGTGTGGTAGGAACGTCGCAGATGGCGGGAACGGAGATGTTGCGCATCGCGAATTTGAATAATATGGAAGTGCGGGTGAATGTGAATGAGAATGACATTACGCGGGTGAGTTTGGGAGATACGGTATTGATTGATGTGGATGCATTCTCTTCGTCTGAGCGCAAGTTTAAGGGTGTGGTGTACGAAGTGGCTAGTTCGGCAAATTCGTCGGGTACAGCGCAATCGGTTACGACGGATGCGGTAACGGAATTTGAGGTGAAGATTCGCGTGTTGCGCAGCTCTTATGCGGATTTGATCCAAGGAAAATTATCGTATCCTTTGAAGCCTGGCATGACGGCATCGGTGGAGATTTTGACGAATACGAAAACCAATATCTTGACGGTACCTTTGTCGGCGGTTACTACCCGCGAGTTAGGTGCGCCAACAGAAGCGAAGGAAGGTGAAGATAAGCCAACAGACGCTGCGGCGGTAACGACACAGGAAGATGCGAATGTGGCGAAGAAGCGCAAGGATAGCACGAAGGAAGTGGTATTTGTGGAAGAGAAAGGCAAAGCGAAGCAAGTGGTGGTGAAGACGGGTATTTCGGACTTTGAGAACATTGAGATTATCTCGGGCTTGAAGGAGGGTCAGGAGATCATTTCGGGACCTTATGCGACGGTTGCTAAGAAGTTGAAGGATGGCGAAGTCGTAAAGAAAAAGGACGCCAAGAAAGCGGAAAAGAAATAATTTCAAAAAAAATAGGGGGCAATCTTGCATTTAATGAATTGTCCCCCTATTTTTGCAGTCCCAATAGGAACAAAATTCCTTCTTAGCTCAGTTGGTTAGAGCACATGACTGTTAATCATGGGGTCCCTGGTTCGAGCCCAGGAGAGGGAGCATCGCTGGACAAGCCATCAGAAATGATGGCTTTTTCTTTGTCTATCAGTGAGTTAGGGTAGCTGCATCGTTCTAAAAATCAAGTAAATTCTTTAATGATTTTTTTAGCAGTATGAGTACTACCCCAATTTGCAAGTTCGTGTAATAATGGTAGTAAGGATTTGCCAGCGTCAGTTAAAGAATATTCTACTCTTGGTGGCATTTCAGTGAATTCAATTCTTTGAATCAATCCATATTGCTCTAATTCTCTCAATTCACCGGATAATACTTTATTTGAAATCGATGGTATGATTTGGTTTAGTTTCCCAAATCGAATTGTCCTGTCTCCAATACAGTTTAGTATGATGGGTTTCCATTTACCTCCAATGATACTTATTGTGCGAGTTACGGGGCAATTTAATGGGTTGTCGATAAATTTGCTACTCATAATTTGGTTACCTCTTGGTTACTTGTATTTACTAAATTAGTTACGAATGTATACCATTTGAAATAGATTTGTAAAAAAAATATAAAATGAAAAATTACATCCAGATTATCAGTTTTTTATTAATTAAGTTCGTTATTGTTTCCTCCGTTTTTGCTCAAACAAAATTGACTTTAGGGAAACAAGTTTTTGAATTACATAACGTGACAGGATCAATCATTAAGTTTCAAGGTGAACCTGTCCTTAAAATTGAAAGAGATTTAAACTCTTTGCCATTTGACCCAAATAGATTGGAGGCAACTGTAGATGAAAAACATTATGCAAAATTAGTTGGATTAAATGATTTTGAAAATGGAACCATTGAGATTAAGATGTATAGTCAAATTCAAGATCCATCCCCTTTTGCAGGAGCTGCCGGTTTTATTGGCTTGTATTATCGAATTGCTGCAAACGATTCTGCGTTTGAGTCAATTTATTTGCGACCTAAAGCTGGAAGAGCCTCCAATCAAATGCATAGAAACCACGCTGTTCAATATTTTTCTTATCCGAATGCAAAATTTGAAACACTTAGAAAAAATTATCCTCCTGGCTCGTATGAGGGTTCGGCACCAGTTGCTTTAAAAGAATGGATAACAATGAGAATTGAGGTAAATGGAGAAACGGCCGAAATGTTTATTAACAATATGAAATATTCCTCTTTTATCGTTGATAAAATGTTGGGTAAAGTTAAAAAAGGAGGAGTCGGACTTTATGTTGATATTGCGACAGTTGGATACTTTAAGGATTTGAAAATAATAAAAAGACCTTATAAAGCTCCAATTAAGAAAGAAGTAAAACAGGAAGGTATTTAAACTCCCTGTCGATTTGCACGAAGTTTAACCCTTTAATCTCCTAATAGTCACATACTCAATCATCGCATTATAGTTGCATCTTTCGTCTGTAAGGGGAGCACAAATCAAAAAGAGGTCAATTTGACCTCTTTTTTTGTTTAAAAACCACCTAATTTTTCTTTAATTGTCCATTTGTGGTGGTTGCATCTTTTTCAAATGTTGTTCTTTATATTTGAAGCACTAAATAATTATAACTTGAAACATATAGGCCAAATTAAAGCTATTGGCGTACTTCTATTAAATCTCTTCATTTCTACATTCGTTTTTGGCCAAACCAAACAGGAGAAGGGGATTATAAAGCTACTTGATGGTTATATTTCTGAAAATTATAGCAGGTATTCTCCTGGATGTGCTGTTCTTGTTGCAAAAAATGGAAATATAATTTTTCAGAAAGGTTTTGGCAAAGCTAATCTAGAATTAGATGTTCCAGTTATTCCTGAATCGGTATTTAGAATCGGGTCCATTACCAAGCAGTTTACTGCTGTAGCAATCCTCCAATTTGTAGAACAACAGAAAATTGCATTGAATGACAGTATTCAAAAATTTATCAAAAATTACCATTCCAAAGGGAAAACAATTACCATTGAAAACTTATTGACTCATACGTCAGGAATTAAACCCTATGAAGGAATAGATGCAAAAGTTCCGAATGCTATTCGAGTTGAGTTTTCACCAGAAATACTAATCGATAGCTTGGATAAATTACCACTTGACTTTGTTCCGGGTTCGAAATACCAATACTGCAATTCTAACTATTTCTTACTAGGTAAAATTATTGAGGAAGTTTCCGGGCAGAAATATCAAACCTATTTACAAGAGCAAGTCTTTTCTCGAATTGGGCTAATTTCAACTTCCTATGATAAACCAGAAGAAGTAATTAAAAATCGAGTTAGTGGATACTCTGCTGTTTCGGGAGAATATAAAAATGTGGGGTTTATTAGCATGTCTACAGTTTATAGTGCCGGGGCATTGCTTTCCAATGTGAAGGATTTGTATCGATGGCATCAGGCATTGAAAAACGGGGAATTATTGAAAAATGATACTTGGAAACAAGCGATTACGCCTTTTAAGTTGAATGATGGGAAATTGAGTGAATATGGGTATGGATTTTTTATTAAGAATGAGAATAATGTCAAATCAATAGGTCACGGCGGGGCAATTGATGGTTTTAGGGCTGTGGAAATATATTATCCTGAAAAGGATTTATACATTACTTTACTTTGCAATAGCGAGCAGGATAATTTTATGGAATTGTTTGCTGGCATTTCTCAAATTTCATCAGGAAATGGAGTCCCTGCTAAATACAAGGATATAAAAATACCGGCGGAACAATTGGACTCCTACATTGGGAATTATACATTTCTAGAAAACCCTAAACAGAGTATTTCCATTTACAAAAAACAAGAACGACTCTATGCAGACTTATCAAATAAAACGGGATTAAATATGGCATTATTAGGTCAAACCGAAACGCTTTTTTATTTGCCGGATGTTTTTCGAATTCCTACGACAATCGAGTTTATTGTGACAAATGGCAAAGTTACAGGACTGTATTGGAGGCAAGATCAAAAATACGAGGCAAAGAAAGATTAATCCTTTAATTTTCTAATTGTTACATATTCAATAAGTAAATTATAGTTGCATCTTTCGTCTGTAAGGGGAGCAAGATTGCACAAGGTGTCCGTCAATCGACGGACGCCTTTTTTGTTGTCAATCAGGGAGTTAGGCTAGTTGCTTCTTTTTTAAAAATTCCATAAATTTATTTAGTGATACCGCAACAACCATTCTTCATTACATGGCTTTTTAGCCTAACTGTGCTTTTTACATTAGTATTATTCTTAAAGGCAACCAACTTCTTAAGAATTATAATAATATTTCTATCTATATGGATTGGGGTACAATCTATATTAGGATTTAGCGAATTCTATCTTATAACTAACAGTATTCCGCCAAGATTCATACTTCTTCTACTACCACCGATTGTATGTATTCTAATTCTTTTTTTAACTGAAAAAGGAAAAAGCTTTATAGACTCAATAGATATAAAATTTTTGACCTTACTTCATATTATTAGAATACCAGTGGAGATTATTTTATATTGGTTATTTGTGTATAAAAAAATACCCATTTTAATGACATTTGAAGGCCGAAATTTTGATATAATATCGGGATTGACAGCACCAATTATTTTTTACTATGGATTTGTGAACGTGAAGTTTGGTAAAAAAGTTATCATCGCATGGAATTATCTCTGTTTGGTGCTATTACTTAACATTGTCTTTAATTCCGTATTGTCAAGTCCATTTCCACTTCAAAAATTTGGATTTGAACAACCCAATGTTGCAATTCTATATTTTCCATTCAATTTGCTACCATCATTAATTGTACCGATTGTTTTATTCTCGCATTTGGTTGTAATCAGAAGGTTGATTAAGAGTAAATAATTTCCCACAACCTGCAATTTTACAAGAAGTTCAACCCTTCAATTTCCTGATATTCGCATACTCAATTAAGGTATTATAGCTGCAACTTTCGTCTGTAAGGGGAGCAAGTAAAATTATAAAACCGTTATACTGTTATAGTGTAACGGTTTTTTTGTTTCTTCACATTAATATACCTCTCAAGACCATCGAACTTATGACACTCATTTATCAGGCTATAAGTCAAATGATTTCAGTTTCTGAAACAGAATATGAGTTGTTTATGGAAAAATCATTTGTGAGGTTATTGGCCAAGAACGAGATTATTACTCAACCTGGAGTAATTCCAAATGAGATTTTCTTTATCAATAAAGGGCTTATACGTGTGATGATCAATGATCATAAAGGGGTAGATCATACCATTCATTTTGCTATGGAAAATCAGTTTATTTCGGATTACACCCATTTTATGCAAATGCAACCTTCCATATACACATTGCAGGCCTTGGAAAATACAGAGGTAGTAGTATTGCCTAGATCAACCATAGACTGGGGTTATAAAAATCTGAAAGAAGGTGAAAAAATGGGACGACTAATTGCCGAGTACTATTTTATGTATCAAGATGATCGGATTAGGAACACCTACTTGCGTACGCCCAAAGAGCGGTATGAATCGATGTCGTCTATATTTCCTAATATTCACCAACGCGTCCCACAACACATGATAGCTTCCTATCTTGGGATCAGCCCTATTCATCTCAGCAGAGTGAAAAAATCTGTTTAAACTGAGTTTTAAAGTCTAAACAAATGTTATCGTAAAAGAGCTGACTGATTGATCAATTTTGTAGTGTTAATAAACGTTGATACCGGTGCTCTACTTTTTTACAGAATTAAAATCACGCAATATGACCCTTTTCTATTTTGGGTTGATTTGTCTAGTGTTGTCTTTGATTTTTTTGGTGCTTTCAAGAGTTAACACGACTCATTTATACGGAGTTAGTGCATGGTTTAAACCGTTCAAATTTGCCTTTTCAACCTTCTTGTTTGTCTGGGCTATGGGGTGGTATTGCCATTACTTATTAGAGTTTAATCAGAGTTTATTCAATTGGTCAGTTATTGCTTTATTGGGGTTTGAAATCGTTTATATCACTATCATGTCAGCTCAAGGGGCCCCTTCTCACTATAATTTAACTAGTCCGCTCTATTCTCTATTATTCTCTCTAATGGCACTAGCTGCCACCTTGGTAACAGTGTATACTGCCTATGTCGGATGGTTGTTTTTTACTCAGGCAATGGATTATTTGCCCGATTACTATCTATATTCAATTCGCCTAAGCATCATTATTTTTGTCGTCTTTGCTTTTGAAGGGTTTCTAATGGGCAGTAGGTTAAGCCATACCGTAGGATTGATGAATGACAATTCAGACTTGTTTGTCGTTGGCTGGAGTAAAAAGGTGGGGGACCTTAGAATCGCACATTTTATTGGAATGCACGCATTGCAGCTATTGCCGGTACTATCGTTTTATGTTTTAAAAAACACCAAGATCACTGTGCTTGTAGCTGGGCTCTATTTATCGCTGGCCCTGATTACGGCAGTTCAAGCCCTCAAGGGCAAATCTTTATTTCCTTCAAACCCAAGCAAACATGAAATTATCCAATAGCGAAAAGTCAAGATTACGTCATAAGTATGGGCCATGGGCTATAGTCACTGGAGCTTCCTCTGGGATTGGGCTCGAATTGTCTACATTATTGGCAAGTTCAGGACTAAATTTGGTACTGCATGGGAGAGATCTTGGAAGGCTTCAAAAGATTTCAAAAGAGCTAGAAGAAGTATATCAAATTGAAACCCTATCTGTCGCTTGTGACTTATTTGAAAAAGATGGAACAAATCAGATCATTAAAATGGCCGATGGACTACCAATTGGATTATTAATTTTATCAGCCGGATTCGGCACCTCTGGTAGTTTCTTAGAAAGTTCCTTATCGACTGAACTCAATATGCTTGAGGTAAACTGTCGTTCATTGCTTCAGCTTACCCACCATTACAGCAATCAGTTTGCGTTACAAAAAAGCGGGGGTATCATTTTACTCAGTTCAATGGTATCCTTTCAAGGAACTCCATTTTCGGCCCATTATGCAGCTACAAAAGCTTATGTGCAAACCTTAGCTGAGGGGCTTTGCCTAGAGTTAAAAGGCCAGGGAGTTGATGTCCTTGCGGCTGCTCCCGGCCCAGTGATTACCCAATTTGGAAGTCGTGCTGATCTCAAAATGGGCATGGCCATGAACGTAAATCAGGTTGCCGTTCCTATTTTAAAAGCACTAGGCCGAAAAATGACTGTTCTACCCGGTTCATTAACCAAGTTGCTTGTTTATTCTCTACGTCTTCTTCCAAGGTGGGGTAAAGTAGCGGTTATGAAAAAAGTGATGGGAGGCATGACAAATCATCATTGATGTAGGCTGCAACTTCTGTCAACAGGGGGAGCAAAACTGCACAAGGTGTCCGTCAATCGACGGACGCCTTTTTTGTTGTCAATCAGTGAGTTAGGTTAGCGGCCTCTTTTTTACGTTTCAAATAGTCTAATTATTTCGGTTTTACACAAATCAAAGATTGAGGCACATAAGTTCCTCCGCTCAAAACGGACATTATTTTTGCTTCAAACCCACCGTCATCGAATTCGATTTTTGTAGCACCAAGTTTTTGAATGTGTTGTTTGTATTTAGATACGTTCTGAATGTCAGCTAAAATGATTGCGCCACCAGGCTTTAACACCCTGTACATTTCATTTAAACATTTTATTTGTTCAGTTTCTGTTTCAATATTATGAACCACCCAATGTGACATGACTAAATCTATTGTATCATTTTCATAGGGTAAGTTCCGAGCATCTGCAGTTTGTATTTGAATTTTATCAGAAACACCAGCTAATGCTGCGTTTTCAATAGTTGCGCTTTGGCTATTATTTGATTGGTCATTAGCGCTCCAAATATCAATACCCAAAGACCTGCCATTGCTTAATCTTTTGGCGGCACCGATAAGCAAAAGTCCTTTTCCGCATCCAACATCCAATGACATATTAATCTCATCCCATTTTATGTACTTGCCTACTTTATCCAATAAAATGTCTCGAGTTTTTAATTTTCCAATTCTTGAACAATAAGTCATATAGCTTCCCATAAATGAGCCATATAATCCAATTGTGATTCCAAAGAGCTTAAATAAAACTGAGATGATGGGGGTGTTTTTTAACCAATTGATTTCAGCAAAATTAGTGACACCTAATATTATACCTCCAAATACCGCAATAACAAACATGCCGTTTCTTATTCCAGGGGCATCAATACCGTAATCTATTTTATTCCTTTCAATCGTATTCATTGCGTTCGCCAGTTTTAAAATTAAGGTTATTAGTTTTAGGTGTGATTTAAGTAACTTTCAAAGATAAGAGATATTTAATTTCTCAATAGTCACATACTCAATCATCGCATGATAGCTGCATTTTTCGTCTGTAAGGGGAGCAAGCCGATCAGCGATGATCGGCTTTTTCTTGTATTAATGTGCGTTCTAAAACACAGATTATTTATCTTTCGTAAAACAATCATAACATCATGGCAAATCAAATCTTTATTAACCTTGCGGTGCAAGACCCCGAAAAATCGATGGCATTTTACACGGCTTTGGGCTTCAAGAATAATCCGCAGTTTTCCGACGAAAGTGGCAAATGCATGGTTTGGTCGGACAATGTTTTTGTTATGATTCTTTCGCATGATAAGTTTTTGAGTTTTACCAAAAAGCCCATTGCCGATACGAAATCATCCATTGCCGCCTTGCTTTCCTTGTCTATGGATAGTCTGGAAGAAGTCAACCAAGTCGTGGAAAGCGGCTTAAGTGCAGGCGGTATTGAACCGAATGAAATGCGCGATTATGGCTTTATGGTGCAGCGCACGATTGAGGATTTCGATGGACATACCTGGGAGATATTTCATATGGACATGTCGAAATTGCCGGCTTAAAAAGCCCATTCAAAAACGTGATTAATCGGACTCTTTACTTCTTACCATGAAAATTTTAGCCTTTATTTATTCCCTATCCTTGTTTGTATTTTCAGCTTCTGCAAAGGAAAATATTCAAATCAGCTTCTCCAATGATTACAAAGATGTTTATCACCTCTCGCTGATTTTCTATACGCCGGATGGGAAAATACAAACGCGCGTGAGTAACTTGGCCCCTAACGAAATCAAATCCTATTCCTTGCCCGCAAACACCGAGATTTACATTGCTGATAATCAGCAAGAGGCATTTGCCATGAAGGGCAATGATATTAAATCCACGGGCGTGAAGCCATATTTGGTTTTGAAGAATTCAGATGTCAAGCGTGTGATTAGCCTAAGTTCAATCGCCCATTGATTGGTTTCCAAACGAACTAGGATCCGGACAATTTGTAGCATAATAGTCTACATCCCGTAGCGAACAAACGCCCGGATAATCTCCCTGAAATCCTTGCATATCACGAATCAATTGGAAATGCAGATGGGGTGGCCAGCCTCCATTCTCATCAGGTTTTCCGAGGTGGCAAAGTTTTTGGCCTGCGCCTATCTGCGAACCCACTTCCAGCTGCCCTAAATCCGAATCTGCTAGGTGTCCATATAAACTGTAGATTTTTTCCGCCGGGTGGTATAAAATGATTGTAGGCCCATAATTCCCAGAGCCCGGATTGACCTGAAAGCTATGCACCTCCCCTACTAAGGGAGCAAATACCGGTGTTCCCGCCTCAGCCCAAAAATCCATGCCCAAATGAATATTTCGGAAATCGGCGGATGCCGTCGCAAAGTTCTCGTGTGACTCATAAATCACGCGATGTTCCAAATAACCCCCATAGCCAATTTTGCCATCTAATTTCGCGTTAATATATTCACAGAAGGCGAATGTGTTCCCATAAATGGAGGCATTCAATTCCGTATTCGTAGCACTGAGATCGATGGCAATACTGTTCAGCGGGCTTAATGCTTTGGAAAATAGGCGATGAATCATAGGTATTACTCTGCTTTGGCTGATATTAAAAACTTATTCACATCTAACCAATGCATAAATGCATCAAACCATTTGTTGCTCGTCCGGTTCGGATTGCCTAGGCCAAAACCATGTCCTCCATTTTGGTATAAATGAAATTCAACCGGTCGGCCGGCCTTAAACCACGAATCAATCACCCCAAATTGTCCATTAAACAAGAAGTCATCCGAGGCAATGACATTGAACATGGGCGGAGCATTTACCGGCACTTTTACCGGGCCCATGCCCCCATATATGGGACCAATAAAAGCGAGTTTCATGGTTTGGGAATTGAGTGTCGCGTGCATGGTTAATCCTGCCCCAGCAGAGAAGCCAATCATCCCGATTCGCTTCGTATCGACACCCCAGGCTGCCGCGTTTTTAAGAATCATCGCATAGGCCGCTTCGGCATCTTGCAATTGATTGCTTAAATCCATTTGCGCCATGGGATTCGTATTTTTTGCGGAGCTGTCCGTTTTTGCGGGAGCGGGACGAGGGCGGTTCATCCAGGCTGTAAAATCTTCGAGTTTTTCAGGCGTAGGGAATAAGCGATATTTTAAAACGAAGGCTGTTATTCCTTGTTTGGCCAAAGCTTCTGCGACCTCCCAGCCTTCATTGCCCATGGAAAGCCAACGGTATCCGCCGCCTGGAGCAACGATCACTGCTGCGCCGTTAGCCTTGCCCTTTTCAGGAAAGAAAGGCGTTAAGGTCGCTGTAGATATATTGCGGGCCATCGGATCGCCCCATTGACGAAACCACGATTCAGGTGCGGGCTGGTCTTTCACAGAACCCGTGTTTAGGGGAATGGCATTGGGCTCTTTGGGGGCCTCAAGCGGATAAATCGTTCCGTCTTGTGCGAAGGTGGTGAATGTCAAACAGCTCAGTAAGACAACCAATATATTTTTCATCATTTTATAGGTTTAGGTCGACAAGGTAAAAAAAATATCAGGTTTTTGTTGTCATTAATTAAGGGTTAATTATCTAAATCAGATGATTTCCCTTTGGAAAACAGCTAATTCCATTCGTATTATTGCCTTGAAATCAAACAAATGACGTCAACATGTCGTCTCATTGTCCAGGATTTTTCCAATTTGAACGAGCATATTTGCATATGGAATTTGGCGCAAGCGTAAAAGAGATTAGAACAAAGTTGAATTTTTCTCAAAAAGAACTTGCTGAGCAGACGGGTTTAACGCTAAGAACCATTCAGCGGATTGAGAATAATGAGGTAAAACCGAGCCTCCATTCGTTGAAAGAAATGGAAAGGGTTTTAAAAACAGATTTTTCTGAGTTTAAAAAAACGACAGACCTGAAGCCTTACGAGTTTAATATCACCCTTAAAATTACCGATATGAATCAGTTTATTGCCGACCTAAAAACACTCATCAAAAATAATTGGAAGATAATCCTTTGGCTTATTGTGATTAGCTTCTTATTTTCAAATTACGAAGCGATCAAGGCCGGCTTTATCGATGGCTGGAATAGCAAGTAAACCTGAATTTATTCGAATGAAGCCAACATATACCAAGTATATCTATCTGGCCCTTGTAATCCTAGGGACATTTTATTTAGTTGAAAAGAACATTGGGCAAGCCCTGGTTACATTGGGAATCGCCCTGGTTTTCGATCCCTTTAATCCCGATCAACCCTGGGCCGACCGACCGGTTTGGCAGAAAATTACCTTACTCGTTCATCTCGCTATTGTGTTCGGTCTCGTGTTTATTGAGATTTTCAATTTACTCGCTTAGGCATGAATGACTTTTATAAACAGCCGAAAGCCCTCCTTTGGATTGAATCCATGCTATTGCTAATCGCGGGTTTAATGCTTGCGATTTTAATTATCGAAAAAGGCTCTGTAAATCCATGCTTTTACGCAGCTTTCGTGTTGTATGTTCCTCTTAGCCAATTTCTATATACCCCATTGTTCACACTAACAGGCGGCTACACCTATTATTCGCCCATGCTTTTGGGCTACATGGCGAATGAGAAGCAAATAGACCTACATAACGGAACGAGTTTTGACTATTTATTTGTCTTACGCCACGTTAAACCAGGGATTGATTTGAGAAATATGACGCTCATGTACCACGTGGAAGGACTGTTAAACCTCATCGCCAAGATTGAAAACAAACAGATTTCCGAGTCGGTGACAATTGTAGGAACTTCCTATTTTTTCAACGACAGGACGTTAGCCAAATTAGGCTTCCAAATCGAAAAAGCATCGCTGTTTTATCAACTGAATTTATTCTTAAACTTCATCGATTTGTGGTGGATGTATTCACTTGCCAAAGGAAAAATCGCTATTCCGGAATTGTGGAATGCCAAAAAAGCGCGTATTCAAGGGACCCAACTCTGTGCGCAAAAAGCAACATTGGAAGGCCTATATCGGTTTTTAAAGGCAAAAAATAGTTAATTCGAACATGCGCAACGTCGTCTTGCGTGTATTGTATCTGCTCATATTTAGCGGTATATTGTCAAACTAATAGAACCTCTGAATCATGAAAACAATGATGTATACCCTATTTATTTCGCTTGTCGGGCTAAGTGGATTGATTTATACAAGCTCCGAAAAGCCAATCAAACCTGCAACTGTTGCGAAAAATAAGGACAGTTTCAAAAGTTGGAAAGCATCTCCCGCTGGGGTCGAATTCCAATTGTGGGAAGCCTCACCCACGGGTAAAAAAGTACATGCAGGTGCGATGAAAATCAATCGGGCTATTCGTGGCAATGCGGAACTTACCGGTGTCGTTACTTCGCTCCGTTTGCCGGAGGGTTCTAGCCTCGGTTTTGGCATCATGGTCAACATCCAAGGGGACCAATATATTCTTGCTTTTGGAGGAGAAACGGATGATGAATTTGATGCCTTGCGAAACCTTCAGGTGAACGATAAAATCATCATCAAAAGCCATCACGTTTCGAAAGCGCCCAAATATGCCTTTGCGATTCTTTCGCCGAGCTACGTGACACAAGGTGCTAAACTCGTTTATAAACGTGTCCAAGTTAAGGGCGGTTGCTAATTTATTACCATGCAAGACATCCTCAAAAAACTCCGATTCAAAGGCGATGGAATTATTATCCAAGCGCCCAAAGACCTTGTAGAAGCATTCCTTGCAAATGGATGCAAAACGGAGTTCCACACGACGCCCAGCACAAACACGCTTGTTTTTCTTTCGGATAAGCATGAGTTAACCAACTTTCTGAATGATGGACTCAAACACATTTTGCCAGATAGCGTTTTTTGGATTGCCTATCCCAAAGGAACCGCTAAACTGAAATCAAACATCAACCGAGACAGCATTCGAATGACCGTTGAGGAATTTGGCATCACGACTGTTTCTGCAATTTCCATTGATGATACTTGGAGTGCATTACGCTTTCGCCCCATCAATCAGGTGGGGAAATAATCATTTTTCACAGAACTTATGATCAAATTCGCTTACACAATCCTATACGTCGAAGACGTCTCGAAAACTGTTCAATTTTATGAGCAGGCATTCGGATTCATGACCAAGTTTATCACCCCGGATAATTCCTATGGTGAAGTTATTTCGGGCGAGACGACGCTATCCTTCGCGTCCAAAACATTAGCGGCCTCTAATCTATCCGGTGGATTTATCGATAGTAAAATCCATGAAAAACCACTGGGAATTGAAATTGGTTTTACAACGGATGATGTTTCGGAAACCATGAAACAAGCCCTTGCTTCAGGAGCGACTTTATGTGAGGAGGCCAAAGAAAAACCCTGGGGGCAAATCGTTGGATACGTTCGCGATTTGGATGGTTTTTTGATTGAGATTTGTACACCGATGTCCTAATAACCAATGAAAAAATCCATTTTACTCCTTTTTTGTCTGTGCATTTTTTCAAAGGCACACTCCCAAAACCCCAATGAAAAAAAGGACGCAAGCACTGAGCAAGCATTGTTCAACAAGATTGCGCAATTGGATAGCGCCTTGTTTGCTGCCTATAATGCTAAAAATTTGCCCTTGTTAAAAACCTATTTCACGACAGATTTAGAGTGGTACCAGGACAATGGCGGGCTGATTGCTTTTGATCAGGTTTTTAGCAATTTCCAACAGATTTTCAATCGAGATTATGACCTAAAACGGAATCTGGTGGAAGGGAGTTTGGAGGTCCATCCGATTCAGGGATTTGGTGCGATTGAAATAGGGAAGCACCAGTTTAAGCATATCGAAAATGGGAAACTCGAAGTGGGGACGTTTAAATTTTTGATGATTTGGAAGAACGAAAATGGGACATGGAAAATCTCGAGAGTCGTTAGTTATGACCATTAATTTTTGACGATGCTACAGACAATCATCCCCAAACTTCCTATGCGCGATAAAAATCAAACCAAAACGTTCTATTTGGAAGGTTTGGGTTTTGCAGAACTCGCCGACTACGGAGATTACCTATTGCTTAAGAAGGACGAAATCGAAATCCATTTTTTTGAATTTCCCGATTTAAATCCCTTAGAAAATTACGGGCAGGTTTATATTCGGGTACATGACATCGAAGCGCTTTACCGGGAATTGGTTGCGAATAATTTCCCCATTCATCCCAACGGTGCTTTGGCGAAAAAACCCTGGGGTCAGCAAGAGTTTAGCTTGTTAGATCCGGATCATAATTTGCTTACATTTGGCGAATCCATTTAAAACAAAACTCGATGATTTTACCTAAAATATCACTCATTCTTAATATCCTAGTGCTCATTCCCGTATGTTCGGGAATTCTCTTGAACGCTAATTGGACCGTTAATTCCTATGGCATCGAAACGCCTGCTCGAGGAATTTTGCTATCAATTTATCTAGCAATCCTGATTATCTCGATTGTACTTTTATTCAAATTTGACGCCAAAATGGTCATGGCACTCCTTGTCGTACAAATTGTTTACAAACTTTTAAGTCCGATCATGGCGGGTACTATAACGAATCCGGTTATCATTAGCAACCTGTTCATTGCTGCATTTCATGCCGTGAGTGTTTGGAAAATTGCAGCGGCAGAAAGAATGATTTAGGCGGCGGTATATTCCACCATCCACTCGATCCCGAATTTATCGCGAAACGCCCCTAAATAGGTGCCCCAAGGGCCTTCATCCAAAGGCATTTCAACCGTTCCGCCGGCCGACAAGCCATTGAAAAGCGCCTCGGCCTCTGCTTGACTTGCTGCGGAAATGGTAATCTTGCTTCGGTTTTCCTCTTCGTTCACCACGCCTAAAAAATTAGGCACATCGCTGCCGGATAAAACGCAGGATTCCCCGATTGGTAAACGGATCAACATGATCTTGTTTTGCTCGTCTTCGGGAAATGCGAAATCCGGATTGTTCAAATCCTTAAAGCGCATCAAACGCGAGAACGTTCCGCCAAAAACGGAACGATAAAATTCAAATGCTTCTTCAGTGTTTCCGTTGAAGTGGATGTGTGGGATGATATTGGGCATAAGGCCAATTTATGAAATGATTTTAAAACTTATGGCGTCCTTTTGAGTTTTTAAAAGCGGATCTTCTTTCTTTGCTTTCATGTCCCGCAAAAAAATCCTCATCTCTGGCGCGAGTATCGCTGGCCCTACCCTAGCCTATTGGTTGAACCGTTTTGGTTTTGAGGTTACGATTGTGGAACGGGCGGAGTCCTTACGTTTAGGTGGCCAAAATGTCGACATCAAAGGTGCCGCACAGAAAATTGCGCAATGGATGGGCATCGAGGAGGAAATTCGCGCGGCGGATACGGGTGAGTTGGGCGTCCGATTTGTGGATGAAAATGATGTGATTAAGGCAGCCCTTCCGAAAGGCGAATCTAATTTAGGAACGTCGGAACTAGAGATATTACGAGGCGACTTAGTCAAGATATTATACAAGCACACCAAGGATAACGTTGAGTATCTGTTTGGGAATCAAATCATTGCTTTGGATGAGCATGTAGACGGAGTAAAAGTAAGTTTTCAAAACGGTGAAATCCGCGATTTTGATTTAGTCATTTGTGCAGATGGCATTCGTTCGCGAACGAGGCAATTGATTTTTGGCGATGAACCTTTCGTGAAGCCTGTTGGGCTTTATGTTTCCTATTTTACGATTCCACGAGGTCCCTCGGATAGTCGCTGGGCCCGCTGGTATAACGCAACAAATGCACGCGTGATTTTCATGCGTCCGGATAACGAGGGCACAACCCGTGCGTCCTTTTCGTTTATTTCGGAGCCCATGGGCTATGAAAAATTATCTTTAGACGAGCAAAAGCAACTTTTACGAGATAAGTTTTCAGATGCCGGTTGGGAAGCCAAACGCGTCTTAGCCGCCATGGAGGAGAATTCCGATTTGTATTTTGATGCCATTAGCCAAGTCATTGCGCCTCGTTGGTCGAAAGGCCGATGTGCCATGACGGGTGATGCAGCTTTTTGCCCTTCGCCGTTGACGGGCATGGGCGTAAGTCTTTCCGTTGTGGGAGCCTATATTTTGGCAGGGGAATTGTCTCGTCATAATAATTACGCGGATGCATTTGCCGCATATGATAAAGCATTTCGACCTTATGTGACGAAGATTCAGAAACTTCCTCCGGGGGTACCTTGGTTGGCACATCCTAAAACGAAAATGGGCATATTCTTCTTGAATACGATTCTCAACGTCATTTCGAGTAAGTTCGTGATAAAAATCGGGGAGCTGTTTTCGGATAAAAACAAGTCCTCTACGGATGATACGATTGAGTTGGAGGAGTATGGGAAATAGACTTTACTCCTTTTGCATAATATGTTCTTGACCCCAAGCGTACAAAGCATGTATGCTCGGAAGGAGTTTCTCCCCTTTTTCTGTCAGGGTATATTCCACCGTTGGAGGAACTGTCGCGAAGGCGGTCCGCGTAATAATGCCATTGACCTCCATGTTTT
>Ga0228703_1000921_pt1 | contig 19073 bp, 19 predicted proteins | sample McNCre217_Aug_MG_3_FD_178020 | JGI IMG/M metagenome (GOLD analysis project Ga0228703, IMG submission 178020) | Freshwater microbial communities from McNutts Creek, Athens, Georgia, United States - 29-17_Aug_MG | ecosystem: Environmental > Aquatic > Freshwater > Creek | place: USA: Georgia... | reverse complement strand
AGGTGGAGCGATTCTTCCAACCTACGACCCACTGATGGATTCAAAAAAGATCCGTCACATTTTGGTTCGTCACGAGCAGGGTGCCGGTCACGCTGCTGAGGGTTACGCAAGCGCGAGCGGCAAGCTCGGTGTTTGCATCGCAACCTCAGGCCCAGGTGCCACCAACCTTGTCACCGCGATCGCCGACGCATACATGGACTCAGTTCCTTTGCTCGCGATTACCGGTCAGGTTGGCAGCACACTAATCGGAACCGACGCATTCCAAGAAGCAGACATCGTTGGAATCACCATGCCAATCACCAAGCACTCATTCTTGGTAACCAAGGCAGAAGATGTTCCAGTTGCAATTGCATCTGCAGTGATGATCGCAACCACCGGACGACCTGGTCCGGTACTGGTTGACATCACCAAGGATGCACAGAACGCAAAAGCAGAATTCGTTTGGCCACCAAAGGTTGACCTTCCAGGTTTCAAGCCGGTGACCAAAGCACACGGCAAGCAGATTCAGGCTGCAGCTCAGCTCATCGGCGAATCAAAGAAGCCAGTGTTCTATGTTGGTGGCGGTGTAGTTCGAGCAGGTGCTCACAAGGAACTACTCAAGCTTGCCGAGCTAGTCGGTGCACCTGTGGTCACCACACTGATGGCCCGCGGCGCATTCCCAGACTCACACAAGCAGAACCTCGGCATGCCTGGCATGCACGGCACCGTACCTGCGGTTACCGCACTGCAGAAGTCAGACCTACTTATTACTCTCGGTGCTCGCTTCGACGACCGAGTCACCGGCGACGCAAAGTCATTTGCGCCAAACGCCAAGGTGATTCACGTTGACATCGACCCAGCCGAAATCGGCAAGATCCGTTTCGCCGATGTACCAATCGTTGGCGATGCCAAGGATGTAATCGTCGAGCTCATCGCCGAGATCAACGCGAACAAAAACCTTCCTGACATGAAGGAATGGTGGCAGTTCGTTAACGGCCTAGTCGAGCGTTACCCACTCGGTTACACCGCAGCCACCGACGGCAAACTTTCACCACAGCACGTGATCGAGCGCATCGGACAACTCTCTGGCCCAGAAGCAATTTACGCAGCCGGTGTTGGACAGCACCAGATGTGGTCAGCACAGTTCATAAAGTACGAACGACCAAACGCATGGCTCAACTCCGGTGGAGCCGGAACCATGGGTTACTCGGTTCCTGCCGCGATGGGTGCAAAGGTTGGACAACCAGATCGTCTAGTTTGGTCAATCGACGGAGACGGCTGTTTCCAGATGACCAACCAAGAACTCGCAACCTGTGCCATCAACAACATTCCAATCAAGGTTGCCGTTATCAACAACAGCAGCCTCGGAATGGTTCGTCAGTGGCAGACACTCTTCTATAACGAGCGTTACTCAAACACTGATCTTCACACCGGAACCGACGCCCTCATGATTCCTGACTTCGTGAAACTTGCCGAAGCATATGGTTGCCTCGGTATTCGCGTTGAAAAAGAAGAAGAGATCGACGCAGCCATCAAGCTTGCAATCGAAACTAACGACCGACCAGTTGTCATCGACTTCATCGTGAGTCGCGACTCAATGGTTTGGCCGATGGTCTCTGCCGGAGTTTCAAACGACGAAGTTAAATACGCAAGAGACGCCGCACCAGTTTGGGATGGTGAGGAGTAAACATGTCATCACACGTTCTTTCGCTACTCGTTGAAGACAAGCCGGGTCTACTAACCCGCGTTGCCGGACTCTTCGCCCGCCGTGGCTTCAACATCGAAAGCCTTGCCGTAGGCACCTCAGAAATCGAAGGACTCTCAAGAATCACCGTCGTAGTTGGCGTTGAGGGAGCCCCGCTGGAGCAGGTCACCAAGCAGCTCAACAAGCTGATCAACGTAATCAAGATCGTTGAACTAGAGCCTGACCAGGCCGTGCAGCGCGACCACATGCTAATCAAGGTCAAGACCGACGCCTCAACTCGCGGCCAGGTTCTTGAGGCAGTAACCTTGTTTAGAGCGCGCGTTATCGATGTCGTTAGCGACGCGGTAATCATCGAAGTCACTGGCGACACCTCGAAGTGCCAAGCACTAATCAAAGTTCTTGAACCATTCGGCATTAAAGAATTGGTTCAGTCTGGCGTTTTGGCGATGGGCCGTGGCTCAAAGTCGATCACCGAAAAAGTTAACAAGTAAAACCTAAAAGCAACATCCAAAAAGAAAGTAGAACAGTGGCTGAAATCTTCTATGACAAAGACGCAGACCTCTCAATCATCCAGGGCCGCAAGGTAGCCATCATTGGTTACGGTTCTCAGGGTCACGCACACTCACTAAACCTGAAGGACTCAGGCGTTGACGTAGTAGTAGGTCTTCAGCCAGGTTCAAAGTCAAAGGCAGCTGCTGAAGAGCAGGGTCTAAAGGTTGTCACCGTTGCGGAAGCGGCGAAGTGGGCGAACGTCATCATGATCTTGACTCCAGACCCAATCCAGCGTCACGTATACGCTCAGGAAATCGAAGCAAACCTAGAAGACGGCGACGCACTAGTTTTCGGTCACGGATTCTCAATCCGTTACGGACTAATCAAGCCTCCTCAGGGTGTTGACGTATTCCTAGTTGCTCCTAAGGGCCCAGGTCACCTTGTTCGCCGCGAATACATTTCAGGCAAGGGTGTTCCAGCGCTTATCGCTATCGAGCAGGACGCAACCGGTCACGCTCAGGCACTAGCACTTTCATACGCTTCAGCAATCGGTGGAGCACGCGCTGGTGTTATCAAGACCACCTTCACCGAAGAGACCGAGACCGACCTATTCGGCGAGCAGGCAGTTCTCTGTGGTGGAGCATCACAGCTAATCCAGTACGGCTTCGAAACCCTAACCGAAGCTGGCTACCAGCCAGAAGTTGCTTACTTCGAAGTTCTTCACGAGCTAAAGCTCATCGTCGACCTCATGTATGAGGGTGGAATCGCTAAGCAGCGTTGGTCAGTATCAACCACCGCTGAATACGGCGACTACATCTCTGGCCCACGCGTTATCGGCCCAGACGTAAAGGCACGCATGCGCGATGTTCTAACCGACATCCAGGATGGCACCTTCGCTAACCGCTTCATCGCTGACCAGGATGCAGGAGCCCCAGAGTTCCTAGCCCTACGCGCTAAGGGTGAAGCCCACCCAATCGAAAAGGTTGGCCGCGAACTCCGCAAGCTCTTCTCATGGCTCCGTCAGGCAGACACCGAGAAGGACTACGTCGAAGGCTCAGCCGGTCGCTAAAGACTCAAAAGAAAAGACCCCGTCAGAAATGGCGGGGTCTATTTGTTTCTCCAAGAACTATTCTTTGTTTGATTTTGTTCTATTGCATTTCCAACAGAGCGTTTGAAGGTTTTCCTCAATAGAAAGTCCACCTTTAGACACAGGTTTGATGTGGTCAACTTCAAGAAGTAGGTGCTCCTCGTCTTGAATTGAGACTGAGCAAATTTGACAGGTGTAGCTATCCCTATTCTTAATTTTTTCTCTAAACGATGCTGTCATAAGTGCTCGTTGACCTGCAGCAGACTTCTTGAATTTTATTTTTTCGGCTAGGTACTCGATCAATGCGTCCAAGGTTGGGGTGTTCAGTTTTACTTCAGTAACTTGAGAGCTGTTCCCACCAGCGCTTACATACTCAAATTTGTAAGAAGGATACGGAATGCTTACCTCTAATATTGATAGGCCTACTTTTTCCTGAAATTCTTTCAAATAGTGCTTAAGGATAAATTTCGGTGGGCTGATCTCTATCGTAATACTTTGCTCACGTGTTTTTAGATTCGAAACAGCATTCTCGAGCCTCGAGATTGATTCTCCCAGCTTCTCAATTTCAGCTAAATTCTCTTCGCTCGTATCCACATTGAAGTATTTGACGAGATATTTAATCGGTTCAGCCGATGCATTTCTGACAACTTGGAGACTTGTGTTGTGCACGTTGGACGCTCCAAATGTTGCTACGTTTCTATCGCGCTTGTATCCAAAATTGCTTGCATTTGTTGTGGTCGCCAAATGAGACTGCGCCCCAGTTTCGGAATGCCCCAGATCAAATTTTCCTGACGATCGAATTTCGTCGACATACCCCGTGATTTCATTGTGCTCTGAAACCACTTCCGAAATCTCGGAAATGTGTTTTTTGAATTCTTCGCTGTTAAAGTAACGATTTTTCAGCAAGATTCTCAGTAGTCGATATAGCCCATAGGCGCCGACAAGAATAAAAGCTATTGGCCAATATGTTGAAAGTAGACCCAAAATAAAGACCACGGCAACGATAGTTAAAAGAATTTGCAAGCTATCCCCCTAGGTAGCAGATTTGCGACAACTTGCAACTAGCGTTTTGTGTAAGTTGCCTAGTTGTCGAGTTGATTATTACATGTAGCCATGAATCATATGGAGAAGGTTCGAAAGTCACCGATCACCTACCCTTCATCACGCCAATCAAGACGGCAAAAAGAACGGCAAAAACGTAAGCGGTAACAATCCCAACTGCAATAAGCAACCATTTGACTACAGTCCAGACGAAAAACCACACCAAAGTAGCCTTCGATTCCGGGCGAGCAGAACTAATACCCCAAGCACGGAGTTTATTGATCCAAGTCATGTATTCCATGAAGATAAAGCTAGACAGACCCTCCGACATACCGTCTCGGGTTTTTGTGTAAGTAGGAAAGTAGAATCGCCTCATGGAGACACAGGATGTACTGGAGCAGTTGCGCGCTTTCGTTGCTGCGAGAGATTGGTCACAATTCCACACCCCAGAGAATTTGGCCAAAAGCATCTCAATCGAAGCCGCGGAATTGCTCGAGGCATATCAGTGGAGTAGTGATGCGGACTTAGAGCAAGTCAAAGATGAACTCGCAGATGTGTTGACATACGCATATCTGCTTGCCGACAAACTCGGGCTTGAACCAGAGACAATCATTGCTGACAAGCTGAAAATCACCGAGGAAAAGTACCCGGTAGAAAAAGCTCGGGGGAGCAGTGCAAAGTATGACCAGCTCTGAGTTTGAGAGCCTTGCGTTCAACCAGGGCGATTTAGAGAAATGGACTAAAACCCGACCAGAATCGAATAACTGGCCAGTTGTCTACACACTCTTCGACGACGCAACTATCTATGTAGGTGAAACTACCAATGCTTCGTCGCGCCTTGGGCAGCACCTGAAGACAGACAAAAAAGTATTGAGCTCAGCTCGAGTAATCATTAACCCAGAATTCAATAAGTCGGTTTGTTTGGACTTGGAATCGCACCTAATTCGGTACTTTGGTGCGGATCCGGCACGAAAACTCCTGAATGGCAATGGAGGAATCTCTGACGCCGACTACTACAAACGTGACGCGTACCGTGAAAAGTTCGATGAAATCTTCGAAGAACTCTATCGACAGGGTTTGCTCACTAGATCCGTAAAAGAGATCATAAATTCTGATCTCTTCAAGTATTCGCCGTTCAAAGCTTTGAACATTGAGCAGGCAACTGCAGTAAATGAAGTTCTTGAGCTTCTCGATAATGACTTGAAATCAAACAGATCCGAAACAATTGTCATCCAAGGTGACCCTGGTACGGGTAAAACAATCGTCGCCATTTACTTGATGAAACTCCTAGCGGATATCAAACTCGGCAACACCGATGACGTTATTGATGGAGAGTCAATCTTCAGCGATTACTTCCTCGAAGGTTACGAGCATCTCCGCAATTTGGAAATTGGCCTTGTGATCCCACAGCAGTCCCTGCGCAAGACAATTCAGAAAGTCTTTTCCATGGTCCCGGGGCTTGATCCAAAAGACGTGCTTGGTGCTTTCGATGTCGCAAAGTCTGAGAAAGTTTTCGACCTGCTAATTGTTGACGAGGCACATCGCCTCCAGCAGCGTTCAAATCAGGCTGCAGCCAGCCTAAACACATTGTTCAAAGATTTGAACATCAAATTGTTCGGTCGGGACAAGGGTGAGATCACACAGCTCGATTGGATAAAAAAGCAAAGCAAGCATCAGGTATTACTGCTTGACTCGGAACAGACGGTCAAGCCTGCCGACCTTGACCAGCTGGTTACCAAGAAATTAGTGGCATCTGCAAACGCAGACCAACGACTAATCAAGCTAATTTCTCAGATGCGCCTTCTTGGAGGTGAGGATTACATCGACTACGTTGCCGCGGTATTCAACGGGGAGAATCCAATGCCAAGACATTCATTCGGGGAATATAATCTTCGCTTCTTCGATGACTTTTCAGCTATGCACGATGAAATCAAGGCTCTAGATAAAGAATTCACACTCTCGCGACTCGTTGCGGGTTATGGCTGGAAGTGGATTTCTAAAGGTGGCAAAAAGCCATTCGACTTTGAAATTCAAGGTGAGCAGCTGACTTGGAATAGAACCGCCACCGACTGGATAAATTCTCCAACTTCAAATCAGGAAGTTGGGTCAATCCACACAGTGCAGGGATACGACCTTAATTACTCCGGAGTGATTGTTGGTCCAGAACTTTCCTTTGATTCGCAGACGCGAAAGATTATTTTTGTTCGTGATAATTACGCCGATGCAAAGGGAAAGCAAAATAACCCTGGCAAGCAATTTACTGATGAAGAATTGCTCAACTTTGTTGCAAATGTTTATCGGGTACTAATGACCCGCGGAATTAAAGGAACGTTCTTGTACGTAGTCGATCCGAATCTCCGCGACTACTTGCGTCAATTCTTTCCTGCAGCTTAAGTGAAGCGAAGTTCGAACAAAGGCCTTTGCTTAACTTCTGCAACAAAGTCTGAACTACTTGTTTCCCACTCTTGTGAGCCAACGAACTTCACGTTCACTGCGCGTTCGAGGTAGCCTTCAACACGCTTAGCTGCGTTGGAGGCTTCGATGCGGTTGACGTAGCCGACGAGCAGAAGGTCTATTTCGGGTGAGTCGCTTGGCCTTTCTTTCTTGAGATAAGCGGCGTAGTTGCCATATAGATATGCCTGTTCGAGGCCTTCTATGCCATAAAGGGCGGCGGGGAGAACTGCGGCTGGGCCGTATGAGTAGGCAACGATTTGGCGGATTGAGTCGTGCAGGCTGTGTTGGGTGTTGACCTGGATTACTTTGGTGCGGCCATAGGTTTTGGCGGTGACCAGTTGGCTTTCGAGGAGGCGTTCGACTTCGCGCATGGCGGTGGGCACTGAGGTGTTGGCTTGGCGGGCGAGTTCGGAGATGGAGAAGCCGTCGGTGGGGTTCATGAAGAGTTGGGCGAGGATCATGCCCTGGGTGTCGGAGCGCAGAATCGGGGAGAGGGCTGCTTTATCTGGTTTCACAATATGGAGTATAACTTTCATTTGTTGAAAAGGTATATGGCTGGAGGTCGCTGTTTGTCTGGCACTCTTTATTTATGACTAAACCTGTTGTTCTTATTGCTGAAGAGTTGTCGCCGGCCACCGTTGAGGCATTGGGCCCTGATTTTGAGATTGTGAACGTTGATGGCACTGACCGTCCGGCACTTTTGTCGGCTTTGGGGTCGGCAGATGCCATTTTGGTGCGATCGGCTACCCAGGTGGATGCCGAGGCTATTGCAGCTGCTCCTCAGTTGAAGGTGGTGGCTCGTGCCGGTGTTGGTTTGGACAACGTGGACATCAAGGCGGCTACTGCTGCCGGTGTGATGGTGGTGAATGCACCTACTTCTAACGTGATCTCGGCTGCTGAGTTGGCTATCGGTCACATCTTCTCTTTGGCTCGTTTCATTCCAGATGCCAATGCGTCTTTGAAGAATGGCGAGTGGAAGCGCTCGAAGTACACGGGTGTTGAGCTTTATGAGAAGACCATCGCGATTGTTGGTCTTGGTCGAATTGGTACTTTGGTTGCGCAGCGTTTGGCAAACTTCGGTGCCAACCTGATTGGTTACGACCCATACGTGACTCCTGCTCGTGCTGAGCAGATCGGTGTGAAGCTGGCTTCGCTTGAAGAAGTCATGCAGCAGGCAGACTTTATTACCATTCACATTCCTAAGACTCCGGAGACCACAGGTTTGATTGGTGCTGCTGAGTTTGCAATGGCCAAGCCAAACTTGCGCATTGTGAACTGTTCACGTGGTGGCATCATCGATGAGGCTGCACTTTATGACGCATTGTCTTCGAAGAAAATTGCCGGTGCTGGTCTGGATGTTTTTGTGAACGAGCCGCCGAAGGATTCACCTTTGTTGACTCTCGATAACATTGTGGTTACTCCTCACCTTGGTGCTTCAACTGATGAAGCACAGGAGAAGGCAGGTATTTCTGTTGCGAAGTCGGTGCGTTTGGCATTGGCTGGCGACTTGGTTCCAGATGCTGTGAACGTTGCTGGTGGAAACATCGATGCTTCAGTGAAGCCTGGTATTTCTTTGATGGAGCGCATGGGTCAAGTTTTGTTTGGACTCTCTGGCGGAAATGCATCTGCGATTGAAGTTGAGGTGCGCGGTGAAATTGCGGCGCATGATGTTTCGGTTTTGAAGCTTGCCGGTTTGAAGGGCTTCTTCCAGAACGCCGTTACCGAGCAGGTGTCATACGTGAACGCGCCTTTGATGGCGGAGCAGCGTGGCATTGAGGTTCGTTTGTCGACTGATGCTAATTCTGATGAGTACCGAAACGTAACTACCATCAAGGCGGTATTGGCTGACGGTTCTGTGGTTTCGGTTTCTGGAACCGTGATTGGCCCGAAGCACCTGCAGAAGATCGTTGCGATCAACGGGTATCAGGTTGAGTTGGCTATGGCAGAGCACTTTGTTTACATGCTCTACACCGACCGCCCGGGCATCGTGGCAATCTACGGCAAGGCCTTTGCCGATAAGGGCATCAACATCGCGGCAATGCAGATTGCTCGTGAGCAGAAGGGCGGCAAGGCGCTTTCTGTGATTACTGTTGATTCAAAGGTTTCTGACGAAGTACTCGAGCAGGTTCGTGTTGCTATTGAAGCTGAGAAGCTTTTGGCAATCGACGTTAATTTATAAGGAGCAGTTGTGGCTGATTTCGTTTTAGATATTCGCACTCCAGAAGAAGTTGCTGAAGGTCACCTAGACGGTGCTCTAGTGGTTGACTTCATGGCTGAAGACTTCATTGAGAAGATCTCTCAGTTGGACAAGAACGCCAACTACCGCATGCACTGCCGTTCGGGTGGTCGCGTTGGTAAGGCGATTCCAATCATGCGTGAACTTGGTTTCATTGGCGAGCTTGAGAACATGGGTGGTCTTGAAGACGCCGCTGGTCTCACCGGTTTGCCGATCGTTCAATAATTCTCATGGGAGACAGAACTCCTAAGGAGTATTGGAACGAAAAGTACGCGGCAACTGACGAAATGGTTTACACCGATTTGGTGAATCGTTTCGTGAAGGAGTACTGCGAAGACTTGAAGCCTGGCAAGATGATTGATCTTGCCGGTGGTGAAGGTCGCAACTCTGTATGGTTTGCAGAACGTGGTTGGCAAGCGGAGAACATCGACATTTCGAATGTTGCTCTGACCAAGTTTTTGGCGTTTGCTGAATCTCGTGGAGTTTCGGCAAAGGTTTTTGCGAACTGCGCGGATGCCACTGGCTTTGAATCGGTTTTGACTCCGGTTGATTTGGGTGTGGTTGGGTATCTGCAGATTCCGATGCCGGATTTGGCTGATGCTCTTTATTGCTTGATCGACAACATCCGCAAGGGTGGGGTCTTGTTTGGGGTTTGGCACTCTTTGGACAACTTAGAGGCTGGGCACGGAGGCCCACAGGATCCGGATGTTTTGCCTTCGGTGGAGCGCATTCGGGAGATGCTCGAGGAAGAGGACTTGGACATTCAGGTGCTTGAGGTTCGGGATGGTCAGGTTCAGACCAAGGATGGCCTGAAGCCTTCTCGTACTTTGGTTTTGAAGGCCACTGTCCTATAGCGCTTAGTTAGACTTGGGGAAAGAACCCAATGGAGCTAGCTCGTGACTCGTGAATACAAGATTGCCGTAATCGGTGGCGATGGAATCGGCCCTGAGGTGACTCAGATTGCCCTGGATGCAATCCGTAAGGTGACCGCCGGTTCGGGCGTGGAGTTCAAGACCACTGAGTATGACCTAGGTGCTCGTCGTTACCTGGCTAATGGGGAAACACTTACTGATGCTGACTTGGCGTCTTTGGCTGAGCATGACGCGATCTTGTTGGGAGCCATCGGAGACCCTCGCGTGCCATCGGGTGTGCTTGAGCGTCAGTTGCTGTTGAAGCTTCGTTTTAGTTTTGATCACTTCATTAACTTGCGTCCGACCAAGTTGTATCCGGGAGTGGTTTCACCTTTGGCTGATCCGGGCAATGTTGATTTTGTTGTGGTTCGTGAAGGTACTGAGGGTCCATACGTTGGTAACGGTGGAGCGATTCGTGTTGGTACTGATGCTGAGGTTGCCAACGAGGTTTCGGTGAACACCGCATACGGTGTTGAGCGCACGGTTCGTTACGCGTTTGAACTTGCAGCTGAGCGCGATCGCAAGAAGTTGACTTTGGTGCACAAGCACAACGTATTGGTGCACGCCGGTGGATTGTGGCAGCGCACTGTTGATCGCGTTGCAGAAGAATTCCCATCGGTAAAGGTTGATTACCTGCACATCGATGCTGCAACTATTTTTATGGTGACCAATCCTGAACGTTTCGACGTGATTGTTACCGACAACCTATTTGGCGACATCATTACAGACCTCGCCGCTGCCATCGGTGGCGGAATTGGATTGGGTGCCTCGGGAAACATAAACCCGACCGGCGCCTTCCCGTCGATGTTTGAACCGGTACACGGTTCGGCACCCGACATTGCCGGCAAAAACCTTGCCGACCCAACCGCAGCGATTCTTTCTGCTGCATTGTTGCTAGAGCACCTTCAACAGTATGTGGCTGCAGCACGCATCGAGAACGCCGTTTCACAAGACCTGGCTACTCGCGGCACAACTAAGCACACCACCACAGAAATTGCCGAGCGTATTCTCGCTCAGCTCTAGGAGATAAAGATGTCTGTTTCATTTTCAGTTACCCGCAACCCTAAGCCGCTAGCCGATTCGGCTCGCGAGGAAATTCTCGCGGCTCCAGTATTCGGAGCTAAGTTCACCGACCACCAGGTAGTTGTGGTTTGGGAGAAGGACAAGGGTTGGCACTCAGCCGAAGTAATTCCTTACGGCCCAATCATGATGGAGCCATCAGCTGCAGTGCTGCACTACGGCCAGGAGATCTTCGAAGGTATCAAGGCATACCGTCACCAGGACGGATCGATCTGGACCTTCCGCCCAGAGGCAAACGCAAAGCGTCTACAGCTTTCTGCACGTCGAATGTCTTTACCTGAGCTTCCGGTTGAGATTTTCGTTGAGTCACTGCGTCAGTTGATTGCCGTTGATGGTGCTTGGGTGCCAGAGCCGGTGAACGAAAAGACGCTGTACATTCGTCCGTTCGAAATTGCCGCCGAGAACTTCTTGGGTGTGCGTGCAGCACAGCGCGCCGAGTACCGTGTGATTGCATCACCGGTTGGTCCTTACTTCACCGGCGGCATCAAGCCGATCTCGATTTGGTTGGCACTTGATTCTGCTCGTGCGGGTAAGCACGGCACCGGCGAAGCAAAGACCGGTGGAAACTACGCAGCCGGATTGCTCGCGCAGAGCGAAGGTTACGAGAACGGTTGTTCTCAGGTGGCGTTCTTGGATGCCGACACCGCAACCTACTTCGAAGAACTTGGTGGCATGAACCTATTCTTCGTTTACAAGGATGGCCATGTGGCAACTCCGGCTTTGGACGGAACTATCTTGCACGGAATCACTCGTGACAGCGTGCTTCAGCTACTGAAGGATCGTGGAGTTTCGGTGGAGGAGCGCAAGGTTTCATTAGCTGAGGTTCAGGCTGGTTTGGCTGCTGGCGACATCGTCGAAGTATTTGCCTGTGGAACTGCAGCAGTGATCACACCGATTGGTGAGTTCAAGTCTCGTCTTGGAAACTATGCGGTTTGTTCAGAGCCTGGTGAGTTGACTGTTTCACTGCGTCAGGAACTAACTGGCATTCAGTACGGAACGGTTGCCGACCGTCACGGTTGGTGCGTCAAGCTTTCTGACTAATGCGCGTGGCTCGTTATCTCGCGGATGGTGCCGCGGCATATGGTGTGGTTGATGGCCCTGAACTTCGTGTGCTCGCTGGGCATCCGTTGGTCAACGGTTATGAATACACCGGCGAACGCGTTGCTCTAAAAGAGGTCAAACTTTTGGCGCCGACCATGCCCTCCAAAGTGGTTTGCATCGGCAAGAACTACGCAGATCACGTTGCCGAGTTTGACGGTCAGCCGGTGGACGAACCTGCGATTTTCTTCAAGCCTTCAACCGCGATCATTGGCCCAGGGGAGAGCATCGTTCTGCCATGGCAGTCGGAGCAAGTTGAGCTCGAGTGTGAACTCACCATCGTGATTGGTTCGATTTGCAAAAACGTTGAGCCAGAGGATGTCGGTCAGTACATCTGGGGTTACACAGTTGCCAATGATGTGACCGCTCGCGACCTTCAGGCCACCGATGCACAATGGGCACGCTCGAAGGCCTTCGATACTTTCTGTCCGCTCGGCCCTTGGATCGAAACCGAGTTCGAGCAGGATGGTCAGCTCATCGAATCTCGCATCAATGGAGAAACCGCTCAGTCGGCCTCGATCAATGACATGATCTTCGGGGTTGCCGAAATCGTCTCGCACGTTTCGAAAAACATGACCCTGCTGCCTGGCGACATCATCCTCACTGGCACGCCGGCAGGGGTTACTCGAATTAGCCACGGCGACATCGTGGAGTGCGAGGTAGAGGGCATCGGCACTCTGATTTCGCACGTGCTCTAACTAGAATTACCTGTGATGTCACTAATTACAGCCCCTTTTACTAACGCGTCTGGCGCGGATGTTGTCGTTCGCTTTTGCCCTTCGCCTACCGGCACTCCTCACGTTGGATTGATTCGCACCGCCCTGTTCAACTGGGCATACGCGCGTCACACCGGCGGCAAGTTCGTCTTCCGTATTGAAGACACCGATGCCGAGCGCGATAGCGAAGAGTCATTCGAGATGATCCTCGATGGACTGCGCTGGTTGGGGCTCAACTGGGACGAGGGCGTTGGCGTTGGTGGACCGAACGAGCCTTACCGCCAGAGTGAGCGCAAGCACATCTACCTAGAGGTAATCGAGAGGCTCAAGGCTTCCGGGCACATCTACGAAAGCTTTCTTAACGCAGAGGAAATCGACGCTCGCAACAAGGCCGCCGGACGTGCCGTGCAGCTTGGTTACGACAACTCGGAGCGCGACCTCAGCGAGGAGCAGCGCGCTGCATATATTGCCGAGGGTCGTTCGCCGGCTCTGCGTTTGCGAGTGCCTGACCAGGACATCACCTTCACCGACTTGGTTCGTGGCGAAATTACTTTCCCGGCGGGATCTTTCCCTGACTTCGTAGTGGTTCGTCCAAACGGTCAGCCGCTCTACACATTGGTGAACCCGGTGGACGATGCACTGATGGGAATCACTCACGTGCTTCGCGGAGAAGACCTGTTGTCTTCAACTCCACGACAGATCGCTCTTTACAACGCGATGTATGAAGCCGGAATTACAAAGTTCATTCCGCAGTTCGGTCACCTGCCATTCGTAATGGGTGAGGGAAACAAGAAGCTTTCCAAGCGCGATCCGGAGAGCAACCTGTTCCACCACCGCGACCGCGGTTTCATCCCGGAAGGTTTGCTCAACTACCTTGCACTTCTCGGTTGGGGTTTCTCAGCAGACCGCGACGTATTCTCACTCGACGAATTCGTTGGTGCCTTTGACATTGCCAACGTGAATCCAAACCCTGCTCGCTTCGATCAAAAGAAGGCCGATGCCATTAATGCATCGCAGATTCGTTTGCTCGCTGCCGACGATTTCAAAGCGCGCATCATTCCTTATCTGCAGAGTGCTGGAGTTCTGGGCGGCACAGTAACTGCTGAGCAAGACGCAATCTTGAATGCCGCTGCTCCTTTGATTCAAGAGCGCATCACAGTTTTGGGTGAGGCACCTGACTTGCTTGCTTTCCTTTTCAAGACTGCTGACCAGATCGTGATCGAAGACGATGCACGCAATGGTTTGCCAGAAAACGCAGCCGAGATTTGTGCTGTTTCGGCTGATGCAGTTGAGGCAGTATCGGACTTCACTACCGAGAACATTCAGGCTGCACTAAACGCACTCCTGATTGAGCAGATGGAGCTCAAGCCGCGCTTGGCTTTTGGTCCGCTGCGCACCGCAATCTCGGGTCGCCGTATTTCTCCGCCATTGTTTGAGTCGATGGAGATCTTGGGCAAAGCTGAGACCGTTGCCCGACTGCGTAACTTTGCATAACCAGAGGTTATGGGCACTTTCGCCTAGGGCTAAGCCCTAGTAAGATAGTGAGGTTGCCCTCCTAGGGGCACAACCATTGGGATATGGTGTAATTGGCAACACGAAGGTTTCTGGTTCCTTTGTTCTAGGTTCGAGTCCTGGTATCCCAGCAAATACTTGGTATTAACCCCCGATAATTCGGGGGTTTTTGCATTTTGGCTAGAGTAGCCACATCGACTCAAAGGCGAGGTGGCGCTAATGCCGGCAACAAATTTAGGTAGCACGACTACCACCAAGATCACAAATTTTCCATTGAACGCTTGGTACGTGGCCGCCTGGGATCATGAAGTCACTCGCACGCCGCTGGCTCGCAGAATCTGTGATCGTCCACTGGCTCTCTACCGAACTGAAGATGGGCAACCAGTTGCGCTTGCCGATGCTTGTTGGCACAGGCTCGCACCTCTGTCGCTTGGCAAGGTAGTTGGTCGCGATGGGATCCAGTGCCCATATCACGGAATCGTATATAACTCCGCTGGAAGATGTGTTTCGATGCCTGCGCAAGAAACAATAAATCCGAGTGCAACGGTTCCTTCATTCCCTGCGGTTTCTCGTTACCGTTTCATCTGGGTTTGGCTCGGCGATCCGGCCCTTGCTAATCCAGATTTGATCCCAGACATGCACCAGATGGATCACCCGGATTGGGCTGGCGATGGCAAAACCATTCACGCCGAATGCAACTATCAACTTATTGTCGACAACCTAATGGACCTCACTCACGAAGAGTTTGTGCATGGTTCGAGTATTGGTCAGGCAGAACTAAGTGAAGCTGACTTCATCACAACTCATGGTGAGAACACAGTTACGGTGACTCGTTGGATGCGCAACATCGATCCACCTCCATTCTGGAAGAAGAATCTCGCCGATAAATTCCCTGATTACACCGGCAAAGTAGATCGTTGGCAAATCATTCACTTTGAGGCTCCATCAACCGTATGTATTGATGTTGGTGTTGCCAAGGCTGGCACTGGAGCTCCAGAGGGGGATAGGTCGCAAGGTGTAAACGGTTACGTGATGAATTCCATGACTCCGGAAACCGATCGCACGGCTCACTATTTCTGGTCATTCCAGCGTAACTACCGCTTGGAAAGCCAGCTCATCACCACGCAACTTCGCGAGGGAGTTACTCGTGTGTTTGGCGAGGACGAGGTCATGCTCCGAGCTCAGCAGGAGGCCATCGACGCGAATCCGGACTATGAGTTCTATAACCTCAACATCGATGCCGGCGGAATGTGGGTACGTCGATTGCTCGAGAAGGCCCTACTGGCTGAAGGCCGCCTAAACACTCGCCCTGAAGCCGGTTGGCCTGCAGAGTAATGGCTGCAACTAACGTCGAGGTTTGGCAGCGGGGAGAAGTGGTTGGGGTCTCTGATGTTGCTGAAAAAATCAAGAAATTTGTAATTCGCCAGTCGAACCCAGCAAAGGCGCAAGCCGGCTCGCACATCGATTTAATGGTGACTATCAATGGCGAAAAGGTTCGTCGTTCGTATTCAGTGGTTAAACAGTCAGAAGATTTGCGTGACTTGGAAATCGCTGTTTTCGAGGTGCGAAATTCCAGGGGTGGATCGATTGCGATGCACAACTTGTCAGTTGGCGATGAACTGGATATCACTCAACCTATTCAGAATTTCCCGCTTCGTTTCGGAGCAAAGAGGTATGTCCTACTTGCCGGCGGAATTGGAGTTACTGCCATCGTGGAAATGGCTCGGCAACTTCTGCAGCATGGCGCAGACTACAAATTCTTTTATGTAGCCAGAAGTAAAAAGGCGATGGCATTCGCCGATGAATTGAAGTCGGTTCATGGCGACAACCTTGTTATTCACATCGACGACGAAGACAACCGTCTGGAAGTTGGCGAGGTGATGAAGCACGTTGATAAAACAACAGAGCTGTACATGTGTGGTCCAATTCGTTTGATGGACGAAGTTCGACGAACCTTTGCTAGCACTGACTTGGACGTTACCAATCTTCGCTACGAAACCTTTGGCGCTAGTGGCTGGTTCGAGCCTGAGGTGTTTACCGTTCGCGTTCCTGAGCGTGGAGTCGAAGTTTCGGTTGGCAAGAATCAAACCATTGTTGAAGCACTCGAGGCCTCTGGTTTAGATGTCATGGCTGATTGCCGCAAAGGTGAGTGTGGGCTTTGCGAGGCAAGGATCATTGATCTCAACGGCAAAATTGACCATCGTGACGTGTTTTATAGTGCTCATCAGAAATCGGATAACGAGAAAATCGCTTGCTGTGTGTCTCGACTTGTTGCTGACAATGGCACCGCATCTATTGATTTGGCGCTTAGCTAAGTTCGAGCGATTCGCCAGGTTCGAGGTGAGTGAATTCGCCGCCGTGTGATTCGGCGATCATCTTGATGCGGCCGTTATACATCTGGTGGCCCTCAGGGCTGAGGTGGATGTTGTGGGTGGCAAAGGCATGCTTAGGTTTTACCGCGTTGACGAAGTCGATGATCATGCCGAGCTTGGCCCAGGGTGCTGAACTTGGTACGGCAAGCATTGCCACTGGTTCGTCTGGAGTGGTGAAGCTGTCGCCAGGGTAGTAGAGCTGCTTGTTGATCATGACGCCAACGTTTTGGCAGATTGGCCAGCTCGAGTGAATCTCGAGATGCATGTCGCCGAAAAACTCGATGGTGAATTCGCCTTCTTTGTAGTGGTCGCCGTGGTGAACGGCAACTGTGTCAAAGTTTGGGCGAGATTCGGTTAGTCGGCGACATACTTCGTCGGTGGTGTAAATCTTGATGCCAGGGTTGTTCGCGATGATTTTGTCCAGTTGCGCTTCATTGCAGTGGTCATCGTGAATGTGGGTGATCACGATTGCCTTCACACCTAGTTGCTCAGGCATGGTCTTGGTGTACGAACCCGGATCGATGATGAGTTTCTCGTTGTTGAGTTCGAGAACTAGGGCTGCGTGTTCGTACTTAGTGATCTTCATGGCTTCAATCTACTTCGTAAGTAGTGACTCCATGTAAGTGATCTGCTTGGTCTGAGAATCGATAATCGCCTTGCCAAGTTTTGCCACCTCTGCGTTGTTTGAATCGACAACCATTTGAGCCATGTGGATTGCGCCCTTGTGGTGCTGAATCATTCCCTCTAGGTAGATACGATCAAATTCTGCGCCCTTGGCGTTCTTGAGTGCTTCCATCTCGGTGTCGCTGAGCATTCCGCCCATACCCATGTCGTGGCCCATGTCTAGAGATGCGTTTGCATCCTTGAGCCAGCCCTTCATCTGAGTGATTTCAGGAGCCTGCTCAGACTTGATCTGAGCCGCAAGTTTCTTGACCTCTGGGCTTAGCGCGCGAGTTTCGGCGAGGGTGCCCATGTCGACAGCCTGCTGGTGGTGAGGAATCATCATTTGGGCAAACATGATGTCTGCTCCTGAGTATGCGCCTGAGCTCTTGGTGTTCATCATTCCGCTATTGCCCATCATCCCGGAGTTGTCGTCATCAGAGGTGCCTCCGATGTTGATGGTGCATCCGGTGAGTGCCAATGCTGCTGCGGTGGCGATGGCTGCTGCGGTTAGTTTGCGGTTCATGCTGTTCCTTTCAGGATACCCCCTAGGGGTATTATAAGCATATGGATGCGAATATCAAAAAACGGGCATTGCACCGAGCCAAGATACTCGAAGGTCAACTTCGTGGGCTGCACAAGATGATCGAGAACGAGGACTACTGCATGGACATCATCACGCAGTCATTGGCCGTGCAAAAGTCACTCGGTTCATTAAACAAACTGATGGCCGAGAATCACATCATGACTCACATTTCTCACATGATGTCATCAGGAAACCCGAAGCAAATTGCCAAAGCGCAAGAAGAGCTATCCAAGATTTACGAATTAGCAAACAACAGAGGAACCAAGTGAATCACGAGCACCAAATGCACCACGACAATCACAAATGCGCGCACGAAGGCGAAGCGCCAATGTGCTCCTGTGATCACAACCCCGGTGGCGAGTGCCACTGCCCGCCGAACGAGTGCAAGTGTGATCGTGAGCACCATAAACATGGCGAGACTCAGTCTGGTCACAACTGTTGCGAAACCGGTGGCGAGCACGACCAGGTTGGCATGGATCACAGCATGCATGCCGGGCATGAACACTCTGGTCATGCAGGACATGACCACTCCGGTCACGATCACTCGCATCATGATCCGAAGATGTTCAAGAAGCAGTTCTGGTGGGCACTCGGTTTGACCGTGCCGACTATTTACTTCTCGCATACTGTCCACTCACTTTTGGGTTATCCGCTTTGGCAGTTCCCGCTGTCGGAATATGTGCCAGCGCTGTTTGGCATCATCTTGTTCTTTACCGGCGGTCAAGTTTTCTTGAAGACTGGTTGGCAGGAGATCAAGGGTCGCAAGCCTGGCATGATGGCGCTGATTGCGATGGCAATCGTGGTGGCGTTTGGCTACAGCCTGTTCCTGACCGTGATGTCTTTGGCTGGTATTCCGTTTAGCGGTATGGACTTCTGGTGGGAGTTGGCTGCGCTGATCACCATCATGTTGCTCGGCCACTGGATTGAGATGTCTTCGGTGATGGCGGCTCAGGATGCCCTTGGCGAGCTGGCCAAACTGGTGCCAGACATGGCCGACAAGGTCACTGGGGCTGTTGTTGCCCCTGTGAAGACCTCGTCTCTGAAGGTTGGCGATGTGGTGATGGTTCGTCCGGGTACCACGATTCCGGTTGATGGTGTTGTGGTTTCTGGTGCGTCGTCGGTGAACGAATCGATGATCAGCGGT
>Ga0228703_1000920_pt1 | contig 19080 bp, 11 predicted proteins | sample McNCre217_Aug_MG_3_FD_178020 | JGI IMG/M metagenome (GOLD analysis project Ga0228703, IMG submission 178020) | Freshwater microbial communities from McNutts Creek, Athens, Georgia, United States - 29-17_Aug_MG | ecosystem: Environmental > Aquatic > Freshwater > Creek | place: USA: Georgia... | reverse complement strand
GCTGAACATGCGTCGGAACTCGAGGTCCTCGACCATCTTGGCCAGCTTGGCGCCTTCGCCTTCGATGGTGAGCAGGCCGGCGTCATCGCCTTCTTCCTTGCTCATCTCAAAGAGTTCGGTGTTGTCGGACAGCTCGTTGGTCAGCGTGTCGATGGTGACGACCACGCTGTCGAGCGATTTTTTTTCCTTGCCCAGTTCCTGGGCCTTCTTGGGGTCGTTCCAGACCGTGGGATCTTCGAGCGATGCGTTGACGGTTCTCAGTCGTTCAGCCTTGGCATCGTAGTCAAAGATACCTCCGAAGTTCTTCGGTACGCGCGCTCAGGTCTGCGAGTTGCGTACCGATTTGATTGATGTGTTCTGCGTCCATGACAAGCCTGCAAGTTGGTTTTTCAAATAACCCGTGATTTTCTCACGAGTTAAGGGCTTGTCGGGCTTTGTCGGCCCAGGTGCGCAGTCCTTTGAACAGCTCTTGCTGGCTGAAAGAGCAGCTTTCCTCGCTGAACAGCGCGCCGGCTTCGAGCCGGTCGAGCAAGTTCCCCAGGACTTCGCCATAGCGTGGGGGCAGCGCCAGCGTCGTCGCCGCACTGCGCCAGTGCTGGCTGAGTTGTCCCACGCTCAGGCAGCCCTGGGTGCAGGCCTCCAGTTGGGCCAGCAGATCGTCAAGCGTGGTGTGGGCTGGGGTCATGGTGGGGCAGGGTTGAAGTGTTCGCGGCGACAATCATGCCCCATGAAGACCGCTGCCGCCAAACCCCATCGCCTTGAAGACATCCTGTACAGCCAGGGTTTTGGCACGCGCCGTGTCTGTGCCGGGCTGATTCAGCAAGGCCATGTGACGGTCAATGGGCAAGGGGTGGACGACGCAGGCGCCTTGTACGTGCCCGAGGGCTTGGTGTTCACGGTGCAAGGCACCGAATGGGCCTTTCACGACAAGGCTTACGTGCTGCTCCACAAGCCGGCGGGCACCGAGTGTTCGCAAAAGCCTTCGACCTGGCCCAGCATTTACACATTGCTGCCCGCGCCATTGCGCCAACGCCCACAAAAAGGGGCGGTGCAAGGGGTGCAGGCGGTAGGGCGGCTCGACCAGGACACGACGGGCATGCTCTTGCTGACCGACGACGGCGCCTTCATCCACCGCATGAGTTCACCCAAAAAGCATGTGCCCAAGGTGTACGAGGTCATGGCCAAGCACCCGGTCACCCAGGCCATGGTGGACCGCTTGCTGTCTGGTGTGGTGCTGGACGATGACCCCCAGCCGGTGCGTGCTGCGGCGTGCGACATCACCGGTGAAAACACCCTGAGCATGACGTTGACCGAGGGCAAGTACCACCAGGTCAAACGCATGGTGGCGGCGGTGGGCAACCGGGTGGAGGGCCTGCACCGTTCGCGCATCGGCGGTTTGGCTTTGCCTGCCGATCTGGCGCCGGGGCAGTGGCGCTGGCTCACGCCCGCCGAACTGGCCTTGCTCAAACCGGTCTGAGCGACGGCATCTCAGAATGCAAAAACCCCTGCGGCCAAGACCTGCAGGGGTTGCGTTCAGCGCGGGGTGCGATCAGCGGTAACGACCGCCGCCGCCGTTGCGGTTGCCACCGCCACCGAAACCACCACCACCACCGCCGTGGCGCTTGCCACCGGCGGCCATGCTGTCGATGCTGGTGCGGGTCGGGTCGGGTTGGCCGCCGGATTTGACCGGTTTGCGGCGCGGCAGGTCGAGTCGGGCGAACTGCGTGGTCTTGAGCGGGTCGATGTGGCGCGGCAACTCGTCGCCATCACCGCGTGGGCGACGGTCACGGTTGGGGTCGCGCTCGCGGCGTTGACCGCCCGGGCCTTGGCCACCCTGGCCTTGCCCTTCGGGGCGCGGGCCGCGGGCGTGTTGCGGGCGGTCCTGGCGTTGGCCCTGGCCCTGTCCTTCGCCGTGACGGCGTGAGGGCTGGTTGCCGTGGCGTGATGGACGCGGGCCACGCTCGCCATCCTGGCCTTCGCTGCGCTCGCCACGCGGCTGGCGCTCACCCTGTTTGGCCTTGTTCTCGCGGATGCGGCCCATCATTTCCTGGCGCGCGGCCTTCGCGGCAGCGGCCATGACGTCGCGGCTCGGTGGTTTGCCAGCGCCGCCCCACAGGGTCTGGCGACCCATGGCGATGGGCTCGGCCATCTCGCCTTCCTCGGGGCCGAAGCCTTCGAGCATCTGCACCGGGATCTCCTGCTTGGTGAAGCGCTCGATCTCCATCATGAAGCCTTCCTCGTCCAGGCAGACCAGGTTGACGGCTTCACCGCTGTTGCCCGCGCGGCCAGTGCGGCCGATGCGGTGCACATAGTCTTCGGGGATGTTGGGGATCTCGTAGTTGACGACGTGCGGCAGCTCCTCGATGTCGATGCCACGGGCGGCGATGTCGGTGGCCACCAGAGCGCGGATGTCGCCGCTCTTGAAGCCGGCCAGCGCCTGCGTGCGGGCGCTCTGGCTCTTGTTGCCGTGCAGGGCCATGGCCTTGACGCCGTTCTTGGTCAGGTAGTCGGCCACGTTGTTGGCGCCGAACTTGGTGCGCGTGAACACCAGCACCTGGCTCCAATTGTGCTGCTGGATGATGTGCAGCAGCACTTCCTTTTTCTTGCCACGTCCGACCGGATGAATGACCTGGCTGATGCGCTGCACCGTGGTGTTGCGCGGCGTGACCTGGATGCTTTGCGGGTCCTTGAGCAGGTTGCCTGCGAGGTCACGGATTTCATCGCTGAAAGTGGCCGAGAACAGCAGGCTTTGCTTGTCCTTGGGCAGCAGGGCCAGCACTTTCTTCACGTCATGGATGAAGCCCATGTCCAGCATGCGGTCGGCTTCGTCCAGGATCAGGATCTCGACGGTGGACAGGTCCAGGTGGCCCTGGCCTTGCAGGTCCAGCAGGCGGCCGGGGGTCGCAACCAGAATGTCCACGCCCTTTTTGACCCGGTTGATTTGTGGGTTCATGCCCACGCCGCCAAAGATCACGGCCGAGTCGAGCTGCAGGTGCTTGCCGTAGTCGCGCACCGACTCTTCGACCTGGGCGGCCAATTCGCGGGTGGGGGTGAGCACCAGGGCGCGGATGGCCTTGCCGCCGAAGCGGTTCTTGCCGGCCGCGCGTTGGCTCAGCAGGTGCAGCACGGGCAGGGTGAAGGCGGCGGTTTTGCCGGTGCCGGTCTGGGCGCCGGCGAGCAGGTCATGGCCCGCGAGCACCGCGGGGATGGCCTGGGCCTGGATGGGGGTGGGGGTGTCGTAGCCCTGCTCACGCACAGCTTGCACGATGGCCGGGGCCAGGTTCAGTTCTTCAAAGTTCATTCAAATGGAGCGCCACACAGGCGCAGGGGATCGGCTTTTCCCGTTGTGGTTCACAACGGCCAGTTTGGGCCAATCGGTCTCAGTAAGGTGGGCATGGAAACCGCGGGAAAGGCCCCGGGTCAGGCCCCAGCAGAACGCTGACGTTGCGGCAACTGGCGGCGGCAACAGGGAGGATTGTCGCATGTTTTTAGGCAACCTGTTGTGAGGGCTGGGGCAGGGCGGCTGTCTCCAACGCTGCATTCACCTGCGCGCGCACGGCCACCGGCAGGCTGGTCAGTTCGCGTTCCACCAGCGCCAGTGCCGGTGCCAGCAGCGGCATGTCGTGTTCGGTGTGCAGCCAGTGCAGCAGCAGGGCCCACACGCGGGCCGGGTTGCCGGCCTGACGGGTCAGGCCCAGCACCAGGCCGTCCAGGAAGCGCGTGGGCACCTGGTGCAAGGTGCTGGAGAGCGCGGCGCGGAACTGGCTGTAAGTGCCGGCATGCGTGTTGAAGTGGTTGACCAGCGCCGTCAAAGGGTTGCCCGGGGCCAGTGGTTCTCCGAGCCAGCCGGCCAGGTCGGTGTGGCGTGGCGCCATCGGGCGCATGGTGCGCACAGGGGAGGTTGTGGTTGCGCGGGTCTGCGGCACGGGGCGTGCCGTGGGGGTGTCAACGGTGGCGACCATCGCTGGTGTGGCCGCCGGCGCCACAGGCAATACCTTGGGGCGTTGGAGGAAGGGCTCAGGGCTGGCCTGTGCCAATGATGGGGTGCTGGAAGCGGCCAGGCGCGAGGCGTCCGCTTCAATCAGGTGGTGGCGTGCCAGCCATGCTTGCCGTGCCTCACGGTCCTGCAACAGCCGGGCCTGGCGTGCGGCGCACACGCGGCTGACATCGCCTTGCTCGTCCCACAGCACGGCGCTGGCCTGCAGGGTGCGGGGGGCATCGGCCGCGTTCTGCCAGGCCAGGTGGGCTTGCAGTTGCGGGCAGCCCGTCAGGTCCTGCTCGCTGGTTTCGGGGGTGCCCTGTACCCACAGGTGCCAGGTGTCGCCCTCCACCTGAAGGGTCTGCTGGGCAGCTGAGCCGTGCGATTGCATGCCTCGCAGCACCAGATGGGCCTGCACGGTTTGTTGCTGGCGCATGCGTTCGATCAGGCGCGTGAGCGTTTGCAGGCTGTGCTGGCCGGGGTCGAGCAGTTCGCAATGCCCGCCGCTGGCCAGGGCCAGCTCGGGCCACAGGCTGGCGGTGGCTTCACCCAGTGCCATCACATGCAGCCGGTGGCCGGCGGCGCGCAGGGTGTGCAAGGCTTCTTCGATGGCCCAGACCGGGCTGGAGGTGATCAGCAGAATGTCGGCGTGTGTCACCGGCTCTTCGTCCTCGTCGGTGATGGCCAGTGCCGCCTGCAAGGCCGCCAGAGGCTGGGCAGCCCCCAGGTCGGTGTCGGTGTGGCGGGCCAGGGCACGCACGCGCCGCTGGTAGGCCTCGGTGCAGACCTGCAGTCGGGGCAAGTCGTGCAGAGTGCGCTCGCCGAAACGGCTGTAAGACAGCTGGTCCTCGGCTTGCAGTTGGGACAGCAATTTGTCGAGTGCGGAGCGGATTTGCGACAGGCGGTCGGCCGGCATGGCACTGGAGCTGTCCACCAGCAGCTTCATGCGCAGCGGCATCGGGGCAGCCGGGGGCAGGCGCGGGCTGGCGCTCATGAGCACGGTGCACTGGCCCGGCGCAGACAGGTCTGGGCTGGCCAGGGCAAAGCCGGTGTCGCGCAGGCCGTGCGCGGTCAGCACCAGGTCCTTGTCCAGCCCGTGCGGGGCGCGCAAGCTCAAGGTGAGGCCATTGGCGTGGCGCACCTTGAGCATGTTGTGTGAGGGGCAACTCACGGTGCCTTGTGCCACGGGCTCGTGGATTTCGAGTTGAATCTGGGCCGGGCGCGGCGCGGCAGGGACCAGTGCGGCAGGCAGTTGCACCCGCAGGCTGCTGCCTTGAAGGTCCAGCAACTGTCCGATGCGCCATTGCAGTGTGACTTGCTCTCCGGTGCCCAGCACGCCAGGGGTGGCGCTGCAGCAGGAGCGGCTCTCTCGCGCCACTTTGTCCAGTGCCTGGGTGCCTTGTGGCCGCTCGATGTGCAAGTCCAGCAGGGTCTGTTCCCAGCCCAGGGGGAAACGCAGTCGCGTGGCCATGGGGGCGCCGCTGGCGTTGCGCCAGGTTTGCCGCACGGTCAGTCGCAGCATGAGGCCGAGCACCTCGCCTTGCACCTGCACAGACAAAAGCTGGGCCTCGCGGCCGTCGGGGCAGCACAAACCGAAAGATTCAGGCGCTTTGTTCATGGTGTTGGCTCCATTGGTTCATCACGGCACGCACGAATTCGTGCAGCCGTTCGGCGGGAACGCCGGCTTCTTCGGGATCAATCTGCAACTCCACGCCCGGGGCCACCCAGACATGGCTGCGCAGCTGCACGCTGCCGGGCGCGCGTGCGCGCGGTGGCACCGGCGCAGAAGCCCCGGCCAGCACCTCGCGGATGCGTTCGAGCGAAACGCCCGATTCGCTCAGTTGGCGCACACGCAGCAACTGCGCCAGGTGGCGTTGCCCATAACGGGCAGCCCGTGTTTCGCCCTCGGGCCGGTCCACCAGACCGAGCTGCACGTAGTAGCGCACGGTGCGCTTGGGGCAGTCGGCCAGCGTGCACAGCTGGTCGAGGGAGAAAACGGGGTCCATTTGGAAATAGTAACAGTAAAACTGTAAAAATCAACTGTCATTAATTGGGCGTGCTTCTTTCCCCGCAAGGCAAAAGAAAACCCCCGCGAGGCCTGGGCCTGGCGGGGGCAGTCAATGGGAGGAGGGAGTCAGCCGTTCCAGCGGGTGTGGAACTTGCCCGGTCGGTCGGTGCGCTGGTAGGTGTGGGCGCCGAAATAGTCGCGCTGGGCCTGCAGCAGATTGGCCGGCAGGCGGGCCGAGCGGTAGGCGTCGTAATACGCCAGGGCGCTCATGAAACCCGGCACCGCCACGCCCTGCAAGGCAGCGCGCGCCACCACTTCACGCAGATCCTGCTGGGCGGTCTGCATCAGACCTGCAAAGTGCGGGTCCACCAGCAGGTTGGCGATGGGCGGGTTGAGGTTGAAAGCGCGACGGATGTCACCCAGCAGCTGGGCCCGGATGATGCAGCCTGCGCGCCAGACCTTGGCGATGCGCTCGAACGACAGGCCCCAGCCGTACTCGCGGTCGGCGGCGCGCATGAGCGCAAAGCCCTGGGCGTAGGCGCACACCTTGGCGGCCAGCAAGGCGCGGCGGATTTGCGGCAACAGCGTGGCAGCGTCGGTGCTGGGCTGCAGAGGAGGGCCTTGCAGCACGCTGGCAGCGGCCACACGCTCGCTCTTGAGGGCACTGACGGTACGCGCAAACACGGCATCGGCAATGGTGGGCGCGGTCACACCCAGGTCGAGTGCGACCTGGCTGGTCCATTTGCCCGTGCCTTTTTGCTCGGCGGTGTCCAGAATCAGGTCGACCAGCGCTTCACCGGTCTCGGGGTCTTGCGTGGCCAGGATGTCGGCGGTGATGCCGATCAGGTAGCTACTCAGCTCGCCCTGGTTCCATTCACGGAACACCGCACTCATCTGCGCCGGCGACAGGCCCAGCAAATTGTGCATGAGCCAATAGGCTTCGCAGATCATCTGCATGTCGGCGTATTCGATGCCGTTGTGCACCATCTTCACAAAGTGGCCGGCGCCGCCCGGGCCCATCCACTCGCAGCAGGGCTGGCCATCGTCGGCGCGGGCGGCAATGGCTTGCAGCATCGGTGCCACCAGTGGCCAGGCTTCGGGTGAGCCGCCGGGCATCAGGGCCGGACCGCGCAGCGCGCCTTCCTCGCCACCGCTCACGCCCGAACCGACGTACAGGATGCCACTGCCCTGCAGCGCGGCCAGGCGGCGTGCGGTGTCGGTATAGAGCGTGTTGCCACCGTCCATGACCACATCGCCTGCGCTCAGCAGCGGGCGCAGGTCGGCCAACACCGCATCGACCGGGCTGCCTGCAGGCACCATCAGCAAAATGCGGCGCGGCGTCTGCAGGCTGGCGACCAGCGCAGGCAGGCTGTCGGCCACACAGGCCTGCAGACCTTGTGTGCGTTGTGCAAATTGTTGGCGCTTGTCGGCGTCGAGGTCAAAGCCGCAAACGGAAAAACCGTTGCGTTCAAAGTTCAGGGCCAGGTTCTCGCCCATCACGCCCAGGCCGATCAGACCCAGGCTGGCTGCAGTTGTGCTCATGTGCTTGTCCGTGCGCCGGAAGACGGTACCGGCCGGGGGCGAATTGTGAGGCATGTGGGACGCCGTTGGCGTCCCATGGGTGGCAGGTTCAGCGAAATTCCTGCAGCAGCTTGCGGCTGGACTGTGCTGACCGACGTCTGAAGGGCAGGACAGACTTTCCCCAAAGCCCGTGGTCAAAGGTGTGGATAAGTTGCGGAACAACTCGCGCGGACCGCGCCCTTGCTGGGTCTGCGCGATGTGCTTAAAAAATGGGCAGACCCCGGGCCGCATGTCAGGGCGGGTCCAGGGTGCGATTGCGGCTATTCTTGGCTGTTGTTGCTTCCTCTTCTTTGCACCGCATGACCCCCGAACAACTGCTCCGCTACAGCGACCAGGGCCAGCTCTGGTCCTCTGAAGACCGTGCCACCTCGCCCGCCGATCTGGCGGCTGCCTACCAGCAGGCCTTGGCCGTGCGCCAGCTGCGCCTGCAGCGCGGCGAAGTGCCGCGGGGCTACAAGATCGGTTTCACCAACCGCACCATCTGGCCCCTCTACAACGTGTTCGCGCCCATCTGGGGCACGGTCTGGGACGGTGGACTGCGGTTTTGCGAAGGCGATGGCGCGATCGACCTGCAGGCCACCTGCCAGCCGCGCCTGGAGCCGGAAATTGTTTTTGGCTTCCGGGCCACACCGGCGCCCGATGCCACGCCGGATCAGTTGTTCGACGCGATCGAGTGGTTGGCGCCGGGCTATGAGGTGGTGCAGACCCATTGCGTGGACTGGAAATTTCAGGCCAGCGAGACAGTGGCCGACAGCGCCTTGCATGCCCGGCTGTTGGTGGGGCGCCGTGTGCCGGTGCGCGAGCTGGCCGACAGCGCCGACGCCCTGCACCGCCTGCTGGCCAACGCCCACATCGGTCTGAGCCGCAATGGCCAGGCCATGGCGCAAGGCCAGGGGTCGAATGTCCTCGACAGCCCACTGATGGCCTTGCACCATTTCGTGCGTGAACTGCGCCAATGCCCTGGCGCCACGGACCTGCAGCCGGGCGATGTGGTCACCACCGGCACCTGGACCGACGCATTCGCCATTGCCCCGGGGGAATGCTGGACCGCACAGTTTTCTGCGCCTTTGCCCGGTCTGACCGCGACCCTGCGCTGACACACGCCCCAGCCTTTCCCGCGCCATTGCCTGTACATGCCTGTGTCGTCCATCCTGCCCGGCTTCATTGCCCTGCACAGCCACCGCTCCGAGGTGCTGGCGCAGGTGTTGACCGGCTGGCTGCGCGCGCATCCACTGTCACCGCTGGAGTCCGAGGTGGTGCTGGTGCAAAGCAATGGCATGGCCGAGTGGATCAAGATCGCGCTGGCGCAGCAGAGCGGGGTGTGTGCGGCCACACGGGTGGAATTGCCCTCGCGCTTTTTGTGGCGCACCTACCGTCAGGTGCTGGGTGTGCACAACGTGCCGTCCGATTCGCCGCTCGACAAATTGCCCATGACCTGGCGCCTGATGGCCCTGCTGCCCGTTTGCCTGCACGAGCCGGTGTTTGCGCCGGTGGCCGGTTTTCTGAAAGGGGACGAACCGGACCGCCTGCTGCAACTGGCCAGTCGCCTGGCCGATCTGTTTGACCAGTACCAGATCTACCGCCCCGACTGGCTGCAGGACTGGGCGGCGGGGCGCAATGTGCTGCGCACGGCCGCGGGCACTGAAGCCCTGGCCCAAGACCAGCTGTGGCAGGCGGCGCTCTGGCGGCGTGTGCTCGCCACACTCAACGAACACGAACGCGCTGCCACCCGCCCGGCCTTGCATGCACGGGTGCTGGCGCATCTGCAATCGGGCCAGCCGCTGGCCGGATCGGTGGCGCGGCGGGTGTCGGTGTTTGGCATGAGCCACATGCCGGCCCAGTTGCTGGAGATGCTGGCCGCCCTGGCGGCCCACAGCCAGGTGCTGCTGGCTGTGCCCAACCCCTGCCAGTACCACTGGGGCGACATCATTGACGGGCGCGAGTGGCTGCAGGCCGAGCGCCGCCGCCACGCCTACCGTGGCGAGGCGCTGGCCAGCCTGCCGCTGGCCCAGATGCACCTGCATGCCCCCACGCTGCTGGCGGCCTGGGGACGTCAGGGACGTGATTTCATCCGCCAACTCGATGCCTTCGACGACCTGCAGGCCGCACTGGCCCTCACGCAGCTCCAGCGGCTGGACTTTTTTGACGACGTGCCAGGTGAAGACGCTGGACGCTTGCTGGTGCAATTGCAGCGCCGCATCCGTGACCTGGAGCCGTACAGCACAGCGCCGCAGCCGCTGGCCCAAGGGGATGCCTCGGTGGTGTTCACTGTGGCCCACAGCCCGGTGCGCGAACTCGAGGTGCTGCACGATCAGTTGCTGAAGTGGTTCCACAGCCCGCCCGGACCCGAAGCCCTGTCGCCGCGCGATGTGGTGGTGATGGTGCCCGACATCGAGGCCATGGCGCCCGCCATCCGTGCCGTTTTTGGCCAGTACAAACGCAGCGATGCGCGCTTCATCCCGTTTGACATCGCCGACCTCGGTGCGCAGGCCATCAGCCCGTTGATCCACGCGCTGGAGTGGCTGTTGGCCTTGCCGCAGCAGCGCAGCCGCATGAGTGAGCTGGTCGAGTTGCTCGAGGTGCCAGCGCTCGCTGCCCGCTTTGGCTTGAACGAAGAAGACCTGCCCATGCTCACCCGCTGGATGGCGGGTTCGGGCATCCGCTGGGGCCTGTCGGCCGGGCACCGCGCCGGCCTGGGGCTGGGCGTGTGCGGTGAGGAAAATTCTGCGTTGTTCGGCGTGCAGCGCATGCTCATGGGCTATGCCTGCGGGGCCGATCCGGTGGAGGCCGGGTCGGGCGTTTCACCCTACGCCGAAGTGGGTGGGCTGGATGCCGAACTGGCAGGTGCACTCGCGCACCTGCTGCAGGCCCTGATCGACTGGTGGCAAACCTGCACCCAAGACGCCACACCCGCGCAATGGGCCGAGCGGGGCCGCGCCTTGCTGGTGGCCCTGTTCAAGCCGCGTGATGACATGGACCGCCATGCGCTGGCGGCCCTGGACCAGGCCTTGAGCGACTGGGTGCGTGCCTGCGACGAGGCCGGATTTGATGAGGCGGTGCCGCTGGCTGTGGCCCGATCGGCCTGGTTGGAAGCCTTGAAAACGCCACGGTTGGAACAGCGATTCCGAGCCGGGGGGGTGACGTTTTGCACCCTCATGCCGATGCGGGCCATCCCGTTCCAGGTGGTGTGCCTGCTGGGCATGAACGACAGTGACTACCCGCGCCGCAGCCCGCGTGCCGACTTTGACCTCATGGGCCTGCCGGGCATGGGCCGCCCCGGCGACCGTTCCCGCCGTGACGATGACCGCCAACTCATGCTCGAGGCGCTGCTGTCGGCACGGCAGGTGCTGTATGTGAGCTGGAGTGGGCGCAGCGTGCGCGACAACAGCGAACAGCCACCGTCGGTGCTGGTGTCGCAGTTGCAGGGCGAGATCGACTTGCTCTGGGGCAAAGGCACCGCCCATGGCCTGACCACGGTGCACCCCTTGCAGCCTTTCAGTCGTGCCTATTTTGAGGTGGGCAGCGATTTGAAGACCTACGCCAAAGAGTGGTTGGCGGCGCAGGATGTTGCAGCCGCGGATGCGGCGGCGGCGCCCTTGGCGCCGGTGCGGTTGCAGCCTTTGGATGCGGCGCAAGGCGTGCCTGTGATTTCACTGTCTGAACTCGCCCGCTTCCTGCGCAAGCCAGCAGCAGCCTTCTTCCGTGAACGCCTGCAGGTGCATCTGGAAGATGAACGCAGCGCGCTGCACGATGAAGAACTGTTCGGTCTGGATGGGCTGAATCTGTACCAATTGCTGGACTATGAACTGCAGCATGTGCCTGCACAGCTGAGTGCGGTCGACTTGCCTGTGCATGCGCAAGGTGTGGTGCAGCGTCTTTGCCAGGCTGGGGCCTTGCCGCTGGCAGGGGTGGGCACACTGGAAGCGCAAAAGCTCACGCACCTGTTGCAGGCCCTGCTGGCTGCGGCGCTGCGCGAGCGCGAGGCCTGCCCCGAAGCCGCCGAACGTGTGCTGGTGGAGCTGGCACACCCGCAGGTCCGTTTGCAAGATGCGCTGGGTGGTGTGCGCACGGCCAGGATGGGGGCAGGGGGGCAAATGCTGCTGAGTCTGCGCGCCAATGCGTTGGCCAGCCTCAAGACCCAGACACCCAAGCCTTACCCCGACAAGCTGATCGACATCTGGCTGCACTCGCTGGCCGCTGCGGCCATGGATCAACCGCTGCGCTGTGTGGTGGTGGGCCGCAACGCCGTGCTGCGTGTGCCTGCACAAGCGCCTGAGGCCGCCCGCGCTCAACTGCAAGTGCTGTTGGCCACCTGGGCAGAGGGCATGCGCTGGCCTTTGCCGCTGCCGCCGGGTGTGGCCTTGCAGTGGCTCAAGGACAAAGACAACGCCAACGCCCTGGCCGATGTCTACGAAGGCAGCGACTTCAACGGCGGAGAAAGGGACAAAGATCCGGCTCTGGCCCGCAGCTACCCCACGGTCAACGATTTGCTGGCCACAGACGCGCTGGAGCGGTTGACGCAGGCGGTGTATGCGCCGCTCGTGGCCTGGGCCGCAGAGGCGGAAGTTGAAGCCTTGCCCGATGCGCCCGAGGACGACGAAGGGCTGCTGCCATGAGCACCGCACACACCCTCAACCCCCATGGCTTCCCGCTGCGCGGCAGCCATCTGATCGAAGCGAGCGCGGGCACGGGCAAGACTTGGACGATCGCTGCGCTCTATGTGCGTCTGGTGCTGGGGCACGGCAACGATGGCGCTGCGCCTGTGCGCCCCATGCTGCCCCAGGACGTGCTCGTGATGACGTTCACCCGGGCCGCCACCCGTGAGCTGTCGGACCGCATTCGCGCCCGCCTGACCGAAGCGGCGCAGGTGTTCCGGGGCATGGCTGAAACAGACGATGCTTTCCTGCAACAACTCAAGAGCGAATACAGCCCGGGTGAACCCCGTGAGCAGGCAGCCTACCGCCTGGCGCTGGCCGCGCAGGCCATGGACGACGCGGCGGTCTACACCATCGACGCCTGGTGCCAGCGCATGCTGCGCGAGCACGCCTTTGACAGCGGCAACCTGTTCGAAGAAAACCTGCTGGGCGACGAAGCCGCGCTGCGCCTTGAAGCCGTGCAGGACTACTGGCGCCAGCAGCTCTACCCCATGCAGGCTGCGCTGGTGGCGCAGGTTCAGCGCATCTGGCGCGATGTGGCTGCGCTCGAAACAGACATGCGGGCCCTCATGGCCGTGCCCCTGGCCGACGCTGAACCTGGCACGCTGTCGCAGGTCTTGGGTGCTGCGCTGGCCGAGCGCGATGCACAGCTGAAGTCGCTCAAGCAGGGCTGGGATGAAAAAGCCGACCGCTTGTTGGGCTGGATCGAGGCCCAGCTGGCACCCCCAAAGCACGGCTGGAATGGCAAGCAGTTCCAGGTGGGGCGCTCTAAGAACTGGCTGGATGTGCTCAAGGCCTGGGCCCACGGCGATGGAGACCTGCAGGCGTTGCGAGACGCCATGGGCAAAGGCTGGAATCGCTTCACGCCGGAAGGCCTTCTGGCGTGCCGAAAAGACGGCGATGTCGTGGAACTGCCGCCTGAAAGTGAGGCTTACGCGCAACTGCTGGCAGGACTGGAGGCTTTGACTGAGCCCACCCAGGTCGCCCGTTTGCACGCCCGTACCCATGTCATACAGCGCATGGCCGAGCTCAAACGCCGCAACGGCCTGTTCGGTTTTTCCGACATGCTGCAACGCCTGGACGTGGCGCTGGCCAAGCCCGACTCGGGCGAGCGCCTGGCGCAGCGCCTGCGCGAGCAGTTTCCGGTGGCCATGATCGACGAGTTCCAGGACACCTCGCCCTTGCAGTTCCGCATCTTTGACCGCATCTACCGCACGGCAGACAACCGGCAAGACACCGCCTTGCTGCTGATCGGCGACCCCAAACAGTCGATCTATGGTTTCCGTGGGGCCGACATCCAGAGCTACCTGGCCGCCCGCCGCGCCACCGCAGGCCGCCACCATGTGCTGGGCACCAATTTCCGCTCCACCCAGGCGCTGGTCGATGTGGTCAACCGTTGGTTTGGGCTGCCCGAGGATGCCTTTGGCTATCGAAAGGGGGTTGATGATCCCTTGCCGTTTCATGCCGTCCAGGCCAAAGGCCGCAATGAAACGCTGCAGACCCGCATGGGGCCGGTACCTGCCATGACGGTGGTGCACGACGCCACCTTGCGCAGCCAGCGTGATGCCCGCGCCCACCTGTCGGCCCTGTGTGCGGAGCAGATTGTGGCCTGGCTGAGTGACCCCCTGGCGCGCTTTGTCCATCCTCAGGACGGCGACAAGCCGTTGCAAGCCAAAGACATCGCCGTGCTGGTGCGAACGGGCAAAGAGGCGGCTGCCGTGCGCGATGCGCTGCGCTGGCGCGGGGTGGCCTCGGTGTACCTGTCCGACCGCGATTCGGTGTTTGCCAGCGAGGAAGCGCAGGACCTGTGCCTGTGGCTGCGTGGCGTGGCCGAGCCGCAGGACATGCGCCGCGTGCGCGCCGCCCTGGGCACGCGCACTGTGGGCCTGTCACTGGCCGAACTGCACGATTTGGCCACGCAGGATGAGTTGCTGGACCAGCGCGCCGAGCAGATGCGCGAACTCCATCTGGTCTGGCTGAACCAGGGCGTGCTGGCCATGCTGCGCCAATCGCTGCACGTGCTGCAGCTGGCCGGGCGCTGGCGCGGGCAGCCTGATGGCGAACGCCGCCTGACCAATGTGCTGCACCTGGCTGAACTGCTGCAGACCGCCAGCAGCCGACTGGACGGTGAGCAGGCCCTGATCCGCTGGCTGGCCCAGCAGATCGAGGAAGTGAATGCGGGTGGCGCGGGCGACAGCGAAGAACAGACCGTGCGGCTGGAAAGCGACGAAGACCTGGTCAAGGTCATCACCATCCACAAGAGCAAGGGGCTGGAATACCCCGTGGTGTGCCTGCCGTTTGCGCATAGCCACCGGGTGGTCGAGGCGCACAGGGCCGCCGTTTTGCCCATCCATGATGGTGCGGGTGAGCGCTGCTGGACGCTGGACTTCGACAAGGACGACGCCAAGGGTGCCGACCTGGACCGGCTGCGTGAAGACCTGCGGCTGTGGTACGTGGCGCTGACACGCGCGCGCCACGCGCTGTGGCTGGGCTGGAGTCCTGTGCGGCGAGGCAACGGCAAGGACTGCGCGAACCACGACAGTGCGCCGGGCCATTTGCTCGGCGGTGGCCTGGCGCTGCCAGCAGAGGAGTGGTTGTCCAGGTTGCAGGCTCTGCAGTCCAACGCAGAGGGGGGTGCACTGTCGGTGCAGCTGCGGGCGGCGCCAGCCGATGCGCCCCTGAGCAGGTGGATACGACCCGAACAAAGGGCCGTGTTGCGCGAAGCACTGAGCTGCACCGCACGCATCGACAAGTCGTGGACGATTGCAAGTTTTTCGCGGCTGGCGCGGGACCTGTCCTCGCAAGCCTGGCTGCACCTGGCCACGCCGCGTCCGGCCGATGACGAACCGTCCGAAGATCTGGTGGTGGTGCCGTCTGCGCCTGCGACCCACCAGATGAACGCAGGCGCGCTCGAGCCTTGGCATGGTTTTGCCAAGGGGCCGACGGCAGGCAACTTCCTGCACGACCAGCTCGAATGGCTGGCGGCGGACGGTTTTGTGATGGACGAAGCCCGAGCCCAGCGCCTGAAACAGCGCTGCGAACGTGCCGGCTACAAGGCCCAGGCCGACGCGGTGGTGCAGTGGCTCACCCGGGTGGTGGCGCAGCCCTTGCATGGGCCGAACGCACCACTGAACGCGCTGGGGGCCGTGCTGCCCGAGATGGAATTCTGGCTGCCTGCCGAACGCTTGCATGCCCGCGAGGTGGACGCGCTGTGCCAACAGCACCTGCTGGCGGACATGAGCCGCCCGCAGCTGCCCGACGCGCAGCTGCACGGCATGCTGATGGGCTTTGCCGATCTGGTGTTCGAGCATGCGGGCCGCTATTGGGTGCTCGACTACAAATCCAACCACCTGGGCGCGGACGATGCGGCCTACACCGGGCCGGTGCTGGCTCAGGCCATGGCGCAGCACCGCTACGAGGTGCAGGCCGCGCTCTACATGCTGGCGCTGCACCGCCTGCTGCGCGCCCGCCTGGGCGAGGCCTACGACCCGGCGCGGCAGCTGGGTGGCGCGGTGTACCTGTTTTTGCGCGGCATCGACGGGCCGGCAGGGGGTTGCTGCACCTTGCCCGCGCCCCTCGAACTGCTCGATGGCCTGGATGCCATGCTGAACGCGGAGTGACCATGCCCCCACGCAAAACCCCTCGTGCAGCCCCGGTGCCTGCGGCGCAAATGGATTGGCTCCAGGACTTGCCCATTCAGGGCCTGAGCGCGCAGCAGACCCTGCAGTGGCTTGAGCTCTGGACCGAGCAAGGCCTGCTGCGCCACATCGACAGTGCCCTTGCGGCCCAGCTGCTGAGGCTGGACGCCCAGGCCAGCCCTGCGTTGCTGGTGGCAGCAGCGCTGCTGGCGCAGATGGAAGGGCGCGGCCACACCTGCCTGTCCGTCACCGAGCTGTGCGAGGCGCCTGTGGCGCTGCTGGGCTGGCCCGCCACGGCGGTGGAGGGGCCACAAGGCCTGTCTGCGCTGTGGGCGCATTTGCCTGGCACGGTGTCCAACTGGCAAGTCGCTTTGCAGGGGGCGGTTGTGCGCCACAGCGATGCTCGCGATCTGGGGCAGCCATTGGTGTTGGGTGGCAGCGCAGACGCGCCGCTCTTGTACCTGCGCCGCTATGCGGGCTACGAACGGCGCGTGGGCCAGGGCCTGCTGCAGCGTGCCAGCGAACCGCTGGCTGTGCCCGAGGCGGCAGCACGCCACTGGCTCGATCGCTTCTTCGTTCCCAGCGCTGAAGCGCCCGCCGACACCGACTGGCAGAAGGTGGCATGTGCGGTGGCGCTGCGTGCGCGCCTGTCGGTGATCACGGGTGGGCCGGGCACGGGCAAGACCTACACCGCTGCACGCTTGCTGGCTTTGCTGCTGGCCTTGCATGAAGAGGGCAGTCCTCTGCGTGTGGCGCTGGCCGCGCCCACGGGCAAGGCGGCGGCGCGCCTGAAACAAGCCATCGACCAGGCATTGACGGGCCTGCAAGAGCAGGTGCCTGCCGACAGTGGCCTGGACTTAGGCGCGCTGATCGACCGCATGGGGCCTGCACGCACGCTGCACGCGTTGCTGGGCGCGCGGCCCGACACGCGGGCCTTTCGCCACCACGCGGGCCAGCCACTCGATGTGGATGTGCTGATCGTGGATGAAGCCTCGATGGTGCATCTGGAAATGATGGATGCCCTGCTGCTGGCCTTGCCCCCTACAGCGCGACTGGTGCTGCTGGGCGACAAGGACCAGCTGGCCTCGGTCGAGGCCGGGGCGGTGCTGGGCGATCTGTGCCGCGATGCGGTGCACGGCCGCTACAGCGCAGACACTGCACAGTTCGTGCAGGCGGTGACGGGGCATGATTTGCCCGCCGAGTACCTGGCCGACAGTGGCAGTGACAGCGCGCCCGTGCTGGCCCAGCAGACCGTGATGTTGCGCCAGAGCCGCCGCTTCAAAGGTGCCATCGGTCAACTGGCCCTGGCCGTGAATGCCGGTGACGCCGCAGCTGCCCGTGCCGTTCTCCTGACATCTGCAGGAGCGACGCCCTCGTCGCGATCTTCTTCGCCCCTGCTTGCCCTGCAACCCACCACCCCCCAAGCCGTCTGTGCCTTGGCGCTCGGCGCATCGGGCAGACCATCGTATGCCGATTACCTGCAGCGCATGCAGCAAGGGCCGGCAGGGGATGGCGCATCCGCGCACGCTGACTGGGTGCGCAGTGTGCTCCAGACCTTCGAGCGTTTCCGCATCCTTTGCGCGGTGCACCAAGGTGACTGGGGCACCGGAGGGCTGAACGCCGCCGTGCAAAAAGTGCTGGCCGAGCAGGGCCTGCTCAAAGCCACGGGTGAGTGGTTTGCCGGGCGGCCGGTCATGGTCACGCGCAACGATGCGCAGCTGGGGGTGTTCAATGGCGATGTGGGGGTGGTGATGCCCAACCTGGAAGGCCAGCTCAAAGTCTGGTTCCTCGATGGCGAGACCTTGCGCTCGGTCAGCGTGATGCGTCTGGCCCAGGTCGAGACGGCCTTTGCGATGACGGTGCACAAGAGCCAGGGCTCGGAGTTCGAGCACACCGCGCTGGTGCTGCCACCGGGCGGCACCGAAGTGCTGTCGCGCGAGCTGGTCTACACCGGCATCACACGCTCACGCGAACAGTTCACCCTGGTGGAGGCCGAAGCGGGCCTGCTGGACGCGGCTGTGGCACGCCCCAGTGTGCGTGCCAGCGGTTTGCGTCAGTGGTGGGCTTAGTTGGCGTAGCCCTCGCAGGCTCCCGCGTTGGTGCGTCCCTTGCACTCGCGCAGCAAGCGCTTGTCGCGTTCACCGCGCGTTTCGCCGTAGCCCATCGGCACAGGCACCTTGGGGGCTTTGGCCTTGCGGGCGCGGGTGTTGCTGGTGCTTGCGGTGTTGGCGGCGCTGGTGTTTGCTGCGGCCTCGGCCAGCGCTGCGTACAGCAGCGTGTAGGCGAACAAGAGGGCAATAATGCCCATGCTGGCTTTTTTCATAGCCCGTCTCCCTGATGTGTTGTTGTCCGGGCATCTTAGGCGGGGCAGGGCGCGGCGCCAAGGGGGCAAGTTGGCCCTAACATCGGGGCATGAACAACACACCTTTCCTGCGCCAGACCGTTCTTGACCTTGAAGAATCCCGCATCCGCGAAGTCGCCAACGCGGGCATGGGCCGAGCCGATGTGCTGGCTTTCTGGTTCGGCGAGTCTGACGAGGTCACCCCCGAGGTGATTCGACAAGCCGCCATCGAATCGCTGCAAAAAGGCGAAACTTTTTACGCCCACAACCTGGGCTTGCCCGAACTGCGTCAGGCGGTGTCTGGGTACATGAGTGCGCTGCATGGCCCGATTGGCATGGACCGCATCGCCATCACTTCGGGGGGCGTGAATGCCTTGATGCTGGCCTTTCAGGCATTGGTCGATGCGGGCGATGAAGTTGTGGCTGTCACGCCCATCTGGCCCAATCTGACGGCGCAACCCCAAGTGATGGGCGCACGTCTGAAGCGCGTGAGCCTGCGCCCCGAAGGCGGTGACTGGGTGCTCGACATGGCCGCCCTGAAGGCCGCTGTGACCTCGGCCACCCGCGTGCTGGTGCTCAATGCCCCGAACAACCCCACAGGCTGGACGATGTCGCGCGCCGAGCAGCAGGCCGTTCTCGACCACTGCCGCCAGACCGGCACCTGGATTCTGGCCGATGAGGTCTACGAGCGCCTGTATTACGAGCCCACCCCCAACGCCTGCGCGCCGTCCTTTTTGGACATCGCCTCGCCCGACGACCGCCTGGTGGTGGTCCACAGCTTCTCCAAGAGCTTCCTGATGACGGGCTGGCGCATGGGCTGGCTGGTGATGCCGCCGGCCATGACCCAGCCCATGGGCAAGTTGATTGAATTCAACACC
>Ga0228703_1000919_pt1 | contig 19084 bp, 20 predicted proteins | sample McNCre217_Aug_MG_3_FD_178020 | JGI IMG/M metagenome (GOLD analysis project Ga0228703, IMG submission 178020) | Freshwater microbial communities from McNutts Creek, Athens, Georgia, United States - 29-17_Aug_MG | ecosystem: Environmental > Aquatic > Freshwater > Creek | place: USA: Georgia... | reverse complement strand
GTTCCAACCGAGTGGCAACCATCGTTGCAGATTGGACTGAATGGTCCGCGCGAGGATCTAGTGGCCCGCTTGGAAACTCGAGTTCACCGCATGTGGGAGCAGGGCTTGGTTGCCGAGGTCGAAGGTCTTATTCCGCAGGGTCTCAACAATGCCAAGACCGCCAAGCGCGCCATTGGCTATGCCCAGGCGTTGGCGCAACTGAACGGCGAAGTCACGCAAGCCGAAGCCATTGCCGATACCGTGCGCCTCACTCAGAAGTACGCCCGGCGTCAGATGAGTTGGTTCCGCCGTGATCGGCGAATCAACTGGCTGGACTATCGGAGTGAAACCAAAACCGCGGATGCCCTGACGTTGGTTCACTCGCACCTGCAAGCCAAAGATTAGGCTTAAGACATGAACAACCAGAGCGCTACCGTTTCGCTTGCCTTCACCAAGGGTCAAGGCACGGGAAACGATTTTGTGCTGTATTTGGACCTCGAGGGTGACCTGGAGTTAACTCCGGCAGCCATCGCGCGCATTTGCGACCGTAGATTTGGTATTGGTGCCGACGGCGTGATCCGCGTAATCAAGAGCGCTAACCTTCCAGCAGGCACCGCACTGGTGGCGGAAAATCCCGAAGCCGAGTGGTTCATGGACTACTACAACAGTGATGGTTCTATTGCTGAAATGTGTGGCAACGGCGTGCGAGTGTTTGCGCGCTACCTATCGGCAACCGGTCTGGTGGACCTGACGCAGGGGCAAACCCTGAGTGTTGGTACTCGCGCCGGCGTAAGAGATCTGCAGGCCAACCTCGCGGGATTTGCCGTGGACATGGGTCGTTGGAAACTCGAACCAAATGAAACCCTGGTTCATGCCCAAAACCTTCACGTCGCTCGTCCGGGAACCGGAATCAACGTTGGCAACCCACACGTGGTTGTGGCGCTCGCAAGCAAGCAAGAGCTTGCCGAACTTAACCTCCACACCGCCCCTGCACTGGATCCAGCGCCTGCCGCCGGAGCCAACGTGGAGTTTGTGGTACCTCAGGACCCAATGGTTGTAAACGGCGTTGGTTACATTGACATGCGCGTGTTTGAGCGCGGTTCGGGGGAGACCCTGAGCTGCGGCACCGGCATTGTTGCCGCCGCCTTGGCAACTCGTAACTGGGCCGGACCAAGCGCACCAAACCAGTGGCAGGTCACCGTTCCTGGCGGCATTCTAGGCGTGCGCATGTTCCCAACCGAAGACGGCGAACACGTTGGTTTGAGCGGGGCAGCAGAGTTGGTTTACAGCGGCGTGCTTGAACTTCCAGCGTCCGACTTCACCCGCAAGTAAGAGGCACGAGGCTGCTCGCCTCCGAGGTCGAGCGACCCTAGGTGCGGTTCTTTACGCGCAGCACGCGGAACGACTTTGCAGTGTCAACGCGAATGGTGCTGAACCCGGCGGGGAGTTCTGCTTCCAACCATCGATGCAGCGAATCAGCACCCAGGTTCTTCTGAACCACGAGGTAAGCCTCCGCGCCCAGCGCCAACCGAGGCAGCCAGGTTTGCAAAATGCTGTGCAGTTCGTCTTTGCCCACTCGAATCGGCGGGTTACTCCAGATGCCATCAAACGTTAGGTCGGCAGGAACTTCTTCTGGCCGGCAAACTTTTACGTTCTTCAGGCCCAGTCGAGCCGCGTTGTCGCGAGTGAGCTGCATTGACCGCTCGTTCACGTCGATAGCCCAAACCGTGGCCTTGGGGCTGCGCGCAGCCACCGCTAGGGTAATGGGACCCCAGCCGCAACCAATGTCGAGAATGTTGCCACTTGGCGGTACATGATCTAGGTGTTCAAGCAGAACAGCCGTGCCTGAATCTAGTCGGTCTGGGCTAAAAATGCCGCCCGAAGTGACAACGGTAATCTCGCGCCCATCCAGCTCTAGTTTTAGCTCTTTGGGCTTGTATTCGCTTTCTGGGGTCTCCGAGAAATAATGCTCAGAAGACATAAAGAAAAATGTACTACCAGCGGCGCTACTAGTGTTAGTTGGGTGCCAGATGTAAACAATCCCATCGATGATGGTTTCGCGCCAGAAAACGGCTCATCAGGCAGCAACCCCTTGCAAGACTCGGGCCCTTCCGGCGACTACAGTTCAATCGAACGACGCACCTCCACCGAGCGCCCTAACTCAACCGAGAGAGGCGCCGAGGTAATCAATCGCATCTTGGCACGCGGCGAGCGAGCGGCGGCCCTTGGCGCCGATGAAACTCACGGGCACAGTAATAGCGACGGTGACCAACTTGATTTGGCCGAGCGTGCCGCACTCCGAAGGGTGTCGGGTCTAAGCACAGAACTCGAAGACGTTACCGAAGTTGAATATCGTGAGCTGCGACTGGAGAACGTGGTTCTCATTGGCATCTGGAACAGTGACCTGAAGGAAGCGGAAAATTCACTTCGCGAACTCGCCGCTTTGGCGGAAACCGCCGGATCCACGGTTCTTGACGGCCTGCTTCAACGCCGTGCCACCCCAGACCCCGCAACTTTTCTTGGCAAGGGTAAGGCACAGGAACTTCGAGAGATTGTGGTTGCCACCGGCGCAGACACGGTGATCGCGGACACGGAACTCGCCCCAAGCCAACGCCGTGCACTCGAAGATGTGGTGAAGGTGAAGGTCATCGACCGCACCGCAGTGATTCTGGATATCTTTGCTCAGCATGCCAAGAGCCGCGAAGGTAAAGCGCAAGTAGAACTAGCGCAGCTTGAGTATTTGCTCCCCAGGCTTCGAGGTTGGGGCGAGTCCATGAGCCGTCAGGCCGGTGGACAAGCCGCCGGTGGCGTGGGCATGGGTTCGCGCGGACCCGGTGAAACCAAGATCGAGCTTGATCGCCGTCGCATCAACACTCGAATGGCAAAACTCAAAAAGCAGATTGCGGCCATGAAGCCGGCCCGCGAGGCAAAGCGAGCAAACCGAAAGCGAACCCAGATTCCTGGTGTGGCAATCGCTGGCTACACCAACGCGGGCAAATCATCCTTGCTGAATCGAATCACTAAAACCGGTGTTCTGGTGGACAACACCCTTTTTGCCACGCTTGATCCCACGGTTCGCCAAACCGCCACCCCCGATGGTCGTCAATACACCATTGCCGACACCGTTGGTTTTGTGCGAAACCTGCCACACCAGTTGGTTGAGGCGTTCCGTTCCACACTCGAAGAGATTGGCGACGCCGACCTGGTGATTCACGTTGTGGATGCATCTCACCCCGACCCCGCCGGCCAGATTGCCACGGTTCGGAGCGTGATTAGCGAGGTAGGCGCGCACGATATTCCCGAGTTGATTGTGTTCAACAAAATCGACCTTGCCGACCAGAGCCAACGTCTTGCTCTGCGCGGTTTGGAACCCAACGCGGTTGAGGTTTCGGCTCGTTCGGGTGAGGGCATCGATGAGCTGTTAAACGTGATTTCTGCACGCCTGCCGCAGCCAGACGTGCTCACCGAGAGTCTGATTCCTTACGACAGGGGAGACCTCGTTAGTAAGGTGCACCTGAGCGGACGCATCGTGGAGTTGGATTACCGCGAAGGCGGAACCTATTTGAAGGCATACGTAAAACCAGAGCTCGCTGGCGAGTTGGAGCGTTTTCTAACGCACGGGTAGGCGCCGGCCTAAGCGACCGAAGCTGGCCCTCAGTGCCGGCCGCTAAAGCGACCGAAGCTGGCTCTCGGTGCCGTCCGCTAAAGCGACCGAAGCTGGCCCTCGGTGCCGGCCGCTAAAGCGACCGAAGCACTGCAACCACTTTGCCCATGATGCTGGCGTGATCACCAAGGATGGGTTCCATGGTTGAGTTGCGTGGGATGAGCCAGGTGTGACCCTCGCTCTGCTTGAAACTCTTAACGGTGGCCTCTTCGTTCAGCAGCGCCGCAACAATGTCGCCGTTGTCGGCACTCTGCTGCTCGCGCACGGCCACGTAGTCACCGCTGCAAATGGCGGCGTCGATCATCGAATCACCCTTGACCTTGAGTAGAAACACGTTGCCCTTGCCCACCAGGCGCTGCGGCAGGGTGAACCAATCATCAATGTTCTGCTCGGCAGTAATAGGTGTTCCCGCTGCAATCTGGCCCACCAGGGGTACCTGCACAAAGTCACCCAGTGGAATAACGTTGGTGCCAGCTGGGGGTTGTTCCGCGCTGTCCGAGGCGTTTGACGACAGGCTCACTCCGCGCGAAACATTTTCTACTTGGGCCAAGAAGCCCATGTTCTTTAGCTGATCAATCTGGTACTTGGCGCTGGATACGCTGCTCAGGCCAACTTCCTCGGCAATCTCACGGAGAGTTGGCGGCATGCCGGTGCGAGCCTTGATATTGCGGATTGCGTTGAGGACTGCCTGCTGGCGCCCAGATAGCTTCTGCTCCGACACTTCTACCTCTATTCACTCGAGTAGCCGAGGGTTCGTGGCTCATTGTCGGTGGTGGCCGCTTGAATGGCTTTAGAACCTTTTATCGAAACTTTATTCGGAAAATGCTGAATTATCAAACATTTTTTCGAAAAGTGTTCAAAAAGTCTTGACAAGATGTCGGTGGTCGGTTCTAACCTTGTAATAACAGAACAAATGTTCGAAACAAGTGTTCGAAACTAGCGTTCGAATAAACCGGATAAAAGTTGCACCAAGTGAAAGGCAAACAGATGTCAACCATCGTTACGGCTCAGCCTCGCTTCACCCTTAGCCGCAAGGCTCGCCTAGTTCGCACAGCGGTGCTGCTTGCATTGCTGATCACCGGTATCAACTTGTTTGTTCAGTTCGCAACCGGGGCGCAGGCTTCCAACAGCTCGGTTAGCGCCAAGGTGGCCACCGCAAACCTCCACTACGTTAGCGTTCGCAGCGGAGACACTCTTTGGAGCCTCGCTCAGGCCTATGCGCCAAACCAAGATCCTCGCGAGTGGATCAACCAGGTGGTTGAAATCAATAACTTGCAGTCGATTGAGCTAATGGCCGGTCAGCGCATCGCAATCCCTTCGCACTAGCCACCCAAGGTAACCTAGAGGGGTGACCGAGCTTTCAAATCTCCCTCTGCGCCCCGACTTGGTTGGTCGCAAGCCCTATGGCGCCCCGCAGCTGCCAGACGTGTCCGTGCTCCTAAACGTGAACGAAAACACGCACCGCATTCCGGAGCCAGCGGCAATGGAGATCATCAGTCGAATCGCAGCCGCAGTTTTGCAGGTGAACCGGTACCCAGATCGCGAATTCACCGAACTTCGCGAGGCGTTAGCAAATTACTTGGGCAGGGGAGTAACTCCCGAACAAGTCTGGGCGGCAAACGGATCTAACGAGGTACTGCAACACGTGTTCCAGGCTTTTGGAGGTCCCGGCCGCAGCGCTATGGCGTTTACGCCCAGTTACAGCATGTATCCGTTACTCGCGGAAGGCACGGGCACCAAATACATTGGTGTTCCTCGCGCCGAGCGATACGAGTTGAATGCAGACCTCGTTGCCAATGCCATTCAGCAGCACAAGCCCAACATCATCCTCTTGTGTTCGCCCAACAACCCAACCGGAACACCCCTAGACCTTGGTGTGATTGACGCGGCTTACAGCGCTGCTGAATCTTATGGTGGTGTTGTGGTGGTTGACGAGGCATACGCAGAGTTCGCTCACGACACCAACGAGACGGCAATCAACCTGCTGCCAGGGCGTCCACTCCTGCTGGTGAGTAGAACAATGAGCAAGGCGTTCGCGTTTGCGGGTGCGCGCGTTGGTTACTTGGCCGCAGATGCGGCAGTGATTGACGCACTCAGATTGGTTCGTTTGCCCTATCACTTGAGCGTTTTCACTCAGGCGGCGGCGTTAGGTGCGCTCGCTCACGCTGGTGAATTGCTTGCCAACGTTGATGACATTCGCACGCAACGTGACCGCATTGTGCTTGAGTTGCAGGACATGGGGCTGGATGTTTACCGCAGTGACGCCAACTTTGTGCTGTTTGGCGGTTTGGAGAACAGCACGGCGGTTTGGCAGGCGCTGCTGGATCAAGACGTGTTGATTCGCGATGTGGGAATTCCGGGAACGCTGCGCGTAACCGCGGGAACCAGCAACGAGACCACAGCCTTTTTGAACGCGCTTCGCGCCGTTCTCGCCCGCTAAAATAGAGGTTTACACCCGTTTGCCTATTTGGGAAAGGCACGCCATGAGTCGCACCGCATCGATCAGCCGCAAAACCAGCGAGTCTGCAATCGAACTAAGCATCGACCTCAACGGTTCCGGTCGTTCGGAGATCAGCACTTCGGTTCCTTTCTTTGACCACTTGCTAACCGCGTTTGCCAAGCACTCCCTGGTTGACCTCAAAATAAAGGCAACGGGGGACACACACATCGATGTTCACCACACCGTTGAAGACACCGCCATTGTTTTGGGTCAGGCCATTAAGCAGGCGCTTGGCGATAAGAGTGGCATTGCCCGTTACGGCGATGCTACCGTGCCGCTGGATGATGCCCTGGTGCGAGCAGTTGTGGATGTTTCCGGACGTCCATATCTAGTGCACAGCGGCGAACCTGCAGGTTTTGAATTCCACCTGATTGGAGGGCACTTCACCGGTTCAATGGTCCGTCACGTGTTCGAGGCAATTGCCTACAACGCAGGTTTAACCGTGCACGTTACCGTGCTCGACGGTCGTGACCCTCACCACATTGCCGAGACCGAGTTCAAGGCCTTTGCACGAGCATTCCGCAAGGCCGTTGAACCAGACGCTCGCGTTGAAGGAATCCCCAGCACTAAGGGTGCTCTGTGAGTAAACCTTCCGTAGTTGTTCTCGACTACGGCAGTGGCAACGTTCACTCTGTGGCCCAGGCGCTCGAGGTTGCCGGAGCTAGTGTTTCTCTCACCGCCGATCGCGATGCTGTACTCGGGGCCGATGGCCTCATCGTCCCCGGCGTTGGCGCTTTTGACGCGGTAATGAAGCAACTGAATCTTGTGAACGGTGCGCAACTTATTGAGCAGCGCCTTGCTGGCGGCAAGCCGGTTTTGGGAATCTGTGTGGGCATGCAGGTGATGTTTGAGCGCGGCGTTGAACACGGGTTGGAGACCGAAGGGCTTGGTCAGTGGGCAGGCGTTGTTGACAAACTTGATGCCCCGGTGTTGCCGCACATGGGCTGGAACACACTAGAGGCCCCGAAAGACTCTGTGCTCTTCAACGGGATTCAAAACGAGCGTTTCTACTTTGTTCACTCCTATGCGGCGTTGCAGTTTCCCGAGCTTGGGGGAGGCGCATTTGCCAAGCCCAAAGTTACTTGGGCCGAATACGGCAGCCGATTTGTTGCTGCGGTTGAAAACGGACCACTCAGTGCCGCTCAGTTCCACCCAGAGAAATCCGGTCAGGCGGGCATTCAACTGCTCACCAACTGGGTAACCAGTTTTTAGCGACAAACCAGAAAGCAGAAAATGCCAAATACTTACCTCGAGCTTCTTCCAGCAGTTGATGTTGCCGACGGCAAGGCAGTGCGCCTTACCCAGGGCGAAGCCGGCAGCGAAACCGATTACGGCAGCCCGGTTGAAGCTGCCATGCAGTGGGTTAACGCTGGAGCCGAATGGATTCACCTGGTTGACCTTGATGCCGCTTTCGGTCGCGGAAACAATCGGGCAATCCTGCAGGAGGTCATCGATGCCTCCAATGGCAAGGTAAAGATTGAGCTTTCTGGCGGCATACGTGACGACCAGTCTTTGGACGCGGCAATTGAAGCCGGCGCTACTCGAGTAAATCTGGGAACCGCTGCACTCGAGAACCCGGATTGGACAGCTAAGGTCATTTCAAAATACGGTGACCAGGTTGCAGTTGGACTCGATGTTCGCGGAACCACCTTGGCCGCACGGGGCTGGACTCAGGAGGGCGGCGATCTCTGGGAGGTGCTGGCTCGTTTGGAAGACGCTGGTTGCTCACGCTACGTGGTGACCGACGTAACCAAAGATGGAACCCTACGTGGCCCAAACGTTGAACTTCTCAAGCGGGTAATGGAGCGCACTTCCAAGCCTGTGGTTGCATCGGGCGGTATTAGCAGCCTGCAAGACATCATCGACCTACACGCCTTAGTTCCACAGGGCCTGGAAGGCGCCATCCTTGGCAAGAGCCTCTACGCTGGCCGTTTCACCCTTGAAGAAGCGCTGGCAATCGCCAACGCAAAAATCGCCTAAACCTAAATCGCCTAAACCGGAGCCAAACCGTGACCCACGAGCACATTAATCCGGACCGCTTTGCGGATTCCGCTGGTGTGCCTTGGGAGGGGCGCCATTTTGAGTCCAACCCGTGGGCCAATGACAACGGGTTGGCAGATCCTGCTTTGAAAGCGGCCATCGATGGTTTCCAAGCCGGTACTACCCCAGCCGAAACCGTGGTTGATACGTTTCGGAGCGCTCGACTACTGATTCCGCTGGTTGCCGAGTTGGGCGAGGCCGGCGAGGGTGCGCACGGCCAGACCGTGGACAAGAGCGCAGACCTAAGCATTGTTTCGGTTCAGACTCCCGATGGCCAGGTTGGTTTGCCGGTTTTCAGTTCAGTGGCGGCCATGCAGTTGTGGAACGCGCAGGCGCGTCCGGTACCCATCGAGGCAACTCGCGTGGCGCTCGCCGCCGCCAGTGAAAACAACACCAGAATCGTTTTGGATCCTGGTTCAGCAACGGAGTTTGTGATTCGCCGTCCGGCCATTGAGGCGATTGCCCGCCAAGTACCCTGGGAACATCCCGTTCGCAATGCAAACCTGAAGGCGCTCGTTGCAGGGGCCATCAACCGCGAACCCTTGGTGGAAAACTTTGCGATTCAAGACGGCGACCCGGAAGCGAGACTTCGCGGCCCCGAGGTGCAGGTGTTCCTAAAACTGGTTGCGGACGTAGCTCCCGAACAAGTGCAGGAAATAGTGCAACGCTTGGGTGCGGCTTGGGGCGCAAGCGCGGAAATTGCCGCCGGGGTGGATTCACTCGGTGTGAAAGTGGTTCAGTGATCCCTGTTTACTCAATCTCCAAGCCGTTTCTGGCCCAGGCGATTCTGGAACTCGGCTTTGACCTGACCCAGCCAATCTCTAGGTACTTGCCAGGCCTGGCTGAGGTTTATGGCATTCGCACGGTTGGCGCGCTGCTGAATCACACCTCTGGCCTGCGAGACTACGGAGCGGCTGCAAGCTATCAGCAGGCTGTGGCTGCAGGCGAGCCGGCATGGAGTCAGGGCGAGCTGCTATTGCTGGCCGAGAATTTCGCTCACCAAAGCCCCGACCGGCAGGAGTTTGAGTACTCCAACATTGGCTACCTGCTTCTGAAACAGGCTTTGGAACACAACACGGGCCTGCGTTATTTTGCTGCTTTGACCAAGTTGGTGTTTGAACCACTTGCCATTAACGGTTTCGCAGAATGGGCCGAACGCCACCCGAGCATTCCCACTTACGACCCAAACTGGGTTTATTCGGGAACCTTCCTTGGCCAGCAAGACCTGATCGCCAAAAACTTAGCCAAGTTGGCGCGGCATCGAGCCGAAACTATCGGTCTCACCGCGGGTCTAGAGCCCGTGCCATACCCAAACACCGGTTTCAACAACCCCGGTTACAACTACGGCTTCATGACCAATGGAAATCCACCCAGCGCGGTTGGGCACGGTGGGGGAGGTCCGGGGTTTGAAATGATGGCGCTAGTTTCCACCGATGATTGGCGAAGCGCGCTCGAGGTCAATACCGAAGGTGGGTTCAATCAGACCGAGGCGATCGATCGCCTCCGCGCTCAACTGGGCGTTTAGGCGGCACAGTTGGCGATGTGAGTCGCCAACTAAAGGGTGATGCTAGGCAACTGGACCCGTGAACTTTTCACCTGGTCCAGACCCTGGAGCATCCTTGATAGCGCTTTCTTCGCGGAACGCCAACTGAACTTCTCGAAGCGCATTGCGCCAAATTCGAGCGTGCTGGTCGCCCATGTAAGGCGCTGCAGCGGTAAGCATTCCGGCTGCCGAGTCAATGTATTTGCGCGCCTCGTCTAGGTCGGCTGTACGGCCGTCCTCGCTCAAGCCACAGTGCACTGCGGCCAAGTTGAGCAGCTCCACAAAGTAGCGACCAATCACCTCAACCGCGGGAATATCCGCGAGGTCGTTGATGATTTCGGTGGATTCTTGTGGCGCCTGATCGGTCATCGGTGTCTTTCCGGCCCCGATGATTCCCGAGGCTTCTTGAAGCGGGGCTTTACTCAAGCCAACTAACCCTGCTAGACTAGCCGATGGCTCCGGGGCGTGCTCCGGTCAGAAGTGGATTCAGTTCCCACCCGCGATCATCGCATCTTTAGATGGCCGGGTTAGCTTTTAGAACTTCAGTTCTGTGCGTTTTAGAGCACCTGCTCTATCTCGTGGCCAATCCGTCACGTTTTAGGAGCAGCAGATCAGCGATCCACGAATCAATGAGCGCATTCGCGTGCCAGAGGTCCGCCTCGTAGGCCCAGCGGGTGAGCAGATTGGTGTTGTCCGTATTGAGGACGCACTGCGCATGGCGCAGGAACAAGACCTCGACCTAGTTGAGGTTGCCCCAATGTCCAAACCACCAGTTGCAAAGCTGATGGACTTTGGCAAGTTCAAGTACGAGGCCGCACAGAAGGTGCGCGAGGCTCGCAAGAACCAGGTAAACACCGTGCTAAAGACCGTTCGTTTCGGTCTAAAGATCGACGATCACGATTACTCCACCAAGCGCGGCCAGATTGAGCGATTCCTCAAGGCCGGCGACAAGGTGAAGGTAATGGTTGTATTCCGCGGACGTGAGCAGTCTCGCCCAGAAATGGGTATGCGACTGCTGCAGAAGCTTGCCGAAGAAGTTGCCACCTTGGGCTCCATTGAGTCCACTCCATCCATCGATGGACGCAACATGGTGATGGTTATCGGACCACTCAAGAACAAGGCAGAGGCTAAGGCCGAAGCTAAGCGCGCAGCGGAGAAGGCCACCCAGGCCCCAACCGAAGCAAGCGAACCAACCGAAGCGGCCCCAGCGGCCGAATAAGAAAAACAGGAGAAAGCAATGCCAAAGCAGAAGACCCACTCGGGTGCCAAGAAGCGCTTCCGCTTCACCGGTAGCGGCAAGCTCATGAAGCAGCAGATCAACATGCGCCACAACCTTGAGCACAAGTCGAGCCGTCGTACCCGTCGCCTCAACCAGGACCAGGTTGTTTCGGCAGCAGACTTCAAGACCATCAAGAAGCAGCTCGGCCACTAGGGCCCGCGTTTATTTAGGAGCTAAAGAACAATGGCAAGAGTAAAGAACGCGGTTAACGCCGCGAAGAAGCGCCGCACAGTCCTCGAGCGCGCACACGGTTACCGTGGCCAGCGCTCGCGTTTGTACCGCATGGCAAAGCAGCAGATGCTGCACTCGCTGGTTTACGCGTACAACGACCGTCGCGACCGCAAGAGCAACTTCCGTCGTCTGTGGATCCAGCGCATCAACGCTGCAACCCGCGCCAACGGCATGACCTACAACCGTTTCATCCAGGGCTTGAACTTGGCTGGAATCACGGTTGACCGTCGTATCTTGGCTGACATGGCTATCAACGACTCAGCAACCTTCACCAAGTTGGTTGCAGCGGCAAAGGCAGCTCTGCCAGCAGACACCTCGGCCCCAAAGGCTAACTAGTTTCAATGCTGATCGATCCCAAGTCCAGTTTGGTCAAAGGGGTCGCGAAGCTCGCTCGGAAAGACGCCCGGTCATTGACCGGGCTCTTTCTGCTTGAGGGGCCTCAAGGGCTGAAAGAAGTTCTGGAGCACCCCAAACAAGTTGTTGAGCTCTACGCCACCCCTGAGTGCGTTGAACGCTACCCGGAGCTTTTTGCTCGGGCTGCCAAGGCGCGCATCGATGTGGTTCAGGTATCTCAGGCCGTGCTGCGGGTAATGTGCGACACCACCACACCTCAGGGTGTTGTTGTGGTGTGCAAGCAGATTCACACCACGCTTGCACAAATCGTTGCAGCCAAGCCCAAGCTGGTTGCTGTGCTTTCACAGGTTCGTGACCCAGGGAACGCGGGTACCGTGCTGCGAGCCGCGGATGCGGCTGGCGCCGACGCGGTGATTTTCACCAACTCGAGCGTTGATGTTTACAACCCCAAGGTGGTTCGCTCCACCACGGGTTCGTTGTTCCACCTGCCATTTGCCATTGATGTTCCGGTTGACGAAGCCATTGCCGAGTTGCGTTCGGCGGGATTGCAGATTTTTGCGGCCGATGGTGGTGGCGATTTGATACCGAACCTCCCTGCGGGTGCGCTAGCTGCACCAACCGCCTGGGTTTTTGGCAACGAAGCTTGGGGATTTGAGCCCGAGACTCTGGAGCAGGTTGACCGCGTGGTTGGCGTGCCGCTCTATGGCGGTGCCGAGAGCCTGAACCTGGCCTCTGCAGCCAGCGTCTGTCTCTACGCAAGCGCATTCGCTCAGAACGTTTAGCTGGCGGGCGCGCGCAATAAGGCGCGAGACGACCATTTTCCTAAAGCATTTCATGCTCTCTAGAGCCCGCCTTAGCCCGCCATTTCTGGCTAAAAGGTAGACTGAAACCCTTATGTCTAACCAAAATCCAATCTCCGCTTCAGCGGTGCAGCAGGCTGTTGAGCAGGCTTCCGAAGCCATCAACGCCGCCACCGACCTAGCCACGCTCAAGGGCGTGCGCGGCACTGTTATGGGCGATCAGTCCACCATCGGTGCCTTGAATTCCCAGTTGGGAAAGCTGGAGCCCGAGTTTAAGGCCGAAGCCGGCAAGCTGGTTGGACAAGCCCGTGCGGCAATCAGCCAGGCATATGCCACTAAGGAAGCTCAGTTGGCCGAGGCCGAGGAGCGCGCCAAGTTGGCCGCCGAAGCCGTTGACGTTACCGCCGCGCCGCTAACCGCACGCATTGGTGCGCGCCACCCGCTCGCCCTCTTGCAGGAGACCATCTCCGACGTATTCGTTGGCATGGGCTGGGAGATTGCCGAAGGACCAGAAGTTGAAAACGAGTGGTTCAACTTTGACGCCCTGAACTTTGATCAGGACCACCCTGCGCGCGCCATGCAGGACACCTTCTTTGTTGAGCCGGTCGAGTCGCACCTGGTGCTTCGTACCCACACCTCGCCGGTGCAGGTTCGTTCCATGCTGGACCGCGAGGTTCCCATTTACGTGTTGTGCCCCGGTCGCGTTTTCCGCACCGATGAGTTGGATGCCACCCACACGCCTGTGTTCCATCAGGTTGAGGGACTTGCCATTGACAAGGGCTTGACCATGGCCGACCTGCGCGGCACTCTCGAGCACTTTGCTCGCAGCATGTTTGGCCCAGAGGCTCAGATTCGCTTGCGTCCTTCGTTCTTCCCGTTCACCGAACCTTCGGCCGAGCTAGACGTTTGGCACCCGGGTGCCAAGGGCGGTGCTCGCTGGGTTGAGTGGGGCGGCTGCGGAATGGTGAACCCTAATGTTTTGTTGGCCGCCGGCATTGACCCTGAGGAATACTCCGGCTTTGCCTTTGGCATGGGCATTGAGCGCACGCTAATGTTCCGTAACGACGTGAAAGACATGCACGACATGGTTGAAGCCGACGTGCGCTTCAGCGAGCAGTTTGGATTGGTGCTGTAATGCGCGTTCCGTTGAGTTGGTTGGCAGAGTACGTAGACCTGCCGGGAAATGTGACCCCGGAGCAGGTTCAAGCCGAGCTGGTGAAGGTTGGTCTGGAAGAAGAGGGTAGCCACGGCTATTCCGTTACCGGCCCGCTGGTTGTTGGCAAGGTTTTGGAATTCGTTGAAGAACCGCAGAGCAATGGCAAGACCATTCGCTGGTGTCAGGTTCAGGTTGCGCCTTCTGGCCAGCAGGCTGCCGATGGCGGTGCCGACGTTAGAGGCATTGTTTGCGGTGCCAGCAACTTTGAATTGAACGACAAGGTAGTGGTTTGCCTGCCAGGTGCAGTGCTGCCCGGTCCATTCGAGATCGCGGCTCGCAAGACCTACGGTCACGTGAGTGACGGCATGCTTGCCAGTGGTCGTGAGCTTGGTCTGAACGACAACCACGAAGGCATTTTGCGCCTGAACCACATGGGCTTGGACCCAAAGGTTGGATCAGACGCCATTGAGCTTCTTTGCCTAAATGACCAGGCCGCCGAAATCAACGTGACTCCGGACCGCGGTTACTGCCTCAGCATTCGCGGTGTGGCGCGCGAGTATTCGCACGCCACCGGCGTTGCCTTCCGCGACCCGTTGGGTAGCGTTGAACCGGTTTCCACTCAGGGCTTTGCGCTAGAGGTAAAAGACGAAGCTCCAATCCGTGGCACTCAGGGCTGCAGCCGTTTTGTGCTGCGTCAGGTAAAGAACATCGATGCCAGCCGCCCAACTCCACCTTGGATGATTTCCCGCCTAAAGCTGGCGGGCATGCGCTCCATCAGCCTGGTGGTAGACATCACCAACTACGTGATGTTGGAGTTCGGTCAGCCGCTGCACGCCTACGACCTAGACAAGCTGCAGGGCGGCATACAGGTGCGCCGGGCCAAGAAGGGTGAGACCCTCAAGACTCTCGACGGCCAGGTGCGAAACCTGCACGCCGAGGATCTGGTGATTGCCGACGATTCGGGGGCCATTGGCCTTGCCGGAGTTATGGGTGGCGAGACCACCGAGGTAACTCTGGGCACCACCAACGTGCTCATCGAGGCCGCAAACTTTGACCCGATTTCCATCGCTCGTAGCGCTCGTCGCCACAAGCTGCCATCGGAGGCTTCCAAGCGTTTCGAGCGCGGCGTTGACCACTCGGTGGCCAAGTTCGCGGCGGCTCGTGTGGTGCAGTTGCTAGAAGTTCACGCCCACGGTGAAACCGAGTACGTTGGTGCCGACTACCGCGCCTACGAGCCTCAGCCAACCATCTGGTTGCCGGAGCAGTTTGCTTCGCAGCAGGTGGGTGTGGAATACAGCATCGATGAAATTGTCAGCACACTCCAGCAGATTGGTTGTGTGGTTGCCCACGTTGCCGACGGCTTTGAAGTGATTCCGCCAACCTGGCGCCCAGACCTGAAGCACAAGACCGACCTGGTTGAAGAAGTTGCCCGCATCACGGGCTACCACCGCATTCCAACGCGTTTGCCGGTTGCTCCTCCTGGCCGCGGCTTGACTCGTGCTCAGCAGCAGCGCCGCAAGGTTGCCAACGCGCTCGCCGCAAGTGGTCACACCGAAGTTTTGAACTACCCGTTTGTTACCGACGAACAGGTTCACTGGGTTGACGTTGTAGGTTTGCTCGGCAAGCCTGCCGTTGCGGTGAAGCTGGCAAACCCGCTTCAGGGTCAGGCCGGAAACTTGCGCGTTTCTCTGCTTCCTGCTCTGCTCGAGGCCGCGGCTCGCAACCACTCGCGTGGTTTGGTGAACCTTGCGCTTTACGAGATCGGCTCGGTATTCCACCCGGCCGCAACTATAGGCAAGAACGCCGATTTGCCCGTTGGCAACGAACGACCAGACGTGAAGACCTTGGCATCGCTTGAGGCAACCATTCCGGTTCAGCCAAAGCACCTTGCAGCGGTATTCACCGGCGCTCGCATGGAAGACCAGGTTGGCACCAAGCCGGCCTCATCCGGCTACCAAGACGCCATTCAGGCAGCCAAGGTTGCCGCGTTTGCGGTTGGTGCACAGCTGGAAATCCGTCAGGCAACCCCTCGCGGTTTCCACCCGGGTCGCACGGCCGAGTTGCTGGTAGCCACCGAAAACGGAAGCGTTCTGGTTGGCTTTGCTGGCGAACTAGATCCACCTTTGGCGGTTGAAAACCACCTGCCTCGCCGCGTTGGTGTGCTCGAACTGAACCTGGATCTCTTGGGCCAGTTAGCTCCCGAGGTAGTGCAGGCCGGAGCGGTGCACACCTACCCGGCGGCAACTCAGGACCTCACCCTGGTGGTAGACGCGCACGTAAGTGCTGCGGACCTTCTGGCAGCCATTAGTGAAGGAGCCGGCGAGCTGTTGGAAAAGGTTTGGGTCACCGATGATTACCGCGGAACCGGACTTCCAGAGGGCTCCAAGGCCCTCACGTTTGCTCTGCGTTTCCGCGCGGCCGACCGCACGCTCACTCAAGCCGAGGCAACCGAGGCAAGAGATTCGGCGGTAGTACTCGCTGGCCAGCGTTTCGGAGCAACCCTTCGCGCATAAAACTTTTCGCCACTCACTTTTAGGAGAACCCATGGTTTACTCGGTAGCCATTGCAGGTGCCAGCGGTTACGTTGGGGGCGAGTTGCTGCGCATGATTGCCCAACACCCGCAGCTTGAGGTCAAAACCGTTACCGCCAACAGCAATGTAGGGCAAACGGTCGGTTCGCTTCACCCGCACCTTCGTGAGTTTGCGCACCTAGAGTTTGTTGACACCAACGCCCAGAACCTTGCCGGCCACGATGTGGTTTTCCTGGCAATGCCTCACACCAAGAGCGCGGAGGTTGCGGCCTTGCTTTCTCCCGAGACCCTGGTGCTAGATTGCGGCGCCGACTTCCGTTTGGAAGAGCCAACCGCTTGGGACAAGTTCTACGGCGGGCCGCACGCGGGTCACTGGACCTACGGCATGCCGGAACTCATTACCGAGGCCGGTCGTGGTTTACAGCGCGAACACCTGGCGGGCGTGAAGCGCGTAGCCGTTCCGGGTTGTAACGCCACGGCCATCACGCTTGCTTTGGCCCCAGGTATGGCCGCCGAGGTCATTGAGACTCACGACATTGTGAGCGTTTTGCAGGTTGGCACCTCGGGTGCCGGGCGTACCCTCAAGGCAAACCTTTTGGCATCCGAGATCATGGGTAGCGCCAGCGCCTATGGCGTTGGTGGCGTGCACCGTCACACCCCGGAGCTCGAGCAGAACCTGCGCAAGGCCAGCGGTAAGGCCGTGCAGATCAACTTCACTCCGGTGCTGGTTCCAATGTCGCGCGGCATTCTGGCCGTTAACACCGCAAAGTTGGCAGCCGGAAAAACCGCCATCGATGTTCGCAAAGCGTGGGAAACGGCCTACGCCAACGAGCCTTTCGTGCACGTGCTGCCGGAAGGCGAGTTCCCCGCTACCAGCAGTGTGCTGGGTGTAAACACCTGTCTGATTGGCATTGCCGTTGATGAGCACGCGGGTCGCGTGGTCATTGTTTCCGCAATCGACAACATGGTGAAGGGCACTGCCGGTGCCGCGATTCAGTCTTTGAACCTGGCCCTAGGCCTACCGGAGCAATCCGGTCTAGCAGTGAATGGAGTTGCCCCGTGACGGTAACAGTTGCAAAGGGATTTGTTGCCAGCGGCGTGGCCGCCGGCCTCAAGAAGAGTGGCAATAAAGACGTTGCTCTGGTGGTGAACCAGGGCCCGCTCAAGGCGGCAGCTGCGGTGTTCACCAGCAACCGTTGTCAGGCCAACCCCGTGCTCTGGAGCAAGCAGGCAATCGCCGACGGCGAGATTGAAGCCATTGTTCTCAACTCTGGCGGCGCCAACTGCTACACCGGTCCGCAGGGCTTTCAGACTACTCACGCCACCGCCGAAAAGGTGGCCGAGGAGCTCACGCTTATGGGCACCGAGGTTTCGGCCGGCGATGTGCTGGTCTGCTCCACCGGGCTGATTGGCGACCAACTCGACCGCGAGAAACTTCTCGCCGGAGTTTCCGGCGCCGCGGCTAGCCTCTCGCCCCAAGCCGGTCAGCAAGCGGCCGAAGCAATCATGACCACTGACTCGGTGAGCAAGACCGCCGCCCGCACCAGCTCGGCCGGTTGGAGCATTGGTGGAATGGCTAAAGGCGCGGGAATGCTCGCACCGGGACTTGCCACCATGCTCGTGGTTATCACCACAGATGCGCACATCGATGCCAAGGGCCTTGACACCGCACTGCGTTCCGCAACCCGCGTTACCTTTGACCGCCTGGACTCCGATGGCTGCATGAGCACCAACGACACCGTAGCTCTCATGGCTTCGGGCGCCAGCGGCATCACTCCAAGTGCGGATGAGTTTGCAACCCTGCTTCGCGAGGTTTCCGAAGACTTGGCGCTCCAGCTTTTGGCAGACGCCGAGGGCTCCAGCCACGACATTGCCATTGCAGTTACCGGTGCAGCCAGCGAGACCGATGCCGTTGAGGTGGGCCGTTCGGTTGCCCGCAATAATCTGTTCAAGGCTGCCGTCTACGGCAACGACCCAAACTGGGGCCGCATCTTGGCAGCCGTTGGCACCACCTCGGCCGAGTTCGACCCTTACAACATCGATGTGAGCATCAACGGGGTGAGCGTAAGCCGTTTGGGTCAACCGGACCAGCCACGCGATTTGGTAGACATGACTCCGCGCCGCGTTGACATTGGCATCAACCTAAACTCGGGAAGCCACGCAGCAACCATCTACACTAACGACCTCACTCACGCCTACGTGACCGAGAACAGCGAGTACTCCAGCTAATGATTCCAAGCGCAAGCCAAGACCAGCAGTTGGCCAGCATCAAGGCGGCCACGCTGATCGAATCGCTGCCTTGGTTGCAGCAATTCCACGACAAGATCTTGGTGGTCAAGTTTGGCGGTAACGCCATGACCAACACCGAGCTTCAGCGCGCATTCGCGGAAGACATGGCCTACCTGCGTTGGGTGGGCATCAAGCCTGTTGTGGTTCACGGCGGTGGTCCTCAGATCAGCGCGAAGCTCAAAGAACTCGGCATTGAGAGCGAGTTCAAGGGCGGGCTGCGCGTTACCACCAAGGAAACCATCGATGTGGTTCGCGACGTACTCCGCAACCAGATTTCCGCCGAGCTGGCCGGTTTGATCACCGAGGCGGGGGGAGACCCGGTGGTGCTCTCCGGCGAGGATGCATTCCTGTTCCGTGCCGAGAAGACCTATTTGGATTCCGAGGATGGTCCCGTTGACATTGGCTTTGTGGGCGAGGTCACCAGCGTCAACCCTCGTGCGGTATTGGAAGCCATTGCCCAGGGCAAGATTCCGGTGATTTCCACCGTTGCTCCGGGCACCGATGGCGAGCTCTACAACGTGAACGCCGACCTGGCCGCAGCCGCCACCGCAGTGGCCCTGGGTGCCGAAAAGTTCATGGTGCTCACCGACGTTGCCGGCCTTTACTCCGACTGGCCTAACCAGGATTCGCTGGTGAGCGAAATCACGGCCACCGAACTCGAGGGCATGCTGCCTAGCCTGGAGTCCGGAATGATTCCAAAGATGCAGGCATGCCTGCA
>Ga0228703_1000916_pt1 | contig 19160 bp, 8 predicted proteins | sample McNCre217_Aug_MG_3_FD_178020 | JGI IMG/M metagenome (GOLD analysis project Ga0228703, IMG submission 178020) | Freshwater microbial communities from McNutts Creek, Athens, Georgia, United States - 29-17_Aug_MG | ecosystem: Environmental > Aquatic > Freshwater > Creek | place: USA: Georgia... | reverse complement strand
CACAGCCTGAAGCGTTGTTTCTTGTGATTTAACTGTAATACCAGTCACACCTGAATCTTCGAAGGTGATTGGATCGACCTTACCTTCTGCAGCACCGTAGTTGATGACCAAAGTGTCACCTGAACTCGTGCCCGTTTCGATAGAAACAGAACGACCAGAACCAGGTCCAAACTCTTTGCTCAGGTCCAATTGGGCCTTGATACGAGAATTAAACGTCCCTTGATCTGCGGTATCACCATTGCCGTATTTAATCTCAACTCCGCCCAAAAAGATGGAGCCTGTGCCGCTGGCTGGCAAGTGATCAAACACAATTTTCTGCTGCTCACCCGCACCAGTACCTTCGATTGTTCGTGTGGTCGTTGGGTCAATGAATACATCACCAAACTGGTTGATAGATGTGGTTTTAAAAACAGGCATTTCACCAACTTGCTGACCGGCTTTACCACTCAATAAAGGGAACCCGTTCCATTCAGTGTTGTCGGAAATTTGGACAATTTGTTGCTTTAATTGCTGAAATTCCAAATCCAAATAACTGCGTTGTGCGTTGTCATTCGTATCGTTGACGGCTTGAATTGACAACTCACGCATGCGTTGCAGCATGTCTGTGATTTCATTGGTTGCACCTTCCGCTGTTTGAATCAGGCTGATGGCGTCGCCCGCATTCCGCACAGCTTGGTTCAAGCTTCGAATTTGATGCGTCATGCGTGTCGCAATCGCCATGCCGGCAGCATCATCTCTTGCAGAGTTGATGCGCTTGCCGGTAGACAATTGCTGCATAGCTGTGCTCTGTGCAAGGCCTGAAGACTTCAGAGCCATCTGCGAGAACAGTGCTTTAACGTTGGTATTGATAACTGCCATTTTTTTCTCCTGATCTCATCGGATCAATCAAACTTGCCACTGATTAAGCACTTCTCGTGCCAACTTTTTTTGGCACCTCTGAATAAGGGTTTACCCATTTTTTAGCGTTTTAAATCGCAAATGAAAGTACTCAGTGGCAAGGTTTTGTCGCTTTAACGGCAAGCGGTTGCCGCTTGCCGCTCTTAAGCTACGTGTTGCCACTTAATGCTGCAGGCCCGCTGCGGGCATCATGGAATCACTGAAATCATCGAGAGAAAGCTTCTCTGCTTGGAGCTCGAGTTGTTCAGGGTAAATAGACAAACCATGGCGTGCTACAGCCAGGGCGCGAACAGGGTCCAGATTACAACGCAACGCACGCACCAACATCACAAAAGTGAACGGCTGTGTGTTTTGACCTTGCAATTGCATCAATTCGTCCAACAACTCAACGGACAGTTGCCAGTCTTGATTCATCATGGCTAACAAGCCTGTAATAGCCAAGATGTCTTCACTGTGCGGATATAAGCTCAAACCAGCATCGCCGAGCGCATTGGCAAGATCAAGCTGCTCCGTGGCAACCAATGACTGAATAGACTCACGAATCTCAGCAGGGCTGAAACGCTTGATTACTTGCGTATCAAACAAGCCACCAACAGCGGCTTGATTCATCAGTTCTTGAATAAGTGTCATAAAAAGCTCCTACGCTTGTGTTGATATTCAGACACATGAAGCAAGAGCGATGCCAAGATTTCTTCGCTTGGTTGAGACGTGGAATCAACACACATTAAATCTGGAACAAAATTTGCTTGATCCATGGAAATGTCGTTAATCGCATCAGTGCGGAAAACTCGACACCCACCAAAATGCAGTTGAGGTCCACGATGAATGCAAGAAACCCTTTGATGAGCACCATGATTGAATCTGAATTGCCCCCACTCGAGCAGCGAGACGAGTTTCGTGACTTTTTGATCCTATCTACGCTGGATCAATTGCGAATGGACCAATTACTGTACAAAACGGATCAACTTCAAACGAACGCTGAAGTAGGCAAGGCGATGGAGCTTTACGAAACATGGATCCAACACAGCACAGATCCAAATAAATTCGTAGCTCTTTTTAACTATGGGTCCTTGCTACAAGGAAACGGTGATTTACAAAAGTCAGAAGCCGCATACAGGGAATGCATACAACTCAACCCCAACTTGTCGCAGGCATTTGTGAACTTAGGCTTGGTATTAGAGAGGCAAGGACGCAATGATGAGGCGATAGAGCAATGGAGTTTGGTCGTGGCGCAAGGTTTGATGAAAACCTCAGCAGACAAACCCATACAAATCATGGCGCTCAATCACATTGGTCGTTTGTACGAAAAATTAAAGAAGTATGACCTGGCAGAGCAGGCGCTAGCGCAGAGCTTGGGTCTGAACCCCAAGCAATCAGGCGTCATTCAACATTGGGTCCATATTCGTCAAAAGGCTTGTCAGTGGCCTGTCTATAAGCCGATGTCTACCCTAACAACGAATGACATGCTAATGAGTACATCGCCTTTGGCCATGCTCTCCTTGCACGATGATCCTGTTATACAACTTCTATCTGCACACGCGTTCGTCGGTCGCACTTATGGTTTTATCGAGGAAGATTTATGCAAAGGGGCAAACTACAGACACGCCAAAGTCCGTATCGGATATTTGTCTGGTGATTTGTGTACCCATGCAGTTGGCTTGCTGATGGCTGACTTTCTAGAAGCCCACGACAGACGTCGCTTTGAAATTTACGCCTATGACTTCAGTCCTGAAGACGGCACAGCGTATCGAGGGCGACTCAAAAATGCATTCAAATACTTCAAACCTGTCGGACATTTGACCGACAGAGAAACTGCAGAGCTCATCAGAAATGATGAAATTGACGTATTGATTGACATGCATGGTTTGAGCTCTGGAGCCAGACCAGGCGTTTGTGCATTGCATCCCGCACCCTTACAAGGGACTTACCTAGGATTTATTGGCACTACCGCCATGCCTTGGCTTGATTTTGTCATCGCTGATAGACAAGTATTGCCCGAAGAACTAACGCCCTACTTCACCGAAAAGCCGCTTTACCTCGAAGGCAGTTTTTTGCCCTTCAACAAATGCGACGATAACTTACCTGCACTCACACGTGAGTCTCTGCAACTCCCTAAAGATGCTTTCTTGATGGCAGCCTTCGGTAATGTGTATAAGCTGAATGAAGAACTGCTTGAGGCATGGATACAGATTCTTCGTCAATCAGAGAATTCCGTACTTTGGTTGATGGACGATAACCAGTTCACCACCGATCAGTTGAAATTAAAAATCAACAGCTACGGAATTCGCGAAGGACGCGTGGTGTTCTCTGCACGCTCGAACTACACCGAATACTTATCCCGTCTGAAACTGGCCGACGTATTCTTGGACAGCTACCCTTACAACTGTGGGTCCACCACACGTGATGTGTTGAATTGTGGTGTGCCAATCGTCACTTTGCGTGGCAAAACAATGGTCTCTCGCATGGGGGCGAGCATGCTCACGGCTTTAGGGATGGATGAATTAATCACAAACAACTTTGATGAGTATGTGCAATTGGTTGTGGAAATATCAAAAAATAAAAACTACCAAAATGAACTTGCAAAAAGTATCACAACCAGCATGCAGCGCAAGCAAAAAAGTCCTAAATTGCTTACAGCCTCATTAGAAAAAAACTTAGTCACGATGCTTAAGAACAAGCACGCCGTGTCTTCCTATTAATCAACGATCTCATACAAGGAATTAAGATGTCCACACTTTTACACGTTGGCTGCGGCCCACAAAATATCCAATCTTTGAAAGGATTTTCTACCCATGGATGGTCAGAAATTCGACTGGACATTGATCCCAACGTGAGTCCCGATGTTGTTGGAACTTTGACAGACATGTCCGGCGTCCCAGACAGTTCAGTCAATGCGGTGTTCTCATCGCACAACATCGAACATGTGTTTCCACATGAGGTACCGCTTGCAGTCAAAGAGTTTCATCGCGTCTTGGCAGACGATGGCTTCGTTGTCTTGACTTGCCCAGACCTCCAAACCGTCTGTGAGCACGTTGCGGCTGGACGCCTATTTGACACACTCTACGTATCACCAGCAGGCCCTATTGCCCCAATTGATATCCTGTATGGTCATCGTGCGCCTATGGAATTAGGCAATCACTACATGGCACATAAATGCGGCTTCACATGGTCCGATTTAGAACGCTTCTTCAAAGAGGCGGGGTTTCACACGGTGTTGGGTGGACGCTCTATCGAGACCTACGCTCTCAAACTTCTAGCGACGAAAGGCCCCGTGAGTCAAACCCGTAGCCACGAATTAGTGAGCTTGTATCTTCCCTAAAAAAAAACCAGTGTGGCATTCATAGAAGAACGCCACACTGGCTCTCATAATCTCTCGCGAAAGAGATTAAATCGTAGGTAGTGTTTTACCTGCAGCAACCAAAGCAGCTTTTTGGCCTACCGTGATGGCTTTGACTTGATCTGCAGTCAAGCTCTTGACTTGTTCATTCGTCAACTTAGAGACTTGTGAAGTTGTCATTGCACGAATCTGCGATGTAGTCAATGATGAAATTTGCGACGTTGTCAATCGTGACACCTGCGCTGTATCCATCGCCGCTACGTTCGTATTGCTCAAGGCTTGAAGCTGTTCAGCCGACAAACGTGTCAGGTTGAACTTCGACATAGCGCCAAGCTGTGCTGTCGTGATGGCAGCCATCTGTTCAGTCGTCAACTTGGTTGCCTGTGCTGATGACAAGGCAGAGATTTGCAAGGTCGAGACATTCTTGAATTGCTGACCCGAAATACCCGCCAGTGCGCTGGTCGATAAGGCTGCAAAATCAACTGACTCAATCGATTGCAACTGCGTCACACTCAACGCTGTCAACTGCTCAGCAGTCAACTTACTGGCTTGGGCTGTCGACAAAGCTACCAATTGACCTGTTGTCAGTTTGCTGGTTTGCGTCGTTGTCAAGGCTGCAATCTGGTTGCTGTTCAAACCACCTATTTGATCAGTTGTCAAATTAGCCACAACCGAAGTATTCAAAGCCTGTATCTGTCCAGTCGTCAACGCCGTCATGTTGTTGGTCGTAATTGCGCGAGCCTGTGTAGAACTCAAAGCTCCCACTTGTTCATCGCTCAAGTTACTCAACAGCTCTGTAGCCAACCCTGCAACCTGGGTGGTGCTCAAGGCCTTGATTTGTCCAGTGGTCAGCCCTTCGACTTGTGTAGAAGTCAACTTATTCAACTGATCGACTTTCAAAGCGGCCACTTGATTGGTGCCAAGTACGCTCAGAATTTCCGTACCCACACCAGCCAATTGGCTGCTGGTCAACGCTTGAATTTGCGAAGTGGTCATGGCCTTCAACGAGTTAGTGTCCATCGCCACCAAATCTGCCGTTTCCAGTGCAGCAACTTGACGAACTGTCATATTGGCCACTTGAGCGGTTGTCAGGCTTGCAGCTTGCGCTGTACTCAAAGCCACCACTTCAGCGGTCGTCAATGCCTTCACTTGGGCCGTAGTCAAAGCAGCCACTTGCTCGGTCGTCAAGTTTTGAACCTGATTCGTCTTCAACGCTGCAATATTGTCAGTCGTTAGCGCACGAATTTGGTCTGTAGTCATTTTCGCAAGATCAGCTGTTTCGAGAGCGGAAGCTTGCTTACTATTGAGTGCGGCAATCTGTGCCGTACCCAATTGACCGACTTGATCTGTGGTCAGTTTTTGGATCTGACCTGTTGTGAGAGCCTTTACTTGAGCAGTTGTCAATCCAACCACCGCATCGCTGGTCAGCGAGGCGAAGTTGGTGCTGCTGATGGCCGCCAACTGCGCTGTCCCCAAAGCTGCCAGTTGTGCCGAGTCCAAGTTAGCCAACTGAGTACCCGATAGTTTGGCGACTTGTGTCGTTGTCAAAGACTTGACTTGTGCGGTTGTCATGGCCGCAATTTGCGAAGTTTTCAACGCTATCACTTGTTCGGTCTTCAAGGCAGCAATGCTTGCTGTTGTCAACGCTTTGACTTGGTCAGCGTTCAGTTTTTCCAAATCCGCTGTTTGCATGGCAGCCGCTTGTGCAGAGGTCAAAGCTGACACTTGCGCAGTCGTCAACCCCATCACTTGATCAGTCGTCAAATCTACCACTTGATCAGTTGACAACGCCTTGATTTGACCTGTGGTCAAGGCTGCTGCTTGCTCCGTCGTCAATTCACTCACAGTCAAGCCTTTAAGACCTGCTGTGTTGATCGATTTCACTTGATCTGCAGACATCAAAGCCAAATCGGCCCCGTCAATCGCATCAATCTGTGCTGAACCCAATACGGCAATTTCTGCAGTACCCAAGCTGTTCAATTGAATACTGTCCATCGCTGTCAGTTGCGCAGCCGTCAATGCTTTGGCTTGTGCCGTCGTCAGCACCGCCGCTTGATCAGCCGTCAATGCGGTGATGTGATCTGTGTCCATCCCTGCAATAGCCGAAGTGTTCAGCGCCTTGATCTCATCCGTACTTAAATCATCAATCAACGTGCTGTCAATCGCATTCACTTGGGCTGAAGATAAAGTTGCTACCGCTGCAGTGTTTAAGCTTGTCAATTGATCAGAACCCATCACACTGACTTGTTTGGTCGTCAACGCTTTGGCTTGAGCTGTACTGAGGGCTGCAATTGCTTCTAATGACAAATCATCAAAAGATGTGGAATCAATTGCCGCAACTTGTGTTGCACTCAGCACATTCATTTGCGCTGAACTAATTTGTGCAGCTTGTGAGGATGTCAACGCATGGACTTGTGCAGTCGACAAGTTTTTCACTTGTGCGGTCGTCAAGGCTTTCACTTGGTCATCAGCAAGGGCTGCAACTCGGGCTGTATCCAATTTAGACAAGGCCGCCGTGGTCATCGCTTGAACTTGGTCGGTTGTCATATTGTCAATGTCGGCAACATCAATTGCATTGAGTTGCGCAGAAGACAAGACCGCCACTTGCGCAGTTGTCATGTTACTGAGCTGAGCGGTGTCAAACGCGGTCATCTGGGCTGCGGTCAACACCTTCACTTGGTTGATGCTCAAGGCGGCCACTTGCTCAGAAGTCAACGCAGCCAACTTGGCAGCATCCATACCTTTGATGGTCGTGGTGGTCAAAGCCTTGATCTGGCTTTCAGACAAAGCATCTAATGCATCGTCATCCAACTTGCTGGCCTGTGCAGAGCTCAAAGTTGCAACTTGTGCTGTTGTTAAACCAGCAACTTGGTCAGATGTCAATTTGCCTATTTGTGCCGTGGTCAACACTTTGACTTGCGCAGTGGTCAAGGCTTGAATTTGGTCCGAAGTTAACTTGTCGATCAAGTCCGTTGACAAGCCCGCCAACGTGGCAGTGCTGAAAGCTTTCACTTGATCTTGGCTCATGCTCGCCAAATCTTCACTGTCCATGTTGTTGACTTGCGCAGAAGTCAGCACAGCCACTTGTGCAGTCGTCAAACTGTCTACTTGCTCAGAAGTCAAAGCCTTCGTTTGTTCTGAAGTCAAGGCCTTAATTTGGGCCGTGGTCAATGCCGCCACTTGCTCCGTTGTCAATTTGGCCACCAGGCCTGTCGACATCTTGTTGATTTGAGATGTGGTCAATGCTTTAACTTGGTTCGCTGTCAAGGCTTGCAAGTCTTCATCTTCAAGTTTATTGATCTGTGTCGAGCTCAATGCAGCCAACTGCGCGGTACCAATTTGACTCACTTGTGCGGTGGTCAATGCAACGACTTGGTCTGTCGTCAAAACTTTCGCCTGAGCAACACTTAGACCTGCTACTGCATCAGAGGACAGCGCACCGAAGTCGACATCTTCCATGGCAACGATTTGATCTGTTGTCATCGCCGTCACTTGCGACTTAGTCACTGACCCCATTTGAGTGGTTGTCAACGCCACCACTTGATTTGTGGTCAAGGACTTCACCTGCGCGGTAGTCAAGGCGCTGATTTGGTCAGACGTCAATTCCTTAATCAAATCTTCGGTTACGCCAGCCAAAGTGGCTGTTGTCAAAGCCTTGATTTGGTCCGTGGTCATCGTCACAAAGTCTTCGCTTTGAATCGCATTAACTTGTGTCGCACTCAAGGCTGCAACAGCGGATGTATTCAAGCTCTTAATTTGGTCAGAACTCATACCATCCAAAGATGTTGTGCTCAAAGCTTTACCTTGCGCCGAGGTCAATGCTCCAACTTCTTGAGTAGTCAACGCAACCACTTGAGCAGTGGTCAAGTTTGCAACCACTGAGGTGCTCAAGGCCTTGACTTGATCTTCTGACAAACCATCGATGTCTGTGTCATCAATACCAGCAAATTGAGCTGAGGTTAAAACCGACATCTGTTTAGTGCCGATGCTGGCGATTTGAGACTCGCTCATTGCAGCCAATTGCACTGATGTCAATGCTCTGGCTTGTGTACTACTCAATGCAGATACTTGCTCTGTTGTCAACACACCAATCAAGCTCGAATCTAAATTATTCACTGCAAGTGTATTCAGTGCAGTGATTTGATCAGTCGTCAGATTGTCAAAGGCCGTTACATCAATCGCATTAACTTGCACAGAAGTCAAAGCGGCTACTTGTGCCGTCCCTAAGCTACCTACTTGCGCAGAGTCCAACTTCTTAATTTGATCCGAAGTCAACACTTTGGCCTGGGCCACACTCAAGGTAGCGATATCGGCTGTGGTGAACTTGCTGACTTGATCATCAGACATTGCAGCCAAACTAGCTGTATTCAAGGCTTTGATCTGATCCGTGGTCATCGATGCCACATCTGCCGAGTCAATGCCTACAATTTGTGTTGCACCCAACGCTGCAATCGCTGATGTACTCAGGCTCTTGACTTGATCAGCATCTAACGCTGTCAATTGGTCAGGGGTCAACACCTTCGCTTGTGCACTGGTAAGTGCAGCAATTTGTGTCGACTCAAGCTTGTTGAATTGCACGGTATCCACCATGTTGGCAATCACCGACGTACTCAAAGCTTTGATTTGGTCTGTGGTCAGCTTCACCAGATCTGTGTCTGTGATAGCTGCCACTTGCGTAGAGCTCAAAGCGCCCACTTGTGCTGTACCCAATGCTTGAATTTGCTCTGTACCCATGTTGCCAATTTGCAGGACATCCAGCGCTTTGGCTTGTGCAGTGGTCAACGCCGCAATTGCATCGGTAGAAAGAACAGCAAAGGCTTCACTGTCGACCTTTGCCAACTGAGCTGTACCCATGGCTGCAATTTGTGCGGCACTGATGCCTGGGGCTTGAGCAGCGGTCAATGAGCCGGCTTGAGCTGTACTCAAAGCCTTAAATTGGGCGGTGGTCATTGCTGCAATTTGGGTGGAAGACAATGCCCCAAGCTTGTCAGTCGTTGCGTCAAGACCTGCAACAGCCGATGTACTGATGGCGGCAATTTGATCGCTACCCATTACAGCCAATGCCGTTGAAGTGATAGCAAGCACTTGGCCAGAAGTCATGCTCGCAACTTGAGCAGTGGTCAGGCTCTTGATGTGATCATCATCCAAACTAGTCACTTGTGCGGTCGTCAACGATTTGACCTGTGCTGTAGTCAGCGCCACGATATCTGTAGAACTGATGCCAGCGAGCTGGTCTGTGCTCCAACCGCCAATGCCCGCACTGTTGAGCGATTTCAACTGCGCCGTTGTCATCGAAGAGACGACGCTGGAATCAAGAGCCTTCACCTGTGATGAGCTCCAGGTCCCCATTTGGGATGCTCCCAGGGCTGCAATCTTTGTGCTTTCCAAAGCTCCAATTTGTGCTGTGGTCATGCCTTGAGATTGCTCAGTCGTCAAGGCTGCCAATTGGCTTGTGCTCAGCGCACGGATGCGATCAGTCGCCAAACTGGCAATCTGCGCTGTACCCAACTGTCTAATCTGACTTGTGGACAAGCTGTTAATTTGGGTGGTATCCAAAGCCTTGGCTTGTGATACAGACAGTGCCGCGATGGCTTCAGCGGAGAACAAGGTCAAATCCTCCACTTCAATGGCTGCGATCTGGGCTGTCCCCAGCACAGCAATTTGTGCAGAACTCAATTTAGGAGCTTGAGCAGTTGACAATGCAACGACTTGAGCTGTATTCAAACGTGAGAATTGATCTGGGGTCAACGCAGACACTTGAGCTGTCGTCAAATGATTCACTTGATCTGTCGTCAAACTAGAAATAGCAGTGGATTTGATCGCTTGAATTTGATCTGTGCCCATGTGAATCAAATCAGCAGACTCAATCCCCTTGACTTGATCACCGCTCAACAACGCAACTTGGCTGGTGGACAAAGCAGCCAATTGACTAGAACTCATATCTTGCAACTGTGTGGACGTGAGCGTAGACACTTGACCATCTGTCAAGGCTTGTACTTGCTCTGTGGTCAGGCTTCCAATATGTGTCGTCATATTGCCCAAAGCCGCAGTACTGAGTGCCTGAATTTGGTCCGTACCCATGGCAGCCAAATCTGTTGCATCAATTGCAATCAGTTGCGCAGAATCCAACACGGCCACTTGCTCAGTTGTCATGCTGACAATTTGAGCTGAACCCATGGCTGTTAGCTGCGTAGGCGTCATCACCTTCACTTGATCTGTGGTCAACGCGCTGATCTGATCTGTACTTAATTTACTAACTTGCGAACTTCCGACCAAAGCGGCAACAACTGCTGTGCTGAGGGCCTTGATTTGGTCTGTTGTCAGCTGCGCCAAGTCTTGCGACTGGATTTTGGGTGCTTGGGTCGCTGTGATACCCGCAATTGCATCTGAAGAAATTTGTGAAATTTGCGCTGTCGTTAGCGCTTCAATTTGTGCTGTCGACAACTTCTGCATTTGCTCAGATGTCAAGCCAGCAATACCATCCGTCGAAATAGAGGCAATCGCACCACTGATTGCAGCTATTTGCGCCGTACTTAGTGCACCCACTTGTACCGAGGTCATCTTATTGAGTTGGCCTGTCGTCAAGTTGGCCATGTCTTCGGTCGTCAAGGCCTGCACTTGTGGGGTCGTCAACTGCGCAAAATCGTCAGCCTCAATTGCTGCAATTTGATCTGAGGACATGGCGTGAACTTGAGCCGTGCCCAAATGACTGACTTGATCACTGGTCAAAGCGACCATTTGATCGCTTGTCAATGCTTGCGCTTGCGTGGTTGTCAAGGCCTCAATGTCTTCTGTGCCCAGCACTTGAATTTGTGCTGAGCTTAATTTACTCAGTTGCCCCGTACCTAAAGCGGCAATTTGGTCTGTGATCAAGTTAAAGATTTGATCAACTGACAGCAGTGGAATATCTGTAGATGCAATGCCTTTGAGCGCATCGGTATCAATGGCCGCCACCTGATCAGCGCTCAAAGCATTGAGCTTTTCAGTCGTCAGGCTGGCAATTTCTACCGAGTCCAAAGAGCGAATATCGCTCGTGCTCAAGGCTTGGAGTTGCGGAATGGTATATGAGGAAACGCCTGAGATAGACATGATCGGTCCTTTTGGTTTGCATGCAATCAGCTGACATCTCCACGAAAGACGTCCACAGCCAAATTGCTTTACTGGTGCTAGTGATTCGACTCAGGCCGCCAAGACTTGAGCAACTTTTTGAAAATATTTTTCAAAACAAAAAAGCGAACCCAAAGGTTCGCTTTTTTGAGGAAGTTAATTTAAATTACTTCAACAAACTCAACACCGACTGCGACGACTGGTTGGCTTGCGCCAACATGGCCGTAGCAGCTTGCTGGATGATCTGTGACTTGGCCAAGTTGGTGGTCTCAGAAGCGTAGTCAGTATCTTGAATACGGCTGCGTGAGGCAGACATGTTCTGATTGACTTCGTTCAAGTTGGACACCACAGCATCCAGACGGTTTTGGAAAGCACCCAATTTGGCTTGATTCATCGACACGGTGGTCAATGCAGAGTCCAAGGCAGTCAAGGCCACTTGCGCACCGGCTTGTGTGGAAATGTCAATTTGAGCGACCTTCACACCGTTGTCAACACCACCATATGTACCAGTTTTGAAACCTAACTTTTCAAAGTTGGCGTTGCCGTCAGAACCACCTTCCAAGGTGAACGATTTGTCAGATTGCAAGGTGACGCGGGCATAGGTAGTCGTAGCAGTAAGAGCACTTACCGCTGTAGCAACCATGTGGTCTGCAGCAATACCCAATTTACCATTGGCGGGATCAAAAGAGGTAGCCAGAGAAATGTTACGCCCATCGGCCGCTTCCAGCGTCAAACCACGACCATTGTCAGAGGCTACGACACCAGTCTGCCCTGTATAGCTATTGATCAAACTAGCCACATCACTACGCGTGGCTGTGTGACCCAAGGTACCTAGGCTTGTCAAACTAATTGATGTGCCGTTTACAAACAGATTCTCACCAGAAAAATCAGCAGCAACAGCAGAAGACAAATCAAAGTCTGTCTCATCGCCCTTGATGATGTTGGGTGCAGCTGTTGCAGTCACACCTGTTTGACCAGAAGCTTTGTTGATCGCAGCAGCAATTGCAATTGCGCTGGCTGCTTTGGTAGAACTGGTGGCCGATGCGTCTGAGGCTGTGTCATCAGCCGTAGAGGCTGCCACGATGGACGTGCCATTGATACGCAACGTACCCGCTTCCAACAAACCAGTCGTAGTGGTTGATGGAATACCAGTTACGTTGGTTGCCACATTGCGATCGATCGAAGTCATCGCCGACACGTTGGCCGTGTAAGTACCAGCGGTCAAGCCGACTTCTGTCAATTTTCCATTGCTCGAAGAGCTAATGACGATGGGTGAGCTGGTGGAACTGGCCAATTGGAAGGTGCCTGTGTAGGTATTGACATCGCCCACACCAGATTTGGCCGCAGTCATAGTCGCTGTGAAATCTACAGAAATATTACGCGCATCGTCGGCAACCAAGACAACACCTTTTTTGATGTCGCCCGTGTCAATGGCATGAACACCTGTTTGTGAACTGATTGCATTAATAGCTGCAATGGTCAAAGCGCGGGTAGCACCTGCATCGTTTGAAGCAGCACTAAAAGATGCAGTTTCTACACCATTGATTTTGATCGTACCCGTACCCGCAGCACCGCTCATGGCCGTACCACCCACTGTCGTATTACCCACTGTAGCCACGACACCCGTTTGAGCAGAAGACGCATTGATTGCGGCCACTTTGGCAATCGCACTGGATGCCTTGGCATCTTTTGACAGCAAATCATCAGCAGCATCGGTAGCACGAATGGTTACACCATTGATCACCAAATCACCAGCAGCAGGTGTTGCATCAGTACCCAAATCAGCCACCGAACCGCTGAAAGCTGTAGAAGTCAGAGAAGCACGTGCACCCAAACCGATGTCTTTGGTAGACACAGAGTCAATCGACATAGACATCGATTCACCAGCACGAACACCTGTTTGCAAATCAATCTTGCCAGCGCTGCCGTCCAACAGCTTGATGCCGTTGAAGTTGGTTTGCTTGGCAATCGCATCAATTTGTGTTTTCAATTGAGCGACTTCAAGTTGCGATGCTTGGCGGTTTTCTGCGTTCAATGAACCGTTTGACGATTGAACAGCCAATTCACGCATACGCTGAAGCATGTCGGTCACTTGACCGATCGCGCCTTCAGCAGTTTGAGCCATCGAGATGCCATCGTTGGCATTGCGAATGGCAACAGCAAAACCGCGGATATCTGCGGTCATGCGGTTAGAAATTGCCAAACCAGCAGCGTCGTCTTTTGCGCTGTTGATGCGCAAACCAGTGGACAGACGCTCCATAGAGGTAGCGAGTTTGTTGTTGACATTGCTCAGTGAGCCTTGAGCGGCCAGAGCTTTGGTGTTGGTATTGATCACTGACATGATGTTTCTCCTAAAAAGTCATCACTGAGGGTTTGTGGCGAGGGAACAAGGATTTGTTCCCCTCCATGGCTAGTGATTCGTCAGACTCAGAAATAACTTTAGGCCACAAATAAAAATATGACTAAGTTAACTCGTTATGAAGCATTCCCTTGAATGCTTCTATGTTGTGCGCTATTCGCACCACCACTTCATTAGGGATTTGACGCACGACTTCACCGGTATCTGCGTTTTTCACAAGAACCACAGGACCACCAATAGACTCGTCCATGTGAAAGTTCAAATTGCGCCCACCATCTCGCATCGCTTGATTCAGCTTTTCCAATGAATCGCTTAAATTGGCACGCAGCTTTTCAATATCTACTTTGATATCTATCGGTTTAGGCGCTTGGACCTTAGGTGCCTGGTCAGCAACTTGCCCTTGCGAAGGAAGCCCCGCAGGCGAGGCCCCAGCAACACGAGATGCCGTAGCCCCCGGCAATGACACACCACCCTGAAGTTCGGAAAACATAGGGATATTCCTTTCCTGCGGGACAACGCCCAAAACACCCCAGCAAAAAGATGCAAGGCTTGTAATCCACTGGAATCGGCGTCAGGGCGGCAAACTTTAGCCGCTTTTAAAAAATATCGAATTGACTTCTTAAGGATTAACCATTTTTGCCGGTTAAGCTAGCCATCATGCCGTCAAAAGTAGATTTAAGACTTGTTTTCTGGCTATTCACGTTCCCAACCAAACTATCCATCGACGCAAACTGTTTCTGATAGCGGACGAGCAAAGCATCCATTCGCGTGTTCAGCTTAGTCAAGTTGTCTTTGTATTTTGTGTTTTGCGCTGTCGCAGAATTACTTTGAGACACCAACATACCGGTTTTACCAAGCATCGTGGTCAATTTCTTAACCATATCGCCCGCAATACCTGCAGGAGCCGGACTGTAAATACTCAAGCCATTTTGATTGCCAGTGAACGCTTTGACGACGTCGTCATAATTGTTCGTTAAGGCAGCATCTAGCTTTGTGTTGTCTACAGACATTGCACCGGTCTGATCAATGCTGACGCCCAACTGCCAGAGCGCAGCCACTGAACCACTGGGCGTCGACGAGGGGCCGGTCATCATGCTGCGCAACTGAGTTTTAACCAACCGAACCGTTGAATCGCCCACCAACGTAGCGCCGTAAGTCGCCAAAGATGACTTGGGGTCAGATACTTCATTAAAAATAGTGACCGCATCGTTATAAGCAGAAACCAATGCGGTGATCTTGTCTTTGATTGCCGTGTTATCGCGGGTTAAATCTAAGTTTGCGGCACTGCTTGTTGTTGCCTTCAGATTCAATGTCACGCCAGGCACAACATCAGTCAACGTGTTTGAGGGACGGCTGAACGTCACGCCATCGACTTTTACTAAAGCATCAGCAGCTGATTGATTGGATAAGTTAAATCCAAAATTTAAACCAGGGGAGCCACTGCCTGCGCCATAACTGGTTGCAAGCGTGAAAGCGTTGGTTGCGCCTTGTGCACCTGTGAGCACAATTTGATACGGCGTGCCGGATGTGTCACCCGTATATACCAATTGAGCTTTAACGCCTGAAGAAGTTGACGCATTGATGGCGTTGACAATGTCTTGAGGTGTATCACGACCATCAGGAACAGAGATACGTGCACTCGCGGCGGCGGTGGTGATGTCAGTTACGTTTACACCAGCAGAGACACTCGAAAAGTACAAGGTACTTGTACCGGTACTACCCGTTGAATTGAACCCCGATAAAGCGCCACTGAAAGTTCCGGTGGCTGGATTGCTAGGGGTTGAGGGACCGGCGGTCAAACTAGCAAAGGCACTCGCAACATCTGCAGCAGCAGTGACTCCCGTGGAGGTATAGGTCAAACCAGCGATCGTGACTGACTGGCCAGCCACCATATCTTTAAAGGTCACTGCGGAATACTCATTCGCTGCTTGAACACCCTGTGTCGTTACCACAGCGGGGGCCGTTGCCCCCAGGGAGGTAGCGATAGAAATGTCCGACACATCGGTATCCATCGATGCACTTGTAAACGTCACAACACCTTGGGTGTTCGTGCTGGTATGGAACCCCGTCAAAGCACCTGTAAAAAAACCATTCACGGGATCAGGAGTGGCGTTGATTGCGCCGTCCGCCAAGTCAGCAAATGCAGTCGCAATATCCTCTGCCGTCGAATCGACATTGGCATGGTAAGTCAAGCCCGCAACTGTCACCGTCTGGCCAGCCTGCAAGGGCTGAAATGTCACAGCGCTTGTTTCAGTGGCTGCAGCAACACCTTGCACAGTCGACACAGTTGGAGATATCTTCGCAACATCGCCCACGTTGAGTGAAAGTGTCATGGCTTTCCCGCCATTCAATGACACACCAGCCGAAAGAAGCCCGTTGCTTACCGTGCGTTGAGCTTTGGCAACATGCAACACCTCAATTTCATGACTGCCCGCAAGCGCGTTGGCACCAGGTGTCGCAGAGAATGCGCTTGTGTTTGTGTTGGTAGCACTCAATGAGTTGAAGCTATTCTGATCTTTGAGCGCAGCTGCTGCTGTGTTGACTTGCGACAGCACAAAGGACAGAGCCGAAAATCCAGAAATGCGCGCTTCATTTTTCGAGATCTTTGTATTGATCTCGTTCTCTTTAGGAACGCGCTCTGCATCAACCAAGTTTTGAGCCAAGGCAGAAACGTCAACGCCAGAACCAGCCCCCAAAGACGTCACCAACTTCTGAGCACTCGCCTTGTTTGCAGCTGCAACTGCAGCAGGCGTCGAAGCCAACGCTGCCGCAGTAGCTGTACTCAAACCGCCGGTGCTTGTTGTCGCTGCAGATGTGGTCGCCATAAGGTAATTCGATTGGTGCTACGGTTAATCGGCCTGGGATGAAAGAACTTGAGCTATTTAATTCATGTACTTGAACAAACTCAGCTGCGAAATTTTGGCAAAGCTGCTTTGTGCAGCCTCCAAAGCCAGTTGGTCTTTATTCATCTTGGTGATAGCTTTGGTGTAATCCAAGTCCTCAGTATCAGACTTGGTGGTTTGTAAACGTAAAGTCACCTCGTCCAACACACTGTTTTGCATGTCGACCACATTCAAATCCGTACCAATTTGAGCCACCGCATCACTGGCACCTTGTTGCAGGCTGTCAATTTCTTTGATGCCGCGTTGGATGCTGGTTTGGTCTGATGTTTGGACAGCCTTGGCCAAATCATCCAGCGCCTGAAAGAAACCCACACCTACTTTGCCGCCCTTGCCGTCATCACGCACCACGCGCACAAAAGCATCGGAGCCTGGCATGTTCATGTTCATGCGACGGTTATCACCCACTGCAACCTTCATGCGCGCTTGATCGCCTTGGTACACCATCTGTCCTTTGGCATCGGGACCGAACGCAGGCTCACCCACGCGGCTGCCACTGAACAAATAGTTGCCGTTGGTGTCTTGGGTATTGGCTAAGCTCAGAATTTGCTCGCGCAATGAACTTATTTCTAACGCGATTGATTGACGGTCAGCAGGACCAAGCGTGTCACTGGCAGCTTGAATAGAGAGCTCTTTAACGCGCACCAAAACATCGCTGGTATTTTTTAGCGCAGTTTCTTCCGATTGCAAACGTGTTTGCACTGACTTGAGTGTCTCTTGATAGCTCGTTTGACGACCCAGCTCAGACTCCAAACGCGTGACCAACGAGGCCTTGTCTGGCGCATCACTGGGTTTGACAATTTGTTTGCCGGTTGACAACTGCTCTTGTGTCTTGGCCAATTCACCTTGCACATTGCCCAGTTGTTGGGTGGCACGGTCAAAGTAGAGGGTGGTTGAAATTTTCATAGGTCTTAGCCTCTATCAGCGAATTTGCACAATCGAATCAAACAACTGACCCGAGACCTGCAAGGCCTTGGCGGCTGCTTGGTAGGCCTGTTGGTAACGGATCAAGGCAGCAGCTTCATCGTCGAGGTTGACACCTGATACCTTGTCACGCGAGGCAATCGCTTGGTCGTTCACCACGGTCAAGGCTTGTTGGGTGATGTTGGCTTGCTGCGCCAAGTTACCCACCGAGTTGATCTGGTCGATGTAGCTGTTGTTCAGGGTCTTACCGTTGACCACTTCTTTTTTGGCCAAGTCGGCCATGACCAACATGTTGACGTTGTTGCCCAAGCCGTCTTGGTTGCCGTCAATCTGATAGCTATCGCCCACGCCAGGTGCGTGGGTGAATTTGATCTGCAAGCCTTGATAGTCAATCACAGGCTCAAGAACGGAGGGGTCGTAATGGCGATCAGCCAACTCGGTGCCTGTGGCGGCATCCGTGATGGTGAAGCGATCTGCGGCTGTGAACTTCACGACCAAAGACTGCTGGCGCAAGCTGTCGCGAGGGTCAGTAGGCGCACCTTGGTAGCTGGCTGCTACGGTGGCACTGCCCTGTCCAGTGACAAACACCAACAAATCGTCTTTGGTACCGCCATCAATGTAGGCACCGGTACGGATACCGATTTTGGCCAAATCAGCAGGCGTTCCAATTCTTTCTGGGTCACCATATTTACCAAACGAAATACGAATTTCAGACTTGGTGGGATCTTCGATCAGCAAGCGCTTCATGCGCTCTTCGACGGTGTATGCCATGGGCTCTAAACCCAAGGCATTGGTTTGGTAAGTGCCATCGGCCGACTTGGCAGGACCAATGGTGATGGGTGCGTTCGAGGTGGTTTTCATCACCAACACACCATTGGCGTCGATGCTGGCTTGCACACCTACATCGGCCGTGTTGATGGCATCTTTCAACAATGCAGCTGTGTTTACCCCTTGCTGAGGCAAGATGGAACGGCCATTCACCATCAAAGGTTTCGTGAAGTCGATGCCGCCGCTGCTCACATGCAGCTCATCGGCAATTTGAACCAAGCGCACTTGACCCGCGTAGGTCGATGCTCTGACGTTCAAGACGTTGTTCGGTTTACCACCGTCGTCTGCAGGCCCCACGGTGATGTCAGCACCTGCCGTCAGCGGACTCAACACCAGTTCGCCGTTGTCGTTGACTGTGGCCAGAACACCTGCACTCGAAGTGTTGTTAATCGACGAAACCAAGCTCTTCAAATCACTGAACGGTGGAATAGTTTGGCCGTTGAGTTTGAGGGGTTTGTTGAAATCCAAATCGCTCACAGAAACGCGAACTTCGTTGAACACTTCTGCGTGCACACCTGTGTCTGTGGATTTGGAATTCACCCACGCGGCCACGTCGCTGGGCTTGAGCGTGCCCGAAGCCACGGTTTGATCTTGCAAACGCAAGTCGCCCATTGAAATACCGTTGATCGTGATGGCACCTGCATCAATCAAATTGGTACCTTGTGCGACCACCGAAGGCACAATGCGCCCCGTCTCTAAAACAGCGGGCTCTGGCAAACGCGCTGTTTCGTCTAAATTTTTGTCAAACGCTTGTGTGTACAACACCTGCGCTTTGGCACCGTAAAACACATTCATGTCACGGTAGCTG
>Ga0228703_1000915_pt1 | contig 19168 bp, 19 predicted proteins | sample McNCre217_Aug_MG_3_FD_178020 | JGI IMG/M metagenome (GOLD analysis project Ga0228703, IMG submission 178020) | Freshwater microbial communities from McNutts Creek, Athens, Georgia, United States - 29-17_Aug_MG | ecosystem: Environmental > Aquatic > Freshwater > Creek | place: USA: Georgia... | reverse complement strand
AGGCCTGGGTGTCCTGCCCAAGGAAAACAACTGCCAAAACAGCACCGAAAAAGCATCGCCTGTCGGCTTGGCCATCGACAAAAACCAGCCGGCTTTCCTCGAGTGGGCTCGTGCTGTGGCCAAAACACAAAGGCCCAAGCTGGACGCCGACGAATCGCGCATCGTCAGCACGATGCAGTAAGCCCCGATGGAATTTGACTTCTCGCCAATCGTCGACAACTGGCGCTTCTTTGCCAACGGGCTGGGGGTCACCCTGGCCCTGAGTGCGGCCAGTGCCGTGGCCAGCTTGCTGGCCGGTTTGGCGATCGCCTTGCTGCGCCTGTACGGACCCGCATGGCTGCGCCCGCTGTGGGTGTTCTACATCGACAGCATGCGTGCGATCCCGGTGCTGGTTGTCCTGGTGTGGATGTATTTCGCGTTTCCCGTTCTGGCGAGTGTGTCGATTCCACCTTTCTGGGCCGCACTGGTGGCCCTGACCCTGCACATCGCGGCCTATGCGGCCGAGGTGGTGCGCGCAGGCATCGAGTCGGTGCGTCCGGGCCAGACCCGGGCAGCGCTGGCCTTGGGCATGTCGCGCGCGCAATTGCTGCGCAAGGTGGTGCTGCCGCAAGCCATCGTGCGCATGCTGCCTGCTTTCGGATCCATCCTGACCCTGGCCATCAAGGACACCGCCATCGCCACGGTGATTGCGGTTCCCGAATTGATGCACAGCGCCGAAACCGTGGCTGGCCAGACTTACCGTCCAGCAGAGATCTTCACCTGCGTCATGCTCGCTTACTTCTGCATCCTGTTTCCGGTCACGCGCGGCATCGACCGGCTCTACCAGCGGCTGGCCCACCTGGGACGGTCATGAGGAGATGCCCATGAACCTCGACTGGTCCGTGGTGTGGACCCATCGCCAAGCATTGACCCATGGTGCACTGCTCACCATCGGACTCACCGTGCTGACCATGTTGCTGGCCGTGCCCGGCGGCATTGTGCTGGCCATGATGCGCCTGTCCCACCAGCCGCTGCTGTCGCGTGCGTCTCTGGCTTTTGTGGAGTTCTTCCGCAACCTGCCCCTGGTTCTGGTGATTTACTGGGTGTTTTATGTGCTGCCCATGACCACCGATGTGCAGCTGTCACCCATGAGCACCGCCATTGTGGCCTTGGTGCTCAATGTGTCGGCCTACAACGCCGAAACATTCCGCGCCGGCATCAATTCGATCCGCAAGGGGCAACTTGAAGCCGCGCTCGCCATGGGCATGTCGCGTCACCAGGCCATGGCCAAAGTCGTGATTCCGCAAGCAGCCCGCCGGGTGCTGCCCGTGCTGGCCAGCACCTGGGTGTCCTTGTTCAAAGACACCTCGCTGGTCTCGGTGATTGCCGTGGCCGATCTGGCTTACAGCGCCATGCAGGTGCGGGCCCAGACTTTCCGTGTGCTGGAAATGCTGACCGCCATGGCCGTGATGTATTGGCTCATGGGCTATCCGCAAGCCAAGCTGGTGGACTGGATTCACCGCAAATATGGAGTCAAGGAATGAATGCCTCAAGCACTGCTGCGTCCCGCCGCCATGCCGACCAACCGACCGTGCTGGCGTACGAAGGCGTGCGCAAGTTGTTCGGCGACTTCGTGGCCCTGCAGGGCGTAGACCTTCAGGTCCACAAAGGCGAAGTGGTGTGCCTGATCGGACCGTCTGGTTCAGGCAAGTCCACGCTGCTGCGCTGTACCAACGCGCTCGAAACGCTGGATGGCGGACGCATTCTGGTCGATGGACAAGCCTTGCCAGCCAACGAAACCGAGGTTCGCCAAGTGCGCCGCCGCATGGGCATGGTATTTCAGAGCTTCGAGTTGTTTCCCCACAAGAATGCACTCGACAACGTGGCCATGGGTCCGGTCACGGTGCTGGGCATGCCCGAAGCCGAAGCGCGACAAAAAGCCATGGCGCTGCTGGACAAGGTGGGGCTGGCCGCCAAGGCGCAAAATTTCCCAGCCAACCTCTCCGGCGGGCAACAACAACGTGTGGCCATTGCCCGCGCGCTGGCCATGAACCCGGAGGTGATGCTCTTTGACGAACCCACTTCGGCCCTGGATCCGGAAACTGTTGGGGAAGTGCTGAGCGTGATGCAACGGCTTGCACAAGAGGGCATGACCATGGTGGTCGTGACGCATGAAATGGGCTTCGCGCGCCGGGTTGCGGACTGGGTGGTGGTGTTCGAAGCCGGTGCCATCATCGAACAAGGCCCACCTGCTCAGATTTTTGACAACCCGAAAACAGAACGCACCCGGGATTTTCTCGGCCACCTGGGCTGGAACGGTTGAGCACGTCCAGGCTCAGACGAGCCGGGCCAGGCACTCCTGCAATTGCTCGGTCGGCTTGCGTGCGAAACCCGAGCGCACATGGCGCTGCAGGCGCCCCAGCAAAAACGCCTGCATGACCGATGCAGCCACCTGCGCGTCCACCGTGGGGGTGGCGCTGTCCACCGCGCCATCGCGCAATGACTGGCGCAACTGCGCTTCAACCTTGTCCATCAACAGGTTCACACGGTGCTGCAGCCGTTCGTGTTCGTGGATCAGGGCATCGCCCGTCATCACGCGGCACATGCCGGGGTTCTTTTCGGCAAATTGAAGGATCAGCGAAACAATGCGCAGTGCCTGATTGGGTCCAGCCGGTTCGCGGTCGGTGACTTGGCGAATCAGTCCCATGCAGGATTGCTCGACAAAATCGATCAGCCCTTCGAACATCTGCGCCTTGCTCGCGAAGTGGCGGTACAGCGCGGCTTCACTCACCCCAATGCGCGCGGCCAGTGCGGCCGTGGTGACCCGTTCGGCACCCGGTTGTTCCAGCATATTGGCCAGCGTCTGCAGGATCTGCAGGCGGCGCTCGCCCGGACGCGGACGCTTGCGCGCCGGCGCCTCGTGAGGGTCCTGCACTTCTTCGTGGCTGTTGTCTGGGGTGGACATGCAAGCTCCCGATGCTGACGGCGATCAGCGGCTCTTGATCATGGTGCCAAAGGCCTGGTCGGACAGGACTTCGAGCAGCATGGCGTGCGGCACGCGTCCGTCGATGATGTGCACCGCGTTCACACCGCTCTTGGCAGCGTCCAGGGCCCCGGCAATCTTGGGGATCATGCCGCCGCTGATGGTGCCGTCGGCACACAGTTCATCGATGCGTCGGGGGGTCAGTTCGGTCAGCAGCTCGCCCTGCTTGTCGAGCACACCGCGGATGTTGGTCAGCATGAGCAGCTTTTCGGCCTGCAGCGCCATGGCCAGTTTGGCAGCCACCACATCGGCATTGATGTTGTAGCTTTCGTTTTCTGCGCCAAAGCCGATCGGGCTCACCACCGGAATGAAGGCGTCGTCCTGCAGGCACTGCAGGATCGAGGGGTCGATGCTTTCGATGTCGCCCACCTGGCCCACATCGTGTTCCTTGCTCGGGTCCTGGCTGTCCACCAGGCGCAACTTCTTGGCGCGGATCAGGCCGCCGTCGCGCCCCGTCAGGCCCACGGCCTTGCCACCGGCGCGGTTGATCATGCCCACGATGTCCTGCTGCACTTCACCGCCCAGCACCCATTCGACCACTTCCATGGTCTCGGCATCGGTCACGCGCATGCCCTGGATGAATTCTCCGGTCTTGCCCAGGCGCTTGAGCGCGGCCTCGATCTGCGGGCCGCCACCGTGCACCACCACCGGGTTCATGCCCACCAGCTTGAGCAGCACCACGTCTTCGGCAAAGGCTTGCTGCAAGGCCGGGTCGGTCATGGCGTTGCCACCGTATTTGATGACCAGGGTCTTGCCGTGGAACTTGCGGATGTAGGGCATGGCCTGGGCCAGGATCTGGGCCTGTTGCTCAGGATGCACGGCGGGGGCGATGGAATCGGTCATGGTCGGGTCAAGGTTGAGGGGGTTTGCGCGGATTGTGCCGCAAGCCCGTTACAGGATTTCGGACAGCAGGCGGTCCACGCCTTGCTGCCAGTGCGGCAGGGTCAGGCCAAAGGCCTGCTGCAGCTTGTGCGTGTCCAGACGCGAGTTGAGCGGCCGCCTGGCCGGTGTCGGAAAGGCGCTGGTCGGCACAGGGGCGATTTCACCCACTTTCCAGTCGAGCTGGGGACGCAGTTCACGGGCACGGGCGATCGCATGGGTGGCGTAGCCGTGCCAGCTGGTCTCGCCACCGGCCACCAGGTGGTACAGGCCTGACAAAGCCGGCTTGGCGTGCGCCGAGCGGACCGCGTGGGCCGTCACGTCGGCGATCAGGTCGGCGCCGGTGGGGGCACCCTGCTGGTCGTCGATCACGGTCAGGCGCTCGCGCTCCTGCGCCAGCCGCAGCATGGTTTTGGCAAAGTTGCCGCCGCGCGCGGCATAGACCCAGCTGGTGCGAAAAATCAGGTGCCTGCAGCCGCTGGCGGCAATCGCCTGTTCCCCCTCGAGTTTGGTCTGGCCGTACACACCCAGCGGACCGGTGGCGTCGCCTTCTTGCCAGGGGCGTGTGCCACGGCCATCGAACACATAGTCGGTCGAGTAGTGCACCAGCCAGGCGCCGACATCGCATGCGGCCTGCGCCAGCGCAGCGGGGGCGGCAGCGTTGAGTGTGCGGGCCAGCTCGATTTCACTTTCGGCCTTGTCGACTGCGGTGTGGGCGGCAGCGTTGACGATCACGTCGGGACGCAGGGCGCGCACGGTTTCTTGCAGGCGCTCAGGCTGGCTCAGATCGCCACACGGTGCACTGTGGCGGTCCAGCGCCACCACTTCACCCAAGACACTCAGGCTGCGCTGAAGTTCCCAGCCGACCTGGCCGTTTTTGCCCAGAAGCAGAATTTTCAAAAGGCCTCTCCTTTGGGAGCGCGCCCCTGCGCGCGAATGTCTTGTCCAATGCTTCGACCGCAGGGGCGGCCGCCTACAGGGTCAGGCAGCGTACTGCTTGCTCACCCACTCGCGGTAAGCGCCGCTTTGCACGTTGGCCACCCACCCGGGGTTGTCCAGGTACCACTGCACCGTCTTGCGGATGCCAGTCTCAAACGTTTCAGCCGGTTTCCAGCCCAGTTCGGCCTCGAGCTTGCGGGCGTCAATGGCGTAGCGGCGGTCGTGTCCCGGGCGATCGGTCACGTACGTGATCTGGGTCGCGTAGCTGCTGCCATCGGCCTTGGGCCGCAGTTCGTCGAGCAATGCGCACACGGTTTTCACGATCTCGATGTTCGGTTTTTCGTTCCAGCCGCCGACGTTGTAGGTTTCGCCCAGGCGTCCGGCTTCGAGCACACGGCGGATCGCGCTGCAATGGTCTTTCACGTACAGCCAGTCGCGGATCTGCATGCCGTCGCCGTACACCGGCAGCGGCTTGCCGGCCAGCGCGTTGACGATCATCAGCGGGATCAGTTTTTCAGGGAAGTGGTAGGGCCCGTAGTTGTTGGAGCAGTTGGTGGTCAGCACCGGCAAGCCGAAGGTGTGGTGCCAAGCCCGCACCAGGTGGTCGCTGGCCGCCTTGCTGGCACTGTAGGGGCTGTTGGGCTCGTAGCGGTTCGTCTCGGCAAAGGCCTGATCGGTGGGGCCGAGCGAGCCGTACACCTCGTCGGTGGACACATGCAGGAACCGGAAGGCTGCCTTATCGCCCTCGGGCAAGCCACTCCAGTAACCCCGCACCGATTCCAGCAAGTTGTAGGTGCCGACGATGTTGGTCTCGATGAAGTCCCCCGGGCCATGGATCGAGCGGTCCACATGGCTTTCGGCAGCAAAGTGGATGACGGCACGGGGTCGGTGCTCGGCCAGCAACCGCTCCACCAGAACGCGGTCACCGATGTCGCCCTGCACGAAAATGTGCTTGGGGTTGCCCTCCAGGCCAGCCAGGGTTTCGCGGTTGCCCGCGTAGGTCAGTTTGTCGAGGTTGAGCACCGGCTCATCCGAGCCTGCAAGCCAGTCCAGCACGAAGTTGCCGCCAATGAAGCCAGCGCCGCCAGTCACGAGAAGGGTCATGGGTGTATAAGAACAGTTTTGCAGGCACCGGGGCCCGTTCGTTGTGAATTTTAGAGGGACGCCGGGGCTGCTCTGCCCCACCCAAGGAATGCACCATGGCCAAGAAACCCGAATCCTCTGCCCCCGGCATGCCCGACCTCTCCACGCTGTCGCCCATGTCGACCCACCAGATCTGGTTGGCCGGTCTGGGGGCCATGGCGCAGGCCCAGGCCCAGGGCAACAAGGCTTTTGAGACCCTGGTCAGTGATGGCATGGCTTTCCAGCGCAAAAGTCAGGAAGAGGCGCAACAACGCTTCGAGGAAGCCACCGAGCGCTTCACCAGCATGGCGCAAGGCCTGGGCCAGCAAACCTCAGGCCGCATGGACAAGCTCGAACATGTGTTCGAGGAACGCGTGGCCCGCGCCCTGCACCGGCTGGGCATGCCCACACTGCAGGACATTGCCGATCTGCAGACCCGCGTGAGCGACCTGGAAGCACAGTTGGCCAAGCGTGCTGCGCCCGCCGCCAAATCGGCCAAGGCCGCGGCCAAAACACCCGTCAAGGCGTCCGCGCGCAAGACCAGTCCCAAAGCCTGACGCCCCAGAGCACACCGGATGGCAAAAAAAGCCCCGCGCCGCACGTTTGAGCGGATCGCCAGCGTCACGCTGGACCTGTTCAACCGCTACGGCGAACCCCATGTCTCGACGACCATGATCTCGTCGGAGCTGAGCATCAGCCCCGGCAATCTGTACTACCACTTCCCGTCCAAGGACAAGCTGGTCAACCACCTGTACGACCAGTTCGAGGCCTCGATGCTGGCCCTGCTGGAGGCCGGCGGCGATGTGCAGGACATCGAGGACGCCTGGTTCTTTTTGCACACCTTGTTTGAAAAGGTCTGGGACCACCGCTTCCTCTACCGCGACCTGAACCACCTGCTCTCAGGCAACCGGCATCTGGAAACACACTTCCAGGCGGTGCTCGAACGCAAAACCCTGGCACTGCGCCAGATGCTGGAATCGCTGGCGGCAGCCGAAATCATGCAAATCGGGCCAGAGCACATCGAAACCCTGTCCACCGGCATGGCCGTGATGGTGACTTACTGGCTGAGTTACGAATACGTGCGCGACCCGCGCCACGCCATGGAACCCGAGAGCGCCAGCCAGGCCATGGGCCGAGGTGCCCAACATGTGCTGGGGCTGCTCACGCCCTACCTGAGCAGTGCGCAGTTGCAGCAACACATGGCGGCCTTGACTTCAGCCTACGGCGCTGCAGACCACTGAGCGCTTGGCGCAGCGGCTCAGGCGAACCGCTGCTGGGCCATCGACAGCAGGCCATCGAAGATCAGGTTGTCCACCAATTCGAACTCGATGGACATGCTCGGGGCCATCTTCCAACCCGCGCCACCGGTCATGACGCACTTGGGCTCCATGCCGGTGTGGCTGCGCAGATGCTGCACCATGCGCTCGCAAGCCCCGGCAATCGCGTAAGTGCCCCCGCTGGTCAGGGCATCGCTGGTGTTGGTCGGGAACATCCGCACCTCGCCCGTGGGCACATGCAGACCGGCAGTGCCCGATTCGAGCGCGCGCAGCATGATGCCGTGGCCAGGCAGGATGAAGCCGCCGAGAAATTTGCCGTGCTGGTCAATGGCCTCGACCGTCACGGCCGTACCCACCATCACCACCACCAGCGGGCGGGTATCGCCCTGGGCCAGCATGCGCTGGCGCGCCCCCACCATGGCCACCCAGCGGTCGGCCCCCAGGCGTGTGGGGTAGTCATAGCCATTGACCAGGCCCGCCGCGGCCTGTTCGGCCACGACCCATTGTGGCGTCACATCCCACAGCTCCATTTGCTCCTGCACGCGCCGACGCACCGCATCGCCCGCGACGATGCACCCCAGCATGCGCTCGGGTGCAGGCAACTCAGCCCACTCTCCTTCACTGAGGCGGTCGATGTTTTCGAGGAACTCTGCGCCCTGCGCTTGCAAAGTCGCATCCGGATGGGGTCGGTCATACAACGCCCATTTCAGGCGGGTGTTGCCGACATCAATGGCCAGAAAACTCATGGCCGCATGATAGCGGCAGTCGGGCGGGAGGGTTGGGAGCCTGCTGGGCTGGCCAAAGACCACTCATTCACCATAATGGCCCCATGTTCCCCACCCTGACACTGCTCGACCACCCGACCCCATTCGCCCGTGGCCAGGCCCACGGGCGGCAGGCCAGCGCCCAGGTGCGCCACAGCCGCGACACCTATGCCCGGCTGTTCGCCAGCTGTGGCATCGACTGGGCCACCGCCTGCCTGCGGGCACAGGCTTATCTGCCGGTGATCACCGCCCTGGACCCCGATCTGGTGCAGGAGATGCAGGGCATCGCCGATGGCAGTGGGCTGCCGCTGGACGAGGTTCTGGCGCTCAATTGCCGCACCGAAATCCTGCCAGCGAATTTCCTCAGCGACGTCCACCACCAGGCGCAAGCCGCGCTGGCCGCCAACCGCGCAGCCGGTCTGCCCGACTGGCTGGATGCGCTGGACCCGCACATCGCCGAAGGGGAGTGCACCGCCATGGCGGTGGCGCCCCAGGCCAGCACCCAAGGCCACAGCTGGCTGGCGCAAAACTGGGACTGGCTGGGCCGCCAGCGCCAGGCGCTGGTGCTGCTGCACACGCACGATGGGCGAGGCACACGGCTGACCACGCTGACCGAAGCCGGCATGCTGGCCAAAATCGGCATGAACCAGCATGGATTCGCCCTGGGCCTGAACATCCTGCGTTCCTTGCAGGACGGCGCACGCCCCGGGGTGCCGGTGCATGTGCTGCTGCGGCATCTGCTGGGTCAAGCGTCGATCGCGGCCGTGCGCCAGACGCTGGCCGACATCGGGCACACGCTGGGTTTCGGGGCGGCGTCCAATATCCCGTGTGCCGATGCCCAGGGTGAAGTGGCTTGCTTCGAAGTGGCGCCTGTCGGCTGGGCCGAGCTGCGCCCCGAACAGGGGGTGGTGGTACACACCAACCATTTCGTCTGCGACAGCCTGCTGGCCGCCCAGGCGCCGATGGGCGTCACGCTGTCAAGCCAGCCCCGGCGGGTCACCGCACAGGGTCACGCCTGCGCCGGCCCGCTGGACCAGGCGAAGCTGGAGGCCTTTTTGCGTGACGAGTCCGATGGGCACCTGTCGATCTGCCGCTCACCCGACCCGGCGCTGCCGCCTGAAGGACGCGTGGAAAGCGTGGCGGGCGTGCTCATGGACTGCCACGAGCGCGCCCTGTGGATCGCACCGGACGTGCCCAGCCGCTGCGCCTTCGAGCGCATCGACACAGCCAACCTGAGGGTGAACTGAGCTCAGTCCAGGCGCGGGCGCGCCACCGGTTGCACCGACTCGTATGCCCGCGCGGCACGCAGCACCAGGGCATCGCCAAACATCGGCCCCACGATCTGCAATCCCATCGGCAAACCTTTGGAGGTCAAGCCACAGGGCACGGTGATGGCCGGTTGCTGGGTCAGGTTGAAGGGGTAGCTGAACGGCGTCCAGCCCAGCATGCTGGCCGGGTCCATCGGCACCGACCCTGCCGGCCGCGCCTCGAAAGCCGGCACCGCCACCGTGGGCGTGACCAGCAGGTCGTAGCGCTGCATGAACTGGCGCATGTGCGAGCCCAGCACGCCACGCCGCAGGTTCAGCTGCTGCACTTGTGCAGCCGACAGCTGCGCCCCCAGGGCTGCCTCGGCCCGGAAGTCCGGGTCGGTCACCGCCTGCTGCTCGGGTGTGAGCCCGCTCCAGACCGTCTGCGCCCCCAGGAACCACAGGCCAGTGGTGATCTCGAGGGGGTCTTCAAAGCCCGGATCGACCTGTTCGACATGCGCACCCAGGGCCTGCAACTGGCGCACAGCAGCATCCACCGCAGCGGCGATTTCAGGGTGCACGTTCTTGGCGTAGCCCAGCGTGGGCGAATAGGCGATGCGCAAGCCGCGGATGCCATCTTCCAGACCCACGGTGTAGTCCGTCGCCTCGGGGGGCAATGAAGTCCAGTCACGCGCATCGGGCTTCTTGAGCACGTTCATCATCAGCGCGGCATCGCGCACGCTCATGGTGTGCGGGCCCAGGTGCGCCACGCTGCCAAAGGGCGAGAGCGGGTAGGCTGGCACCCGGCCAAAGCTGGGCTTGAGGCCCACATTGCCGCAAAACGCGGCGGGGATGCGCACGCTGCCCGCGCCATCGGTGCCCACCGCCAGCGGGCCCAGACCGGCCGCCACCGATGCAGCCGCACCGCCCGACGAACCACCGGGCGTGCAATCCAGATTCCAGGGGTTGCGCGTGATGCCGGTGGCCGGCGAATTGGTCTCGCCCTTGCAGCCAAACTCAGGGGTGGTGGTCTTGCCCAGCAGCACCGCACCGGCTTCGCGCAGGCGGGCGGTGGCGGGCGCGTCCACCTCCCAGGCCTGTTTCGGGTCGATGGTGCGGCTGCCGCGCAAGGTGGGCCAGCCGCGCGTGAGGATCAGGTCCTTGATGCTGGTGGGCACGCCATCGAGTTCACCCACCGGCGCGCCGCCGCTGCGGTGCGCCTGCCAGCGGGCCTCGCTGGCGCGGGCACTGGCCAGAGCGGCGTCGGCATCGACCAGACAAAACGCATTGAGCTGCGGGTTCAGTCGATCGGTGCGCGCGAGCACCGCCTGCGTTGCCTCCACCGGGCTGGCCTGTCCACTGCGGTAAAGCGCCAACAGTTCGTGGGCGGGGCACTGGGTCAGGTCGGTGGCGCTCATGCAAGTCTCCTAAGGTCTTGTTCGGGTCTGGGGGTTCAGCTGGGTCCAGGGCAGGTCGCCTGGGTCGGCGGCCATCGGTCCGGCCGCCTTGGCCACCAGCACGCGGCTGGCAATCGGCGTGAAGTCGGCGCGGAAGTGGTTGGAGCTTTTGACCACCAGCAGCTTCATCTGCTCAGGCTGGATGCCGACGGCGCGGAACAGTTCGCGGTCAAGCATCTGCATCTTGCCGCTGGCCACAGCGATGAGCACGCCGTCGATTTCCAGACAGGCACATGGCCCGATGCGGACTTTCACACCCGTCATCATCGGGCCCTTGATCTCGCACAGGTCTTCACCCAGGGCGCGCACCACAAAACGGCCCTGCAGCGGCGGATCGCTGTGCTGTCCCGTGAAGGTGGGCACGGCTTTGCCTAAAGCCAGTTCAAGCACGGCGCCCACACCGGCTTCGTGCGCCTTGCGTGCGGCCTCGGGGTCAACCAGCAGGCCCAGCGCCACCTGAGCAGGCCACTGGCGGCCGGCGCCTTGCTGCAGCAAGGCATGCAGCATGCCGGTGGTGTTGCTGTCGCCGCCGGCGCCGGGGTTGTCCTGGGTGTCGGCGATCACCACCGGCGCCTGGTGCTGGGCCGCCACCGCCAGCGCCTGCTGCACGGCCTCGTGCGCGGGCAGGAAATCGGGACGCCACTGCTGCGGCTCGCTGGCGCGTTCGTACAGCCGTTGCACGGCCTGCTGCGCGGCACCGCCATGGCCCCAGACCACCGGACCGCATTCGGGAAAATCCGAGGCCGGAAAGCCCATGCAGAAACTCAGCATGCAGCCGGTCTGCGTCTCGATGGCCGCCAGTTCTTCATAGACCTCTCGGGCCGGTGACATCCAGGTGCTCTGGGCATTGAGCGGGATCAGGAAAGGCAGCCGTTGCGCCTGCGTGTCGGCTTGGCGGCCGGTGCGCAGGTGCTCACGCAACAGCCGCGCGGCACGCTCGCCGGTGTCGGCCATGTCAATGTGCGGGTAGGTGCGGTAGGCCACCAGCCCATCGGAGCGCGCCAGCATGCGTTGCGTCACATTGGCGTGCAGATCCAGGCTGGCCACGATGGGCACACGTGGGCCGACCACCGCCCGGATGCGTGCGATCAGCTCGCCCTCGCTGTCGTCGGCATGTTCGGCCACGGCCGCGCCATGCAAGTCCAGGTAAACGCCATCGAGGCCCTGCACCAGTGCAGCGCGCACATCTTCGAGGATGGCGGCGCTGATGCGCTCAAACGCATCGCGCGTGACGTAGGAAGATGGCGTGGCCCCCGCCCAGGCCGAGGGCAGCAGCTGCCAGCCCTCGCGGCGTGCCGCATCGATGAAGCCACCGACGGGGATGTTCAGACCCGTGAGCTGCTGGACCATGGCCTGGCCGCGCACATAGGCCGGAAAATTCTCGCCCGTCTGGAAAGCCGCCCAATCGGCCAGACTGGGCGCGAAGGTGTTGGTTTCGTGCTGGTAACCGGCGATCAGGATGCGCGTCATGCAGGGACATCCTCCATGGGCGGCAAGGCAGCCGGCGCCGCATCGAACAGGCTGCGGGTGTAGGCCTGCTGCGGCCGGGCATACAGTTCAGCGGTCGGGCCTTGCTCGACGATGCGGCCCTGGTGCATGACGATCACGCGGTCGCAGAGCTGGGCCGCCACACGCAGGTCGTGGGTGATGAACAGCAGGCCCAGGCCCAGTCGGTCCTGCGCCTCGCGCAGCAGTTTGAGGATCTGCGCCTGCACACTCACATCCAGCGCACTCACCGCCTCATCGGCCACCAGCACCTGCGGCTTGCAGGCCAGCGCACGCGCAATCGCCAGGCGCTGGCGTTGCCCGCCGCTGAACTGGCTGGGGTAGCGCTGCAAGGCCTCCACCGGCAGGCGCACCTGGGCCATCAGCTCGGCGGCCAAGGCTTCGGCTTCGGCACGGCTTTGCCCGAAATTCATCGCCCCCTCGACCATGGACTGGCCCACCGTGCGGCGTGGGTTGAGCGAACGGTTGGGGTCCTGGAACACCACCTGCACACGATGGCGCAAAGGCCGCAAACGCGATTCAGGCAGGCTGGCCACTTCGTCCTGACCCCAATGAATGTGTCCCTCGGTCGGATCGATCAGGCGGATCAGGCAACGCGCAAAGGTCGATTTGCCCGAGCCCGATTCCCCCACGATGCCCACCGTTTCTCCTGCACGCACGGCCACAGCCGCTTCGCGCAAGGCCTGCGTCGGTCGCGCACGGCCCAGCCAGTCGCGGGCGATGTAGGTCTTGCCCACCCCCTGTCCGGCCAGCAGCACTGGGCCGGCCGGTTCCGGGCGGGGCGGGGGCGGTGTCATGCCGGGCACGGCCGCGAGCAGCTGGCGCGTGTAGGCCTCGCGCGGTCGACGCAGCACCTCGTCCTTGGGGCCACATTCGACGGCACGGCCGTGGTGCATCACCAGCACCTCGTCGGCGATCTCGGCCACCACGCCCATGTCGTGGGTGATGAACAGCACCGCGCTGCCCTGTTCACGCTGCAGGTCGGCGATCAGGCGCAGGATTTCCTTCTGGGTGGTCACATCCAGTGCGGTGGTCGGTTCGTCGCAGATCAGCAAAGCAGGCTTGAGGATGACCGCCATCGCGATCACGATGCGCTGGCGTTGGCCGCCGCTGAGTTGGTGCGGGTAGCTGCGCAGCATGCGCTCGGGGTCGGGCAGTCTGACGCGCTCGAACACCTGCAGGATCTCCGCACGGCGCCTGGCAGCCGGCCAGTCGGTGTGGGTGGCCAGGAGCTCATCGACCTGGTCGCCGCAAGTCATCACCGGGTTGAGGGCGGTCATCGGCTCCTGGAACACCATGCCCATGACCTGCCCCCGCAACTGGCGCAAGCGCGCGGGCGCGGCTTGCAACAGGGATTCACCCTGCAGCAGGATCTGACCGGCATCGGGCCGCAGGGCCTGGTCGAGCAGGCCCATGACCGAGGTGGCCATGACCGACTTGCCCGAGCCGGATTCACCGACCACGCACAGGGTTTGACCCGCCGCGATGTCGAGCGAGATGCCCTGCACCGCGTGCTGGCGGTCACCACCCGCGGGCAAGGCCACCGACAGGCCCTGGATCGAGAGGATCGCTTCAGACATCAAGCGCCTCGCTTCGCAAACTTGGGATCCAGCACATCGCGCAAGCCGTCCCCCAGCAGGTTGATGGCCAGCACCGTGGGCACCAGAAACAGCGCCGGAAACAGCACATTGCCCGGGTACTGGGTGAACTGCACACGGCCTTCGGCCATGATGTTGCCCCAGGTCGGGATGTCGGCCGGCAAGCCCAGGCCCAGGAAGCTCAGAATGGCCTCGGTCAGCACGGCGCTGGCCGCGATGAAAGTGCCTTGCACGATCAGGGGCGCCATGGCGTTGGGCAGGATGTGGCGCAGCAGGATCACCGGCGTGGGTGTGGCCAGGGCCTTGGCGGCTTCCACAAAAGGCTCCTCGCGCAGCGTCAGCACCAGTGAGCGCACCAGGCGCGTGACGCGCGGGATTTCGGGCACCGCGATCGCCACCACCACGGTCCAGAGCTGGGCGCCCATGGCGGCCACCAAAGCAATCGCCAGCAGGATGGCAGGGATCGCCATCAGCCCATCCATCACCCGCATCAAGAGCGCATCCAGTGTTCGGAAGTAACCCGCAAGCATGCCCAGCAGCCCCCCCACCAGCAGCGCCACCACGGCCGTGCACAAGCCCACCACCAGCGACACGCGCGTGCCATAGAGCACGCGGCTGTAGATGTCGCGGCCAAAATTGTCCGCCCCCATCCAGAAGGTGTGCGCCAGGCTGGTGCCGTCCAGCAGCGAGAAGGTGCCGTGCGTGCCGGCCTGGGTGTTGATGTTGGCCGAGTCCATGGCGGCCGGATCGACCGTGCCCAGCCAGGGGGCCAGCAAGGCCAGTGCGATCAGCAGGCCCAGCACCGAGGCGCCAAAGCGGATGGTGCTGTGCGCCAGAAGTTTTCGAACGATGACCTTCATCAGTAACGGATCCTCGGGTCCAGCCAGAGGTAGCTCAGGTCCACCAGCAGGTTGATCAGCACATACAGCAGGCTGAAGAACAGCACCACCCCCTGGATCACCGGGAAGTCGCGGTTGAGCACCGCATCCACCGTGAGCGAGCCCAGACCCGGAATGGCATAGACCGTTTCGGTCACCACCACACCGCCAATCAAGAGCGCGATGCCGATGCCGATCACGGTGACGATGGGCACGGCGGCATTGGCCAAGGCATGGCGCAGCAGCACCATCTGTTCGGTGATGCCCTTGGCGCGCGCCGTGCGGATGTAGTCTTCGGTCAAGGCCTCGGACACACTGGCGCGCGTGACACGCGCGATCAGGGCCACATAGATGGTGGCCAGGGTGCACCAGGGCAACACCAGCTGCAAAGCCCAAGCCCCAAGGCCTTGCGACGCATCACCAAACAGGCGCTTGTAGCCTTGCACCGGCAGCCACTGCAGCTCGATGGCGAACACATAGATCAGCACATAACCGATCACAAACACAGGCACCGAAAACCCGGCCACGGCAAAGCCCGACAGGATGCGGTCCAGCCAGCCCCCCATGCGCCAGGCGGCCAGCGTGCCCAGCGGCACCGCCACCAGCACCGCCAGCAACATGGTGCCCACCGCCAGCGAGAGCGTGGGTTCGATGCGCTGGGCAATCAGCGCGGTGACCGGCTTGCCCAGGTAGAAGGAATAGCCCAGATCGCCCTGCACCACATTGCCCAGCCAGATCATGAACTGGGTGAGCAGCGGTTGGGTCAGACCCAGCTGCTCGCGGATGCGGTCGATGTCTTCATTGGTGGCATTGTTGCCAGCGATGACCGCCGCCGGATCACCGGGCGTGAGCCGCAGGATCAGAAAGACGATCACCGCCACCGTGAACAGCACGGGCACCAGCGCCAGCAGGCGCTGCATCAAAAAGCGCAGCATGGACTTCAGCCGCCTTTCAAATCAGACGTTCAGTTCTTCTTGATGTTCCAGTACACCTGTGCACCGCCAGGCACCAGGCCACTGATGTTCTTGCGCAGCGCCGCCGGATTGAAATACTGGCCCAGCGGCACATGCGAAGCGGTTTCCATGGCACGCACCTGGATCTGCTCGGCGATCTGCTTTTTCTGCGCCTCGGTGGTGGACTGGGCGAACTTGACCTTGAGGTCTTCGATTTCCTTGTCGTCCTGCCAGCCGAACCAGCCCTTGTCACCGGCGGCATTCATCATGGCCATGGTCAGCGGGTTGAGGATGTCACCGGCGGTCCAGGCGGTCATGAAGGCATTCCAGCCGCCCTGTGCCGGCGCGTCTTTCTTGGCACGGCGCGCCACCAGGGTGGCCCAATCCATCTGTTGCATGTCAACCTTGAAGCCGGCGGCTTCCAGCTGCTGTTTGGCCACCAGCGGCAGTTTGGCGATGGCGGCCAGATCGGTCGGGCGCATCAGCACCACAGGGGTGCCGTCATACCCGGCGTCCTTGAGCATCTGTGCAGCCTTCTTGGGGTCGGCCATGCCGGTGTAGAGGCCGGTCTTGTCGCTCGCGAATGGCGTGCCACAGGGGTACATGCTCTTGCAGAAGGTGTACATGCCGGGCGCGCCGACCTGGGTCTTGAGGTGGGCTTCCTGGCCCAGCGCCACCATGGCGGCCTGACGGATCTTCACATTGTTGAAGGGCGCATGCAGGTGGTTGAAACGCAGGATGAACTGCAGTCCGGCCGGCTGGGCATCAACGATCTGGATGTCCTTTTGCGCCTTGAGCGAGGCGTACTGTTCGAAGGTGGGTTGCTCGACAATGTCCACCTCACCGGCCACCAAGGCATTGAACTGGGTCTGCGGGTCACGGATGATGACCCATTCCACGCGGTCCAGGTAGACGTTCTTGCCGCCGGTCGTGCCATCGGGCGCTTCGCTGCGGGGCTTGTATTTTTCATTTTTGGCGTAGACCAGGCGCTCACCCGGCTTGTACTCGGCGGGCACAAACTTGTAGGGGCCGGAGCCGATCTGCTCCTTGATCTGCTCGGAGCCCGGCGTGGCCGCGATGCGGGCGGGCATGATGAACAGCACATTGGACGAGGGCTTGCCCAAGGCTTCGAGCATCACGCCAAAGGGCTTGCTCAGCTTGATGACAAAGGTCTTGGCGTCGGGCGTCGCATAGCTGTCCACGCTCTTGGCCAGCACACCGCCAAAGCTGTCGCGGCTGGCCCAGCGTTTGATCGAGGCCACCACGTCTTCGCTGGTGACCGGCTTGCCATCGTGGAATTCGAGGCCGTCGCGCAGGGTGAATGTCCAGGTCAGGTTGTCCTTGCTGACGCTCCACTTGTCGACCATCTGCGGCTTGATCTTGCCAGCCAGATCGGTGCCGAACAGCGTGTCGTAGATCATGTAGCCGTGGTTGCGGGTCACAAAGGCCGTGGTCCAGATCGGGTCCAGGATGGTGATGTTCGAGTGCGGCACGACCTTGAGGGTCTTGCCGGTCTGGGCCTGAATGCCCAGTGGAGAAAGCAGGGCAGCGGCCAGCGTGGCCACAGCAAAAATGGAACGACGCTTCATGAAACAACTCCAGTGGTTCAAAAAAACAGAGGACAGAACAAACCCACTATAAAACGGAAGTTCCCGTTTGCCAGCAAGGGAGAACCCCGTAACGCGGTCACAGCGTTTCCCGCCTGAGCATCATCGGGCGGCACGCGTGGCGCCCGTCAGGTCCAGCGCCGCCAAGGCCATGATCTTGGCCGAGTCGACCAGCTCCTGGATGCCCACGTATTCGTCGGGCTGGTGCGCCAGGTCCAGGATGCCTGGGCCATAGGCGATGCAGTCGTTGAGCTTGCCGGTGCGCACGATGTGCTTCTGGTCATAAGTGCCGGGACTGGCGATGTAGCTGGGCTCGCGGCCCAGCACCCGCGCAATCGCTCGCGCCGTGGCGTCCACCACCGGGGCATCCTTGGGCGTGGCGGTGGGCACAAAACTCATGATGTCGCGCACGCCGTAGTCAAACCCCGGACGCGTGCGTTTGAGTTCATCGAGCATGTCGATGATTTCCTGTTTGACGGCTTCCAGGTTTTCTTCGGCAATGAAGCGCCGGTCCAGCACGGCGCGGCAGCTGTGCGCCACCACCGGCGCGGGCAGGTCTCCTGTGGGCCAGCCGCGCTCATCCTGGGTGTAACGCTGCTCCACCTGGCCGCCGTGGATGCTGTTGATGTTGAGCGTGCTCACGCGCGCGCCCGGTGGTTCCACCGGCTCGGCCGTGTGCCGCGTTTTCAGCCGGGGTTGCAGCTGCGTCTCCAGCAGATGGACGAACGCGCTCATGTGGTTGATCGCGCTGTCGCCCAGGAAAGGCATGGAGCCGTGTGCGATGCGCCCGCGCGTCTCCACCTCGCCCCACCACACGCCACGGTGGCCCAGGCAAATGCGGTCCACGCCCAGTGGCTCGGGGATGATCACATGGTGCACGCGCGGCTTGCTGAAGTAGCCGCGCTCGGCCAGGTAGCCAACCCCGGAAAAACCGCCCGACTCTTCGTCCACCGTGCCGCTGATTTCCAGCGCACCGGGAATCGGCAAGCCCGATTCGATCAAGGCTTCGCAGGCAATGATGCTGGACGCCAGCCCCCCCTTCATGTCGCAGGTGCCCCGTCCGTACACGCGGCCATGGGCCACTTCGCCACCAAACGGGTCAAAGGTCCAGCCCGAACCGGCCTCCACCACGTCAATGTGGCTGTTGAAGTGCACGCATTCGCCCGGCGCACCGCCTTGCCAGCGGGCCACCACATTGATGCGCGGGTGGCTGTCGCTGTCACCCGATGCGCCCCGCGCCCGCACGTATTCGACGGCAAAACCCCGATGCGCCAGCCGTTCGCCCACCAGCCGGGCGCAGGCCTCGTAAGCGTCACCGGGTGGGTTGACCGTGGGAATGCGCACCAGCGCCTGTGTGAGGGCGGTGACTTCTTCGCGTTTGGCCTCTATGCGGGCCAACAGGGCATCGGTAGAAAGTGTCATGGGCACACTTTAGAGAGGTCCACAAGACCTCCCCGTCACCCATGCAACAGTTCAGCCCTGCTGCCAGGGCAGGCCGCGCATGCGCCAGCCCCCCAGCTTGCCACGCTGGGCCTGAGCGTCCGGGTCGCCCTCGAAGCCCTCCAGGATGTTGTAGGCCAGCACACCCAATTCTGTGGCGCGCTGGGCGGCGGCCACCGAGCGCACACCGCTGCGGCAGAGCAACACCAGTTTGGTGCCCCCTGCGCCCAGCGCCTGGATGGCTGCATCAAAGTCGGGGTTCATCGCCATGCCAGGCCATTGCTTCCAGGCCAGCGCCTGGGCGCCGGGCACAAAGCCCACCCAGGCCCGCTCGGCATCGGTGCGCACATCCACCAGAACCGCCTCGCCGGCCTGTACCCAAGCCCAGGCCAGCTGAGGGCTGACATCGCCGGCATAACCCTGCGCGGGGCGCACATGCATCGCGTCACTCATGGCGGTCTTTCATGCGAACTTGGTCA
>Ga0228703_1000914_pt1 | contig 19169 bp, 18 predicted proteins | sample McNCre217_Aug_MG_3_FD_178020 | JGI IMG/M metagenome (GOLD analysis project Ga0228703, IMG submission 178020) | Freshwater microbial communities from McNutts Creek, Athens, Georgia, United States - 29-17_Aug_MG | ecosystem: Environmental > Aquatic > Freshwater > Creek | place: USA: Georgia... | reverse complement strand
CTGTCTCTGCTTTACAAGGCCGAGGCACGTGATGTGCGTCTTTTGATGATCGACCCCAAGATGCTGGAAATGTCGGTGTACGAAGGCATTCCACACCTGTTGGCCCCGGTGGTCACCGACATGCGCCAGGCCGCACACGGGCTGAACTGGTGTGTGGCTGAGATGGAAAAGCGCTACAAACTCATGAGCAAAATGGGCGTGCGCAACTTGGCGGGTTACAACACCAAGATCGATGACGCCACCGCCCGCGAGGAATTCATTTACAACCCCTTCAGCCTGACGCCGGATGATCCTGAGCCGCTCAAGCGTTTGCCGCACATTGTGGTGGTGATTGACGAGTTGGCTGACTTGATGATGGTGGTGGGCAAGAAGATCGAAGAGCTGATCGCACGCCTGGCGCAAAAGGCCCGTGCCGCCGGTATCCATTTGATTCTGGCGACTCAGCGCCCCAGCGTGGACGTGATCACTGGCTTGATCAAGGCCAACATCCCGACGCGCATTGCGTTCTCTGTGGGCTCCAAAATTGACAGTCGAACCATTCTGGACCAAATGGGTGCAGAGGCGCTGCTGGGCATGGGTGACATGTTGTACATGGCCAGTGGCACAGGCTTCCCGGTCCGGGTGCATGGCGCTTTTGTGAGCGACGAAGAGGTCCACCGCGTGGTGGAGTACCTCAAGAGCCAGGGCGAACCCGACTACATCGAAGGCGTGCTCGAAGGCGGCACCACCGACGACGATGGTGGCATGCTGGGGGAGGGTGATAGCGATGAAAAAGACCCGATGTACGACCAGGCGGTCGAGGTCGTTCTGAAAAACCGCAAGGCCAGCATCTCGCTGGTGCAACGCCATCTCAAGATTGGCTACAACCGCGCAGCTCGTTTGGTCGAAGACATGGAAAAAGCCGGTCTGGTCAGCGCCATGAGCGGCAGTGGCCAGCGCGAAATCCTGGTGCCTGCCCGCAGCGAGTGAGAGGCATGTCTGTGGTGTTGCGATACATGAAAGCCGTGGTGCTGTTGGCGCTGCTCTGCGGCAAGCTGGGCGTCGGTCACGCCCAAGGGGTGGAATGGCTGGGCCTGTTCATGAAGCAGGTCAACAGCGGCCGTGCCACCTTCACCCAGGTGGTCACTTCACCTGCCAAAGTGGGGCTGTCACCGCGTCAGAAAACATCCAGTGGCACGCTGGAGTTTCATCGGCCAGGCCAGTTCCGTTTCGTCTATAAAAAACCATTTGCGCAAACGCTGGTGGCCGATGGGCAGAACTTCTGGCTGCACGATGTCGAGCTCAACCAGATCACGGTGCGCAGGCAAAGCCAGGTGCTGGGCGCCACCCCCATGGCCTTGCTCACCTCGGCCGCCGACGTGAAGGCGCTGGAGGCCGATTTTCAGTTGCGCAACGAGACCAGCCGTGACGGTCTGGAATGGGTGCGCGCTACCCCCAAGGCGCAAGATGGGCAAATTCAATCCCTGTCGGCGGGTTTGCGCAAGACCGACAAAGGGGTGGAGCTGGTGGTCATCGATGTGCAGGACAGCCTGGGCCAGCGCTCGGTACTGACCCTGAGTGGTTTCGAGATCAATCCGGCCCTGGCCGCGGACACCTTTGTGTTTCGCCCTCCCGTGGGCGTGGAAGTCATTCGTCCCTGAGCAAGCACATGGCCACACACATGCCCCTGGCTGAACGGTTGCGTCCCCGCACACTGGGGGAGGTGATTGGTCAGCAGCACATTCTGGGTGAGGGCATGGCCCTGCGCCTGGCCTTTGAGTCGGGGCAGCCCCACAGCTGCATTCTGTGGGGGCCGCCAGGCGTTGGTAAAACCACGATCGCGCGGCTCATGGCCGATGCGTTTGACGCCCAGTTCATCAGCATGAGCGCGGTGCTGGGGGGGGTGAAGGACATTCGTGAAGCGGTCGAAAAAGCCGAAGCAGCGCAGGGCGGACTGCATCCGCAGCGCACCATCGTGTTTGTCGATGAAGTCCATCGCTTCAACAAGAGCCAGCAGGACGCTTTTTTGCCGCATGTGGAAAGTGGCCTGTTCACCTTCATCGGGGCCACGACCGAAAATCCCTCATTCGAGGTGAACTCGGCGCTGTTGTCGCGTGCCGCGGTGTACGTGCTGCAGTCGCTGGGCGAAGACGATCTGCGCCAGATCGTGGAGCGTGCGCAGGGCATCGGTGCTGTGCCTGCCCTGGAGGCTGAAGCCATGCAGCGCTTGCTGGCCTACGCCGATGGCGATGCCCGTCGTCTGCTCAACACGCTGGAAACATTGGCGATGGCGGCGGCCCGGGAAAAAGTTGATCCCGTGACGGATGTCTGGCTGCTCAAGGTGCTGGGTGAGCGCATGCGACGCTACGACAAGGGCGGCGAGCAGTTCTACGACACCATCAGCGCACTGCACAAATCGGTGCGTGGTTCCGACCCGGATGCTGCACTGTATTGGTTCGTGCGCATGCTCGATGGCGGGGCCGATCCGCGTTACATGGCGCGGCGCGTGATCCGCATGGCCAGTGAAGACATCGGTTTGGCCGATCCCCGCGCCTTGCGTCTGGCGCTGGATGCTGCAGAGGTGTACGAGCGCCTGGGCAGCCCCGAAGGTGAGCTGACGCTGGCCCAGTGCGTGATCTACCTGGCCATGGCCCCTAAATCCAATGCTGTTTATAAAGCCTATAACGAAGCCAGGGCTTGGGTGAAAAAAGACGGCACCCGCCCGGTGCCTATGCACCTGCGCAATGCGCCGACCCGCCTGATGAAAGACCTCGACTATGGCAAAGGCTACCGCTATGCGCATGACGAAGAAGGTGGCTTCGCCGCTGGCGAGAACTACTTGCCAGAAGGCATGGCTGAGCCTGATTTCTACAGGCCGGTGTCTAGGGGGCTGGAGATCAAAATCGGCGAAAAATTGAGAGAACTGAAAGAGCGCAATCGCGTGCAGGGTAAGTCCTGAGGAAAGTGAATACCGAAAGCCATATTTCTTTCACTACAATCCCGCCACTTGACCCGCCTGATATGCGCCCTGGCGGGTTTTTTGCTAAGTGGAACTCTGTGGCCCAAAAGGCCAGACGGGTTCTTCCATCCACCGATGGCGCGACCCGGCATGAGCGGGTCAACAACGGAGTATTGAATTTATGGACGTCTTGCTTCAACAGATCATTAATGGTCTGGTTTTGGGCAGCATGTACGCCTTGGTGGCCTTGGGCTACACCATGGTGTACGGCATCATCAACCTCATCAATTTTGCGCACGGCGAAGTGCTGATGGTCGGAGCTCTGACCAGCTGGACCAGCATTGGATGGATGAAAGAAGCCATGCCCGATGCACCAGGCTGGGTCATCCTGCTGCTCGCCACCCTGATTGCGTGCGTGGTGGCCGCGAGCCTGAACTTTGCGATTGAAAAAATCGCCTACCGGCCTCTGCGCAACAGCCCCAAGTTGGCTCCCCTGATCACGGCGATTGGCATGAGCATCTTGCTCCAGACCCTGGCCATGATCATCTGGAAACCCAATTACAAGGCCTACCCTACATTGCTGCCGAGCACGCCCATCAATGTGGGCGAGGCGGTTATCACACCCACGCAGATCATGATCTTGGTGGTCACGGCGGTGTCACTGGCATTACTGATGTGGCTGGTCAATTCCACCCGTCTGGGCCGTGCCATGCGCGCCACGGCCGAGAATCCCCGTGTGGCGGCGCTGATGGGCGTCAAGCCCGACATGGTGATTTCTGCCACATTCATCATTGGCGCTGTCCTGGCGGCCATTGCAGGTGTCATGTACGCCTCCAACTACGGCACAGCACAACATGCCATGGGCTTCACGCCAGGCCTGAAGGCCTTCACGGCCGCAGTCTTTGGCGGTATTGGCAACCTGTCGGGTGCGGTGGTGGGCGGCATTTTGCTGGGCCTGATCGAATCCATCGGCTCGGGGTACATCGGTGACCTCACCGGAGGCGTGCTGGGCAGCCACTACGCCGATATTTTTGCGTTCATCGTGCTGATCATCGTGCTGACCCTGCGTCCTTCGGGCCTGATGGGCGAGCGTGTGGCAGATCGCGCATGAAGGGGATGCACATGAAACTCAACAAAAATATCCAATTCGTTTTGCTCGGTGTGCTGCTGTTGGCGTTGCCGATTGCGCTGCAAGTGGTGGGCAACGCCTGGGTTCGCATTGCCGACATGGCGCTGCTGTATGTGCTGCTGGCCCTGGGCCTGAACATCGTGGTCGGCTATGCCGGTCTGCTGGACCTGGGCTATGTGGCGTTCTTTGCCGTGGGGGCCTACATGTACGGCTTGCTGGCTTCGCCGCACCTGATTGACACCTTCCCGGCCATCGCGGCCATGTTCCCAGGCGGCCTGCACATGCCTTTGTGGGTCATCGTGCCGCTGGCAGCGGCGTTGGCTGGTCTGTTTGGCATGCTGCTGGGTGCACCCACGCTCAAGTTGCGCGGTGACTATCTGGCCATTGTCACGCTGGGCTTCGGCGAAATCATCCGCGTGTTCATGAACAACCTGGACCAGCCGGTCAACATCACCAACGGCCCCAAAGGCATCGACATGATCGACTCGGTGTCGATTTTGGGCTGGAGCCTGAGCAAAAAGCTGAGCATCGGTGGACTCGAAATCGCCTCTGTCTCGCTTTATTACTATCTCTTCTTGGGCCTGGTGCTGCTGAGTATCCTGATTTCTCACCGCCTGCAGTTCTCCCGAATCGGTCGTGCCTGGATGGCCATCCGTGAAGACGAGATCGCGGCCAAGGCCATGGGCCTGAACACCCGCAACCTGAAGCTCTTGGCGTTCGGCATGGGGGCTACTTTTGGTGGCGTTTCGGGCGCCATGTTCGCGGGCTTTCAGGGCTTTGTGTCGCCTGAATCTTTCAGCCTCATGGAGTCGGTCATGATCGTCGCCATGGTGGTTCTGGGCGGTCTGGGCCATTTGCCGGGTGTCATCCTGGGTGCTGTGCTGCTGTCGGCTTTGCCGGAAGTGCTGCGCTACGTGGCGGGTCCCTTGCAGGCCTTGACCGATGGCCGCCTGGATGCATCCATTCTTCGCCAGTTGCTGATTGCGCTGGCCATGATCATCGTCATGCTGTTGCGTCCGCGAGGCCTGTGGCCCGCACCTGAGCACGGCAAAAGCCTGAAGGCACAATGAAGGAGCCTCAGATGACCGATACCGTACTCAAAGTCGCAGGCATTTCCAAACGTTTTGGCGGTCTGCAAGCCCTCACCGATGTGGGCATCACCATCCAACGTGGCCAGGTCTATGGCCTGATTGGCCCCAACGGCGCGGGCAAGACCACGTTTTTCAACGTGATCACCGGCCTGTACACCCCCGACAGTGGCAGCTTCGAGCTGGCAGGCAAGCCCTACCAGCCCACGGCTGTGCACGAAGTGGCCAAGGCGGGTATTGCCCGCACTTTCCAGAACATCCGTCTGTTCTCAGAAATGACGGCACTCGAAAACGTCATGGTGGGGCGTCACCTGCGTACCCATTCCGGTTTGCTGGGTGCCATCTTCCGTACACCAGGCTTCAAGGCGGAAGAAGCGGCCATTGCTGCCCGTGCCCAAGAGTTGCTGGACTATGTGGGCATTGGCAAATACGCCGACTACCGTGCTCGCACCCTGTCCTATGGCGACCAGCGTCGCCTGGAGATTGCCCGGGCGCTGGCTACGGACCCGCAGCTGATTGCGTTGGACGAACCCGCTGCTGGCATGAACGCCACGGAAAAAGTGCAACTGCGTGAGCTGATTGACCGCATTCGCCAGGACAACCGCACCATCTTGCTGATCGAGCACGATGTGAAGCTTGTCATGGGCTTGTGTGACCGGGTCACGGTGCTGGACTATGGCAAGCAGATTGCCGAGGGCACGCCCGCTGATGTGCAGAAGAACGAAAAAGTGATTGAAGCCTATCTGGGCGCCGGAGGACACTGACATGGCACAGACTCTTTTGAAAGTCAAAGGCCTGCAAGTGGCTTATGGCGGTATTCAGGCCGTCAAAGGGGTGGACTTGGAAGTCCACGAAGGCGAACTGGTGTCGCTGATTGGCTCCAACGGTGCGGGCAAGACCACCACCATGAAGGCCATCACGGGCACTCAGGCCATGCAGGCGGGTGACATCGAATACCTGGGCCAAAGCATCCAAGGCCAAGGCCCCTGGGATCTGGTCAAACAAGGCCTGGCCATGGTGCCCGAAGGTCGTGGGGTGTTCACCCGCATGACCATCATTGAAAATCTGCAGATGGGCGCTTACATTCGCTCCGATTCATCGGCGGTGGCCGACGACATGGAAAAGATGCTGGATCTGTTCCCGCGTTTGCGCGAACGCAAGGATCAGCTGGCGGGCACCATGTCGGGCGGCGAGCAGCAGATGCTGGCCATGGCCAGGGCGCTCATGTCGCGTCCCAAGGTTTTGCTCTTGGATGAGCCGTCCATGGGCCTGTCGCCCATCATGGTCGACAAGATTTTTGAGGTTGTGAAAGATGTGTATGCCCAGGGCGTCACGGTGCTGCTGGTAGAGCAAAACGCCAGCCGAGCGCTGGCGATTGCTGACCGGGGCTATGTCATGGACTCGGGTTTGATCACCATGACCGGCGCAGGCCGTGACATGCTGGAAGATCCCAAAGTCCGCGCTGCCTATTTGGGCGAATGATTCAATAGGGCTTTTTTCGGTGAGCGCCTTGCCCGGGTACGGAAGCTGGCTTATGCTGTCTCTGGACACTCACTTTTTAACCATTCAGGAGACTCCTTGATGAAAATCACCATGAAACATGTTGCAGCTGCGGCACTGGCCATTTGTGCCACCCAATTGATGGCCCAAGAAGTCGTCAAGATCGGTCACGTCGGCCCGGTCAGCGGTGCCATTGCCCACCTGGGCAAGGACAACGAAAATGCCGCCATCTTGGCCGTTGAAGAACTCAATGCCAAAGGCATCAAGATCGGCGGCAAAGCCGTCAAGTTCGAGCTGCTGGCCGAAGACGACGCGGGTGATCCCAAGCAAGGCACAGCCGCTGCTCAGAAACTGGTCGACTCCAAAGTCAACGGCGTGGTCGGTCACCTGAACTCGGGCACCTCCATCCCCGCTTCCAAGATCTACAGCGAAGCAGGTATTCCTCAAATTTCGCCTTCGGCGACCAACCCCAAGTTCACCCGCAACGGTTACAAGACCACCTTCCGTGTGGTGGCCGATGACGTGCACCTGGGCGGCACACTGGGCCGCTACGCTGTCAAAGACCTGAAGGGTCAAGCGATTGCTGTGATTGACGACCGCACTGCTTATGGCCAAGGTGTGGCTGAAGAGTTTGAAAAAGCCGTCAAGGCTGCTGGCGGCAAGCTGGTGGGCCACGAGTTCACCAACGACAAAGCCTCTGACTTCATGGCCATCTTGACGACCCTGAAGGCCAAGAAGCCTGACGTGGTCTTCTTCGGCGGCATGGACGCTGTGGCCGGCCCCATGATGCGCCAGATGAAATCCCTGGGCATCAATGCCAAATTCATGGGTGGTGACGGCATCTGTACAGGCGAGCTGGCCAAACTGGCGGGCGATGCCATGGCTGACGGCCAAGTGGTGTGCGCTGAAGCCGGTGGTGTGGAAGGTGCCCAGAAGAAGGGCATGGAAGAGTTCTACGCCAAGTACAAGAAGCGTTTCAACCTGGATGTGCAGGTTTATGCGCCCTACGTGTATGACGCTGTCAACGTGATGGCCGATGCCATGGTGCGTGCCAAGTCTGCTGACCCAGCCAAGTACCTGCCTGAATTGGCCAAAACCAGTGGCTACAAAGGCGTGACCGGCACCATCGCTTTCGATGCCAAAGGTGACATCAAGAACGGCGCACTGACCTTGTACACCTACAAGGCCGGCAAGCGCGATGCCATCGCTGTGGTCCGCTGATCCAGCGCTCATCCAACAAAAAACCCACCGCTTGCGGTGGGTTTTTTGTTGTCTGACGCCGCGGCGCTTTCAGTCTACCTTGGCCCCACTGGCCTTGACCACGGGCTCGTAGCGGTTCAGTTCTTTTTTCATGAACGCGGCAAATTGTTCGGGTGTGGTGGCCACCGGTTCGGCCATCAGCTGGGCAAAACGAGTCTTGGTTTCGGGCGCCTGTAAGGCGGCGGTGAAAGCCTTGTTCAGGCGCTCCACCACATCGTGTGGGGTGTTGGCTGGTGCCACCAGGCCCCACCAGGTATCGATCTCGAAGCCTTTGAGCGTTTCGGCCATGCTGGGCGCCTCGGGCAGGGTGCTGCTGCGCTGGGCCGTGGTCACAGCCAGGGCCTTGAGCTTGCCTGACTTGATGTTGCCAGATGCGGTGGCCAGGTTGTCGAAGTTGAAATCCACCTGACCCGACAGCAGGGCCAGTTGAGCCGGGTTGCCGCCGTTGTAGGGGATGTGCACCGCAAAAATACCCGCGGCCTTCTTGAACATTTCGCCGGCCAGATGGCCTGCGCTGCCATTGCCGCCCGAGCCAAAGTTCAGGCGCCCCGGGTTGGCCTTGGCATATGCAATCAAATCTGGCAGCGTGTTGATCTTCAGGCGGTGGGCTGTGTCGGCATTGATCACCAGTACATTGGGCACGCGCACCATCTGCGTGATGGGGGCAAAGTCGCGCACAGCGTCGTACGGCATCTTGCTGAACAGCCAGGGGTTGATGGCGTGCGTGGCTACGGCAGCAATCCCGATGGTGAAACCGTCGGGGGGCGCTTTGGCCACCAGGTCCACCCCCAAATTGCCACCTGCGCCGGGCTTGTTCTCGATGATCACGGGGCCCAGGCTGTCCTTGACTCGCTCGGCCAGCACACGTGCGGTCACGTCGATCGGGCCACCTGCAGCATAGGGCACGACGATGCGGATCGGCTTGCTTTGTGCCCAGGATGGAGCCGTCAGCAAGGCGGTGGCCGCACAGAACAGACGGCGCTGGATGTGGCTCATGCGTGTCTCCCGAAGGTTCAGGTTTTGGCCTTGTCGGCTTCCGATGTGAACGAGTCCGCGTAGAACTCTTCAGCAGGCAGGCCGCCTTGCGCCACGTACTCGCGCTGGGCGGACTCGATCACGATGGGGGCGCCACAGGCGTAGACCTGGTGGCCTGACAGGTCAGGGTGGTCCTGCAGCACGGCCTGGTGCACAAAGCCGGTGCGGCCTGTCCAGCCGTCTTCGGCCTCGGCATTGGAAATGACCGGCACGTAGGTCAGGTTCGGCATGGTCTGCAATTGGGCCTGCAGCCAGTCGGCCATGTAGAGGTCCGACGGGCGGCGACCGCCCCAGTACAGGGTGGCCGGGCGGGTGATGCCCTGGTGTTGCATGTGCTCGATCAGCGCCTTGATGGGCGCAAAGCCTGTGCCTGAGGCCAGCAGGATGATGGGCTTGTCCGAGTCTTCGCGCAGAAAGAAACTGCCATAAGGGCCTTCGGCCCGCAGGATGTCCTTTTCCTTCATGGTGGTGAACACCGGGTCGGTGAACTTGCCGCCGGGCATGTGCCGGATGTGCAGCTCCACCACGGGTGGTGAGACTTCCAGTGTGTGCGGTGCGTTGGCCATGCTGTAGCTGCGACGCGCGCCATCGCGCAGCAGAAACTCGATGTACTGACCGGCGCGAAACTTCATCACGTCGTTGGCAGGCAGCTGCAGTTTCAGCACGATCACGTCGTGTGATTTCTTTTCGAGGCTGACCACGCGCACAGGCATTTTCTTGACGGGCAGGCCACCTTCTTCGGTCACCTGTTTGGACTCCAGCACCACATCGCTTTGCGCAGTGGCACAGCAGGTCAGCACCAGGCCTTGGGCTTCTTCGTCGGCCGACAGTGCCTTGTCCTGGTGCGGACCGTGCACCACGGTGCCCGAGATCTTTTTGCACTTGCAGGAACCGCAGGCGCCGTCCTTGCAGCCGTAGGGCAGGCCAATGCCCTGGCGGATGCCTGCGGCCAGCAGGGTTTCGGTGCCTTCGGCGGCAAAGCTGCGGCCACTGGGCTGAACGGTGATTTGAAAGCTCATGTTTTCGGTATCCTTGAGGGGTCTGTCCATAACCCGGAACCCCTGATTTTGCCTTCAAACCAGACGCCTCTTGGCGCACTGCCCGCCCGATTTCGCCGCCAACGCGTGCTGATCGTCGGTTGTGGCGATGTCGGCCTGCGAACAGCCGGGCAATTGGGCGCCCCACAAAGCCAGCGTGTGCGCTTGCTGGCCCTGACATCCTCCCCGGAACGAGTGCGCTTGCTGCGTGCCTGCGGCTTGACCCCTTTGAGTGGTGATCTGGACGATCCAGCCAGTCTGCGCCGTCTGGCCGGGTTGGCCCACCGCGTGGTGCACCTGGCGCCGCCACCGAGCGACAAACGGGGCGATACGGAGCGCGACCCCCGAACCCTGGCGTTGCTGCGTGCCTTGCGCACGCGCACGCCCCCGCTGGCGCTGGTCTATGGTTCCACCACGGGTGTTTACGGTGACTGCCAGGGGCGGCTGGTGAATGAAACCCGCGCAGTGAACCCGCACACCCCCCGGGCCCAGCGCCGGGTCGATGCCGAGGCGCTGGTGCGCTTCTTTGGCCGCAGCGGTGTGCGCAGCAGCATCTTGCGCATTCCGGGCATCTACGCGCAGGACCGCGAAGGCGGCACACCTCGTGAGCGCTTGATCAAGAAAACACCGGTTTTGCTGGCGCAGGACGATGTTTACACCAACCACATCCACGCCAACGACCTGGCCCGCGCCTGCGCTGCGGCCTTGTGGCGCGGCCAACCGCAGCGTGTGGTCAATGTGTGTGACGACACCGACATGAAGATGGGCGACTACTTTGATCTGGCCGCTGACCTGATGGGCCTGTCCAGGCCCCCACGCATTGCACGCAGCACGGCCAACGAATCCTTGCCCCTGATGCTGCTGAGTTTCATGAAGGAGTCGCGTCGCCTGGACAACACCCGCATGAAAAAAGAGCTGCGTCTGCAACTGCAGGTGCCGCATGTCCGGAAGGGTTTGAGCCTACAGCCGGGCCTGTTCGGTACTTGACGATGGACAGCCTGCGCATCGACAAATGGCTGTGGGCCGCCCGGTTCTACAAAACCCGCAGTCTCGCCACAGAAGAAGTGGCCAAGCACCGCGTGCAGGTCAACGGACAGGACATCAAGCCCGCCAGGGAAATCAGGCGAGGTGACACGCTGCGCTTACGGCAAGGGCAGATCGAACGCACCGTGGTGGTGAAGGCGCTCAGCGCCGTGCGCGGTCCTGCGCCTGTGGCGCAACTGCTGTACGAAGAAACGGCAGAGAGTTTGCTGACCCGTTCACAGGCTGCAGAGCAACGCCGCCTGGCTCCCGAACCCGCGCAAAGCATCGAGCAAGGGCGCCCCACCAAGCGCGACCGCCGCCAGATGGACCGAGCCTGGGATGACCGCTGGAGTGCGGGGATCGACTGAATGGGCAAAGAAAAAAGCCGCAAGTTGCAGGAACTTGCGGCTTTTGTCGTGGTGCCCGGGGCCGGAATCGAACCGGCACGCCTTGCGGCGGGGGATTTTGAGTCCCCTGCGTCTACCAATTTCACCACCCGGGCGGTAATCAGTGAAGCTGTGGATTATGGCACAGCTTCAGGCCGATCCTGAGGCGATCAACGCTGGCGATTGAGCAGGGCGTACAACAAGATGGCGCCAAAAGTGGCGGTTCCGATGCCGCCCAGGGCGAATTGGCCAAACTTGAGTGTGAAATCACCGGTGCCCAGGATCAGGGTGACGGCTGTGACGATCAGGTTCTTGTTGTCAGAAAAGTCCACCCGGTTGTCGACCCAGATCTTGGCGCCGGCCACAGCGATCAGGCCAAACACCACGATCGAGACCCCCCCCATCACGGGCAGTGGGATGGCCTGGATGATTGCACCAAATTTGGGGCTGAATCCCAGCACAACGGCCAGCAGGGCCGCAACCACAAAGCAAGCGGTGGAATAGATTTTGGTGGCGGCCATGACGCCGATGTTTTCGGCATAGGTGGTCACGCCTGTGCCACCGGCTGCGCCACTGACCATGGTGGCAAGGCCGTCACCGATGAAGGCACGACCGATGTACGGGTCCAGGTTGCGCCCGGTCATCGCCGTCACCGCCTTGAGGTGGCCCAGGTTCTCGGCCACCAGGATCAGCACCACAGGGGCAATCAGCATGATGGCATTGGCCTCAAACACGGGAGATGTCATGCTGGGCATGCCAAACCATGCGGCATTGGCCACGCCGGACAGGTCCATGGGTTTGCCCAGTCCCATGCCATTGGTCAGCAGGGCATAGATCAGGCTGGCCAGGATCAAGCCCACCAGGATCAGCAGGCGCTGCACCATGCCACGGGTCAGCACCGACACCAGCCCTACACAAACAAAGGTGACCAGCTGCATCCAGGCGTCAAAATTGCCAGAGGCCATGTTCTTGACCGGCACGCCAGCCAGGTTCAGGCCGATCACGGCCACCACAGCGCCAGTGACCACTGGCGGCATGAAGCGCTCGATCCAGGCGGTGCCCACGGCCTGCACGGCCAGGCCAATCAGCACATAAAGCGCCCCGCAGACGATGATGCCGCCAAGCGCAACACCGAGATTGGCATTGGGGCCTTTACCCGCATAGGCCGTGGCGGCCATCACCACGCCAATGAAGGCGAAGCTGGAGCCCAGATAGCTGGGCACCTTGCCACCCGTCAACAGAAAGAAGATCAGTGTGCCGATTCCGCTCATCAGGATGGCGGTGTTGGGGTCAAATCCCATCAGAATGGGTGCCAGCACGGTGGCGCCAAACATGGCGATCACATGCTGCACGCCCATCACTGCGGTCTGTGGCCAGGGCAGTCTTTCGTCAGGGGCGATCACGCCACCTTGGTGAAGCACTGCAGCATCTTTTTCAGTCCAGTTGAACAAACCCATGCGAACGTCTCCTTGTTGAAGTGTGGGGGAATATGTAATCGCAGCGCATGGTATGCCATTTGTGAGAGGGTGCAAAGCATGTGCTGGCAAGTACCGGACAGCTTAGCTCGCCTGGGCGAGGAAAAATGCGGCAATATTCGGGGCTGCAACACAGACAAGGAAAAACCATGCCACCCATGACCGCAATGGATACCGCTGCGCGTGCCAACCTGCACCTGATTGACCACCCGCTGGTGCAACACAAGTTGACCCTGATGCGTGACAAGGATGCCAGCACCAACAGTTTTCGCCAGCTGCTCAACGAGATCAGCAGCCTGATGGCCTACGAAGTGTGCCGTGACATGGCTTTGCAGGATGTGCAAATTCAGACCCCACTGGAGCCCATGACCGGCAAGCGCATTGACGGCAAGAAACTGGTTTTTGTCAGCATCCTGCGCGCGGGCAACGGCATTCTGGACGGCGTGCTGTCGGTGGTGCCCAGTGCCCGTGTGGGACACATCGGGCTGTACCGCGACCCTCAGACCTTGAAGGCGGTGGAGTACTACTTCAAGATGCCCAAAGACATGCACGAGCGCGATGTGGTGGTGGTCGACCCGATGCTGGCCACGGGCAATTCCGCCGTGGCTGCTGTGTCGCGACTCAAGGAGTGTCAGCCCAAATCAATCAAGTTTTTGTGCCTGCTGACCTGTCCGGAAGGAGTCAACACCATGCACAGAGCACACCCTGATGTGCCTGTGTACACCGCCGCAGTGGACCGTGAACTCAGCGATCACGGCTATATCCTGCCGGGCCTGGGCGATGCCGGCGACCGGATTTTTGGAACGCTGTGAATGCCAATGCTGCTGATGAAGGTGTGAACCTGAACTGTGGCAAAGTTACGGCCATGAAATACCCGACCATTGAAGACGCGATCGGCCAGACGCCGCTGGTGGCTTTGCAGCGCTTGGGCGCTGCCGACAATCTGAGCCGAGGCAATGTCATTTTGGGCAAGCTCGAAGGCAACAACCCTGCCGGATCGGTCAAGGACCGTCCCGCCTTGTCGATGATCCAGCGAGCCGAAGAGCGCGGCGAGATCAAGCCGGGCGACACCCTGATCGAAGCGACCTCCGGCAACACCGGCATCGCGCTGGCCATGGCGGCTGCCATCAAGGGTTACCGCATGATTTTGATCATGCCCGAGGACCTGTCGATCGAGCGCGCCCAGACCATGAAAGCGTTTGGGGCCGAGCTGATCCTCACGCCCAAGAGCGGAGGCATGGAATACGCCCGCGACCTGGCCGACAACATGGCCGCACAAGGCAAAGGCCGCATCCTCGACCAATTTGCCAACCCGGACAACCCGCGCATCCACTACGAAACCACCGGCCCTGAAATCTGGGCACAGACCGGCGGCAAGATCACCCATTTTGTGAGCGCCATGGGCACCACCGGCACCATCACGGGGGTGTCGCGCTTTCTCAAGGAAAAAAATCCGGCCATCCGCATCATTGGCGCGCAGCCCAGCGAGGGCTCGCGCATTCCCGGCATCCGCAAGTGGCCCGAGGAATACCTGCCCAAGATCTATGACCCGAGCGGTGTGGATGAGCTGGTGTATGTGAGCCAGGGCGATGCCGAAGAGACGTGTCGCCAGCTGGCCCGTACCGAAGGCATCTTTGCCGGTATCTCTGCCGCTGGCGCTTGCTGGGTCGCGCAGGAAATTGCCAAAACGGTGCACAACGCGACCATCGTGTTCATCGTCTGCGATCGCGGTGATCGCTACTTGTCCACCGGCGTGTTCCCCGCCTGAACCCAGGATGCTCCATGGCTGAATTCCGTTTTTGTCCGCAATGCGCCACCCCGTTGGCCTGGTTGAACCAGCTTGAAGACAGCGGCGAGGTCATGCGCCTGCGCTGCACCGCCTGCGACTTCACCCACTGGAACAACCCGACACCTGTGCTGGCAGGCATTGTGCAGGTGGGCGATCAGATTTTGCTGGCCCGCAACGCGGCCTGGCCGGGGCGTCGCTTTGCGCTGATCACGGGTTTCATGGAGGCGGGTGAGACGCCCGAGGACGGCATCCAGCGCGAGATTGCCGAAGAAACCAACCTCACGGTGACCAACCTCAAGCTGGTGGGTGTGTACGACTTCCAGCGCATGAACCAGGTCATCATCGCCTACCACGCGGTGGCGCACGGCGAGGTGCGTTTGTCACCCGAGTTGGCCGAATACAAGCTGTTTGACCTCAAGGACCTGATCTGCTGGCCTGCCGGAACCGGCTACGCGCTGGGCGACTGGCTCAAGACCCAGGGCATCGAGCCCACCTTCATGAGCTGGGCCGACCGCGAGGCGCAGAGCCAGGAGTCTTCGTCGTGATGCAGATTGACAAAGAAATTGACACCAGTGGTCTGAACTGCCCGCTGCCCATCCTCAAGGCCAAGAAGGCGCTCACCGACATGCAAAGCGGTCAGGTGCTCAAAGTGATTGCAACCGATCCGGGTTCCTGGCGTGACTTTGAGGCCTTTGCCAAGCAGACCGGTAACGAGCTGGTGTTTCAGGAAAAGACCGACACCAACTTTGTGTTCGGGCTCAAACGGCGTTGACTTGATCGCCCCGAGGGCGGGGCTCCCACTACTGGTTGGCAGATGTTTGCAGCACTGTGGGAGCGGCGCCCCCGCCGCGATGGACCTCTGCTCAGAGGCTCAGGCCTTTGAGGTACTGGCGGAACGCATCGCCCACCTGTGGATGCTGCAGGGCCAGCTCCACCGTCGCCTCCAGAAAGCCTTCCTTGCTGCCGCAGTCGTAGCGCTTGCCTTCGTACTGGAAGGCATAGACCGCCTCGTTCTGCATCAAGCGGGCAATCGCATCGGTGAGCTGGATCTCGCCACCCACGCCCGTGGGCTGGTTGCGGATCTCCTTGAAAATGCCGGGCGTGAGAATGTAGCGACCCGCCACGCCCATGCGTGAGGGGGCCATGTCTGGGCTGGGTTTTTCAACGATCTGCTCAACGCGGATCAGCTGTCGGCCCGCCGATTCGCCTGCCACTATGCCATAGCGTTTGACCTGGTCCAGCGGCACCTCCTGCACAGCCAGAATCGAGCGTCCTTGCTGTTGGTACGCATTGACCATCTGCTTGAGCACCGAGGGGCCACTGACCTGGCCCACCATCAGGTCATCGGCCAGCAAAACGGCAAAAGGCTCGTTGCCGACCAACGGCTCGGCGCACAGCACCGCATGGCCCAGGCCAAGCATGCGGTTTTGGCGTACATAGGCACAGACCATGTCGTCAGGTTGCACCGAGCGCACCAGCGCCAGCAACTCGTCCTTGTGCGCAGCTTCCAGTTCGCTTTCGAGTTCGTAGGCGGTATCGAAGTGGTCTTCGATGGCCCGCTTGCTGCGTCCGGTGACAAAGATCATGTCGCGCACACCTGCTGCGTAGGCTTCTTCCACGGCGTACTGGATCAGCGGTTTGTCCACCACCGGCAGCATCTCCTTGGGGGCAGCTTTGGTGGCGGGCAAAAAGCGGGTGCCCAAACCGGCAACGGGGAAGACGGCTTTGCGGATGGCTTGGGTCATGACGGGTCCTTGAGTGTGCAGACAGATGCTCAGCCCAGGCGCTGAAGCTGTTCTTTCACTTTGGCCAGTGTGGCTCCGAAATCGGCCACGCGTTTCTTTTCCTGCTCGATCACAGCGGGCGGTGCTTTGGCCACAAAGGCTTCGTTGGACAGTTTGCTGTTGGCCTTGTTGATCTCGGTTTCCAGGCGCGTCACTTCCTTCGCCAGGCGTACCTTTTCAGCGGCCACATCCACTTCCATGAACAGGCACAGACGGGCTTCGCCAACCACCGCCACCGGCGCGGCTTGCGCTGCGGCGACCCACTCGGCTTCGCTCTCAAAGACCTTGACTTCGCTCAGCTTGGCCAGCGCCTGCAGCACGGGGGCGGCGCTTTGCATGAACGCAGTGTCGCCCAGCACATACATGGGCATGCGGGTGGCGGGCGAGACGTTCATCTCGCCGCGCAGGTTGCGGCAAGCGTCCACCAGGGTTTTGAGTTTGGCCACATGGGCTTCGGCTTGCTCGTCGATGCGCTCGGGCTGGCTCACGGGGTAAGCCGCGATGCTGACCGACTCGCCCGGGCGGCCCGCCACCACCGACACCTTTTGCCAGAGTTCTTCGGTGATGAACGGGATGATCGGGTGCGCCAGGCGCAGGAGGGTTTCCAGCGTACGGATCAGGGTACGGCGGGTGCCGCGTTTTTGTGCGTCGTTGCCGGTGTTGATTTGCACTTTGGCAATCTCAAGGTACCAATCGCAGAACTCGTTCCACACGAAGTCGTAGATCGTGTTGGCCACGTTGTCCAGGCGGTAGGCGGCAAAGCCTTCGGCCACTTCGGCTTCGATCCGCTGCAAGGCCGAGACGATCCAGCGGTCGCTTTGGCTGAACTCCAAGTAGCCACCGCCAGGCAGGCATTCGGCCGCGCCGTGTTCTTTCAGGCCGCAGTCCTGGCCTTCACAGTTCATCAGTACAAAGCGTGTGGCGTTCCACAGCTTGTTGCAAAAGTTGCGGTAGCCTTCGCAGCGTTTGCTGTCGAAGTTGATGCTGCGGCCCAGCGTGGCCAGCGCCGCGAAGGTGAAACGCAGCGCGTCGGCACCGTAGGCGGGAATGCCTTCTGGAAATTCTTTTTCGGTCTGCTTGCGCACCTTGGGGGCAGTCTCAGGCTTGCGCAGGCCCTGCGTGCGTTTGTCGAGCAGGGGTTCGAGCGTGATGCCGTCGATCAGGTCCACCGGGTCGAGCACGTTGCCTTCGGACTTGCTCATCTTCTTGCCCTGTGCGTCGAGCACCAGACCGTGGATGTAGACGTGTTTGAAGGGCACTTTGCCGGTGAAGTGGGTCGTCATCATGATCATCCGGGCGACCCAGAAGAAGATGATGTCGTAGCCGGTGACGAGCACAGAAGAGGGCAGGTACAGGTCGTAGTCTTGGGTTCCGCTGGCGATTGCACCGGGCTCGCCAGCTGCGGCGTTGGGCCAGCCCATGGTTGAGAAAGGAACCAGTGCGCTGGAGTACCAGGTGTCCAGCACGTCTTCGTCGCGCTTGAGTGTCTTGCCTGGGGCCTTGGCTTGCGCCTCGGCCTCGTTGCGAGCCACATACACCTTGCCGTCTTCGTCGTACCAGGCCGGGATCTGGTGGCCCCACCACAACTGGCGCGAGATGCACCAGTCCTGGATGTTGTTCATCCACTGGTTGTAGGTGTTCACCCAGTTCTCGGGCACAAAGCTCACCTGGCCAGACTGCACCGCGTCGATGGCTTTCTGCGCGATGCTCTTGCCGGTGGCGTCGCCTTTGCCCACTTGGTTCATGGCGACGAACCATTGGTCGGTCAGCATGGGCTCGATCACCTGGCCGGTGCGAGCACAGCGGGGCACCATGAGCTTGTGCTTCTTCACCTCGACCAAAGCGCCTGCGGCTTCGAGGTCGGTCACTACGGCTTTGCGGGCCACGAAGCGGTCGAGGCCGCGGTATTTTTCGGGGGCGTTGTGGTTGATGGTCGCGTCGAGGTTGAGCACGCAGATCATGTCCAGCTTGTGGCGCTGGCCGACTTGGTAGTCGTTGGTGTCGTGCGCGGGCGTGACCTTGACCACGCCAGTGCCGAAATCCTTGTCCACATACTCGTCGGCAATCACGGGGATGGTGCGGCCACACAAGGGCAGATTCACCTGTTTGCCGATCAGAGCGCTGTAACGTTCGTCTTCGGGGTGGACCATCACGGCCACGTCGCCCAGCAGGGTTTCGGGGCGGGTGGTGGCCACAGTGAGGCTGCCGGAACCATCGGCCAAGTCATAGCGAATGTGCCACATCGAGCCGTCTTCTTCCTCGCTCTCGACTTCGAGGTCAGACACCGCGCTCATCAGCACCGGGTCCCAGTTCACCAAGCGCTTGCCGCGGTAAATCAGGCCCTGCTCGTAGAGCTGCACAAAGGTTTCGGTCACGGTTTTGGACAGCTTGGGGTCCATCGTGAAGTATTCGCGGCTCCAGTCCACGCTGTCACCCATGCGGCGCATTTGGTTGGTGATGGTGCTGCCCGACTCCTCTTTCCATTCCCACACCTTGCTCACAAAGTTCTTGCGGGCCTCGGCAGGGGTGGGGCCCATGTCGTGGCGGCTGATGCCTTTGGCTTGCAACTGGCGCTCCACCACGATTTGTGTGGCAATGCCGGCATGGTCGGTGCCGGGAATCCACGCGGTGTTGAAGCCAGACATGCGGTGGTAGCGCGTCAACGAATCCATGATGGTTTGGTTGAAGGCGTGGCCCATGTGCAGCGTGCCCGTCACGTTGGGCG
>Ga0228703_1000910_pt1 | contig 19188 bp, 18 predicted proteins | sample McNCre217_Aug_MG_3_FD_178020 | JGI IMG/M metagenome (GOLD analysis project Ga0228703, IMG submission 178020) | Freshwater microbial communities from McNutts Creek, Athens, Georgia, United States - 29-17_Aug_MG | ecosystem: Environmental > Aquatic > Freshwater > Creek | place: USA: Georgia... | reverse complement strand
TGTTTATTTTTATGGCCTATTAATAAGGTTTAGAGCGCCGGTGTTTTTAATGTCTGAGAGCCGTAAGGCAGGGCGTATAGCTTAGTAGGGGTGGTTCGATATCAGGAGTTAGCGGGCTGACTTTAATGTAATTCTAATCAACTAATTCGATATCGCCTCATTATAAATTGCAATAATTTTTTCAATTCTAGCGTGTAATGTGTATTTCGTATGAATTTTGGTAAGAGACATAGTTGAAAAGCGACTTCGCTTAGCGGGTTGATCAATTAAATCAATTAATATCTTCGCTAATTCTTTGTGGTCATCAGAACTAAATAGACTACCATCCAGTCGGTCAGAAATAAGATCTCGATTGCCAGGAATATTACTGGCAACTACAGGAACACCAGTTGACATTGCCTCTAAAATCGCAAGAGGCATCCCCTCCCACCGTGATGGCAATACCATTACATCCAAACCTTTAAGAAGTTTTGGAACATCGCTGCGCCAGCCAAGAATATATATGCGATCTGAACAATTAGAGGATTGTATTAATTGATCAAGTTCATTACGAAACTCTCCGTCACCAATAACAAAGAAGCTAACATCATTTCTACAATTGGCTACATCTATAGCAGCACGTATAAAGCATTGGGGGTTCTTCTGTCGCCACAAACGTCCTATCATGCCAATGATCATATGATCTTCAGAATTTATCTTAAAAAGGAATTTTCGTAATTCAAGTCGTTGTTGGGGATCTGCCGGGCAATACGTAGAAATGTCAATACCGTTAGGCAGAAGTATTATTTTTTTACTGGGAATTGCCAATGAATGGATGGCAATTTTTTCATCACTTGAATTCAGAACTATCAATTTATCAGTAAATGTACCAGCAATAAATTCAAGCAATTTGAATAAACTCTTTACCGCTCGTTGCGACTCAGCGGGAAAGGCAAATCCATGGACAGTATGAATAATAAAAGGAACATTTGCAGCCTTAGCAGCAAACCTACCTAATATACCTGTCTTGGATGAATGAGTATGCACAATATCTGGCTTTTCATTGATGAAAAAATTTTTCAACGCAATATATGCACGTAAGTCGCGCCAAGGTGAAATATTACGATCTAGTTCGGGTATGTAATGAACTCGAATCCCTTGCTTTTGGAGATTTTCTGTAAACTCTCCGGGGCATTTACACACCACTAAACGATCAAAGTAGTTTGCGTCTAGATGAGTCAACTCATCCAAAGAAACCTTCTGAACACCACTCATTAGTGGTAGTAATTGAACATGAATAATTTTTTTTAATTTACGCATGTTAAGTGCTTGAAAATTTATGGATTATTCGGAAAAAAATTCGGAATATAAAATGTAAAAACTTATTGGGATATAAATTAATTATATTAATGTTATTAATATTGCACTTTGCAGTAAAATTAGATTCGAGAATAATGCATTGTGCTTTATGATAAAGAAATCTAAAATTGAGACGATTGTATGGATATTTATGACTTTTTTTCCAATTACCAATCCCATTGGATGAGTTGCAACCTAACCAATTATTGTAAAATTTTAAATAGTTATTATCAACTCCGCCAATGAATAATTGATTAGAGAATTCTTGATTTAAAAATAAACCCCAATCTATATTAGGACTGAATGGATGAATTTTATTTAAAGTACGGACTTCAAGTAATAGAAAAAAAGTTGCGATATAATCACCAACAATGCCATCAAATATTTTGAAATGACCTATACGCGTGTTAACAATTGGTCCAAGTACATGGTCAATAGACTCTTTTATGATAAATTTTGAGATTTTTGAGCGAGAAATCTCTAAAATTGTAAAGCGCAAATAAATATTTGTAATAATTGTGTCATTTAAAAAAAATAATTTATCAAATTCTGATAACTTTTGGGTATTTTTGAGTTTAAAATAACCTTCATCCCATGCGGAAAATTCTCTAATTAAATTAGAGCCTTTTATCACCAAAAATAAATTTGATCTATCAATTAAAATTGGTTTTAGATTATTATTAACAAATATTACTTTATCGATATTGTAGATAAGAGATATTTTATTTAAAAAGTCCAAAGTCATATCAAGGGGTGCATCGTAATATGCAAAGATTAGATAGTTGCTCATCGATTTGTCAATTTTATATAAGTTGAAATAAGTCTATACTTAAATTGGCGAATTAGGTAAAATTTAGATATTTTATATTTAACTAAATTAACCATAATAGATAAAAATAAAATTATTAAAGATTTATCTTTTGAAATAAACCAGTTCGAAAAGGCAACACCAATATTATGATTAAACCGAGCAGAAAGCCCTGGTTTTCCAATTTTGCTAACAACCATATTAAAATTAACAAATAAGGAAGGTTCTTCAGATATTATGGAAGAAAAAAATAAATAATCCGCAGAAGTAAAACTTTTTATATCAACATATTCGCCATAAGAATCATGAAGTGATCTACAATAAATTATACCCTGGTGAACAAAACGAAAAAGTTTCCAATTTGAATTGGATTTAATATTCTCGTGGTTTATAGTCTCAAAAACGAAAACCTTTTTAGCGGGTGAGTTTAGTGTAATACACTCATATAATGTATCAGCTGTGATTTTATTGGAAATAATATCCCCAGAATTCATAAACCATAAAAAGTCGCCAGTGCTTGCCCTTACACCTTTGTTCATTGCATGATATAGAGATCGGTCAGCGCCTTCTATTATTTTAAGATCAATTAACCATTCATTAGGTTGAGCAAAGACTTCTTCCACGTTAAGAGGATCTCCGCCATTTATGATTATAAATTCAAGACATAATTTGTGGTTTGTTAAGCTAAATTGCTTTAAAGAAATTATTGTATGCAGTAAATCATTAATATTGTTCTTAGTTACAGTTATAACTGAAAGTTTAATCATATCAAAAAATATGGGCAAATATTTATTTTAAAATATTGTTAATATTAAATTTGATATCAAAAAATGAATAAATAATAAAATGGAATTAAATCTAATGCTGGATATGATATCCATAGTGAATATACTTCATTGTTGGAGAACCCAGACATGCTAATGAGTTTATACATGAAAAGAAGGAAAAAGATTCTTATTTGAATGGTCCTGTTATATATGCTTATAATAGCGGAAATGATTATACCATTAATAGTTGTAGTAAACGGAAATAAAATTCTAAAAGGCATCAACGCAATCGGCAATGTTAGTAGTGATAAAGATAAGGCATAGAAATAAACAACAGTAATTTCTTTTGCTTTAAGAAGTTTGTGAGTGTTTGTTAATATAAACGCACTAAAAACTAAGAAGACTACAAGTATTGAACCAATACTTGGTCCGTCAAAACCAGATGTATTTAATGCGTAGTCTAATTTAGAGACTCCAGGTATTATTGTTTCAATAATAATTGATGCAAAACTATGAAAGTTAATTGTCAAATAAAATATAAAAGGGGTAGCTAATATAAATAGCAATACATGAAGTCTAGAGACTATCTTGTATGCTAACCATAAAAATGGTGATGCTAAATGAAAGAAAAATGCAAATAATGTTAAGGTATATCTAATAACTTTATTTGTATATGTTGAACAAATTAACAGTAAAATAATGGAAAGGAAATATCTAAAGATTTGAGTTGTCAAAGGAAATGAAAATAATAAAAGCGAAATTGCTAATGTATTATTTTTTCTCATTACAGGATGAATTGCGATTAATCTATATAAGTAGAACACGAAAATAATTGTAATAATAAAACAATGAATAAAAAGAAAAAATTGAATTGTTATATCGCCTAATATTATATATAAGAATTTATAAACTAAAGTTAGGCCGATCTCGACATTAAGATCTAAATAACTGTCGTTAAATATATTAATATATAAATCGTAATATCTTATTATGTCGTCGCTTTCGACTAAAGCAACTCCTCTAGATGCTGTAATAATTGAAACCGATAAAACTGCAATGAATACTAAAATTTTTGTACCAATATAATTGGGTGAACCCTGAGATAAGAAAATGAATACTATTGATATAAAAAATGATAACAATGGGCTAAAAGCTAAAAGAACAAAAGAAATAGCAAGCCCAACAAAGAATGTTAAGTTAATAAAGCGTTGACCAGGATTTATAGTCATTAATTAATATTAATGGTGGACATTCAAGATGCGATGAATTAATAAGTCGGTTTGAATTGATTTTAAAGTGGTAGAGGGATAATACGAAACTCTCGGTAAGCAATGAAAATCATAATTTTTTGAAGATAAGTCTCCTCTGCTAGTTGTAACCGAGCTTTCAAAACCAACATCAGACGTAAATTTTGCTTCTCTGATAGAAACCTCAGCTTTGCCTCCATATGGATAAGCAAAATGTCTAACAGGAGAGTCTATTTTCCTTTCAATCAATTCTTTAGATATTTTTATTTCGTTAAATGCTTTTTCATCACATAAATGAGTTAAAACGGGATGAGTATGTGTGTGTGCACCAATTGTTACAAGTGGTGAATTATGCAATTCAGAAATCTCACTCCAATTCATAAACAACCTAGAATCAACATTAAACGACTCCAAATAATTTGAATCAATCCAATTGGAATATAAGTTGTAATTCGTATAATCACTCATTAATTTTTGGCGAAAATTAATAAATGTAGATTGTTTTATCTCTAAAGAATCGATATTTATGAGTGTATTGGAAGGACTGCGGATGAAATCATTATTCAATAAAATTTCTTCTAGTTTATACCACCATGGGATTATCTGTTGTTCTATAAAACCACTTGTCACATAAATTGTGAAAGGTATGTCATGCGAAATTAGTAGAGGTGCAGCGCAAGTGTAATTGTCTAAATAGCCATCATCAAATGTCAAAATAAGTACTTTTCGCATACTTATATTATTTTTTGCATAATAGATAAATTCATCAAGTGAAATAAATGACCATCCTTTTTTCTTGCAACTTATGAGAAATGATTCTAGTACACCTGATTCTACTAACATATTCTGATTTGCTGGTAATCTTGAGGGGTCTCTACTCCCAATTCGATGTAGTGTTAGAATTGCAGAATAATCATTAAATTTAGGACATAAATTAATGATAGTTTTCAAAATTGATTTCAATGTAATTATTTTCATAATTGCAGGCACTACAAAAAGTTAATAGTCTAGCTTAAATAATATTAATTTATGGTTGGCTGATATTAATTCATTACAAGCTAAGAGCTTAACAAATACATAGCTAAAATAGAATTTTATTTTAATATTTGCGTATATACATTGTGGTAAGCCTCAGATACTTTTGCCATTGAAAAAAGATCGATTGCACGTTGACGAGAAAAATTTCTTAATCTATTAGTATTTCGCTGAGAAATAACATATGCAATTCCATTTGCAAGGCTAATGGTATCAAAGGGTTTTGCAAGATAACCAGTTAAATTGTGCGAAACAATATCTGTTAATCCACCGATAGCAAAGGCTACTACAGGTGTCCCACAAGCTTGAGCTTCTAAACCCGTATTCGGTAGATTGTCCTGACGCGATGGGATAGCCATTACATCAACAGCACAGTAAAGTAATCTCATACTGATCTCATCGTGAAGATGACCTGTATAATGAATTCGAAATCCGAGATCAGGTAGTATTTTTGGTTGTCTTTGTCCAAATATAACAAGCTCAGTATCTTTATATCTCGAATCGTCTTTTAAGTGCTTTAATGCGTCTAGCAAAAGATCAAATCCTTTGTGAGGAAATGAATTTGCACCATATGAACCAAATAAGAGTAATGGTACATCTTCAGGTAATCCTAATAAGATACGAGAAACACGCTGATCGAATGGTGACCATTTGTCTGTATTAATACAGTTAGGAATGACTCCAATAGGCCAATCTCTCATTAATTTGCTTTCACGTACGCAGTTAGCTAGCCAATTACTAGGTGTAATTATATGTAATGGATTTCGCCAGTGTTTGAGCTTACGTTCCCAAGTCCAGCGATTGAGATCAAACCCCACTTCATGGTTAGGTCTATTATTGCGGAGATAACCATCCCGCCATCGATTATCCCAAGAAAGATGCTCTGCACCACAGAAGGCCCACATATCGTGTAATGTCCAAATTACATTCTTTCTTAAAGATCCAATTTCAGCGATACTTAGCATTTCTGACTGGATCCAATGCAAATGCAATATGTCAGCATTACTATTATTTAAATCATTAATTCGAAATGAAGGTAGTATTGATGGTGAATGAGCAATTGGATTGGACGTTTTAAAAAACGGGCGAAAGATACTGCTACCCAAGTTTGATCTTAATATGCTATAAGCTTTACCTAACTTTGTTGAAGGGCCTTCCACAGTGAAGTCGCCTGAGTTAGAAATATCTACATGCATTTTAGATTCAATTCCAGCTTGTAGTAGTGATTCGTGAATTCGGTAGGCAGCAATCGCTGCTCCTCCGTTAATATCTGAATGATTAAGATGAATGACCCTCATAGTAAATGAATATTTAAGAGAGAAATATTTTTGTAAATATTCTTCCAGCTATATTTGGAAGGTGCTTAGTATATTGCCAAAGTTTTTGCGATTTGAATTCTACTTTCCTGGCGGCATCTAAATCTAAGTCATCTTGTTTGACGTAGGCCCTTCCGTAAGATACTTTATCGGCAGGAACTAAACCCATAGCAAGCATTGTCTCATCCCAAGAATAGCGCAAATGAAATGTTTGTGGTAAGTGGCAGTGAATAATGGGATGGAAACAATTTGCTATCAAATATCTACCTCCCACGGTAAGATGTTGAGCGGTTTCATAAACAAGCTTAATAGGATCTGGTACATGTTCGAAAACGTCAGTTGCGATAAGAATGTCGTATGTATCTTCCATATAATTAACGTACCTCACATTATTTGTTTTATTGGCACGAGCTAAAGCAATTGGATGAGCGTGAGGTTCAACAACATCAATAAAACATAATGGAAGATCCAATGCAATCATTCTTGCAAGGCTACCAAATCCACCACCTAGTTCAGCTATCTTAGTCGGTGACTGTTTAGTAACCCAATCTTTGAAGTCAATTCGATTTTTTAGACTTGGTAGATGTTGCTCAATAAAAAGTCCATTTAAAAGCCATACGGGATGAGAGTAATATTTTTCAATACGTTCATCCATTACCGTTGGATCACATTTTAGTGTATCCCATGGTTGATTCATTAGCTCCCATATTTGTTCAACATTTGGATAACCAGTATACTTGTTAAATACAGATGTTAGCCATTTTATATCTTCAATTTTTATTAGAGATAATTCGTCTGAGGGGATAAGTTTCAAGAGTTTATTCATTATGCTTTTTCCATCAATTATGAATTAGGTTATTGGATACAATTCGCCAGATATTTTTTATTGGGTAACATAAAATAAATAGAATTTTTCATTAAATTATTAAAATAAACTTGCCTTCATTATTCTGTAAATTTTTCTAATTATTCTGTAGGGAAGAAGGATAAGATATCTTGGAAACTTGAGGTCTTGTCCGCCAAATTTAAAATCGAAAACATATAAGTCAGCATTTCTATCTAATAGAATCTCAAGAGGGTGTACTAGCGGGCCTAATGATTCCGTATTTATAGCTGCCCAACGAGTATCATTACCAGTGGTGTGAGTGGCTTCAGAGCCAAAACCAATATTAGTGACTAAATTTACGTTCGGGGTTGCTGTTAAACCGCCATGATGCCAGACACTACAAGTCCATGGATAAGCCCAAGAGTCAATCTTGTTAGCTCTGACATCGTCAAATATACCGCTCCAATATCGTTGCTCATATCTATTAGGATTTAATTGTTTCCACTCTTGAGAATTACTCCATTGAGGCCAAAATGAAAGATTACCATCATAAGATTTCCACGATCGTCGCCATGTTGCCCAGCCCCAACAATGGTTATACTTAGAAAAATAATACGAATAATTGCCGCGTTTCTGACCATTTTGAAAATTATTGCCTGTTATAACTGAAATACGATGATCATTTGAATAAATATCTAGTAATTCATTGCAAAATTTGAAAAAATCTATATGAGGTAGGCAGTCATCTTCCAGAATTATGCCGCTTTCTTCATGTGAAAAAAACCAATCTATCGCGCTAGATACTGCTTGCTTGCAACCTAGATTGTCATTTCTGAATAATGTCAGAACTTCACAAGGCCAGTCTACACTTAATGCAATGCGTCTGGCCTCTTCACATAATGCGCTATCGCTAGCCTTATTTGAGCGTGGACCGTCAGCTGCAACATAAAGCCTAGGTGGTTTGGCTTGTTTTATCCTCTCAAAGACCTGTTTTGTAGTATCTGGACGATTAAAGATAAGAAATAAAATAGCCTTATCATTTTTTGAATTTGATTTTTTGAGATTTTGCAATTGATCCATAGGATTTTTAAATTAATGCGATAGGGTTAATTAATAAACTTATTTTTTGATAAAATCAATTCTTTCACTATTTGCCTCATAAACCTAAGCCACACTATTAATAATAACCAAGGGATTAAATATTTTTTTGAAGTTAAGAGGACAAATGAAGACCAATAAATAGGATTATTAGGAGATTTTTTTGAGAAATGATAACGTAAAAAATCCAATGCTGAAAGATTATTTTTTATAACTGAACCAGTTATATTCATATCAAAGGTTATACTCAAAGTAGGATCAGTAATTAGGGGGATGCCTAGCTTGTATGCTCGAATGGTGAATTCATAATCTGACAGATAATGAGGTAATAATTTAGGATGAAACCCTCCCACTTTTAATAAAACATTGAAACGAGTGAACAACCCCCGCGTTGATAGACAATTGATTAGTGCAGAACTTGTTGCAGATTTAAATGTGAGCCTCTCAAAATCAGCCTGAACACCCGATTCAACCAATTGTTGTGTATTACTATCGTAAATTTGGGCTAATAACATAATCTCTTTATTATCTAAAAGTTCTATACCCCTTTCTAGAAAATCATATGAGAAAGTGACATCATCATTTATGAATAATATAACATCATGTGGATTTGCGTATTTCTTTAACCAATTAATGCCTATTTGTAGGCTTCCAGCCCACCAAGACTCCCCTGTTCCGTTTAGAACGGTTAGATTCCTAACTTGTTTTTTTACTACTTCAGAAGTGCCATCTGTTGAGCCATCATCAATCAATATTAAATGATAACATTTATGTGATTGATTTAATAAAGATTGAATAAATAATTCAGTAACTTCTCTTCTGTTGTGAACAGGCAGCAAAATATAGATACGACAGTTACTTTTTGGCATTCAAATATCTCTAATAGTTTTTGCAGGATTTCCCACTGCAATACTATCTGAGCAAATGCTCTTGCTCACTACTGCTCCTGCTCCAATTACACTATTCTTACCAATTCTAACGCCTTTAAGAATAATGGCGCCAGTCCCAATGAATACGTTGTCATCGATAATAACTGGTTTAGCGTCAATTTCAAGCGAATCACTATTATATCGCCTTCCTACAGGATTAATAGAATGGAAGTCAGTGTCAGTTATAGTGACGTTTGCACCAATCAAGCAATCTTTACCAATTACCACACTAACTGCTGCGCAAATTGTTCCCCCACTTATGCCCGTGTTGTCTCCAATTGTGATCTCAGCGCCCGGTCTAAGCGTTCGTAAGACAACTGGATGATTAACTCCTAACGCTGTCATTTCAGAATCAGAGCAAATTACGCAATTTTCCCCTATTACTATTTCTGAATTTACTGCTTTTGATATTATTGGCATTCCATAGAAGCAAACTCCTCCTGCTGTACTAACTTTTAGTAACTTAAGTCTTCTGTTCAGCGAGTATCGAAACAATATTTGCTTTAAATATATGATGTATCTATTAATATTAAAGTACTTTCTAAAATTGTACAGTCGCATTTCTACGGCCTATTAGTTATTGTGTCTTCAGCTACTGGAAATGCAATAACGTCGTTTGTAGTCACATTTTCATCGACTATTTCCTTAAATTTACCATCAACAAATTCATAGAATTCATAATTGAGGCTTTTCAGTGCTCTAATTGACTCTATTGGATCAAAATCAAATCCCACCCCTGCAAAAGGATTGTATTCAAAAAATAGTACGGGCTTATCCCTCCTTAGGGTATTTATAGCCCCTTTAAAAACAAGATATTCAGCACCTTCTGTATCTACTTTAATTACGTCAATTTTTTTTATATTATTTAATTGAACAAACTTATCGATAGTAACTATCTTGATGGTTTCTGTTGACTTTACCTTTCTCATGGGACTTCTGCCAAGAGAGTTATAAGCATCATCATCACACACATTGAATATGGTTTCGCCATCATAATCGCTAACTCCTGATCTAATTGGCGTTATGTTTAAAAAGTTATTAATCTCTATGTTGTTTTTTAGCTTTATGTAAGCCCGATGCGCCGGCTCAAATGCGTATACGTGCCCATTCACGCCGACCTGATTGGAAGCAAGTAGTGTATAAATACCTATATTGGCGCCAACATCAATCACTGTCATTCCCGGCTTAATTGAGAGTAAATATTGGCGAATGGTATTTTCTTCAAAATCATTTAAATAAAATCTGTAATCTACATCATTGCGTAGATCTAGTAACAGTTGAAAACCATATTTCGTTTGTTGTCTTACCGTTCTTTGCCTAGATAAACGTTCTGCAATTACTGCTATTTTTTTTGTTATTCGATTCATTTTAAATCCTTTTATTTTTAAGTTTTAATGTTGAATTATTTGCTATGCACTTACCAATAGCAAAAACTACTTGACTTGCTTTCAACTGATTGCCTGATTTCAAGAAGAAGACGCAACAAACAATAAAAAAGTAAAGTGTTGCTGAGTGCCTCAAGTAATCATGGTCTATTAAAATTCATACCGAAAATATAATTAAATTGGCATCTGACGGCACTATTTGTTATTCCAAACCATAAAATAGGAATTAATTGAGACGCTACAGCTGCTATAGCGGCTCCTTTTATTGACCAAATTGGTATCAATAGATAACAGCCTAACACATTTATAAATAATGCTACTAATGTGAATTGGGGATTAATTTTTTGCATATTTTCTGCTAGTAGCCATTTTCCAAATATAGATGAAAAGCAGATAAATAGAAAATTCCAAATATGGATTTGGAGTATTCTGAAAGAATCGGCGAAACTTTGTCCATACAAGAAATTAATTATTTTTGCCGAAAAAATAGTTACAGATATGCATACTATAAGGCCTAAAGAAATGCTATATCTATACAAAATCGAAAGCCTTTTGATATAAATCTCTTCCGATTGATGCTTTGCATTTAATATTGCCGGAAATAATGAGTTTGCAATTAGATATGGCACAAAATAAAGTGCTGTAACTAAAACGGTTGCGGCAGTATATAGGCCGACTTCGTCAGCGCCGAGCATTTCCTTAATGAAAACCTTGTCTATGCTCGAATATATAGATACCATGATTCCAGAAATAAGTAACGGCTTTGCGTTCAGTAACAACTCTTTTGCGATGATCCTGTCAAATTTAAAATAAAAGACACCTAGTTTTTGCTTCGAATACGCATAGACAAGTGCTGCCGCCAAGCTTACTTGGTCAAAGATGCTTACCAACACGAAACATAACAGTTCTGCATTGACAGAAACGAGATATATTTTGAGTAACGACGAGAGAAGCAGTTGGGATATTTTGCAGATCGATACGTATTTAGACAATACGCGCGACTGGAAATAAAAGTCCACAACTTCAAACGACTGGAAAATCAGCCCGCACGCTATTAGCGCTATATACAGATTTGTCGTGGAATCATTTTTAGCGATGACCATTGCAAATGCGACGCCTGCACCTGCCAATATGGCTCCCATGCCCTTCAACCAGAATGAAGTGCCAAGATAGGCATCGCGTTTTTCCGGTGCATTGATCAGGTCCCTGACGATGATCCCGTCCATTCCCAACTTCGCAATCGAAGCAAACAAAGCCACCAAAGCAAGCGCATAGTTGAACAGACCGAACTTTTCCGGTCCAAGGTAGCGCGCGACATAGATGCCGACCAACAACCCGGTAACGATTCGGAGAATCTGCTCAGCGAAGAGCCAAGATGTATTAGCGAGATACTTTTGAAAACCGGGATCTGCCAGCCCTTTTCCAATAAAAGTCTTCAATCTTTGAATCATTAGGCTATCGCAAAAAATTGCTTTCACCATATTTAAATTAGTAAGTTTCAATTAATCGATAGTAAACAGGTCACGGGTATACACCTTGTCCGCCACATCTGCCAAGGAGTCGGTATTTCGATTGGTAATGATGATGTTGGCCATTCGCTTGAATTGCGCGAGGTCATTGATGACTTTGGATTTGTAGAACTCGCCATCCTTTAGTGCAGGTTCGTAAACGATGACTTCGATCCCCTTGGCCTTGATGCGCTTCATGATTCCTTGAATGCTGGAGGCGCGAAAGTTGTCTGAACCGGTTTTCATGATCAGGCGGTAGATGCCGACGGTTTTTGGGGGGTATAACGCCCCCTCATCTCTACCCTCTCCCGTTCGGGGGAAGGTATTTGTTAAGGATTCTAGTTTTCTAAGGATGCTGTCGGCGATGAAGTCCTTCCGGGTGGTGTTTGCCTCGACGATAGCGTGGATCAGGTTCTGCGGCACGTCACGGTAATTGGCCAGCAACTGCTTGGTGTCCTTGGGTAGGCAGTAGCCGCCATAGCCGAAGCTGGGGTTGTTGTAGTGGCTTCCAATACGCGGGTCTAGGCAAACGCCGTCGATGATCTGGCGGGTATCTAGGCCGTGAGTGGCAGCGTAGGTGTCCAACTCGTTGAAGTAGGCCACCCGCATGGCGAGGTAGGTGTTGGCGAACAGTTTGATTGCCTCCGCCTCGGTGCTATCGGTGAAGAGGGTGGGAATGTCTTGCTTGATGGCACCCTGTTGCAGGAGTTTGGCGAAGGTTTCAGCTCGGTCTGACTTTTCTCCAACGATGATACGGCTGGGGTGTAGGTTGTCGTATAAGGCTTTGCCTTCGCGGAGGAATTCGGGCGAGAAGAGGAGTTTTTGCGTTCCGAGTGCTTCTTTAACTTTAGCTGTGTATCCCACGGGCACCGTAGACTTGATGACCAACACCGCATTCGGGTTAATGGCTATGACGTCTTTGACAACGGCTTCGATAGACCGCGTATTGAAGAAGTTGGTTTCGGGATCGTAGTCAGTGGGGGTGGCGATAATGATAAAGTCGGCACCGGCATATGCATCAACTTTGTCAAGCGTTGCGCGGAAGTTCAGCGACTTGTTGGACAAGAAGTCTTCGATCTCTTTGTCTACGATCGGGGACTTTTTCTGGTTCAGGAGCGCGACTTTCTCGGGGACGATGTCGAGCGCGACGACTTCGTTGTGCTGGGCCAAGAGGATGGCGTTGGACAGGCCGACGTAGCCGGTGCCGGCGATGGCTATTTTCATTCGACGCTCACATTTACCTGATAGCCATTGGCTTTAAGCAGAGCGTGGCGCTGAGCTTCTTGAAGGTCGTTAGCGACCATTTCATGGCACATCTGCTGTACAGTAATTTCGGGCACCCAGCCGAGCTTTTGTTTGGCCTTGCTGGGATCACCGAGTAGGGTTTCGACTTCGGTGGGGCGGAAGTAGCGTGGGTCGATGCGGACGATGGTTTGTCCAGGTTTGAGCACTGGTGCTTTATCCCCCTCAATGCTGTCAATGATCGCGACTTCGTCGACCCCTTGGCCCTCGAAGCGCAACTTGATGCCTAATTCTGCAGCAGACCATTCAATGAACTGGCGCACGCTGTATTGCACGCCAGAGGCGATTACGAAGTCGTCGGCCTTGTCTTGCTGCAACATCATCCATTGCATGCGCACGTAGTCTTTAGCGTGGCCCCAGTCGCGCAGGGCGTCTAGGTTGCCCATGTACAGGCATTTCTCTAGGCCTTGGGCGATATTGGCCAAGCCACGAGTGATTTTGCGAGTCACAAACGTTTCGCCACGGCGCGGGCTTTCGTGGTTAAATAAGACACCGTTACACGCATACATGCCATATGCTTCGCGGTAGTTCACCACAATCCAATACGCATACATCTTGGCAACAGCGTAAGGGCTGCGCGGGTAGAAAGGCGTGGTTTCTTTTTGCGGAATTTCTTGCACCAATCCATACAGCTCAGATGTGCTGGCTTGGTAGAAGCGGGTTTTCTTTTCAAGACCCAATATGCGAATGGCTTCTAGCAGGCGCAGGGTACCAATGCCGTCTACATCGGCGGTGTATTCAGGGGACTCAAATGACACGGCTACATGGCTTTGTGCGCCGAGGTTGTAAATCTCGTCGGGCTGGGTTTCTTGCACGATGCGAATGAGATTGCTAGTGTCGCTCAGGTCACCATAGTGCAGTTTGAAGTTAGCTTGTTCAATGTGCGGGTCTTGGTATATGTGATCAATACGCTGGGTATTGAAGAGCGATGCGCGGCGTTTAATGCCGTGCACGATATAACCCTTCTCCAGCAAAAATTCAGCGAGGTAAGAACCGTCTTGTCCGGTGATGCCGGTGATCAGGGCAACTTTGGGTTGGGCTTGTTTATTCATAGTTTGTTCACAAAATCTTGATAGGATGCAGCGAGACCTTGGTGTAGGTCCAATTTGGCTTGCCAGCCCAGCGCATTGAGACGGGAACTGTCCATCCACTTGCGCGGCGCGCCATCTGGTTTGGAGGTGTCAAATTCAATTTGGCCGGTGTAGCCCACGGTTTGGGCAATGGCCTGCGCTACTTCAGCTATCGTCACATCCGACCCACTGCCCACGTTGATGTGGCTTTGCATCAGGCTCGTGTGTTGGTCGTAAGTAACTTTGGGTAGTTGCATGACGTGCACACTTGCAGCTGCCATGTCGTCGACATACAAAAACTCTCGACGCGGTGTGCCTGTCCCCCAAATAGCGACGCTAGGCGCATTGGATAGCTTGGCCTCATGGAAGCGGCGAATCAACGCTGGAATAACGTGGCTGTTTTCGGGATGATAGTTATCCCCCGGGCCATACAAATTGGTGGGCATGACACTGCGATAGTCCACGCCATGGCTTTCGCCGTATTGACGGTTGTAGCTTTCGCAGAGTTTGATGCCTGCAATTTTGGCAATCGCATAGGGCTCGTTGGTGGGCTCTAACGTCCCGGTGAGCAAAGCATCTTCGCGCATGGGCTGCGCCGCCAAGCGTGGGTAGATACAGCTGGAGCCCAAAAACAGCAACTTTTGCACGCCGTTTTGAAACGCTGCCTCAATCACATTGGCTTGCATCATCAGGTTTTGGTAGATGAAGTCGGCCGGGTAGGTGTTGTTGGCGTGAATGCCGCCCACCTTGGCTGCAGCCAAGTAAACCTGTGTGGGCTTTTCTTGTGCAAAAAGCTGTTGCACGGCCAGCTGGTTGGTGAGGTCTAGCTCAGCGTGAGTGCGGGTCACGATGTGGCTTTGTGCCACGCCCTGCGCCAACAACTGGCGCACGATGGCAGAGCCCACCATGCCGCGATGACCTGCCACATAGATTTTTTCTTGCGTCATTTTTTGTCGGAACGTCCGTAGGTATCTTCAAAGCGGACGATGTCGTCTTCGCCCAAATAGCCGCCCGATTGCACCTCGATGATTTCCAGCGGAATGCTGCCAGGGTTGGCAAGCCGATGCACCTCGCCCAACGGGATGTAGGTGGATTGGTTTTCCGTCAGCATCAACACTTTGTCGCCATTGGTGATTTCGGCAGTGCCTTTGACCACAATCCAATGCTCCGCACGATGGTGATGTTTTTGCAAACTTAAGCATGCGCCAGGTTTGACTTGAATGCGTTTAACTTTGAAGCGATCGCCCTCGTCAATGCTGTCATACCACCCCCAAGGGCGATGCACCTTGCGGTGCAGGTTCAGTTCATCGCGGTTGCGTTGCTCTAGCTGTTGCACCAGTTTTTTGACGTTTTGGCTTTGTGTACGGTCGGCCACCAGCACAGCATCGGCAGTTTCCACAATGATGAGGTTGCTCACCCCCACCGTACCCACCAAGCGGCTGGATGCATGCACAAAGGTGTTGTGCGTGTCTGCCAACAGCGTGTCGCCTTGGGTGACGTTGCCTTGGGCATCTTGCTGGCTGTCTTGGTTCACCTGCCACACGGCGTCCCACGCGCCTAGGTCGGACCAGCCTGCATCGAGTGGCACCATGTGCAAGGGGATGTTGGAGCTTGGGCATTTTTCCATCACCGCATAGTCGATGGACTCTGACGGCACTTGCGCAAAAGCGTCTTTGTTAGGGCGCACAAATGAAGCATCTACCGTTTTGCCGGCCCATGCGGCTTGCGTGGCAGCCAAGATGTCGGGGCGGAACTGCTGCAAGGCCTTGAGCCAAGTGCTGGCCTTGAGCACAAACATGCCGCTGTTCCACGTGTGTTCGCCCCCCGTCAAATAGGCCTTGGCAACTTCTAAATTGGGTTTTTCAGCAAACTGGTCCACGGCGTATTCGCCATGCGCGCCTGCGCTGCCAGACTGCTGAATGTAGCCATAACCGGTTTCGGGCTTGTCAGGCGTGATACCCAAAATCACCACACCACCCAATGCAGCAGCACGAATGCTTTGCTGCAAGGCTGCGGTGAACGCCGCATCGTTTTGGACTGTTTGGTCGGCCGGCGTGACAACCAAGATAGGGTCTTGCCCGTTTTCAGAGGCTTGTAGCGCAGCCAGGGTAATGGCAGGTGCGGTATTGCGCCCCATAGGCTCTAGCAGCAATGTGGCTTGCACGTGTTTGATTTCACGCAGTTGGTCCAATGCCAAAAAACGATGCTCTTCATTGGTGACGATCAAGGTCTGGCCCAGTGCAATGTCTTCAGCCCCCAATTTGTTGACACGTTCAACGGCTTGTTGAAACAAGCTTGTGGTTCCAGATAAAACCAAAAATTGCTTGGGAAAACCAGCCCGTGACAATGGCCACAGACGAGTGCCAGAACCACCACAAAGGATTACGGGAACGACATCATGCATGTTTATTGTGATCTGTTGGTATTTGGCTGAAGCTCTGTATGAAGAGACTCAATCTCTGCTTTCAGCGCGTCGTATTCGACGAGCTTACGTTTCAAAAAATTACCAGTTAACGCAGCTTTTTCAGTCATACCTCTGGGGGTCAGAATGTATACATAGCCAAACTTGTTTTTAGATTGGCTGAAGTTTTGCATTTTGACCCAGCCTTTTTCAATTAAGGCTTTCAGGCAGTAGTTGAGACTTCCAACACTCACGCCCAGTTTTTGCGCCAACTCCCTTTGTGTGAGATCTGGGTTTTCGTTCAAAGCACGAAGCACACGAAAATAGGTATCTTCTTGCGTCTGCGTCTGCGTCTGTTTGGGGGGCATGTTTTTATGGAATCGAGCACGCTACCGCCGTTTCATTTGCATTTTGGCAACTGGAACAAGGGGTGAAAAAGCGCATTGAACTGATAAACATTCTAGACATTAATGCCTGATTTGTTCATTTTTGAACGAAATATTTTTAGAATTCCTTCAGGTTTGCCAGAGGCTAGTGCTAAAAGGGCAACGTTTTTAAAACATAGAGTTATGTGGTCGGACCTTGTCGATGTATCTCATTACAGTGTCAGTCTTGGACCAGCCACCCTTAACCATGATCTGAGGCAAACTCGCGCCGTTCACCAATAGGTCTTGAGCGGCCCCCACCCTCATGGAATGGCCGCTTATGCCTTTTACGACCTCGTCATTGAGTTCGGCGCCTCTTGCCAGAGATTTGAAAATGCGGCTAACTTGACTGGCCCCAAGTTCAGGGCAGGTTCTGTTTCCTGTATGGATCCCTCTCAAAACGAAGCCGCTGCTAATGTTTGCAGTTCGTAACCAGTTGTTTAATGCACTGGTTGTCTCATGGCATAGATGTATCCAATGGCCTGAGCTGGTTTGATCGGTCTTGCTTTTCCTGAGCAAAATGGAACTCTTGCCTTCATCGCTCATTTGGATGTCTTCGACACGTAATGAAACTAGTTCGGCCCTGCGTCGCATGGAGTCATAGGCAAGTAATAGCAGGGCCTTGTTACGCAAGCCCCTCAAATCATCGCCACAAACTGCCAGTAGCTTATCTAGCACTGTGCGAGTGACTGGATATGCCTGATCGAATCGGCTACCAAGCTGTCGGTTGATTTTGCGTACGCAAAGCTTAACCTCCGGATGTTTGGTTGGGTCTTCAAAGTTGGACAGCCGGTGAACTGCACTGATGGAGGCTACTTTTCTGCGGATCGTTGCTGACTTAATCCCATTTGACATGGTCGTCATCAAAAATTTGGCAATGTCTACTGGTGCGGCTGGAAGAGCACAGGCTGAGTTTTCAGCGCAGTAGTGAATGAATTCACTCATATCCGCTTTGTAGGCTCGAATGGTGTTTGGGGCATATGCGCCTTCAATGTGAATAAGCAGTTGTGCGAGTCGTGCTGACGAAGTAATATTCATACAACCTCAAGTTCAATAAACGATACCAAAAAGCCAATTATATGGCTATTTAGATGTGATTACAAGTCAGCAAATTCGAGCGGCACGCGCTATGTTGAGAATGTCAGTCCTGGAGTTATCTCAGCACTCAGGAGTAGGGGTCGCCACAATTAAGCGCTTGGAAGCGGTCGATGGGCTGCCGCCAGCACACGCAAGAACTTTGGTGGCGCTGCAAGCATCCCTTGAGTCGTTTGGGATTGAGTTCATTGGTACCGCAGAGAATGCCCCAGGAGTTTGTCTAGTTGGTAAAACATCCATGTTTAATCTAAAGGATGTCAAATGACCCAAAAAGCAAATGCCGGCGAGCAGGTAGTTCCTTTTTCACAAATCAGCCAGTTGATAGGCGCGACTTCTCCTTTGTTGCCTGGTGAGCCTGCTGATGCATACAAGGCCGGGTTGCAAGCCACGATTGCTGAGCTTGGGGCATCAACGCCGCTTCAGATTTATCTCGCAGAAAAAATCTTTGATTGCCTATGGTGGATTAGGCGGTACGAGTCATTCAAGCGAGCATCCATCGTTCGTGCCATGGGGGATCTGCTCAAAGCAGAGAGGCTCGAGACCAAAATATCCAAAACCACTTCACATATCACGCAGGCGCTGATGGATGGCAATTTCGAAGACCCTGTTGTAGTCAAGGCAATGGAGCACAACAACTA
>Ga0228703_1000906_pt1 | contig 19247 bp, 12 predicted proteins | sample McNCre217_Aug_MG_3_FD_178020 | JGI IMG/M metagenome (GOLD analysis project Ga0228703, IMG submission 178020) | Freshwater microbial communities from McNutts Creek, Athens, Georgia, United States - 29-17_Aug_MG | ecosystem: Environmental > Aquatic > Freshwater > Creek | place: USA: Georgia... | reverse complement strand
ACCTTGCTGCCCAGCTGAGCGGTCATTGCGGTCCAGCCAGCCCAGTCGTCCTCGGCCAGTGGGTCCTCAATCGAAACCAGTGGGTAGTTGGCAACCAGGTTTGCGTAGTACGCAATCATTTCCTCGGAGGTGCGCTCCTGGCCCTCGAAGGTGTACTTGCCCGTGGCCTCGCTGTAGAACTCGGTGGATGCAACATCCAGAGCCAGAGCAATGTCCTTGCCCAGCTCGTAACCGGCCTTGGCAACAGCCTCGGCAATCAGGTCAAGCGCAGCAGCGTTGGTTGGAAGCTCAGGTGCAAAACCACCCTCGTCGCCAAGGCCGGTGCTCAGACCCTTGCTGTGCAGCAGGCTCTTGAGTGCGTGGTAAACCTCAACGCCCCAGCGCAGTGCCTCGCTGAAGGTCTCGGCGCCCAGAGGAACAATCATGAACTCCTGGATGTCAACACCGGTGTCTGCGTGTGCGCCACCGTTGATGATGTTCATCAGTGGTACTGGAAGTACGTAGGCGTTTGGTCCCCCGAGGTAGCGGTACAGAGGCTGGCCGGTGCTCTCGGCAGCGGCGCGGGCGTTAGCCATGGATACACCCAGGATTGCGTTTGCACCCAGGGCGCTCTTGGTGGCGGTGCCATCCAGGCTGATGAGGGCTGCGTCAACTAGGCGCTGGTCGCGGCTGTCAAAACCTACGATGCCGTCCTCGTCGTCACCGATCTTCTCGATAACGGCGTTAACTGCACCCAGAACACCCTTACCCAGGTAGCGACCCTTGTCGCCGTCGCGGCTCTCGTGTGCCTCGAATGCACCGGTGGATGCACCCGATGGAACTGCTGCGCGACCAAAGCTGTCGTCCTCCAGCAGAACCTCAACCTCGACGGTTGGGTTTCCACGGCTGTCAAGGATCTCGCGTGCGCCAATGGCTTCGATGATGGACAAGGTTGTCTCCTCTTATATAGAGGCGGCCCGCCGTTTGGGCTGTGACCACCTGAGATTGGGGAAATGGCGCAAAACCGCGCCGAAAACTACGTTGTGATCTCCGTTTAGTTTACTTGGTGGCACTTATTTGGAGGGAGCAGTTCGTCAGTCGTTCTACAAGTTGTCAAACGATGGTTAAAAGAAAGTCCCCGGGTACGTATGCTTTCGCAGGGACCGCCCGGGGCTCACAACAAAATTGTATTACTCATTGGATGAAACTTCCATGCTTGCCGCGGCTTACCTACCTGCTCTAGAAACCGTCGAAACCATAGTTAGTAATAGGATTTCCCGAAGCCTATTCCCGTCAGGATATGTGTCGAAGTTGGCAGTACATCAATACTCAACCGGTAAGTACACTCAGGACGACGACTTAGTGCATGTATCTGACATGACATTTGGCTTCTGGGTTTACATGCTCGCGGGCGAGAACAAAAACACGGCATGGACTCCGAAACTTTATCTAGAGTTCAGACCCAAAACTAGACGAGCTCAGTTACACGAAGACCTAGCTTCAATAAAGAAGTTTCGGAATTCCGTGGCCCACCATGAGCCGATTTGGCAAATTAATTTCGATGTACTAGACAGCCAGATTGCCCGCGTTCTTTGGGCCGTATCCGACGCCGCCGTTCAGTGGGGAAATCGCATTCACCTGCATAAGGCGACGGTCGAGGCTAGGCCCAGGTGGCTTGACTAGCCAATGTCCTTCACCAGCAGCCCAGCCACACCGGCCGCCGCAGACTCGGCACCAACAAACGCAAAACGCCCAAAGCCCTGTTCTGCAAGGTTCTCAAGCAGCAGGTTCAACTTCTTAGGCCTGCGCTCCAGACGCACCTGTGGCTCGCCAGCCTCAATCAGCTGCCCCTGCAAAACAAGCGCAGATGCCAGCACCTCGGCTGAGTCATCCTCGAGCACAAGAACTAGACCCTCCGCAGCACCAAGCAGGTCACCGCCCACCAGATCAACAGCGCGCTCAAAACCAATAGAGATGCCTACGGCCGGCACATCCTGCCCAAGCCAGCGGCCAACCATTCCGTCATAGCGGCCACCGCCGCCAATCGACGAACCCGATCCCGGGTGCTCAATCTCAAAGATCTGCCCGGTGTAGTAACCCATACCCCTTACTAGTGTTGGGTCAAAGCGCAGCTTGCCCGGGTGGCGTGCGCCAACCACCGCAAACACCGATGCCAGCTCGGCCGGCACATCCAACGCACCTTCAATCCTTCGCAGCCACTCCCCCGCAGCCGCAGCCACCGATGCTCCAAACTTGGCTTCCATCTCGGCGGCAACCCCGTCAACACCCAGCTTGTCCAGCTTGTCGATGGTGATCATGGCGCTCGAGGCATCGGCCTCAGCCACGCCTAAAGCAGCGATGTTCGCGCTCAGAAGAGCACGGTGGTTTACGCGAATAGTCGCATCACTCAGGCCAATGGCGGCAAGTGCATCCAGGCTTGCATTAAGAAGTTCAACTTCGGCCAGCTCAGAGCTGTCACCAATGATGTCAATGTCGCACTGAACAAACTGACGGTAGCGACCCTTCTGTGGGCGCTCGGCTCTGAACACCGGGCCGGTCTGGATTGCCTTAAAAACGTTTGGCAACTTGGCACGGTTGGTGGCATAGAAGCGCGTCAGCGGAACAGTTAAGTCGTAGCGAAGGCCGAGGTCCGCTAAGTTGTCAGCACCAGAGTTATCGCCGAGCGCTCGCTCCAGTTCCTCGCCGCGCTTCATCACACGGAAGGCCAGCTTCTCATTGTCGCCGCCCTGGCCTGATGTCAGGCGAGCCAAATCCTCCATGACTGGAGCTTCGATCTGCTGAAAGCCGTGCTGACGGTACGTGTCAACAATTAACCCAAGTACCTGATCGCGCTTCTGCTTCTCGAGCGGCAGGAAATCGCGATTACCGCGAGGAGGGTTTACGTCTTTAGCCATGTGACAATTTTCGCACAGGCTGAACATCCAGTATTTCTTCAGGGCGCCTGTTCTGAATCATTTCAGGATATTCGAGCTCGAGGCTTTCTAGAAGACCAGATAGGTCCCTGAAGCCTCCGCTGTCGACCAGTTTTAGCGCCTCTTCGGCAAGTGTGAGCCCTCCGATTTTGATTAGAGGGTAACTATCATCGAGTATTTCGAGCTGTGAGGCTTTAGAGAAATAGCTAGTGGTTACGTATGCGCCAATCCAACCGCGCTTCAGTCGGGCTACCGTTCTGGCTATTGCCACGCCATTCGTAGGTTTGTCTAATGCCTCGCACTTGGCTTGCCCCAAAACAACCACATCTACCCCAGCGAAGCCGATACCAACCCGCACTTTTCCGACGAAGTCAACACCGCCGTCTCCGCTGCCACGAGTAACCCATCCCTCCGAATAGGAGCCTCCGTTGCTGTTGATGAAACTCATAACAACACGGCTGGCGAGTAACTCAAATCGATGCTTACCAACGCCCGTGTAAAACTCGTAGATTTGTTTGAGAGCCGTTTCTTCCCGCGAGTTTTTTACAGGCATTTGGGCAGATGGCGCTTCGACTTTGGCCAGCGCAGCTCTTCGCCTGTAAGCCTCGATTTTTTGGGTTCCGTGCCTCAGAAACATCTGCCATGAGACTGGAGCTTGCCGGTTTGATTCGGCAATAGAAATCGAAGGATCCCTTCGTGAATTTATCCAGTTCCATGCAAGTTGCTCTTGTTCGTCACTGAGACTCAGAACAGCGAAGGTGAACACAAAGTTCGTAAAGTATCCAATCCCGGGATTGTACTGAGTGACCAACTCTGCCTTTTCGATGACACCAAATCCGTGAAATTTGATATTTCCGTACGCTCGACCGTCTACTGAAACTCGCTCAAAGAAAACAAGTGGAGCCGCCAATTCTCTTGTTTCACGGTCACCACTCGTATGTTTCTTCAATTCCTCGAGCAGGACCTTGTTTCCGGGAGCTGCAGAGGGATCCCCTGGCTTCTTAGCGTCTCCGAAATATCTGATGTATCCAAGATCAGGTTCGAAAACGTCATGCCAGGGATTCCATTCGCTTCCGCGAGTATGTGGCGTGCTTGAAATAAGAATTGCTGGGTACGGGCCAACAGGCCTGGCTCCAACCTTTGAAGGCGCGATTTGGGAAATTCCGCGCTCTAGGAGTGGCAAAGGTTTTCCTGGAGCTCGGGTGACCCAGAAAAAATTTGTAAGGCCGTCTACGTATTCCTTATCGATATCCCTGTCAGATGGATACCGATAGTTGATCCCCGAGCGAAAATACCCCATGCAATTAGGATCCCACAGGTCCCCTCGTGAAGCTAATCGGCGCTGCCAATAACTCCAGCATCAAAAGTTTCATCCAACTCAGCCGCGCGAATCTCAACCTGCAACTCTCGGGTGGCTTCGCGAAGGGCGCGCTCAGGATCCAATCCGGCGGCACGCGCCGCGGCCACTATTGCCAGCAGAAGGCCACCGAGTTCGGCTTCGGACTTCACCGGGATGGCAGCGGCATCGGGGTCTTGGGCATCAATGAGGCCAATCTTTTCAGCTTTACCCAAAACCTTGTTGGCAAGCGCCAGGGCGGGTAGCTGCTGCGGAACGCCGTCAAGAACGCTCACGCGCTCCGGCTTCTCGCGCTTCTTGTGGTTGTCCCAGTTAAGCATAACCTCGTCGCCGGTGTTGGCCTTGTACTTCTCCAACTCCTCCGGGCTGCCAAACACGTGCGGGTGGCGGTTCTTCATCTTGGCAATGCTCAGGGCGGCAACATCCTGGATGTCAAAAGGCTCACCCAGGCTGCCGTTGGCGGCCAGGTCGGCGTGGAAAATAACGCTGTAGAGAACGTCGCCGAGTTCTTCCATGACCTCGTCGCGGCTGCCGCTCTCGATGGCCTCAATCAGCTCGTAGGTCTCCTCCAGCAGGTACTGGATGAGGCTGCGGTGATCCTGCTCGGCATCCCAAGGGCAACCGCCAGGAGCGCGCAGTTGGTGGGCTACGGCGATGAGTTCGTCGAGGTATGTCATGCCTCAAGTTTGGCAGAGCTAGGCCAAGTGCGCCGTCTTTGCGAGGCGCGCAATGTGAGCCTCAACCAGCGCGGTTGCCAGCGTGATTCCCATCGCCACCGAAGTGGTCAGCACAATGAAACTCCGCTCAGTGAGGATGGCATAGGCACCCCAGCAGAGCATCGATGTGACGGCAACTGCCAGCGATGAGATAGACACCGCGCTAACCATGGCGGTGTGCCGGTTCAACCAACTGCGAATCAGCTGCGGGACTCGGTTTGCAGTGAGGATAACCAGTGCAATGTTGGAGATAGTTGGCGGCAGCAGCCAAATGAGCAGTGCGGCACCAATGCCCAGTGCAAGCACCAGCGCCCAAACGCGAATGCTGTAGCCCTTAACCGCGAAGACCACCAACGCGGTGGTGCAGTAGGTCAGGAAGTTGCAGACCCAAATGGCTGGGCTGTTGGCCATCAAGCCAAAGGCGGTATAGGCGGCGAAAGTTGCCAGCATAAGCAGCCAGGGGCTGAGCGCTAGGCCATCGTGGTTGCCCTGCTTGCGAATTCGGAAGTACTGCGGCAGGCCAGTGGCAATACCAATGATGCCGCCGGCAAAGCCGAACATCTCTCCAACGAAGTGCATCTAGTTTCCTTTCGGGAAAACCCTGGCCAAGAAAGCCCAGACCCACTCAATCATTGGGCCATCGCGCAGTGGCTCACTCAGGCCGGTCACGCCAGTTACGGCATCGGGGGCAGTTGGAACCGCGCTAGGCGCAGGCACAATGAGCATCTTGGAACCCTGCATGTAGCGCATGCCTGGGAACAAGTGGCTGAGACGCACCTGACCAGCCTCATCCAGCTCAACCGGCGAAAGCTTCACCTGAGTGCCAAGTGCGTTGAACTCCTTGAGGCCAATGCGGTTGGCAACCTGGCGCAGTTCGGTGACGGCAATCAGGTTCTTCACGCTCTGCGGGGCGGAGCCGTAGCGGTCTTCAAGTTCCGCCAAAATGGCATCCAACTGGGCGCGGGTGCCCTTCTCCCCCGATGCCGCCGACAGCTTGTGATACGCCTCGAGGCGCAGGCGATCGGAATCCACGTAAGTGTTTGGAATGTGGGCGTCAACCGGTAGCTCCAGCTTGAGTTCGGCCGGGGCCTCAATCTTCTCACCCTTGAACTCGGCAACGGCCTCGCCAATCATGCGAAGGTATAGGTCAAAACCAACGCCGGCAATGTGGCCGCTCTGCTCGCCTCCAAGCAGGTTTCCGGCGCCGCGAATCTCCAGGTCCTTCAGCGCAACCTGCATGCCGGAACCCAGTTCGTTGTTGGCGGCAATGGTGGCAAGGCGGTCGTGCGCGGTCTCGGTCAGCGGCTTCTCCGGCGCATAGAAGAAGTAGGCGTAGGCGCGCTCGCGGCCACGCCCTACGCGGCCACGAATCTGGTGCAGCTGGCTTAGGCCAAAGTTCTCGGCTCGGTCAATGATCAGGGTGTTGGCGTTTGGAATATCAATGCCCGTCTCGATGATGGTGGTGCTCACCAGCACGTCAAAGCGGCGCTCCCAAAAATCAACCACCACCTGCTCAAGCGCGTGCTCGCCCATCTTGCCGTGGGCCACCGCAATGCGCGCCTCCGGCACCAGCTCCTGCAAGTCCTTGGCAACCTTGTCAATGCTCTCCACGCGGTTGTGCACAAAGAACACCTGACCCTCGCGGATCAGCTCGCGCCTAATGGCAGCTGCAACCTGCTTGTCGCTATAACCACCGATGTAGGTCAAGATTGGGTGGCGCTCTTCGGGAGCCGTGGCCAGGGTGGACATCTCGCGTATGCCCGTGATGGCCATCTCCAGGGTGCGCGGAATCGGTGTGGCACTCATGGAGAGCACGTCAACGTTGGCGCGGAACTCCTTGAGCTTCTCTTTGTGCTCAACGCCAAAGCGCTGCTCTTCATCAACGATGATCAGGCCCAGGTCACGGAACTTCACACCCCCCGAGAGCAGACGGTGAGTTCCCACCACCATGTCAACCGCACCGGTCTCGAGGCCGGCCAAAATCTCCTTGGCCTCTTTGTCGCTCTGGAAGCGGGAAAGAGCCTTGACCACAACCGGGAATCCGGAGAACCGCTCGTGCAGGGTTTCAACGTGCTGACGCACCAGCAGGGTGGTTGGAACCAGCATGGCCACCTGCTTGCCGTCCTGAATAGCCTTGAAGGCTGCTCGCAGCGCAACCTCGGTCTTGCCGTAGCCAACGTCACCGGCCAGCAGGCGGTCCATGGGAACCGGGCGTTCCATGTCGCGCTTAATGTCATCGATGGTGGCCAGCTGATCCGGAGTCTCAACGTATGGGAAGGCGTCTTCCATCTCGCGCTGCCAGGCGGTGTCGGCGCCAAAGGCGTGACCCTTGGCCTTCACGCGTGCCGAATAGAGCTTGACCAGGTCAACCGCAATCTTGCGCACTGCCTTGCGCGCACGACCCTTGGTCTGAGCCCAGTCGCTTCCACCCATCTTGGACAGCACCGGCGCTTCGCCGCCAACATATTTGGTCAGGAAGTCCAGCTGGTCGGTTGGCACGTACAGCACATCGTTGGGTGCGCCACGCTTGGATGGAGCAAACTCAATCAGCAGGAATTCGCGCATGCTCTGCTGGCTTCCGGCACCAGAACGGCGCTGAACCATCTCCACAAAGCGGCCAATGCCGTGCACCTCGTGCACCACGTAGTCGCCGGCCTTGAGGGTCAGCGGATCAACCGTGTTGCCGCGCTTGGCAGCCATCTTTCGGGCAGTTGGGCTCACGTAAGCGTTGTTCTTGCCGTAGAACTCGTGCTCAGTCAGCACAATCAGCTTGGCTTCGGGTGCGGCAAAGCCTCGGCGCAGCGGCGACTGAACCACATAGGCGGTTCGGGCTGCCGGCTCGGCCGGAATTGCCTCCACAAACTTGGCTTCAATACGTGTCATGGCCAGCATCTCGGCCAGGCGCTCACCGGTTCCGTGCCCCTCGGCGCTAACCACAACCAGCTGGTCCGCGCTCAGCTGGTCGGCAATCCAATCGGTCACCGATGCGTCAATCGCCTTAAAGTTTGGGATCTCCAACATGTTGAGGTTGTGGAGGGTGTCATCGTCGGCACCAAATTGGCTGACGGTGAACAGCGCGCGACCACCCAGGTTGTGGGTCCACTCACCTAGGCTCACAAAGCTTCCGCCGGCCATCATCTCGGTTAGGTCGATTGGCACCTTGTTGGCTGCGGCCAGCTTGTCATCGGGGGTCTCACCAACCCGAGCGATGGCGGCATCCCAGGCCGCGTGCAGGAATTCCTCGTTGGTCTCAATCAGGCTGGCGGCGCGGGCGGCCGACTTCTCCGGGCTCAGCAGTAGAACCAGAGCGTTGGCCGGCAGGTACTCGGTGAAGCTCACCATGGCATCGGTGAGCACTGGAGCCAGACTCTCCATGCCCTCAACCGGAATGCCTTCGGCAATCTTGGCCAGCATGGTGGAGAGGTTTGGGAACTCGTGCTGCATCTGGCGGGCACGTTGGGCCACAGCCGGGGTGATGATGATTTCGCGCGCTGGATAAACGGTCACGGCGGTCAGCTGGCCGTGATTCTCCAGCTCGGTCAGGGTGCGCTGGTCGGTCACGCTGAACTGGCGGATCTCCTCCAGCTCGTCGCCAAAGAACTCCAGGCGCACCGCGTGCTCGCTGGTGGTTGGGAAGATGTCCATGATGCCGCCGCGCACAGCAAACTCGCCGCGCTTGGTCACCATATCAACGCGATGGTAGGCGTTCTCCACCAACTTGAGCGTGAGCTCCGGCGTGAAGTAGTTGAGCCCCTTGGCCAGAGTGAGCGGAGGGTGGTTTGCCAGACCGGCAACCACAGGCTGCAGCACGGCGCGTACCGATGCAATCACGTAAACGTTATGGGAAGGGTTGGTGGCGGTACCGGCATCGGTGGCGGACGCTAGGGAAAGGTCATGCAGGCGGTGCAGAACGCGTAGGCGCTTACCAACTGTTTCCGCGCTTGGGCTCAAGCGCTCGTGCGGCAGGGTCTCCCAGGAGGCGAACTCGAGGATTTCCGCGGTCGGATCAAAGGCTCTCAGAGCTGCCGCCGTGTCTTCGGCCTCGCGTCCGGTAGCAACCACAATCAGCTGAACTCGGCCCTGGCCCTTGACCTGGGTTCGGAGTTCGGCAACCGTTGCGGCCACCGCGGCGTGGGCTCCCAGCGGGGCAATGAGGTCTAGGCGCTTGATGTTTTTGTTGAGGCCGGCCTGAACTTTTGCCAGCGGGTATGAGTCAGCCAGACGCGCAGACAGGCGCGCCAAAACCTCATGTGGGGCGTTACTCACGGGTCAATTGTAAGCTCTGTTGAGCGAGCCAGCCTGGCTAACTCCTAGGCAGCGACTAATGCTTTAGCTTTGAAGCTGTATTCGGCAGTCGTGGTTGCCATCTGCGCTACAGAGTCCCATTCGGGAGTGGCGCCACCAGCTGTATGGATTGCTGTCCTGATTGCAGCCAAGGCATTTTGCTCAGCCATGTCAACAGTTTCTGCCGTTGAGAGTATGGCCACGGTGACCAAGGATTTCGAAAGCACGGCCTCGAGGTCGCTGTCTGCGAGTAAAGGGTTTGCAGTTTCGAGATCAATAAGGGCGCTCAATACTGCATCGGTGTGAGCATCTAGATCATCTACGCCAGAAACTGAAAAGGTCAAGGACAGCCTGATTGTTGTCATCGCTTCCCCTTCCATTCAAAGCAAGTCTGTGTGTTCAAGTATCCCAACTTTACTTTCGCGTAGTAAGGGTTGCTGGGACTCAAGTGAATAGTGGTTTTGTTGAAGTTCCTTTTTAGGATGCCTCTTCCAATAACCGTTTCGCGCAGCCATAGCCTAAGGGTAGAGATTCAGCCACAGGCAAAGTTTAAGTTCTCCACAGCCCGGCTACCCCTAGAGGCATTCGACCAGTGACGCTCGACAAACAGAGCCAAACTTTGAGATGGACTGAAGCTTTTTGCCCAAATCTAGAGCTAAAATCCCCACGAACCACTGAATTTGGCTCTTAATTTCGCTCTGTTTGTCGAGTGCGGAAAAACGTACGACCCTTAGGAATTGGGAGTTAGTCCTTAGCCAGCTTGCCGTTTGGCCAGAAGAACTTCTTGCCCGTCAAGAACGCCAGCGCAGGCACAATCACGGTTCGCACCAGCAGGGTGTCCAAAAGCACACCGATGCAAACGATCACACCAATCTGAGCCAGGGCCACCAGCGGCAACACGCCCAGAACCGCGAACACTGCAGCCAGCAGGATACCTGCACCGGTGATCACTCCACCGGTTGCCGAAACCGCCCGAATCATGCCCTGGCGCACGCCGTGCTCCCGCGCCTCTTCGGCCGCACGAGTAACCAGGAAGATGTTGTAGTCAACACCTAGCGCAACCAAGAACAGGAAGCTGTAGAGGAACACGCTCAGGTCAAGCGCGGCAAAGTGAAGCACGTTCACAAACACCAGCCAGCCCGCACCCATCGATGCAAAGAACGAACCAACCACAGTGGCCAGCAATAGAACTGGGGCAACCAGCGAGCGGAGCAACAGAATCAGAACAATGAACACGAGCAGCAGAATCAGCGGGATCACCAACGATTGGTCGTGGGCGTAGGCCTGCTTCACTTCCTGCTGCTGGGCGTCAAGTCCGCCAACCAGAGCATCGGCTCCGGCCACGTTGTGAGCCGCGGTGCGAATCTTGTCGAGCGTTGCCTCCGATGCAGCAGTACCGCTGCCAGCGTCCAGAACAACGTTGATCTTGGCGAAGCCGCTACCAGTTCCGGCCACAGTTGTCGACGCAACTCCAGGGACTTCCTTCAGCGCGGCAGCAACATCGGTGGCTTTGGCAGCCTTGGCAACCACAACGGTTGGGGTGCTTTCGCCTGCCGGGAAGGCCTTGGCCAGAACCTCTTGACCGGTGACGGCCTCAGGGCTCTTGAGGAAACGCTCGGTTGAGGATAGGCCAATCTTGATGTTGGCGGCACCAAGTGCCAGCGCAGCGAGCACGATCACACCCACAATCGACACAACTGCGGGACGAACGCTCACGCCCTTGGCCAGCTTGTTCCAGAAACCTTGCTGAGCCTTGTTGACTCCGCCGAAGCGAGGCACGAGTGGCCAGAAGATGCCGCGGCCAAAGATTACGAGTGCTGCTGGCAGAGCGGTTAGGGCCGAGATCATGGCTACAACCACACCGGTTGCACAGGCCAGACCCAGCGAGCGGGTACCCTCCAGGTTGGCAAAGCTCAGGCTGAGCAGAGCCAGGGTCACGGTGGAACCCGAAGCGATGATTGCGGGGCCGGCCTCGCGAACAGCCTTGCGCATTGCATCGTGGCGGTCCTGGTTGAGCAGCAGTTCCTCGCGGTAGCGGCTGATTAGCAGCAGCGCATAGTTGGTGCCGGCACCAAACACCAGCACGCTGAGAATTCCGGTAACCGAACCGTCTGGAACAATGCCAAAGAGACCCAAAACCTGGCGGGCGGCCTGACCAGAAACGCCATCCGCGGTTCCAACCACCAGCAGCGGAATCAGCCAGAGGATTGGACTGCGGTAGGTGATGAGAAGCAGCAGTGCAACCACAATCACGGTCGCCATAAGCAGCTTGAAGTCAGCGCCGGCGAATACACCGGCAATGTCTGCCTGGAAGCCTTCAGGTCCAGTCACGTAGGCGGTCACACCCTCAGGCAAATCCGTCTTGGCAACCTTGCGGGCATCGGCCACGCGGCTGGTGATCAGCTCGGTAGAGTCGCTCTTCGCAACCGGCACGGTAACCACGGCCACCTTGCCGTTTTTGCTCACCGATGCAGGTGGCACGAAGGCCTTACCCATCACCTTAAGGTTGGAGAACTTGGTGAACTGCTCGTTCACTCCCCCGGTCAGCATCTTTGCCTGTGGGTTGAATGTGCCCTGCAGCCACTTGAGCTGGTTGGCGGTGAACTTGGTTCCGCTTTCGTAAACCACAAGGAATGCGGAGGAATCGGAGCCAGGGAGCTTGGCAATAAGTTTGTCGGCCTTCACCGATTCCGCCGAGGCTGGTAAACCAACACCTGGGTTGGTTGCGGCCGTAGAGGCCTTCAGTGGACCAAAGAACAATCCGGCAACAAAGATGCCGAGAAGAAGGGTTACAAATGCGGTTTTCTTGCCGGTAATGAACTTGATCATCTAACTCTCCGTTGTGCCGAATAGAACCTAAGTTGTTCCAACACAGGTGTCAGGAAGATTTATTCCCGGGGCGGCAGAGCTATTTCCCGTGAAACTTCTGCTGGGCGTTCAGCACGCCATCGGTGATGATGGCCTCAACCGCATCGGCGCTGATTTCTAGCGTGACGGGGAGTTCTTTCTTCTCGGCGGTGCCGAAGTTGGCCAGTACGAAGTCTGAGACTTCCATCTGACCGGGTGGGCGCCCAATGCCGATGCGCACGCGCACAAAATCCGCTCCGGTGGCCGCGATGATGTCGCGCAAGCCGTTGTGTCCGGCGTGGCCGCCGCCAACCTTGATGCGCACGTCGTGGGGCGGAATGTCTAGTTCGTCATGGAGCACGATGGTGTGGGCCAGGTCAACGCCATAGAACTTCATGAGACCGGCAACCGGGCGGCCTGACGTGTTCATGTAGCTGTTGCTCTTAGCCAAAATGATCTTGGCGCCGCCAAAGCCAAGGCGCCCTTCGGCAACCATGGCTCCGGCCTTGTGGCTCTTCCAGCTAGCACCGATGCGCTTAGCCAGGATGTCAACCACCATCTGGCCCACGTTATGCCGGTTAAACACGTAGCCGGGCCCGGGGTTACCGAGCCCGACTACGAGAAAAGTGTCGGACATGCGTCCAGATTACTTCAGAGGCGATTAGGCCGAAGCAAGCTCAGCTGCGTGGCCACCAGGGGTCTCAACAACCGAAGCAACCAGCTCGTCTGCCTTGAGGTCCATGGTTACACCCTTTGGCAGAACTACGTCCTTGGCCAGTACGTGGTGACCTGCACCCTCCTTGTTGAAGTGGATCTCAACAAACTCAGGAACGTGGGTTGCCTCTGCGGTCAGCTTCACGGTCTTGTGCTCGAGGTCGATGGTGGTGCCGGACAGGCTCTCACCAACAATGTGTACAGGAACCTCAACGTGAACCTTCTCGCCAACGTTTACCGAAACCAGGTCGATGTGCTCGATGATCTGAGTTACTGGGTCCTTTGAAACAGCCTTAACCAGAACCAGCTCTGGCTTGCCCTCGATGGTTACCTCGATCAGAGCGTTCTTGTGACGCAGGATCAGGCCCGACTCGTGAGCCGAAACGGTGATGTGGCGGGTCTCCGACTTGTGGCCGTAGATAACTGCAGGGGTCTGGCCTGCGGCACGAGCCTGACGAGCAGAACCCTTACCGAACTTGGTGCGGACAGTACCAATCAGCTTGAATTCAGACATTTTGTCTCCTTCTTAGAGGCGCCTAAGCGCCGCGAATGTTTGCTGTGAACAGGCCGCACAATGAAAAAAGCCATCCAACGAATGGATGGCTGGTTAGCGACCCCGTCGATAACGGCCTTGATTTCTCGCAGCCCTCGCCGTTGTTGTATCTATTCTAGGCTTAACCGGTGGATTCCTTCAAGCTCTCGTATCCGGCCGAGCTGCCGGTAAGCGAGCGGCACGACGAGATTCTCAAGGCCATCGGTGAAAATCAGGTTGTGATCATTGCTGGAGCCACCGGTAGCGGCAAGACCACCCAGATTCCCAAGATGTGCCTGGAGCTTGGACGCACCAGCATTGCCCACACCCAGCCGCGCCGTATTGCTGCTCGCGCAGTGGCAGAGCGCATTGCCGAGGAACTGGCGGTTGAGCTTGGCGATTTAGTTGGTTATCAGGTGCGTTTCACCGATCAGGCCGGCCCAAACACCAAGGTAAAGGTGATGACCGACGGCATCCTGCTAAATGCCCTGCAGCGCGACCGCCAGCTAAAGCAGTACGACACCATCATCATCGATGAGGCACACGAACGCAGCCTAAACATTGACTTCCTGCTGGGTTATCTCAAGCAGCTTTTGCCTCGCCGCCCAGACCTCAAACTCATCATCACCTCGGCCACCATCGACCCAGAAAGCTTCAGCAAGCACTTCTCCGATGCGCCCATCATTGAGGTTTCCGGACGCACCTACCCGATTGAGATCCGCTACCGCCCGCTTGGTGCCGGCAATGGCGGCGGCGACACCGGTGGCGATGACCCGGATGAGCCGGAAGAGCCGAGCCCAGACGACTACGTTGACGGCGTGATTGCGGCCCTAAAGGAACTCGAGGGCGAGGCCCAGGGCGACGTGCTGGTCTTCCTAAGCGGCGAGAGTGAGATCCGCGATGCCCAAGAGGCGGTTCAGGGAGCAGTCACGGCTGGCCACCTTGGCCGCGGCACAGAGGTTTTGCCGCTTTACGGGCGCCTGTCATCGGCGGAACAGCACCGAGTTTTTGAACCGAGCAAAATGGTTGGCATTCGCCGTCGAGTAATTCTGGCCACCAACGTTGCCGAGACATCGCTGACCGTGCCGGGCATCAAATACGTAATTGACACTGGAACCGCCCGAATTAGCCGCTACTCCCCCAAGGCCAAGGTCCAGCGCCTGCCCATTGAGGCAATCAGTCAGGCCAGTGCCAACCAGCGTTCTGGGCGCTGTGGTCGAACCTCCGATGGAATCGCCATCCGCCTTTATTCCGAAGATAACTTTGCTAGCCGCCCAGAGTTCACCGACCCGGAGATTCTGCGCACCAACCTGGCATCGGTGATTTTGCAGGCTGCCGCGCTTGGACTTGGTGACATCACCCGCTTCCCGTTCATTCAGCCACCTGACCCGCGGGGCGTAAAAGATGGTTTGGGGCTGCTCCGTGAGCTGGGAGCCATCTCCGATGTGAGCAATCCGCGCCTAACCAAGGCCGGTCAGGCGCTGGCCCGCCTGCCGATAGAACCTCGCTTTGCCCGCATGTTGCTGGAGAGCCGCCAGGCTGGCGTGACCCGCGAGGTGATGGTGATTGTTGCCGGCCTGACCATTCAGGACCCGCGCGAGCGCCCGGTTGAGAAGCGCGAAAAGGCCGATGGGCTCCATGCCCGATTCACCGACCCAACCAGTGACTTCTTGACCCTGGTTAACCTCTGGAACTATCTGGAGGAGAAACAGAAGGAGCTGGGGTCTTCGGCCTTTAGACGCCTCTGCAAGAGCGAGTTCTTGAACTATCTGCGAGTGCGAGAGTGGCAAGACGTGGTGCGGCAGTTGAAGAGCCTCACCAAGCCCATGGGCCTCACAGTTGAAGCCGCCAAGGTTGACCCCGATGGCATTCACAAGGCACTGCTGGCGGGAATGCTGAGTCAGATTGGCCTGCGCCAGCTTAGCGAGAAGAAGGCAGGCGACAAGGCTGGGGCTACACGCGCGGGAGCCGAGACCAAGCGGGTTTCCAACGAGTACCTGGGTTCGGGTGGAACCAAGTTTGTGATATTCCCGGGCAGCGCGCTAGCCAAGAAGCCGCCAGCCGCCGTGATGAGCGCCGAACTGGTGGAGACCAGCCGCTTATTTGCCCGCATGAACGCCGCCATTGACCCAATCTGGGCCGAGAAGCTGGCCGGAGATCTGGCCAAGCGCCAGTATTCGGAGCCGCACTGGGAGAAGAGCCAAGGCGCCGTCATTGGCTACGAGCGCGTGACCCTGTTTGGCGTGCCTATTGTGGCAGGTCGCCGCATGCAGTTTGCCCGCATCGATGCCGCCTTCTGCCGGGAGCTGTTTATTCGTCACGCCCTGGTTGACGGCGAGTGGGATTCGGTTCAGAACTTCCAGAAGGCCAACAAGGTCCTACTGCGCGAGCTGGAGGCACTGGCCGAGCGAAGCCGCAAACCGCAGCTGATTCCAGATGAAGAGGACATGTTCCGCTTCTACGATGCCCGCGTGCCGGCCGAGGTTGTTTCAACCCGCAGCTTTGAGGGCTGGTGGAAGGTGGCAAGGCGCGAATCGCCTGAGTTGCTGACCGCTACCCGCGAGAGCCTGCTTGGGGTTGAAGAGACCGTGTTGGATGAGCGCGAACACCCATCGGTGTGGCGCGGTGGCGGTCAGGATTTGAAGCTGCACTACCGGTTCAACCCGGGTGCGGTTGATGATGGGGTTTCGGTTGAGGTGCCGCTGCCACTACTGGCCGGGCTGAGAGCCGACGAGTTTGAGTGGCTGGTGCCTGGCATGCGCCTGGATCTGGTGACCACCCTGATCAAGAGCCTTCCCAAGGCGATCAGGCGAAATGTGGTGCCTGCTGGCGATTGGGCTACCAAGGCTTTGGCTGCTTTGCCCACTGAACCGAGCGGCAGTTTGTTGACGGCTTTGGCTGCCGTCTTGCAGAAGCTATCTGGGGCCGTTGTCACGGCTGCGGACTTTGATCTGAGCCGCCTCACCGATGGCCAGCGCATGACCTATCGTGTTGTGGACGCCAGAGGCAAGGTGCTTGGCGTTGGAGTTTCGCTTACCGAGCTGCAGGCTAAGTTGGCCTCACACAACCGCCAGGCGGTTGCGGCTACGGTTGAGCGTGCGCACTCGGGTATTGAACGTGAAGGAGTTACCACCTGGGATTGGGATGCCATCCCAGCGAGCCTGGAGACTTCGCACGGCGGCAATGTGGTGCGTGCCTTCCCCGCGCTGGTGGCCGTCAAGGATTCGGTTGATTTGCGCCTGTTCAGCACCCAGGCGGAACAGCTTCGAGAGCACGCCCTAGGCTTGCGGGCGCTGATTCGCCTTGGCGTGCAGTCGCCGGCTTCCTACGTGAAGGAGCACCTCACCCAGGCGGAGAACCTGGCCCTGGTCACAGCACCATATTCAAGTTTCAATGCCTTCATTGATGACGTGATTGCCGCCCACATAGACCGGGAGATCAGGAGGGTTCGCGCCGACGGGCTGTTGCTTTCGCGGGCGGAGGTTGAGGCTTTGCGGGCTTCGGTGCAGCTTGGTTTGATGGACACAGTCTTTGATGCCGCCGGACTGGTGGCCAAGATCATGGTGGCGGTTCGCGAGGCTGGCAAGGCCATCTCGGATACCAAGGCGTTTGCTTTTTTGAGCGTGCTGGCTGCCGAGAAGGCGCACCTGGATGAGCTGGTACACAAGCCAGTAGCTGGAGGTGGGTTTGTTACCTTAGCTGGCCTGGACCGTCTCCCCCGCATCTTGGTTTATGTTCAGGCAGTGAAACGCCGCGTTGAGCAGCTGAACGAAAACCCAGGTCGCGACCGGGCCGGTCAAGTTGAGCTGGATCAGGCGCTTGCACTGCTGGCGGCCGCTCCAGACGGCAAGAAAGCATCGGTGCGTTGGATGGTTGAGGAACTGCGCGTGAGCCTATTTGCCCAGGTGCTTGGAACCCCTGAGCCCATCTCGGTGACCCGAATCAAGAAGGCTTTGGCTGGCTAACTTTCAGACTGCCGACAACCTAGACGTTGTCATAGGGAAATAAATACGCCACGTTGAGTAAGACAACCGTTCAGCTGTCTTACTCGCACTTCGACTTTCAGATTCCCCCGACAACATTCAGGTTGTGGGACGAATGAGTTTTGGCGGAGACCTAAGCCCTCGCGCGCTTGACGAAGAAACGCACCAGCATTGCAACGGCCAAAATACCTAGCGAAACCGGCACGGCCGGACCAGGCACGGTAAGGGCAAGAGCCCAGCAGAGCAGGAAGCCAATCACTGCAACGCCAACCGGTGCAACGCGCTCATTTGGGGTCTGACGCAGCACCGAAATGTGACCGATTGAGTAGTAGAAGAGCACACTGAAAGACGAGAAGCCAATGACCCAGCTGAGGTCGCCAATGGCTACCAGCCCGATTGCGCCGGCGGCGATGATGACCTCAGCCAGCCAAGGGGAGCCATGTGAGTTGCGCAGCTGGAAGAACTTTGGAAGCTCGCGGTCCTCACCCATAGAGGCAGCAGTACGACTAACTCCAGCCAGCAAGGCCAGCATGGAACCGAGCGAGGCTACTACGGCCACGCTGATGGTAAGCGGCGCAGCAACCGCAGCACCGCCAGGAATAAGTCTCTCCCCCAGCATTGTGAACGGCGCATCTGCGGTCAACAGGTTCAAACCCAAGAACTTGACCATCACATACGCCAGCAAGCCATAGAGCACCATCACCAGGCCAAGTGCAATCACAATGGCCCGAGGAATGTTTCGCTTGGCGTCACGAACCTCGTTACCGAGGGTGGCCACTCTCGCATAACCCGCGAAGGCAAAGAAGAAGATTGCCGCGGCACTCAAAATCTGAAGCGCCGTGGGGACGGCATTTGGAGCCGGCAGTACCAGCATCGGTGCGGTGGTGGCCAGACCTGAAACGGCAGTGAAAACGAAGTAGGCAGATGTAGTTACAGCCAAAACAGTTGCCACGCCGGCGGTGCGTTGGATGCCAAGGATGTTGATGAGAGTCAGCGCAGCTATGGCGATTGCGGCCGGCCAGAAACGATACTGAGGCAGCAGATAGGTGTTGAAGGCCAGGGCAATAGCGGCGATGGAGCCGATCTTGCCAAACACGAAGGCAAAGCCAGACGCGAAGGAGAATGTATCGTTGAGATATATGCGCGAATAGGCATAGATACCGCCAGGGCGTTCCACCTGGCGGGCAAGCGAGTAGACACTCCAGGAGTTGAGCACCGCCACTAAAGCAGCAAGCCCAAGCGCCCAGTAGTAGCCGGTAGGGGTGATTGCATACGCGGTGTGGAATACAACAAAAACACCGGCACCCAGCATCGATGCCAAGCCGATGGCGACAGCGCCAATCAGCCCGATCTGTTGCTTAGGCTGCATGAACGAATGGTCTAGGCGTGGCCAGGGAAGAAGCGGCTCACCGAGTCATCGGAGAACACCGCAGAAATTGCGCCGGCAATCAGCGGAGCAATGCTGAGAACGGTCAGGTTCTCAAACTGCTTCTCGGCAGGAATCGGCAGCGAGTTGGTGACAACTACTTCGTCAACCGCATCGGAAGTAAGACGCTCAACCGCAGGGTTGGAGAAGATTGCGTGAGTGGCGGCAACAATAACCTTGCCCGCGCCATTCTCCTTGAGCGCCTTGGCGGCGGCCACAATGGTTCCGGCGGTGTCAATCATGTCGTCAACCAGCAAACAGGTGCGGCCCTTAACGTCTCCAACCAGCTCGTGAACCTGAACCTGGTTTGGACGGTCTGGGTCGCGACGCTTGTGGATGATGGCAAGTGGGGCACCCAGGCGGTCGGCCCAGATGTCGGCAACGCGAACGCGACCAGAGTCTGGCGAAACCACGGTTAGGTTCTCGCCGGCGTACTTCTCGCCAACGTAGTCGGCCAGGATTGGCAGCGCCCAAAG
>Ga0228703_1000904_pt1 | contig 19272 bp, 13 predicted proteins | sample McNCre217_Aug_MG_3_FD_178020 | JGI IMG/M metagenome (GOLD analysis project Ga0228703, IMG submission 178020) | Freshwater microbial communities from McNutts Creek, Athens, Georgia, United States - 29-17_Aug_MG | ecosystem: Environmental > Aquatic > Freshwater > Creek | place: USA: Georgia... | reverse complement strand
TGAGCAAAACCCTCGTGATTGCCGAAAAACCTTCGGTCGCGCAAGACATCGTGCGCGCACTCACGCCTGTGGCGGGGAAGTTCGAAAAACACGACGATCACTTCGAGAGCGACACCTATGTGGTCTCGAGTGCCGTCGGCCATTTGGTGGAAATCCAAGCGCCCGAAGAGTTCGACGTCAAACGCGGCAAGTGGAGCTTTGCCAACCTGCCCGTGATTCCGCCTTTCTTCGACTTGAAGCCCGTCGAAAAAACCAAAAGCCGACTGAACGCGGTGGTCAAGCTGGCCAAACGCAAAGACGTGACCGCCCTCATCAATGCCTGTGACGCGGGCCGTGAGGGTGAATTGATCTTCCGCTTGATCGAGCAATACGCCGGCGGCAAAAAGTCGCTGGACAAACCGGTCAAGCGTTTGTGGCTGCAGTCGATGACACCGCAAGCGATTCGCGATGGCTTTGACGCCCTGCGCAGCGAGAAACAAATGCAAGGCTTGGCCGATGCCGCACGCAGCCGCTCGGAGGCCGACTGGCTGGTGGGCATCAACGGCACGCGTGCTTTGACAGCTTTCAACTCACGCGAAGGTGGCTTCTTCTTGACCACCGTGGGCCGTGTGCAAACGCCTACGCTGTCGGTGGTGGTGGAACGTGAAGAACAAATTCGCAAATTCGTCAGCCGCGACTTCTGGGAAATTCACGCCTCATTCCAGGTCGAAGCGGGCAGCTACCCTGCCAAGTGGTTCAACCCCGAACACAAAAAAGACGCGGAAGACGCCGAGAAAAAACACGACCGCGTGTGGAGCGAAGCTGAAGCTTTGGCGATTGCCGATGCCGTGCGCAACCAGCCAGCCAGCGTCACCGAAGAAAGCAAACCCACCACCAAGGCCAGCCCCGGTTTGTTTGACCTCACCTCGCTGCAACGCGAAGCCAACGGCCGCTTTGGCTTCTCGGCCAAAACGACTTTGGCACTCGCGCAAAGCTTGTACGAGCGCCACAAGGCTCTGACCTATCCACGTACCGATTCGCGCCACTTGCCTGAAGACTATGTGGCTGTGGTCAAAGACACCTTCACCATGCTCGCCGACAGCGGCATGAAGCACCTCGAACAACACGCCACCGTCGCGTTGAACAACAACTACGTGCGCAAACTGCCACGCGTGTTTGACGACAAAAAGGTCAGCGATCACTTTGCGATCATCCCGACCTTGCAAGCGCCCAGCGGCTTGTCTGAAGCCGAGCAAAAGTTGTACGACTTGGTGGTGCGCCGCTTCATGGCCGTGTTCTTTCCAAGCGCCGAATACATGGTGACCACGCGCATCAGCACCGTCAAAGCCGCCGGCAAAGACCACCACTTCAGCACCGAAGGCAAAGTGTTGGTCAATGCCGGTTGGATGGCCGTGTACGGCAAAGACGCCGCACAAGAAGCCTCGGACAACGAAGAAGACGGCAAGACCCTGGTCGCCTTGCAAGCAGGCGAATCAGCAAAGAACGAATCTGCTGAAGCAAAGGGTTTGAAAACCCGCCCCCCCGCACGCTACAGCGAAGCGACGTTGCTGGGCGCGATGGAAGGCGCTGGCAAGTTGGTGGAAGACGATGAGTTCCGCGAAGCCATGCAAGAAAAAGGCTTGGGCACCCCCGCCACGCGCGCCGCCATCATCGAGGGTTTGCTCAACGAGAAATACCTCATCCGCGATGGCCGCGAGATGATCCCCACTGCGAAAGCCTTCCAGCTGTTCACCCTGTTGCGCGGCTTGGGCGTGGAAGAGTTGTCCAAGCCTGAACTCACGGGCGGTTGGGAACACAAGCTCTCGCTGATGGAACACGGCCAACTCAGCCGCGAAGAATTCATGCGTGAAATCGCCGAGATGACCGAGCACATCGTCAAAAAGGCCAAAGAGTTTGACCGCGACACCATCCCTGGTGACTACGCCACCTTGAAAACACCGTGCCCCAAATGCGGGGGCGTGGTGAAAGAGAACTACCGCCGCTACGCGTGCGTGGGCAAAGACAGCAGCGCATCCGATTCTGGTGAAAGCGGCGCAGGTTGCGGCTTCTCGATCAGCAAAATCCCCGGCGGCCGCACCTTTGACGTGGCCGAAGTGGAACAGTTCTTGACGGATAAAAAGATCGGCCCCCTCGACGGCTTCCGTTCCAAAGCCGGCTGGCCCTTCACCGCTGAGATTGCGCTCAAGTACAGCGAAGAAGACCAAAACTGGAAACTCGAATTCGACTTTGGTGACGACGGCGCAGACTCTGGCGAAATCGTGGAATTCGGCGATGCGCCCTCGCTGGGCAACTGCCCCAAGTGCGGCAGCCCTGTGCACGAACACGGCAGCAACTACGTCTGCAGCAAAGCCGTGCCCACCCACGCGCAAGCCACGCCGAGTTGCGACTTCAAGAGCGGCAAAATCATCTTGCAGCAACCCGTGGCCGTGGAGCAAATGCAAAAGCTGTTGAGTGAAGGCAAAACCGATTTGCTCGATAAGTTTGTGTCCATGCGCACACGCCGCCCCTTCAAGGCCTTTTTGCAATGGGATGCCGAAGCAGGCAAGGTCAACTTTGCATTTGAACCGCGCGTGAGCAAATACCCCGCGCGTGGCGGCAAAACGCCCACCACCAACGCACTCATCAAAGCCGCGGGCAAAAAAGTGCCCGCTAAAACCACCAAGGCCACGTCACCTAAAGCGAAGGCCGAAAAAGTGACCAAGCCCAAAGCACCGCGCAAAGTCACCGCCGGCTTTTTACCCAGCGCTGATCTGGCCAATGTGATTGGTGCCGAAGCCGTGGCCCGCACCGAGGTGATCAAAAAGCTGTGGGACTACATCAAGGCCAATGGCCTGCAAGACGCCACCAACAAACGCGCCATCAACGCCGATGCCAAATTGAAGCCCGTGTTTGGCAAAGACCAAGTCACCATGTTTGAGCTCGCAGGCATTGCCGGCAAACATTTGCGCCCCATCGGTGAATAATTTGGCTGAATCCATGAGAGCGACCGCATGACCGTCCACGTCAACCCCATGATTGCCACGCCGCAAGCCATGCACTTTCCCGAAGTGCTGGGCTTGCAAAGTGGCGCCAGCCTGCGCGACTACACCCTCGCCTTTGAAACCTACGGCACGCTCAACGCTGACCGCTCCAACGCCGTGTTGGTCTGCCACGCACTCAACGCCTCGCACCACGTCGCAGGCGTGTACGAAGGCCAAGACAAGAGCGAAGGCTGGTGGGACAACATGATTGGCCCCGGCAAGCCCGTGGACACCGACCACTTTTTTGTGATTGGCGTGAACAACCTCGGCTCTTGCTTTGGCTCGACGGGCCCCATGCACACCCACCCTGACACAGGCAAGGTGTACGGCGCGGACTTCCCCGTGGTCACGGTAGAAGACTGGGTGAACGCCCAAGCCTTGTTGCTCGACCGCTTGGGCATCACCCAACTCGCAGCAGTGTTGGGTGGCAGCTTGGGTGGCATGCAAGCCCTGAGCTGGACGCTGCAATACCCAGACCGCGTACGTCATGCCGTGGTAGTGGCGAGTGCGCCCAACCTCACCGCTGAAAACATTGCCTTCAACGAAGTGGCACGCCGCGCCATCGTGACCGACCCCGACTTTCATGGTGGCCACTTCTACCAACACGGCGTGGTACCGCAACGTGGCTTGCGCATCGCCCGCATGGTCGGCCACATCACGTATTTGAGCGACGATGTGATGAACGAGAAATTCGGTAGAGAGTTACGCGATGCCGTCGTAGGCAGCACCACAGGCTACAAGTACTCCACCCAAGACGTGGAGTTTCAAATCGAAAGCTATCTGCGCTACCAAGGCGACAAGTTCAGCGAGTACTTTGACGCCAACACCTATTTGCTCATCACCCGCGCATTGGACTACTTTGACCCAGCGCGCACCTACGGCGGCGACTTGTCTGCCGCGTTTGCACGCACAGCAGCCAAATTCTTGCTGGTGAGCTTCACCACCGATTGGCGCTTCTCCCCCGCACGCAGTCGCGAGATGGTGCAAGCCTTGCTCGACAACCAACGCGATGTGAGCTACGCCGAGATCGACGCGCCCCACGGTCACGATGCGTTCTTGCTGGACGACGCCCGCTATATGAATGTGGTGCGCTCCTACTTTGCACGCATCAACAACGAACTGACACTGCGTGGCCTTGCAAAAAATGTCACCACGCCCTCAGGAGGTGCCGAATGACGAATGACACCTTGCACGCCATGGCTGCCCTCATCCCCCCAGGCAGCCGTGTGCTCGACCTCGGCTGCGGCGACGGCGCGTTGCTGGCCCACTTGCAACAGCACAAAGCCTGCACGGGCTACGGCGTAGAGCTAGACGACACCAATGTGCATGCCTGTGTGCAGCGCGGCGTGAACGTGTTACAGCTCAACCTCGATTTGGGTTTGAGCGTGTTTGCCGACCAATCGTTCGATGTGGTGCTGCAAATCGACACCTTGCAACATTTGCGCAATGCCGAAACCATGTTGCGCGAAACAGCGCGCGTCGGCCGCACCGGCATCGTGGCATTTCCCAACTTTGCGCACTGGCCGAATCGTTGGAGCATTTTGCAAGGTCGCATGCCCGTGACCAAACGCTTGCCGTATCAGTGGTACGACACGCCCAACATCCGCGTAGGCACTTTCAAAGATTTTGAGGTGCTGGCGGAAAAAAATGGCTTGCAGGTGGTCGATGCCTTTGGCCTGCAAGACGGTCAACGGGTGGATGTGTGGCCCAACCTGATGGCGGGAACCGCCGTCTTTAAGTTCCAGAAACACTGATTCAGGAGTTGCCGATGAACGCACGTATCCCCGCCCTCGACACCCAGGCTCTGCTGCAATCGGTGACCCAGGCCTGGGACAGCGACATCGTGTCGCAACTCAGTGACTACATCGCCATTCCCGCCAAGTCGCCCGCGTTTGACGCCGACTGGGCACAGCACGGCCACATCGACCAGGTGGTGCAACGCGCCGCCGATTGGGTGTTGGCGCAAAAGGTAGCAGGGCTGACGCTGGAAGTGATTCGCTTGCCCAACCGCACACCCGTGTTGTTCTTTGAAGTGGCCGCCACGCGTGCCTGCGATGCACAAAGCGAGACGGTGCTCATGTACGGCCACCTCGACAAGCAACCCGAGTTCAGCGGTTGGCGCAACGACCTGGGTCCGTGGACACCCAAGTTCGAAGACGGCAAGCTCTACGGCCGTGGCGGTGCAGATGACGGCTACGCCATTTACGCCAGCATCGCGGCCATCCAAGCCCTCAAAGCGCAGAACACGCCACACCCTCGCATCGTGGGCTTGATTGAAACCTGCGAAGAGTCAGGCTCTTACGACTTGCTGCCCTATGTCGACGCCTTGCGCACCCGCATGGGCAACGTCGGCTTGGTGATGTGCCTCGACAGCGGTGCGGGCAACTACGACCAGCTGTGGCTCACGACCAGCTTGCGCGGCATGGCCAGCGGCGTGTTGAAGGTAGAGGTGCTCAGCGAAGGCGTGCATTCGGGCGACGCCTCGGGTGTGGTGCCCTCGAGCTTTCGCATCATGCGCCAAGTGCTTGATCGTTTGGAAGACAGCGCCACCGGACGCTTGTTGCCCGCGCAGTTTCATGTCGAAGTACCCGCTGATCGCTTGCGCCAAGCCCAGGCCACGGCTGCACTGTTGGGCGACGCGTTGTACAAACGCTTTCCCTGGGCCCACCACGATTGCGGCGGCGCCACCTTGGTCACCCTGCCGATGACGCAAGACCCGCTGCAAGCCCTGTTGCAACGCACCTGGGCGCCCACCCTGAGCGTGACCGGCGCCGAAGGCCTACCCGCCTTCAAAGACGCCGGCAATGTGCTGCGGCCCTCGACCGCCTTCAAGCTCAGCTTGCGCTTGCCCCCACTGGTCGATGCGGCCCAAGCCGTGCAAGACCTCAAAGCCTTGCTGGAAGACAACGCCCCTTACCAAGCCAAAGTGACGTTCCATGCCGAAGGTTCGGCCAACGGTTGGAACGCGCCCACCTCGGCCCCCTGGTTTGAACAGGCGCTGGACGCCGCCAGCCTGGCCCACTTCGGCGCGCCCTGCGCCACGATTGGCCAAGGCGGCACCATTCCCCTGATGAACATGCTCAGCCAAGGCTTCCCCAAAGCACAAATGATGGTGTGTGGTGTGCTCGGACCCAAGAGCAACGCGCACGGGCCGAATGAGTTTTTGCACGTGCCGTTTGCCAAAAAGCTCACTGCTGCCGTGGCGCAGGTGATGGCGGCCATGCCATGAACACCCCTGTGCTCTCCACCCTGGGCGCCGCTGACCAACAGCTGGCCGTGTACGACTGGGGCTTGTCTGACCCTGCCCGCGCAGACGCCACGCGAGGCACCGTCTTGCTGGTGCACGGCTTGGGTGAACACATGGGCCGCTACGCCCACGTGGCCGCCCAGCTCAATGCCTGGGGGTTTGCGGTGCGTGGCTACGACCACTATGGCCACGGTTTGTCCAGCGGCGCACGCGGCACCTTGCCCACCCCCCATCGCCTGCTCGATGACTTGGCCCGCGTGATTGACCACACCCGCGCAGACATGCAAAGCCCAACGGGTCGATTGATCTTGCTGGGCCACAGCATGGGTGGCTTGGTGGTGGCACGCGCGGTGGCCGAACAGCTGCGACCGATTGATGGGCTGGTGATGTCCTCACCCGCCTTGAGCACGGGCCCCAACTGGCTTCAAAAAATGCTATTAGCCACCTTGCCGCACATTGCGCCTCAGCTGTGCGTGGACAACGGCCTCGATGCCCGTTGGGTGGCACGCGACACGCAGGTGGTGCAAGCCTATGAGAATGATCCGCTGGTACACCGCAAAATCTCCGCCGCCTTGGGCGCTTGGATCGTGCAAGAAGGGCCCGCCACCTTGGCTCATGCCGCGCACTGGCAGGTGCCCACCTTGTTGCTGTACGCCGGGCAAGACCGCCTGGTACGTCCCGAGGGCAGCGCCGCGTTTGCGCACAGCGCGCCACCCCACCTGGTGACAGCACATTGCTATGAAGCGATGTACCACGAGATCTTCAACGATCCGGCGGTCGATCAGGTGTTTGCCGATTTGCGCGCTTGGTTGGTCTGAACCAACCGCGTGAACTAAAAAGCCCAGGCCCTCAGACTAGCGTGAGCATGGCCAAGGCCGCCAGGGCCGCGGTTTCGGCTCGCAACACGCGCGTGCCCAGACTCACAGGCACAAATCCTTGCGCGCGTGCCGCCGCGTCTTCCGCATCGTTCAAGCCGCCTTCCGGGCCATTGAGCAGCACCCAGCTGCGCGTCGCCAAGGCCTGCGCGCCTGCGGTGGTAGAGGGTAGGTATGTGAGGGCGTGCAAGGCCTGGGTACTCGCATGCAGCGACAACACGGCATGAACGGTAGACGCCTGCGTCGAAGCGTCTGTCTTTTGACGCGCCAACCAGGTATCCAAGCGTTCAGGCGCATCGATCACAGGCACACGGTTGCGACCACATTGCTCGCAGGCACTGGCGGCCACGGCTTGCCAATGCGCTTGTTTTTTGTCGGCGCGCTCGCCGCTCAGGCGCACCACGCTGCGCTCGGTCATGAGCGGGGTGATGCGATGCACGCCGAGTTCGGTGGCTTTTTCAACCAGCCAATCCATGCGTTCGTTGGCAGGCATGCCCACGGCCAAATGCACTTGCTGCGTCGCTTCGCGCTCAAGGTCCAGGTGCTCGCCCACCACCACGCGCACATCGCTGCGGCCCATGTGTTCGACCTCGGCGATGAACTCACCGCCTTCACCGTTGAACAGCGTCAAGCGGTGGCCTGGTTGCATGCGCAGCACTTGCACATGACGCGCGGCCGCGGGTGGCAGGTCCACCGATTGACCGCTGACGAGCGGGAGAGGGCAGTAAAAACGCGCCATGCTCAGGCCTTGCCGCCCGCGTTGGGCGTGAGGCGCGGAAACGCCAAGCTGATGGCAGGCTCGGTGCCTTCGATTTTGTCGATCAAACGCAGCAGCGGCGTGAGTTCGCTGTAGCGGCTGGCGGTGGCGCGGATGTACTGAATGAACCGCGGTGCGTCTGCCAAGTATTTGGGTTTGCCATCGCGCAAGGTCAAGCGCGCAAAAATGCCCGCGACTTTGAGGTGGCGCTGCAAGCCCATCCACTCCACCGCACGCCAAAACTCGCCAAAGTCTTGCGACCAGCCGTCATGGTCCATCAGGCCGACTTTGCGGGCACGTTCCCAATAGCGGATCGAGATGTCGAGCACAAAATCTTCGTCCCAGCTCAAAAAGGCGTCGCGCATCAGGCTGGCGATGTCGTAGGTGACGGGGCCATACACGGCGTCTTGAAAGTCCAGCACACCCAAGCGTGGCTCGGCCGAATCGCGCGGCATCATCAAATTGCGCGGCATGAAGTCACGGTGCACATACACGCTGGGTGCGGCCAAGTTGCGCTGCACGATGGTGCGAAATGTTTTATCCAGCATCTCGCGTTGGGCGCTGTCGATCTGCAGCTGACGATGTTGGGTCAGGTACCAATCGGGAAACAGTGACAGCTCGCGCTGCAACAAGGCCTCATCGTAGGCCGGCAACACGCCGGGACGGCTGCTTTGTTGAAGCGCCAGCAATGCATCGAGGGCGCGCATGTACAAGCCATGGTTGGCCTGAGGGTCGTCACGCTGGATCACCTCCATCATGGTTTGCGAACCCAGGTCGTCCAACAACATGAAGCCCTGGGGCTCGTCCCAGGCCAAGATGCGCGGCACATACAAACCGGCGTCTTGCATCAGGCGGGCGATGCGCACAAAGGGTTCGCAGTTTTCTTTCTCGGGTGGCGCGTCCATGACGATGCACGAGCCCGTGGACGTGTCGACACGGAAATAGCGTCTGAAGCTGGCGTCCGCAGAGGCGGGACGCACGGTCTCGGGCCGCACACCATGCTGGGCGGCTTGCACAGCCAACCACTGATGAAAAGCGACTTCGCGCTCGGGCTGCGTCCATTCAATCTTGACAAATGAAGTAGCAGAAGAAGAGGGGCCCGAAGGCTGGGGAGTAGGCTGGGTGCTCATGGATAATCTAAATTCTACAAATCAGCACCGCCAGATCCGCACAGGGTTGCTTGGCTCACGGGGCTGTTCTTCTTAAGGTTGTCTTGCGTTGATGTTGTTGCCTGATTTTCACCGCCATGCCCGCGCCCTGTCCGGATTGGCGTTTGGCATGCTGGGCAGCATCGCAGCGCAGGCGCAAGCACCCAGCGCACCGCCTTTGGTTTTGCGACCCAGCAGCTTGTTGCAAGAAGTCATCCCCGATGACGCGCGCAAGCAACTGCCTACGTTTTTGCAAAGCGATTCACTCAGCGGTCAAACCGATTTGCAAACCACGCTGGAAGGCCACGTGACCATTCGCCGCGGCGATGTTTTGCTCAAAGCCGACAAGGTGGAATACGACCAAGTCCGCGACTTGGCCAAAGCACGCGGTCATGTGACCATCAACCGTGCCGGCAATGTGTACGAAGGGCCCGCGTTGGACATTCAGCTCGATGCGTTCGAGGGGTTCTTCACCCAGCCGAGCTACCAGCTGTTGAAGAACCAAGCGCACGGCAAAGCCGAGCGCATCGACTTCATCGACAGCGCCAACACCGTGCTGCACAAAGCAGATTTCACCACGTGTCAACGCAAGCCTGGCCCGAGCTGGACACCCGATTGGTTTTTCAAAGGCGACAAGATCACCCTCGACACCGAACGCAACGTCGGATTGGCTGAGGGCGCGAGCTTGCGCTTCAAGGACGTGCCCATTTTGCCCGTGCCCAATGTGGAATTTCCCCTGAGCGATGAGCGCAAGTCCGGCCTATTGCCCCCCACCATTGGCGTGGACAACATTGGTGGTCTGGAATACACCCAGCCGTATTACTGGAACTTGGCCCCCAACCGCGATCTGACTTTTTTCCCCACCTACTGGAGCAGACGAGGTTTGCGTTTAGGCACCGAGTTTCGCTACCTAGAAGGCGCCGCACCCAATCCTGCTTTTATGGGCGAAATGCGCTTGGATTACATGGAAAAAGACGACCTGCGTGGCACGCGCCGTTGGAGCATGCAATACAAGCACGCGGGTTTGATGGATCCGCGTTTCGCAGGCGGCAACTTGTCGCTCAACCTGAATTTGAATCGAGTGAGCGACGACGATTATTGGAAAGACTTTGCGATGATTGGTGGCAGCGGCATTCAACGCCTGCTGGCCAATGACGCCGCCTTGAACTGGACCAATGGCGAATTCAGCGCTGGCATTCGGGCTCAAAAATGGCAAACCTTGCAAGATTTGGCCAACCCAGTCACCAACCGCATCACGCCACCGTTTGACCGTGTGCCGCAATTGACGGCACGCATGCAGCGCAGCAACGTGGGCGGATTTGACTTCAGCATTGATGGTGATTTGACACGCTTTGAATCGGCGCGCGATTATGAATGCGCGAACAACGGACTGTCGACATGCGCGCCCAATGCCAGCCGGGCGGTGTCGTGGGTGCAGCTGAGTCGCCCGTTCACATCTTCTGCCGCGTACATCACGCCCAAGGTGCAGGTGCACGGGCGCAGCTACCAGTTTGACGGTGGCTTGCCCAACAATGGGTTTTACGGTGACTACCAAGGCCGCACCAGCGCCAGTGTGACGGTGCCCACCTTCAGTCTCGATGCCAGTGTGGCGTTTGAGCGCAACAGCCATTTGTTTGATCACGCTTGGGTGCAAACCTTGGAGCCCCGGGCGTTCTTTGTGTACACACCGTACCGCGATCAAAACTACCTCCCCAACTACGACTCGGGCGGTAACGCATTTAACTTCGCCAGCATCTTCACCGAGAACGCCTACGGGGGACATGACCGCATCTCTGACAGCAAGCTGTTGACCCTGGGCGCCACCTCCCGTTTCATTGACCCTGCCACGGGCGCAGAGGGTGCGCGTTTTGGGGTCGCACAACGTCTGCGCATGCAAGACCAGCGCGTGATCTTGCCTGGTGACCCTGCGGCCAAAGCAGGTGTGAGCGATCTCTTGGCCGGCGCCTCCTTCAACCTCAACCCCGCATGGGCCTTAGACAGTGCCGTGCAGTACAACCAAGATACGGCGAACTACCAACGCCGCATGGTTGGCGGTCGCTACAGCCCGGGGTCTTACCGCGTCATCAATGCGGCCTACCGTGCGCAAAACGACGAATCTGGCAATGCCACCTCACGCCAAATTGATGTGGGCTGGCAATGGCCTTTGCACGACTTGTGGCGAGGCCGCGATGAAGACTTGGGCGAAGGTCGAGGTCTGGGCGAGGGGCGCTGGTACAGCGTGGCGCGCATGAATTACAACCCCTTGGACAAGAAGGTGGTGGAATCCGTCATTGGCTTCGAATACGATGCAGGGTGTTGGCTAGGCCGCGTCGTGACCGAGCGTTTGCAAGTGGCAGAAGGTTTGGCACGCCAGCGTTTGTTATTTCAGCTTGAATTTGTGGGCTTCTCACGGGTAGGTACCAATGCCTTGGGATCACTGCGCACCCATGTTCCGCGCTACCAGCCGCTGCGCCAGCCGATGATGACTCCTAGCCGTTTTGGCAATTACGATTGATGATGACCATGATTTTTTCAACACTTCGCTTTGCACCTCGGGCCCGCTTGATCGTGGCCGCTTGGGCTTTGGCGTGTTTGGCGGTCAACGCACAAACGGCAAACAGCAACGCTGCGGCAGGACGCGACTTCATCGTCGCGATCGTCGACGCAGTCCCCATCACCAACCATGAAGTCAATACGCGGACGGCGCAAATGCGCCAGCAACTGGCACAGCAAGGTCGCAATGTTCCCGAACCTGCCACCCTGTTGCGCGACGCCCTAGAGCGCTTGATCAATGAAAAGGCGCAACTGCTACATGCCAAAGAAACCGGCGTGGTGATCGACGATGCCGCCCTTGATCAAGCCGTGGCACGCATGGCCGAAGATCCCAAAACGGTCAGCGCACGCCAACGCCAGGAATTGCGCGATCAGCTCACCTTGCAGCGCTTGGCAGAGCGCAATGTGCCTGCACGCATCAAGATCAGTGACGCAGAACTCGAACAAGCCATGCGAGAGCGCCAAAACACCACGGCTAACACCAACCCCGACATCGAGTTGGGCCACATCCTCATCGCTGTGCCTGAAACAGCCAGCGAAGCACAGGTGAACGAACTACAAGCCAAAGCGCAAAGCGTTCTGGCTCGCCTACAGCGAGGCGAAGATTTTGGCGCAGTCGCCAAAGAAGTGTCGCAAGGTGCAGAGCGCGACAAAGGCGGCCTGATGGGCTTGCGTCCTGCCGACCGTTACCCCACGTTGTTTGTCGAGGCCACGCAAAAACTCACTGTCGGCGATGTCAGTGCCGTGGTGCGCTCAGGTGCAGGTTTTCACATTTTGAAGCTGATCAACAAGCGCAACGCCAACACCATGACGATCACCGAAACCCGTGCGCGTCACATCTTGTTGCGCCCAGGGGGTCAACTCAGTCAAGTCGCAGCGCGGGCACAACTCGCCAATTACAAACGAGAAATTGAGACCGGCCGCGCCGACTTTGCCAAACTCGCGCAAGCGCATTCACAAGACGCCAGCGCGCCAGGTGGCGGCGATCTGGGCTGGGTCGCCCCCGGCATGTTTGTGCCGGAGTTCGAAGAGGTCATGAACAAACTCCAACCTGGGCAAATGGCTGACCCCACCGTGTCACGCTTTGGCGTCCACCTGATCCAAGTTTTGGCGCGTCGCGAAGCCCCTGTGAGTGAACGCGATTTGCGTGAGATGGTCCGCAACAAACTGCGCGAGCAAAAGTACGACGAGACCTACCTGCTGTGGGCCCAAGAAGTACGCGGGCGCGCCTATGTGGAATACCGCGATCCGCCACAATAAGTCGAGCTCACGTTGAAACACATTGCACGCAAGCGCTTCGGCCAGCATTTTTTAACCGACGGCGCCATCATTGAAGGCATCGTCGATGCCATCAACCCGCACGCTGGCGAATCAGTGGTGGAAATTGGCCCCGGTTTGGCCGCACTCACACAGCCTTTGGTCGAACGCTTGGGGCATCTGAACGTCATTGAGTTGGACCGCGACTTGGCAGCGCGACTGCGTGAACACCCCCATCTGAACGTGATTGAGTCAGATGTGCTGCGGGTGGACTTCACCCAACTCGCCGCTGAGCTGAACGTGCCCAAGCTGCGCGTAGTGGGCAATTTGCCCTACAACATCTCGTCGCCGATTTTGTTTCATTTGCTTGAACATGTAGCGGTGGTGCAAGACCAACACTTCATGCTGCAAAAAGAAGTGATCGACCGCATGGTGGCGCAGCCCAGCACCAGCGATTACGGTCGGCTCAGCGTCATGCTGCAATGGCGCTACGCGATGGAAAACGTGTTGTTTGTGCCACCCGAATCGTTCGATCCACCGCCTCGCGTGGACAGCGCGGTGGTGCGCATGGTGCCCTTGGCACAGCCGCCCCAGATCGACGTGAGGCTAATGGAGAGTATGGTGCAAGTGGCGTTCAGCCAGCGCCGCAAATTACTGCGCCACACCTTGGGGCGTTGGCTCGAAGCGCGTCAGTTTGCAGGTAACTTTGATGTGCAGCGGCGTGCTGAAGAAGTGCCCACCGCCGAGTATGTGGCTTTGGTTCAAAGCCTTTAGTTTTAAGCAGCGGTCAACCAGTAACCGGCGTTGAAAGGGCTGCTCATACGCAAGGCCATGGGCGACACGTCCACCAACTTGTCGGTAGGCATTTTTTCACCTTCTTCCAAGCCCTCGATACCGTCCACATCACTGCTGCTCACGCCGACTTTGTCGGCCGAGGGTGCTCGCGCCACGGAGAACGAGTAGAAGCAGCGGAACGGCACTTTGCGGTCAGACCAAAAGTCGGAGGCTTCGCGAAAGATGTCGAGCAATTGCTCTCGGGCTTCTTTGTCGAACTTGGCATGCGCAGGAATGTGCTCCAACACGACGATGAAACCAGGCTGGGGGCCCGACTTGTGCAACACATCGGTCAGACTGTCCGACAAGGAATCAAAGTTCTTGCTGGCTTGGGCTGCAAACGTGAACTCTTTGGCGATTAAATCCAAAATGTCTTGTTTGCTCTGGGTTTGGGCCAGATTGGCATACAAAAAGTGATGGCCGAGGCCCTGTGCGGCCTCTTGCAAGTCAGGCACGCGGAATGCGCGGATCGATTGGACGATGTTGGTTTTGACAGTACGCAGTGGCATAGCTATCGCCGTTTCTTTTCTAGATTTTGTAAGAGGGAACATTCTTCGGGTTAACCCGAAAAATAAAAGCGTAAGTGTGATCGAAATGCCACAAAAAAGCAAGGGCCCGTCCAAAGAAGGACGGGCCCTGAAGGGTTATTTAGCCCAAAAGCGCTAATTTAAGTAAGTTACAGCTCAGCGAACCGCACTGGCATCGGCCACGGTCAAGGCCGTCATGTTGACGATGCGGCGCACCGTGGTGCTTGCGGTCAGGATGTGCACAGGCTTGGCCGCACCCAACAGCACGGGGCCAATCGCAATATTGCCACCAGCCGCTGTTTTGAGCAGGTTGTAGGCAATGTTGGCTGCGTCCAGGTTGGGCAAGACCAACAAATTGGCATCGCCCATCAAGGTGGTGTCGGGCATGCTTGCTGCGCGGGCTCGGCCATCCAAGGCCACGTCGCCGTGCATTTCTCCATCCACTTCGAGCCAAGGCGCTTTTTGTTTCACCAGCGCCAAAGTCTCGCGCATCTTCACCGCCGTGGGTTGGTTGCTGCTGCCAAAGTTCGAGTGCGACAACAAGGCCGCCTTGGGGTGGATACCAAAACGGCGCATTTCTTCAGCCGCCATGACCGTGATTTCGGCCAATTGCTCGGCCGTGGGGTCGTAGTTGATGTGGGTGTCGACCAAAAACACTTGGCGATCGGGCAGCAACAAACCATTCATGGCGGCATAGGTGCTGACGCCTTTGCGGTGACCAATCACCTGGTCCACATAGTTCAAGTGGGTCAGCGGTGTACTCCAAGTGCCGCAAATCAGGCCATCGACCTCGCCTTTGTGCAGCATCATGGTGCCAATGAGTGACAAACGACGGCGCATATCAATCTTGGCCAGCTGCTCGGTCACGCCTTTGCGGGCCGTCAGCTTGTAATAGGTCTGCCAGAAATCGCGGTAGCGATGGTCTTGCTCGACGTTGACCACCTGGTAATCCACGCCCTCTTTGAGGCGAAGGCCAAAGTTTTCGATGCGTTTGGCAATCACCGCTGGGCGCCCGATCAGGGTGGGATGGGCCAAACCTTCGTCCACCACGATCTGCACAGCGCGCAAGACGCGTTCTTCTTCGCCCTCGGCATAGCACACACGCTTTTTAGTGGCACGTTTGGCGGCGGCGTAAATCGGCTTCATGATGGAGCCCGACGCATACACAAAGCCCTGCAGCTTCTCGATGTAGGCCTCCATGTCTTGAATCGGACGTGTCGCCACGCCACTGTCAGCCGCCGCTTTGGCCACCGCGGGTGCGATCTTCATCATCAAACGGGGATCAAAGGGCTTGGGAATCAGGTACTCGGGGCCAAACACCAGTTTCTCACCCGCATACGCAGCAGCCACCACCTCGCTTTGCTCGGCTTGCGCCAATTCGGCAATCGCATAGACGGCCGCGATTTCCATCTCGTCGGTGATGGTGGATGCACCAGCATCCAAAGCACCACGGAAGATGTAGGGAAAGCACAGGACGTTGTTGACTTGGTTGTGATAGTCGCTGCGACCAGTAGCAATGATGGCGTCGTCGCGCACCGCTTGCACATCTTCAGGAGAAATTTCAGGGTTGGGGTTGGCCAAGGCCAAGATGATGGGCTTGGCCGCCATCTTCTTGACCATGTCTTGCTTGAGCACGCCGCCCGCAGACAGGCCCAAGAAAATGTCTGCGCCTTCGATGATCTCGCTCAGGGTGCGGGCATCGGTTTTTTGCGCGAACTGGATCTTGTCTTCGTCCATCAACTCGGTGCGGCCTTCGTAGACCACGCCGGCCAAGTCAGTGACGTAAATATTGCTGCGAGGCACGCCCATCTTGACCAGCAAGCCCAGGCACGCCAGGGCCGCTGCGCCCGCACCAGAGGTAACGAGTTTGACGTTTTTCAAGTCTTTGCCGGCCACTTTGATGCCATTCAAAATGGCGGCGCCCACCACAATGGCGGTGCCGTGTTGGTCGTCGTGGAAGACGGGAATCTTCATGCGCTCGCGCAATTTGCGCTCGACGTAGAAGCAATCAGGGGCCTTGATGTCTTCCAAGTTGATGCCCCCGAATGTGGGCTCGAGCGAGGCAATGATGTCGACCAGCTTGTCGAGGTCTTTTTCGTCCACTTCCAAGTCGAACACGTCAATGCCGGCAAACTTTTTGAACAAAACGCCCTTGCCCTCCATCACCGGCTTGGACGCCAAAGGACCAATGTCACCCAAGCCCAGCACAGCCGTGCCGTTGGAGATCACGGCCACCAAGTTGCCACGGCTGGTGTACTTGTACGCGGCATTGGGGTCTTTGACAATTTCTTCGCAGGGTGCCGCCACGCCAGGGGAATAGGCCAGCGCCAAGTCATGCTGGTTGACCAATTGTTTGGTCGCGTGAATCGCCACTTTGCCGGGGGTGGGGAACTCGTGGTATTCGAGTGCGGCACGGCGCAATTCGGCACGCGCTTCAGCGCTGTTGTGGGAGGGGTTCGAACTCATTGAAATCTCCTGATTGTGCAAAGGGCAGTTGCTTGATGGCAAGCAACTGCCCTTGTTGGTGATTTCATTTTAGGCCCAGCCACTTGGAGCCTGGTGCGTGGATGCCCCTATGCAAGTGGCTTTGCTTTTTACTTATTTGCAAAAGCACACTTAAGCGGTCACCTGCTTTTTCGCTTTCGCCGCCACATCAAAGAGGAATCAAGAACGCATCAACGCTTCAATTTCAGAAGCAAGCACGGGCACTCCACGCGTGATCAACTCGCAACCCCCCGCAGTGACGATGGCATCGTCCTCAATGCGAATGCCGATGTTCCAAAACGCTTCGGGCACATCGTCTGCAGGACGCACATACAAGCCTGGCTCGATGGTCAGCACCATGCCCTCGCGCAGAACGCGGCTGGGTCGGTTAATGATGGTCTCGCCCGAGAGGGGGTCTTTGCGCGTGCTGGTTTGCCCCTGCTCTGTGGCCTCCACATAGCTACCGCAATCGTGCACATCCATACCCAACCAATGGCTGGTGCGGTGCATGTAAAACGCAAAGTAGGCGCGTTGTTCGATCACATCTTGCGCACTGCCGTGCTTGGTTTTGTTCAACAGACCGAGATCCAACAAGCCTTGGGCCAACACCTTGACCGTAGCGTCATGCGGATCGGTGAACCGCGCGCCTGCCTTGGTGGCGGCCACGGCTGCGTCTTGGCTGGCCAACACCAAGTTGTAGAGATCACGCTGTGGCCCCGTGAACTGCCCATTGGCAGGGAAGGTGCGGGTGATGTCGCTGGCATAGCCATCCAACTCGCAACCGGCATCAATCAACACCAACTCGCCATCGCGCACAGGCGCGGCGTCGGCACGGTAGTGCAACACGCAAGCATTGGCGCCTGCGGCGACGATCGAGGTATAGGCTGGAAACTGTGAGCCATGCTGGCGAAATTCGTGCAGCAACTCGGCATCTAAGTGGTACTCGCGCACGTCTTGGCCGGCACGCAACATGCGGGCGCTGGTTTGCATGGCGCGGATATGCGCACGCGCGCTGATGGCACTGGCACGGCGCATCACGTCTTGTTCGTGCGCGTCTTTGATCAAGCGCATCTCGTCCAGCGGCTCGCACACATCGCGCTGCAAAGCAGGGCACTGAACGCCAAAACGCACGCGAGCGCGCACGTCGTTGAGCCAAGCATCCACGCGTGTTTCTAAGCCTTTGTGGGTGGCGAAGGGGTACCACACCGTGTGTTGGTTCTCCAGCAATTGCGGCAACTGCTTGTCCAATTCGGTGACGGAAGCGGCGGCGACCACGCCCAAGGCGGCCACAGCAGCATCTGGCCCCAAGCGATAACCGTCCCAAATTTCGCGTTCCAGATCTTTGGGTTGACAAAACAGGGTGCTGCGGCCTGTAGCGTCAAGCACCAACCAAGCGTTGGGTTCGGTGAAGCCCGTCAAGTAATAAAAGTAGCTGTCGTGGCGGTACGGAAAATCGCTGTCGCGGTTGCGCTCGCGTTCAGGCGCTGTGGGAATGATGGCCACGCCACCCTCGCCCAGCTGGGATGCCAAACGCGCACGGCGAGCAGCGTAAATGTGGGCATGTGCAATCTGTGGTGTCATGTCTTACCTTGTGTGTTCAGGCGGCGTTGAGTTGTGCCAGGCGCTCAGGCGTGCCCACATCGGTCCACGCACCGGTATAAAGAGACGCACTCACCGCCCCATTGTCCATGGCGGCACGCAGCATGGCGGCCAGTGGGGCTTTCACCCCCTCCGGATTGCCTGCTGGAATAGGACACCACGCGGCTTCGAAGAAGGCACGCTTGTAAAGTGCGATGGTGCTGAAGGTGTAGCGCATGTGTTCTGACACGACTGCCGAATTGCGAGCGTGTGTGGCAGCAGGTGTCTGTGCCGCATCCGCCGTCGCGGGCGTTGGCTGGGCCAGCTTGGGCAAGTTCAGCGCCAAACCATCGGGCGACACACCAAAGTCACCACCCAAGTTGTGCTCTGGATTGGGCACCAACCAAATATGGGCCAACTGAGGACTCGCTTTGAAGCGTGCATAAGCCTCAGGCGCAAACACAAAATCTGGCGCAAACACATCGCCAGCAGCAACCCAAAACACCTCATCCAACTGCGGCAACGCACGCACGATGCCGCCAGCCGTTTCTAAGGCCCCGCCAAAGTCCACCCCCTCTTGTGAGTAATGCAAATGCATGGGCGCTTGGCCTGCTGTGTCAAACACATCGCCAAAATGCTGAGGAATTTGCTCACCCAACCAAGCGGTGTTGATCACCAAGTTTTTGACCCCTGCGCGCTGCAAGCCCTGCATGGCCCATTGCATGAGAGGCTGCCCACGCACGCGCAGCAAGGGCTTGGGGGTGGTGTCGGTCAACGGCCGCATGCGTTCGCCCCGGCCTGCGGCCAAAACCAGAGCGGTCGACAAGGCGGCTGAATCGTCAGAAATGAGGCTTTTTGTCATCAGGTGGCAGTGTAGCCAGCCAACCACGCATGCGATTTGCGTCACCTGCGGTATGACTTGGTCAGCTTGGGGTAGGCAGGCTCGTTAAAATCGTGGTTTTCCCTCACACCCCATCGGAGCCGCCTGACAT
>Ga0228703_1000903_pt1 | contig 19286 bp, 18 predicted proteins | sample McNCre217_Aug_MG_3_FD_178020 | JGI IMG/M metagenome (GOLD analysis project Ga0228703, IMG submission 178020) | Freshwater microbial communities from McNutts Creek, Athens, Georgia, United States - 29-17_Aug_MG | ecosystem: Environmental > Aquatic > Freshwater > Creek | place: USA: Georgia... | reverse complement strand
AGACCGGCTACCACGGCACCTCCATGCGCGAGATTGCAACCGCCTGCGGCCTCTCCCAGGCCGGCCTGCTGCACCACTTTGCCAGCAAGGAAGCAATCCTGTTGGCCATCGTTGAATACCGCGAAACCGTTCACCCCGATGCCCCGGATGCGGCCAACAGCCCCGAGGCAAGACGTGCGGGATCAATGGCCCAGGTATTGCTGAACGAGCAAAACGAGGCGCTCACTCGTCTCTGGGCAAACCTGGTTGGCGAGGCCATGGACCCGGCCCACCCAGCCCACGAATATTTCAAGGCTCGCTACCGCGGTCTGCGTGAAATCAACTCAAGCCTGGAGGCCGCGGAACACAACCGCGCCAAGCCAAACGCCGAGGACGCCATCAAAGCACAACTGGCGATTGCCATTTGGGACGGCCTGCAGACCCAGTGGTTGCTGGATGAAGACTTCGACATGAAGCCGGCATTCGAGTACGCCCTGAAGATGCTCTCTACCTATTCTGCGTAGGGACCAGGACTAGGCAAAAACAATCGTGTGATTCCCGTGGCGAATCACACGATCCTGAGCGTGCCAAAGCACGGCGCGAGACAACACTGCACGCTCCACATTTGCACCACGACGCTGCAGTTCAGCTGCGCTGTCCTCGTGGGTAACACGAATCACGTCCTGCTCGATAATCGGACCTTCGTCCAGGTCTCCGGTCACATAGTGCGAGGTTGCACCAATCAGCTTGACGCCGCGCTCCTTTGCCTTGCGATATGGTGAGGCACCAATGAAGGCAGGCAGGAACGAGTGATGAATGTTGATGACTGGCACATCGATCTTCTCGAGGAAGTCCTCCGAGAGAATCTGCATGTAGCGAGCCAAGACCACGAAGTCCACGTTGCCCTTGAGTCGCTTCACGATTTCAGCTTCAGCTGCCGACTTGTCTGGCCCGCTCGACGGAATATGAATGAATGGCACGTTGAAGAACTTGACGTCCTCAGAAGTGTTGGTGTGGTTGGAAATCACCATTGGAATGGTCACAGGGAGCTCACCGCGACGGTGACGCCACAACAGGTCAAGCAAACAATGGTCTGAGGTGCTAGCCAGAATAGCCATTCGCTTTGGCTTGGACTGGTCGCTCAGCACCCAATTCATTTCGGCCATTGGGTCAAGTACCGATGCCACAGTGGCCTCGATCGCGTGGAAGTTGGCGCTCAGGTTCTCGCGGTGGAACACCAGTCGCTGGAAGAAGTTGCCGCCCTCAGGGTCATCTGAGTACTGGTCGAGCGAAACAATGTTGGCGCCAAGGTCCTTGACCATGTTTGTGATGGCTGCAACCAAACCGGCACGGTCTGGGCCGTGCACAATCAGGCAGGCATGGTCAACGGTTGGTGTTACGTCCATCTCATCCTTCTTTCTTGGCAAGTTGAGCCTCTGCGAGGCCAACAACATTTGAAACCAGTAGCGCTCGGGTCATGGGACCCACTCCCCCAGGGTTGGGTGAAAGCCAGCCGGCAACCTCGGCCACCGCAGGGTCAACGTCACCTGCAAGTTTTGCCTTACCAGATTCGGTCATACCCACGCGCGTAACTCCAACATCGAGCACAACGGCACCCGGCTTTACCCAGCCGGCCTGAACAAAGTGGGGAACACCAACCGCGGCCACAACAATATCTGCTCGCCTGACCTCAGCGGCCAAATCGGGGGTCCTGGAGTGCACCACGGTGATGGTGGCATCGATGCCCTTTAGGGTCAGCAACAAACTGAGCGGACGCCCCACTGTCACGCCACGGCCAATAATTACAACGTGCTTACCGGCGATTTCGAGGCCATGGTGGCGAATGAGTTCGATGATTCCATTTGGCGTGCATGGCAACGGCAGGAATCGACCAGTAGAGGAGGTTTCACCTAGAACCAGGCGCCCTAGATTTACCGGGTGTAGCCCGTCCGCGTCTTTGCTGGGTGCAATTGCCTCAAGCACCAAATTCTCATCAATGTGCTTAGGCATTGGTAACTGCACGATGAAACCCGAAACATCGTCCCGAGTATTTAGTTCCGCTACTGCCGCCAAGACCTCATCCTGAGTGGCGGTTGCCGGCAGCTCCACGGCGATGGAGTTGATGCCGATTTCGGCGCAGTCACGGTGCTTACCCAGGACGTAGGAACGCGAAGCTGGGTCCTCACCCACAAGGAGCGTGCCGAGGCCAGGCAAAGCGCCTGAGGCAGCGAGTGCGGACACTCGAGCACAAAGTGACTCTTTTACGGCAGAGGCGGTTGCAATGCCGTCCAGTTTTCGGGCAGTCATGCCGGTTTTACTTTCCAGCGGTGCTGGACTGAACCCACTTGGCAGTGGTGTCGATGCCACCAAAGGTGTAGTAGTGCAGGTCAACAGCGCCAAGGCTTGGATCGGACTCGAGCGCCTTAGCAAGGTCACGGATGAAATTATCAGGCCCCGCGGTGCCCATTAAGTTGGTGAGCGACAGACCATACTTCTTGATGATGAAAGCGTTGGTGCCCACACCGAAACGGGTGGCGTAGCCCAACAGGCGCTTGATGCCAGCGGGGCCTGGAACACCGACGCGAACCGGTAGCTCAATTCCACGGGCACGCACTTCGCGAATCCACTTCACCACTGCTTCGGCATCAAAGGAAAACTGAGTACAGATACGGCCGGTGTAACCGTTGGCTGTCAATGCAGCGGCCTTGTCGGCTAGCGCCTGCCAGAGCACATCGTTGGAAATGTCTGGGTGGCCTTCCGGATAGCCGGCGATACCAATATCCTTAACCCCATACTTCTTAGGAATTCCCGACTTAATGATCGATAGAGCATCGGAGTAGGGGCCTTCTGGGTCTTTAGGGTCTCCGCCGATGATGATCAGTCGATCATTGGCACCAACCTTCTGCAGGCCGGCCAGATAGCTCTCTAGCGCCTCGGCGCTCTTGGTGCGGCGGGCAGAAATGTGTGGCACAGGCCAGAAGCCCAGCTCGCGGATTGCACCAGCAGTGGCAACACGTTGCTCGTCTGTCTCGTTGCCCAGGTACGCGATGCTGATCTTTTGCTCCGGCTGAATCACTGATGCGGCACCGCGAATAGTTGCTTCGTCACGCCCGGTTGCTTCTAGCGAACCCCCGAGGATGAGCTTGTTTTCCAGTGCACTCTTCTTCATGACTTATCCTTTCGGGTGCTTGCTGAGAAGTGACTACCCGCCGCCCGGTTTTGCCGGGCGGCGAGTTTCACCTAGTTAGTTGTTTGCGCGGTAGTTGTCGCGTGCGAACGACGCGAATGGCGCAGGGTAAACGGTGGCACGAACGCTGACCTGACGGTGAGTCTCAACGCTTGGCTTGCTCGAGTTTGGGTCCTCGCCCCAGTAAAGGACCACCTCGGTGCCTGGCTCGGCGTACTCCAGGTCCACGGTGGCCAGCGAGATGAAGGCCTGCTCGTTTGTGATGTAACCGGCATCGAGGGAGATTCCAACCTGCTTGCCGTTTACCGTTACCTTGTCCATCTGGTACAGGCCATAGCGGGCCTTAGGGAACTCGATGAACTTGGCAGGAGTTCCTGGCTCGTACTGCGAGCGCTGGATGGCTGCAACGTCTTCGGCATTCCAAAGCAGCGTGACTTTCTTGCGCTTAGCTTCGAGAGCCTCCAGGGCTGCACGCCCGATGAATTCGTGGTCGAAAGCTACGATCTTGCCGTACCCGATGTCGGATGGGCGAAGGTAAAAGTCCTCGATGTTGGCGCTGTCGTAGGAGCCGGCGATCGAACCCATTCGCTCGGCTGGCAGCCACTCTAGGAACTCCTTGGTCTGCTTGCCAGTGAATACGGCTGCGAAAGGAGATGGCACCCAAGCGGACTCAAGGTTAGCCGTGGAGTACGCACGAGCGCCGGCCAAAACTAGGCCATGCTTCTCGCCGTGCTCTAGCAGTGCCGCACGAACCTCGTGACGCTCGGCCCATGGGCCAAACATCTCAAAACCAGGCTGTCCAGCCATACCGTGACGGATTGCCTTCACCTCACGGCCAGCGATGTTAAGGATGGCGGTGCCGAAGAATTTGGTCTTAGGAACCTCGCCACCGATAACCGACTCAAGCATTGCCAGGGCGTTTGGCCCCTGAATCTCGTAGCGGTAAAGCACAGGGTCTTTGCCCTCGCCGCGCATGATGGAGTTTGGATCGCGCTCAAACTTAACGTCGTAACCACCAGTGGTTCCAATGAACTCTACCCAGTCGAGGATTTGGTACCAGCCGACGAGGTCGTAGAGGTTGTCCTCGAGGCGCACTAACACAGCATCACCGATGAGGTAGCCCTCGTGGTTTACGGCAACTGCCTGCTTGGCGTCGCCAATCTCGAACTTGGCAAAGCTGTTTACACAGGTATCGCTCAGAAGTTTGAGCGCGTCTGGACCCGAGATGAAAAGGTCGGACATGTGGTGCGACTGGTCAAGCAGCGCGACGGTGCTGCGCCATGAGCGCTGCTCTGAGCGCCAATTGGTGAACTCTGGAGTCACCGGGAAGATGGTTGGCTTGGACTGCGAGTTTCGCAGTGCCGGAATGACGCCTCCGAAGGAAGCAATTAGATCTGCTGCAGTTTTACCCACGATGTGCCTTTGCTAAGAAAATGAATGGATTTAGATTGATGTTACTAACGGAGAATAAGTTTTTTCATTAGTATGACTAATAGATGTTTACGCACTGCTAACGGAGAAAAATGGACCTGAATCTCATCAAAGTGTTCGTGGCAATTTATGAAACTCGGAGCCTGACCATGGCTGGCGAGCGCTTGTACGTCTCTCAATCCGCGGTGAGTCAGTCGCTAAGCAAGTTGCGCACAGAGTTTGGAGACGTTTTGTTCGAGCGCCTCGGGCGTGAAATGTTTCCGACCTCCGTGGCCGATCAGGCATATCCGCGATTTCGAACTGCGATGGGCGAGATTCAGACTGCGGTGACTGCAGAAAAGACATTCAATCCGCTGGTATCTGATCGCAAATTTAGACTTGGGCTTTCGGAACTTGGCGAAATTGGTTGGCTCCCTGAGATACTTCGAGTGGTCCATTCAAAGGCACCAAATGTAAGGCTCGAGATCCACCAGCTTGACAACGAGTCGTTGGCGCAGGACCTCAACCGAGGCAACCTCGACTTAGCGATTTCCCCTATCGAGCTAAAAGCGGTTTCCGAATTCACTACCCTTAAGCGTCAGGGTTATGTTGCGATCATGAGCAAGAAGAACCCCCTTGCTGGCACAACCTTCGGGCTCGACAAATACTCCCAAGCACCGCGGATTGAAGTTATCAGCGATTCTGGCGCCCAACTCCTGCAACTAACCCACCGAACTATTCCGGGACTCACGCCAGCGGTAGCCCGCATCCAACACTTCGCAACGCTTCCACCGATGATTTCGAATAGTTCCGAATTCATAGCTGCCGTGCCAGAAACCATCGCTCAGAACTGGGCTGAGAAATGGCAACTTGAACTGCGCCCACTTCCGTTCAAAATGAGTCCGATCAACCTACGTTTGTACAAAAGGATGACTTCGGACTCTCGCCAGGCTCTGGACTGGATCTACTCAACTGTTGCCTCGGCAATTAAGTCAACGGCCAGCAACTTCGTTTCGATTGGCAGCTAATAGCCACGGCCAATGGCAAACCCGCCGAGCGCAATTGATCGCCGGGTTCTCTAGTCGGGAGAGAGTTGACTAGGCCTCTTGTGGAGTCAAGATCAGGTGGCCAACGGCACAGTTCGACGCAGGCACGTGATAGAAACGGTAAACCTCGTCAACCTTTGGACCAAGGGCGCCACGCATTACTAGCCACATGATGAGTTCAACGCCCTCGGAGCCAGCCTCAACCATGTACTCCAGGTGTGGCTTGAACTGCAGGTTTTCTGGATCATTCACGAGGTCATCCATGAACTTGCGGTCCCAAGGCTCATTGATGAGTCCGGCGCGAGCTCCCTGGATCTGGTGGCTCATGCCGCCGGTACCCCAAACCTGAACTGAAAGGTCCTCCGGGAAGCTCTCCACGGCGTCGCGGATGGCCTTGCCCAGCGCGAAACAACGCTCACCAGAAGGCTGCGGGTACATCACAACGTTCACGGCAATAGGAATGACCTTGCTGGGCCAGTTCTCCGGAGCGCCATACATTAGCGAAAGCGGCACTGTCAGGCCGTGGTCCACTTCCAGCACATTCAGGACAGTCATGTCGAAATCATCGGTGATGAGCGAAGCGGCAATGTGGGTGGAAAGCTGTGGGTGACCCTGCACGTCTGGAATTGGACGCTTTCCGTAGCCTTCGTCAACGATGCCGTAACTCGCGGCATTTCCGATGGCGAACGTTGGCATGATCTCCATGCCAAAGTAGCTGGCGTGGTCGTTGTAGACGATGATGGCCACATCGGGGGTGTTCTCCCGCATCCACTGCTTGGAGAACTCAAACCCCTTGAACATTGGGGCCCAATAGGCCTCCTCCTGTTTGTGGAGGTCGACAGCCATTCCGATAGCCGGGACGTGTGAAGCGGTGACTCCCGCAGTAATGCGTGCCATTATGCCTCGCCTCGTTCCTTCTTGCTGCGCCAGCCTTCAATGTTGCGGCCGCCGTCGAGCATCATCTGCTTGTACTGTTCAACGTTCATGTCGGTCATGGTGGAAACTGCCTCAACATATGACAAACCGTCGGAGGCGAAGATCTTGGACAGGAAGTAGACGTTACCACCGAGGTCCAGCATCTTCTGAAAGTCGCGGTCAAGCACCGCCTGCTTCTGCTCCTCGGTCATGTTGAACTTGTCAACGTAGGCACGTTGATCTGCCAGGAACTCCTTACGGTTCTCGGCCTTGCGCAGGGTCATGCAGAACTGATTCAGTTCAAATCCCAGCTGACCAAGTTCAATGGTGAAGATGGTGGTGCCGGGAATGTCCTTCAGCGGCTCAAAATTCGGCTTCATCTTTTTCTCCTTACTTATGTAACTAGTTGAACTTGCCAGCCTTGTGCTGCTCTGCGATGTACTCGCAGGCACGTGCTGTCAAAGCCATGATTGTCAGAGTTGGGCCCACCGCTCCATTCGTCACATAGCAACTGGCATCGGTGACAAATAGGTTGGGTACGTCCCAGGCCTGGTTGTACTTGTTAAGAACCGAAGTCTTTGGGTCGGCACCCATGCGAGCACCGCCACACTCGTGGATAGCGGCACCCATTGAAACGCTCTTCTTGAAAGACAAGATGAACATCCAGCGGCTGATGAAATCGGCATTTGGCCAAACCTTGCGCGAGTACAGTCCAAGCGCGGATCCAGCGAAGTTGATCTTGTAGCCGGCCTCCTTGGCCATGGCCACCAGGCCTTCGACCTGCGCCTTCATGAGGTTCTTTTCGTTCTGGGTAATTGCCAGGCGAATGCGCGGAATCGGAATTCCCCAAGCATCCTTGCGCCACTTGTGAAGAGTAATGGTGTTGTCCTCGTAGGCAGGCATCTCGCCAAAGGCCATCAGGCCGACGGTTCCGCCATTTCCCGCTGGTACGGGCATGCGTCCGATGGTTCCCTGAACTGCCCAGCCGTGTTTGAAGGCAGGGTTAGTGACTTTGTCTAGGTTCTCAAACTGAGGAATGTAGACGCCGCCGATTGGCGCGTAGTAGGGGTCTGCAGGTGCTGGATCGATGGTCTCGAAGCCCGGGAAGTTTGGGTCGTCGCCAAACAACAGGCTTGGCGTCTGATCCATGAAGTACTTGCCTAACGTTCCCGAAGAGTTGGCCAGGCCGTTCGGGTGCTGCTCGTTAGCCGAGTTGAGCAGGAGGCGTACAGACTCGATGGTGGAAGCACAGAGCACCACCACATCTGCACTTACGGAGTAGGTCTGCTTGGTGAGCCGGTCCACAAAAGTTACGCCGGTGGCCTTGCCGGTTTCGGCATCAACGTTAACTTTGCTCACAACTGCATCGGTGCGGGTGGTAAGGCGGCCGGTTTCGCGGGCAGCCACAATGCCAAGTGGAACACGGTGCAGGTTTGGGGCCGCGTAGCGCCATGGGATTACCTTGCGATCCGCAAACTTCTGGGCAACCACCTCTGCGAAGTGCTGCTCTGCCTTGGTGAAAAGCGAAGGGCCACGGTAGTGACCGTCAGGCAGCTGAGGCATGTTTTCGGTGGTTCCATAGATGCCAAGGAATTCTTCAACACGGTCATAATAGGGCTCAATGTCTTTGTAGCTGATTGGCCAGTCTTCGCCAGCCCGACCCTTGCTTGCTGCCTTGAATTCGTGATCTGAGGCACGAAGGAGCACGCGACCATAGGAGTGAAGGCGACCACCCAGCTGTTGCCCGCGAATCCAAAGGAACGAACCGTCCTTGGTGGAGTATGGCTGCTTTACGTCGTTGACCAGGAATGGGCTGGTCTGCTCCTTGAACATGGCGCGGCGGGACTGCACATACTGCCCCTTGAGGAATGCCTTGGCGCGGCCGATTAGGTTGATGCTCATGGCAGCTGGAGGTGCTGGTGGAAGCGGAACGAAATCGGCGGCGGTAATGTCGCGCCCGGCCTCGAGCAACAGGACGTTGAGCCCACGCTCGGTTAACTCCTTAACGGCAATGCTGCCAGCGGCGCCGGAACCAACCACTAGTGCGTCGTAGTGCTTATTCAATTCATCAGCCACTTGAGACTCCTCATTCGCCAGCAAACTGCAGATAACGCAGCAAATCTGATTGCAATAATAACTTACAATCTACGCTGATTCTGTCCCTAAATCATTCAGTTACTGAACAATAGATACCAGAATGTTATCTGCGAGCTGGAATTAGAGTTTCAAAGATAAATGAAAAGGCCACTTCCTCTTGAAAGTGGCCTTAGCTTTTAGAAAGCGGTGGATTGAATCCATTCGGGCAGTTCGCTTACACCCTTCCCTTTGCGCGACAGAATTGCCGCCAAGCCTCCGAGTTTGGCAACATGGCCCCCGATTTGCCCCGGCACGATGTTAATCAGCGCGCTTCCGGCTCGAATGTTGCTCACCTCGATTGAAGAAAAGAGACTTCCGAATACAAAGTCGGAGGCCATGCCTAAGTCGCCTCCGATTGCCACCACGCTCGGAGCCAGGATCTTTGCCACGTTGGAGAGTGCGCGCCCAAGATAGTTTCCAGCCTCGGACAAGACTCGGGCGCTAGCTGCATCTCCGTTTCCAGCCGCGCTAATAACTTCTTCAATGGTGGTTCGCTTGCCCGGGAGATCGCGAACTGCTTCGAGAAGCTTGCCCCGGGAAATTAACTGGGTCAAGCAACCGCGGCTGCCGCAGTAGCAAACCTCACCGCTACCCTCGAGCGCCACGTGACCCAAGTCCCCGGCCATTCCATTGCCACCGTGGTAAATGTTGCCACCGATGATGATGCCACCGCCCACACCCTCTGCGGTTCGCACGTAGAGGAAGTCATCGCAGCCCCTTCCCGCGCCCCAGGTCCATTCCGCTAGTGCGGCAAGGTTTGAGTCGTTTTCAACTAAGACTGTCTGTCCTGGGAACTCGCGGGCCACATACTCCTGCAGGTCAACGTTGGCCCAGCCGGGCATACGAAGGTTGCACCACTTTGCGATTGAGTGCGTGATGGTCTCGAGAGGGGCCTGAAACGCGAGAACTATTCCATCGAGCTGTGAAACCTTTTTGCCATACTTGCCAGCCAAGACCTCCAGAAGAGACCCAAGCGACGCTGGATCGCTGTGCCCTTCTTCAGATTGCGTTGCGGTGGTTTGCGACTCAAAGGAGTACGCGATGCCCTGCATGCGCTCGTTACCGATTTCAACAACTACAAAGGTCCCGGAGCCAGTCGTTAGGGTAATCACGCCTTCGCGGCCATTGATCGGTTTCATCTCAACGATGCCGGCGTCTTGCAACTGACGAATGATGGTGTTCACTGTTGCAGCGGAAAGTCCGGCCTTACGCGCGATGTTGGCCTGACTCGATGGACCGTGAGTTCGCAGTACATCGAGCACGGTATCGGTGTTCTGAGAACGCCGAGCGTTTGGCTTAGACAGCTTGCGGTCAGAAGTTGCGCGAGGCACAGTTTTCACCTATTTTTCGAAATTTGATTATTCGGAATATAAACAATCTTAGGCACTGTGCCTCGCGTTACCCTGAGGGTTGGGCTAGGACTTTTTGCGTCGCGCTGCGCTGAAACGATCCAAGCCAACTGCGAGAATCAGCACCAATCCAACTGCCATCAGCTGGTAATAAGAAGAGACTCCGACCATTACCAGGCCGCTCTGCAGAAGCACGGCGAGCGCGGCACCCCAGATGGTTCCCAGGATTGAGATACGGCCACCCTCAAGCAGCGTTCCACCGATTACCGCGGCGGTAACCGCATTTAGCGCATCGTTGGCGTGACCATTCATACTGGTACCTGCGAAGTGCGAAATGTCGATAAAGCCAGCCACGCCTGCTAGACCGCCAGCAATCACGGCCAGCAGTAGCAAGTGCTGTGGCACCTTGATGCCGACACGCTCAGCCGCAGCGCGCGAGGAGCCGATGGAGAGAGTGCGCATACCGAACCGAGTGAAGCGCACCACAAGGAGAAGTACAACTGCGACAACGATTGCAACGATGGTTGGCAATGGCATGTCTCCGACCTTCGCCAGACCAAAGTTGGACTGCAGCTGCTGTGGAAGGCCGCTAATGTCAGCGCCTTTGCTAACCACGTAGGCCAAGCCGGTGGCTATACCCAAAGTGCCGAGTGTTGCGATCAACGCATTCATGCGGGCATAGGCAACGAGAAGACCGTTGACCAAACCAAAGATTGCGCCAGTAACTACCGCCGTGGCCAGACCAGCCCAAATAGCTGCGTTGACATCTCCAGTTACCTCACCGGTTGCCGAAGTTCCGAGCATCGAGCGCATAACGGTGGCAGCCATGACTGACGACAGCACCAGGTTGGCACCCAGCGAGAGGTCGAATATGCCAGCGCCGAGCAGCATTGCCAGACCAAGTGCCAGCAACAGCGATTCGGTGCCAGTTAGGAGCATTGATTGCACGCTCATCACAGAAGAGAAAAGTCCGTGAGACTGGATGTTGAAAGCAACGAAGATCACGATGTTCAGAATGAAGATCATCGCCGCACGAGTTGAGAGCACTCGAAGAATCCATGGTCGAGGTTTTGTTGCCCGCGTGTCGACAATCGGGTTTGCGGTGGTCTTCCAGTCGGTAGTTGGCTGGCTCATTAGTTGGACTCCTTCTTGTTGAAACCAACCATGGTGGCAACCACGTCTGGAACTGTCAGGTCTTTTGCTGGAGCATCCAGCACAGTCTCGCCGCGCCAGAGGATAACAACGCGGTCCGCCAGAGCTAAAACGCGTGGAAGGTCGTGCGATACAACTACTACGCCAAGGCCGCGATCGGCAACGCGGCGCATCAGGTCACATACCAGTTCGCTCTGGCGAGCGCCCAGCGCTGCAGTTGGCTCATCGAGGAGAACAGCAGTAGTGGAGCGCATTACCGAACGAGCAACTGCTACCGCTTGGCGCTGACCACCCGATAGATCGCGTACCGGAACAGTAAGCGATGGGAGGGCAATTGAGAGCTCACGAAGTGCGGCATCTGCCTGCTCGCTCATGGCCTTTCGGTCAAGAACACCCAGGCCAGCTAGCGGATTCTTCACCTTCAACTCTCCCCCGAGGAACATGTTGTCCACCACGCTAAGGTCTGGTGCGAGCGCAAGGTCCTGGTAAACGGTGTCAACGCCTAGACGCTGGGCATCACGAACAGAGTTGAGCAGTACAGGGCGGCCATCAATGGAGAGCTGGCCCTTGTCAGGGCGAATGCTGCCCTGAAGAATTTTTAGAAATGTGGACTTACCGGCGCCGTTGTCGCCAAACAGAGCGACCACCTCACCCTTATGCGCAGTCAACGAAGCATTACGCAGTGCGTGCACGTGGCCAAACTGCTTGCTAACGTTCTGCGCAGAGATGGCAACATCGGTGGAGATACTGCTCTGACTCAGATCATTCATGCCTGGTTCCTTATGTTGGGACGATATGTGCCACGAGGGCCACTGAAGTCATTCAATCATAAATTTCTCAAACGGTTTATGCCTATTTGATAACGATTTGCTATACATTCTTCACTATTTGACGTTTCGCCTTGACTTAAACATTGCGATAGTTCAAGTTGAATACAGACCCAATGGTCTAGGGCAACACATAGTCGTGAATGTTTTGGATTAGACACAATAAAACCAAGACGCACAGAAAAGGAAACCATGAACAAGAACCTGCGCATTGCCATCAGCATTGCCGCCGCAGTTTCGCTTGCCGGTGGGGCTATGGCCACTGGTGCAACTGCTGCAACTAAGTCGAAGATCACCATCGCTTCGGTATACGGCAACACCTACGACCCTTTCTGGACCTCGCTCGGTTGTGGCGCTAAGGCACAGGCCAAGGCCATGGGCGTTACCTACAAGGAGTTCACCTCGACCGCAGCAGACAACGCTTCGTTCGACCAGAGCTTCAACTCGGCACAGCTAATTCAGGCCAACGGCCTGATGATCAACCCGCTTAACCCAGACCAGTTCGCCACCCAGCAGCAGCAGCTGATGAAGGCCGGCGTTCCAGTTGTTACCATCAACGGCTCCAACCCACCTTCGCAGTACCGCGTAGTAGGCACCGATGTAACCAACGAGTCCTTCCTATCGGGCTTGGACAAGATTGTCCCGTCGGGCGCAGGCAAGGTAGCCATCATCAACGGTGTTCCTGGACTGGTTCCAGTTGACGTCCGCCTCAACCCAGTTGTTGCTCAGGTTCTGAAGGCCAACTCGAGCCTCAAGGCCCTTGACCCTCAGTACACCTTCTTTGACAGCAACAAGGCGAGCGCAGCCACCTCTGCGCTCCTCGTTGCCAACCCTGACCTGAAGGTAATCATCGCTGGCGATGGCCCTGACGGTTCAGGTGTTGCAGCTGCCGTGAAGGCCGCAGGCATGTCTGGCAAGGTAACCGTTATTGCACTTGACGCAGTTCCAACTGAGGTATCCGCGCTGAAAGACGGCACCATATCCGCTCTGGTTGCTCAGGCCCCAGCGCGCATCGGTGCAACCCAGCTGAAGACCCTGGTTGACTACCTGAAGGCCGCCAAGAGCAAGAAGGCCGTGAAGGTTGCAAGCACCAAGATTGGCGTTCCTCAGAAGTTGCTCACCAAGGCAAACGTTGACCTAAAGGCCAACTCTGACTGGGTATACGCAACCGCTTGTAAGTAAGCCAAAACCAAACCCGCAAGTCGCCCTCGTCGAAAGACGGGGGCGACTTCGTTTAATTGCAAAGGCGCGGACTTCATGCAGTCCGCGCCTCCGTATACATAGTCTTAGCTTGCGTGCAGCTCCAGGTAGGCCACGTTAGGTACATGCAGTTCACCAATGGCAGTCAAGGATCCGTCGGCTGATACTGCGTAGGAACGCACCAGGCTGGAAGACCTGTCAGCCACCAAGAGGAACGATCCATCTGGCGAAATGATAAACGACCTAGCGGCCAGCCCTGGATGCACTGACTTGCCTAGCGGGACAGAGCCGAGACGAACCGGCTGCTCGGCTGACACATCGAACCAGGCGAGCGAATCTTCGCCCCGGTTATTCACATAGACCACCGCACCATTTGGGTGAATGCGCAGATCTGCTGGCTCATTAGGGTCCGTGTAATCTGAGGCTGCCGACTTCACTCGCCCAATCAAGGCGAGCCTTCCCGTCGCAGCATCAAAGCTAAAAGCGGCAAGCTCGCTCGAAAACTCTAGGGTTGCGTAGGCCCGAGTGCCTAAGGAGTTGAACACGAGGTGCCGCGGACCAGTCTCTGGCCCACAATCAAACACGGAGAGCGGTTCTAGCTCGTCGCCAGAAATGTTAAAAATCGTAATTAGGTCAGTTGCCTTGTCGCAGACCGCAACCAGTTCACCGCCCGGGTGGTAGACCGCACAGTGGGCATGCCCCGACGCCTGTCCGTGCCCGCCAGCTTGAAACGAGCTGTTCGGGTCCGTGCCGTGGTCGTTGAATATTGCGACGTCCAAGACCTCACCCACTGAGCCGTCGGCGTTTAGCTTGTTGAGGACAACCGTGGCGTCATCGTAGAGATACTCCGTAGACCACCCGCCGGCGGTTTTAATAACGCGCTCTACGTGGTCGAACGAGCCGTGGCTTACGGTAAGCAGTCGGTCCTGCTTAGCGGAAATGTTGAGATAGGTGGGATAAGCGCCGACCGAACGGGTCACGTTGAGGGGCGAGAGCGTGTCATCGTTGGGATTAAAGCGAAGAGCGTGAACAGCTGCCGGTGGCTTTACTGGCCCGCGACCATCAGTCTTGCGTTCATCAACCGAGTAAAGGGTTTTTGTGGTTGGCGCGTAAACGAGGTAGCCCGCTTCGCCCGGAGTCTCGATGGTGGAGAGAGCCTCTAGCTGCGAGCCGTCTCGAGAGACTCCTAGAACGGTGATGCCGCCATCCATTGGCTCAGGCCAGGATCCATACTGACCGGCAAAAACAGTGTAAGGAAAACCCGTGGCTGACAATTAGGCTCCAATCAGTTTCACGAGCATTGCCTGGTGGCGGCGCACCTGGTCTACCTCGTCCTTGATCCCTTCGAGACCGCGATCCTGGAAGTAACGCTGGCCTTCATATTCTGAGTTGATGTATCCCAAGTATCCGCCGGCTTTTAGAGCTCCGATCACTCCCGGATAGTCGATGGAAATCTCAGTGAACTCACCAACACTTCCAGGAACTTCTGACATGTAGTTGAACTTACCGTGGATGTGGGTGATTTGGGGAACCAGGTCACGGAGCGCGTCGAGCGAGGTGTGCGACATCATTAGCGCTTCGGCAACGGTTCGATAGTCAATGGCCTGGGGGTTTTCAACCTTGATCTCGGTGAACTCTTTGACACCTTGGAAAGCATCTTTTAGGCCCGGTGCAACCACCCCGGTCTGCACAAAGGAACCGAATGCGGCGCGGATGTTTCCTGCGGTTTGTTTAGAGACTTTGAAGTGCTCATAGGCAGCTCCGCCATCCCTAACCATGAGCGCCAATTCAACCGATGCTTCCGACGCTGAAGGTTGAGCCCCCTTGCGCTCCAGCCATTCCAGGAGCACCTCCGATGGACGGAACTGGAAGATGCCCAAGTCTGGAACGATACCAAGGTGGCTGGTTCCAGTGCGCTCAACTAGGTCGAGAATCTGGGTAACCTCGACGCCTTCGAGGGTCATCGGCTGGTGAATCTCTTTACCCAACTTGATGTCGAGTGACTCAGCTAGCGGCAGAGCCATTTCGATGATTTCAATCGGGACAACGGAGAGGGTGCGCACATTGGTGAAGCCCAGTCGCTTCGCCAGACGAATGTCGCTCTTCAGGCGTTCGGCACACTCTTCGTATGTCATCACGTGGTCGCGGAACTGAAGGACGTCCATTCCCACATCCATGGCAACTGGGCGGGTGCCGTATTTCTCGTGCCAGCCAAACCATTCGCGAACAAAAGCCTCACCTGGGTCTGGGTATCGCAGTGACATCTCGTCTACAAGTTCTATTCCATTGGCCCCGTAAAGATTGGAGCCAACTTCCTCAATCATCTGCTGGAGGTTGAGGCGCTTGATGAACTGCGACTGCTGGTAGCTGTATAGCGAAACTCCGCGCTGAATGGTCACTAGTTTGCTCCGTTCTGAAGTTCGATCTCGTAGCTAACAATGTCTGGAGTTTTGTCTGATCCAAGACCAGTTCCCGGTACGGGTGGGCTCGTGACCCACTCATCATCGGTAGGCAGGTATCCGTACGCGGCCAAAACCGATTGCTGAAGGCGGATGGTGTGCATTCCGGGCCTGAGTCCGCCAGGAAGCGCAACGTGCAGAATGCCTTCGTCGTCGTAGTCCCAGTGTTCCCACACTTGCGTCTTGAGCTGCTCATAGGTTCGAGGGTTCTTGCCGTTGACCTCAAAAGTCTGAAGCGCGCGGTCGTATTGCACGCCATCAACCTCGAGGAAGTAACCGTTGTGAAGCGAGATGTAGCAGCCGCGGTAGTTGGCGTGGCGTACTGCGAGGCTGAAACCCACTACCTCACCGTTGGCAACGTCGTTTCTGAGACTGTCTGGGCGAACTAGAAAACTCTCGAACAAGGCTTGTTCCTATCTAACTTAGTGCTGCGAGGCGAGGAAGGCTTTGCGCTGTGCGCGACGCTCTGCCTGAAGGCGTGGATGAGGAACTGGAGAGGCCATCATCAAGCGTTTGGAGTACTCGTGCTGAGGATTTGACGTGACCTGGTCACCTGTACCCCACTCCACAATCTCACCACCGAACATCACAGCCACTCGATGCGAGACATGTCGAACCACTGCTAGGTCATGACTAATGAAAAGGTAGGCCACGTTTGTGCGTTCCTGAATCTCGAGGAAGAGGTCCAATACTCGAGCTGATGTGGAAAGGTCGAGTGCCGAAACAGGCTCGTCCGCAACAATCAGCTTTGGATCCAGCGCTAGCGCCCTGGCAATAGCAATTCGCTGACGCTGTCCGCCCGAGAATTCGCGGGCCCGTCTGTCACCGGCGTCCGCCGGAAGGTTCACGGCGTTCAGGAGGTCCTTGACTCTTTTGGACGCTTCGTTTGGGCTAACACCCTGAGCCTTGAGTGGCTCAGAAAGGATTTGCTCAATGGTCATTGATGGGTTTAGCGACGTGAAAGGGTCCTGGAACACTACCTGCATGTCGCGGGCGATTGCCTTCCTTTGAGTTCTGTTCGCATGGGCGATGTCGCTACCTTCGAAAAGAATCTCTCCGCCGGTCACGGGTGCCAGGCCGAGAATGGCGCGACCCAAGGTGGTTTTGCCACAACCAGATTCTCCAACCAGACCTACAGTTTCGCCGGGTCGGATGTCAATGGAAACCCCCCTGAGGGCCCTAAAACCCTCTTTACCCAGTTTCTTGCTTTGGTACGTTACCTCGAGGTTATTCACCTCAAGCAATTTCGAAGTCATCAGGCACCAACCTTCTCAACGTAGTCTTCTCGTGCTGGCCCATTCTCATCCATAATCGCAGCCAAAAGTTCCTTGGTGTAAGAGTGCTTTGGATTGTCAAAGATGTCGAGAATACCGCCCGATTCCACGATGCGGCCATTCTGCATAACTGCAACTCGGTCACAAAGATCAGCGACAACTCCAAAGTTGTGCGTAACCAGAATCACCGCAACGCCTGTCTTCTCCTGGAGGTCACGAATCAGATCAAGAATTTCCGCCTGAATGGTAACGTCCAAAGCCGTAGTGGGCTCATCGGCGATGATGAGATCCGGGTTGCACGAAAGAGCACGAGCAATCAAAACTCGCTGAGCCTGTCCACCGGAAATCTCATGCGGGTATGAGGAGAAAGTCTTGGCCGGATTCGGAAGTCCAACCATGCCTAAGAGTTCGAGCGCGCGAGCCTTGGCATCGGGCTTGGATAGGCCCATGACAATACGCAGCGGTTCCACCAGCTGCGATCCGATTGTGAAGGATGGGTCAAGATTGCTCATCGGTTCCTGCGGGATGTAGCTGATCCGGCGTCCACGGAGCTTGTCATACTCTCGAGCGGAAATCTTCGTGAGGTCGATGCCGTCAAAGACAATCGAACCGTCGAGGATAGTTCCGCCCTGGGGAAGGAGTCCAAGCAAAGCAAGCGAGGTCTGAGTTTTACCGGATCCGGACTCGCCCACTAGACCGACGATTTCGCCACGGTTTATCGACAAGTTTGCGTCATGCACAACAACCTTGTACTTACCCTGGCGCTGCAAATAGCCGATTTCCAGGTGTTCTAGGCGAAGCAACTCCTGACCTTTGCGACCCTCCTCAACGTGAATTACCGGAGGCTGAACTGCATCAACCTTGATGTGTTCTTCAAGGCTCTTTCGACTGCTCTTCCGCACCCGGCTACCCACTGCTTCGAGCTCATCGCGGAGCGTGGTTGTGTAGAGCACAATCGAAATCATCAGGAAAGCAATTCCCACCGCTGGCCAAAGGAGACGAATCGGCTCCTGGTAGATGTGGTTGAAGCCGTCGATTAGCAGCGAACCCCACGAGATGCTGTCAACATCACCAAATCCAAGGAACTGCAGTCCCGACTGGATAGAGATAGCAATCGAAGCAACAATTCCACTTTGAATGATGATTGGTGCCCGAACTACACCCAAAACGTGGCGAATGATGATGGCAAAATCGCTCAAGCCTGAGACTCGCGCAGCGTCCACATAGAGCTCGCTTCGGACTCCACGAACCGTGACAAACATTAGGCGAAAAAATGATGGCGAGAGCAGGAATCCGTAAATGGTCATTGCCAGGTAAAGGTTGCTTCCAAGCACCGATGCCGCCGCCAGCAAAACAATGATTCCCGGAAGCGCTTGGAGAATGTTACTAAGCCAGTTGCTGAAGTTGTCCCAGAAACCTCCAAAGTAGCCTGCAAGGAGTCCTAGAGTTCCACCGATCAGCATTGCAACTGCCAAGCACAATAGGGCGCCGCTGAATGTGAACTGGGTGCCAAAAATCATTCGGCTGAAAATATCGTGACCCAGATCATCGGTGCCCATAATGTGTATTGCGCTAGGCGTCTGACTCAGTGCCGCGTAGTCCGACTTGTTTGGGTCAAATGGTGTGATCCACTGGGCAAAGAGAGCCACAAAGGCAAAAATACCGAGCAGAACTGAAGAGAAGGCTCCGACTGGATTAGTAATGATCTTGAACCAGAGGCTGCGCTCACGTGCGGAAGCTGCGTTTGTTATCGAAGTCATGAGAGGCGCACCTTTGGATTGAGGGCGGCAGATAGGAGATCGATGATGAGGTTGACAACGATAACGATTACCGCCATTGTGGCAACCACTCCCATAACCGTTGGAATGTCTTTCGCCGATGTTGCCTGAACCGAAAGTGAACCAATTCCCGGAATGGCAAAGATTTGTTCAATGATGACGATTCCGCCAAGCATGCCAACGAACTGAAGACCAAGAACTGAAAGTGCTGGTCCTGTGGCATTGCGCAGCACGTGTTTGAGCACTACTCGCCTGAACGACAATCCTGTTGTTCGAAGGGTGCGGACGTAGTCGTTTTGAAGGGTGTCTTTTACCGCTCCGCGAATCTGCTGCGTCAGGGAAGCCAGAGCTGTCACAGTGATTGCCGCAATAGGGAGAACGGCCGACTTCAGGAATTCCGTCATGTTTTGCTGTGGCGGAGTCCAGCCAACCGCGTTGAAGTAAGGGTGGACAATTGCGAACTCGATAACAAGTGCAAATGCAACTAGGAAGTTGGGAATGGCAAATCCAGCTAGGCCGATGAACTGAACAAATCGATCCAACCAGCCACCGCGAACAGCGGCCAAAACACCTA
>Ga0228703_1000902_pt1 | contig 19312 bp, 16 predicted proteins | sample McNCre217_Aug_MG_3_FD_178020 | JGI IMG/M metagenome (GOLD analysis project Ga0228703, IMG submission 178020) | Freshwater microbial communities from McNutts Creek, Athens, Georgia, United States - 29-17_Aug_MG | ecosystem: Environmental > Aquatic > Freshwater > Creek | place: USA: Georgia... | reverse complement strand
ATCATCAGCTTCAAACCTAATCCGCCGTTCGACGCCATGCGCATCATTGAATTGGTTCAAAAGAACAAACACATCAAACTGGCTGGCAATGACAGACTGCGCATCGAACGTGAACTTCCAGAACCCATGGCCAGAGCCAAAATGGTGCAAGATATTTTGCGGGCTTTGGGAACACCCATCACCCAGCCTAAGTCAGCTCCCGCAACTTCACTGACTTAAATAACCCCATCACCCGTTTCGTCTTTTAATTCAAATGGCACAACAAGAATTTGCTCCTGGACTTTTTATTCAAGGTATCCAGCCTCCGCTTAAATTGAATCAATTCAAGCTCATTGCGTTCGATATGGACTCCACCCTGATCAACATCGAATGTATCGATGAAATAGCCGATGCAGCGGGACGCAAAGCAGAAGTCAGCGCCATCACTGAAGCCGCTATGCGGGGTGAAATCACAGACTTCAAAGACAGTTTGCGCAGACGGGTGGCCTTGCTCAAAGGCGTACCGCAAGAAGCTTTAGACGATGTCTTTAACAATCGATTGCGATTGAACCCGGGCGCGAAAGCCTTGGTAGACACTTGCAAGCAACATGGCATGAAAGTCTTATTAGTCAGCGGAGGTTTTACCTTTTTTGCGGACCGTGTCCAACATATGCTCAATATCGACTTCACACGCAGCAATATTCTTGAAATTGCAGATGGATACCTCACGGGTCGCCTAGTCGATCAAGCTTGGGGCGATATTTGTGACGGCGCTGAGAAGCGTAAAAAACTTCTGGAAACTTGCGCTGACATGGGAATCAAGCCCGAACAAAGCATCGCCATGGGCGATGGTGCGAATGATTTACTGATGATGGGTGTTGCCGGACTTTCTGTGGCGTATCACGCCAAGCCCAAAGTACGCGAGCAAGCTATGGTGTCTATCCAAGAAGGTGGCTTAGATCGATTATTGGAAATTGTGAAGCCTTGAAAGAAAACCAAAACCAAATCGGTTAAGGCTTTCAAGCTAACACGCAAAGTTCAGCGCAAAGCCTGATAAATAGTTTGCGCAAGCTCTAAAGAAATACCTTCCACACTGCAGAGGTCCTGCACACTAGCCTGTGCCACACCGCGCGCTCCGCCAAAACGCTGCAACAACTTGGCGCGCTTCTTAGGCCCAATGCCAGCAATTTCTTCTAAGGTACTACCGCCTACACGCACTTTGGCTCGCGCCGCGCGCATGCCTGTAATAGCAAAGCGATGCGCCTCATCGCGAATCTGCGCAATCAACATCAGTGCCGCTGAATCACGGCCTAAGTAGACCTTTTCACGACCATCGGCAAAGACCAACTCTTCTAGCCCCACCTTTCGGCCTTCGCCTTTTTCTACACCCACAATCCGCGACACATCCAAACCAAGTGCTTCAAACACTTCGCGCGCCATAGACACTTGGCCTTTACCCCCGTCTATCAACACTAAATCGGGCAACTTACCTTCCCCTGCGCGGACCGCTTCGGCAAGTTTGCTGTAGCGACGCTCCAAGACTTGGCGCATGGCGGCATAGTCATCCCCGGGAGTGATGCCGTCAATGTTGTAGCGGCGGTACTCGCTACTTTGCATTTTGTGGTGATGAAACACCACGCAAGATGCTTGGGTGGATTCACCCGCAGTATGCGAAATATCAAAACACTCCAGCCGAAACACATCCATGTTCTCGACATCTAAATCTAGTGCATCGACCAAGGCGCGGGTTCGAGCCTGTTGCGAGCCCTCCTCTGCTAATAAGCGCGCGAGTTGGATATCGGCGTTTTGTTGCGCCATCTCCAACCACACCTTGCGCTGTTCACGTGGGTTGTGAAGTGCGTTGATCTTGATTCCGGTTTGTTCGACCAAGGCCTGCACCAATTGCTTATCCACCACATGGCTTGTTACTAGCGTGGGTGGTACAGGTACCTCAATATAGTGCTGGCTCAAAAAAGCTTCTAAAACTTCGCTCGGTTCTGCGTCATCTACATGCACTGGAAAATAGGGACGATCACCCAAATGGCGACCACCACGCACCATTGCCAAGTTGACGCAAGCGCGGCCACCTTGAACTTTGACTGCCAAGATATCCACGTCTTGATCGCCCACTGTATCGACAGCTTGCTGGTGCAACACCTTGGACAAAGCGCTCATTTGGTTGCGCAGTTCTGCCGCTTGCTCAAACTCCAGCTTGTCAGCGTGCGCCATCATGCGTGCCTCGATCGACTGCATCACTTCTTGTGTTTGGCCTCGCAACAGTCGCATAGCGCTGTCTACATCGCTTTGATAGACTTCTAAGGAGATATGTCCCACGCATGGCGCCGAGCATCGTTTGATTTGATACAACAAACACGGACGCGTTCGGTTGTGATACACCGTGTCTTCACAGGTGCGCAAGCGAAAAACTTTTTGCAGTAACTGAATAGCCTCGCGCACGGCCCAAACACTGGGGTAAGGGCCAAAATATTCATGCCGTTTGTCTACTGCACCTCGGTAATAGACAACCCTAGACACGTTGCTCGCTTTGTTTTTAGAAGTATCTGTAGCGCGGGTGATTTTTAAATAAGGGTAGCTCTTATCGTCTCGAAACAAAATGTTGTACCGAGGCTTGAGCGACTTGATCAGGTTGTTTTCTAGGAGCAAGGCTTCGGCTTCGGAACGCACCACCGTGGTTTCCATACGCACGATTTTGCTCACCATGTGGCCTATGCGGGTTCCAGATTTTTCTTTTTGAAAATAACTTGCCACACGCTTTTTCAGGCTTATGGCTTTGCCTACATACAGCACCTGCTCATGGCTATCGAAATAACGGTAAACCCCTGGCAAGTTAGGTAGCGCAGCCGCCTGTGCCAACAATTCGACGCTGTGTCGATTGGCAGCTTCTTCTGACGGAACTGGTTCTGGCACGTTTTCTTCAGACATCCGCGTATTGTGGACAATCTCGCAGGTGACTTCCAAACTTTTGCAGTGGGATATTTTTTGCCACGTGATCGACAACCACGGTGACCTCGGGGTTAGTTGGCGTTTAGCCGTTAACTTGGCCGAACGCGGCCATTCTGTTCGCCTTTGGGTAGACGATGCCAGCGCACTGGCTTGGATGGCGCCACTAGGTCACCCAAAAGTAGAGGTGTCCAAGTGGTCTGAAGCTGAGGCCATTTTGACGACGGGTGATGTGGTCGTTGAAGCCTTTGGCTGCAAACTGCCAGTGCACATAGAAAATTTAATTGCACAGCAGGGGTCTACTTGGATAAATCTTGAATATTTGAGCGCGGAAGGCTATGTCACGCAGTCCCACGGACTAGCCTCCCCAGTCATGCAAGGACCCGCCAAAGGCCTTACCAAATGGTTTTATTACCCAGGCTTTGTAACTGGTACAGGCGGTTTGATACGCGAGACCGACTTAAAGCAAAGGCAAGCCGTATTCGAGCGTACTGCATGGCTAGAGCGCTACGCACCTCAAATATCTATGACTAAAGCGAATGCAAAAACGCGTTGGATGTCGCTGTTTTGTTATGAACCTAACGTCCTGCAAGCTTTACTCAAACAATTGATCATCGATAAAACGCCTACTAACCTCCTAGTCACGCGAGGACGATCGCAACAAGCTGTTGCCCAAGCATTAAAAGTTCTTGAAATACCTGCCCGCGGTGCAGGCAACTTGCAAATTGAACAGTTAGCCTACCTAAGCCAGACTGATTACGACCATTTGTTATGGGCGTGTGACTTGAACTTCGTGCGAGGAGAAGACTCCATCATTCGCGCTTTATGGGCTGGCAAGCCCTTTGTTTGGCACATTTATCCGCAAGATGACCAAGCCCACCATAAAAAGCTACAAGCCTTTTGTGAAACTCTACAAATGCCGCATGATTTAGCTGCTCTTCATGCAGTTTGGAATGGCTTAAGTGACAGCCCGCTCCCCCCAATAGAGCCGAATCAATTAGAAAAATGGGCTACTTGGGCCCAGCAAAATGCCAACCAATTAGAGGGTCATGATGACTTGGTCACCCAGTTGGTGCGATTTGCGTCTCAAAAACGCTAAAATCAGGGGCTTTGCGATTTCAAGTGGCAATAAGCCTCGGGAATCTCTCATCCACTTACAAGAACTCAATCTATGAAAACCGCTCAAGAAATACGCGTCGGCAACGTCATCATGCATGGTAAAGACCCCATGGTGGTCCTGCGCACCGAATACAGCCGTGGCGGACGCGGTTCCTCCACTGTCCGCATGAAACTCAAGAGTTTGATCGCCAACTTCGGCACCGAGGTGGTGTTTCGTGCCGACGACAAGATGGACCAAGTTATCTTGGACAAAAAAGAATGTACCTATTCTTATTTCGCAGACCCCATGTATGTTTGCATGGACAGCGAATTCAACCAATATGAAGTCGAAGCCAGCAATATGGGCGACGCATTGAATTATCTTGAAGACGGCATGTCGCTTGAAGTGGTGTTTTACGACGAAAAAGCGATCTCCGTTGAATTGCCCACCACGGTTGTGCGCGAAATCACTTGGACTGAGCCCGCAGTCAAAGGCGACACATCTGGCAAGGTATTGAAGCCCGCCAAGATTGCTACCGGCTTTGAAGTGCCTGTGCCTATCTTTGTGGCGCAAGGTGATAAAGTGGAAATTGATACGCGTACTGGCGAATACCGCAAACGCGTTTAAAGCGGCAACACCCCAACAAAAGGCCTGCTTGCAGGCCTTTTTAATTTTTCCGAACCACCAAGGTGATTTCTATGGATGGAATGCTTGACCCACAAGACCCGCGCCTATCGCATGCATGGGACATACTCAAAGCACAGACACAAAGCGGCGAAGCACTAGCGCCTGAATCCAATCGTTTGGCCTTTGCCGATCCTGAGTTTCTCTTGCGACGGGAAACACGTGGTATCCGTTTTCAATTGGAGATGCTTAAACCTGACTTGGCCCAACAAGAACACGGTATCGAACACACAGTCGTTGTCTTTGGTAGCGCACGCTTTCAAAGTCAAGAGAAGGCGCAGATAGCATTAGAAACTGCCCAAAGCTCTGGTGTAGCCATCGATATCAAGCGCGCAGAAGCTTTGGTGCGTAACGCCCATTTCTATGAACAAGCGCGTGCTTTTGGCCATTTGATTGCTCAATACAGCGCCAACAAAAACAACCCCAACAAACTTTTTATCTGCACTGGCGGTGGACCTGGCATTATGGAAGCCGCCAATCGCGGGGCCTCGGAAGCGGGTGGCATCAGCGTGGGTCTCAATATCGCCTTACCGCATGAGCAAACTCCCAACCCTTACATCACACCTACCCTGAGTTTCAAGTTCCACTACTTTGCACTGCGCAAAATGCATTTCATGATGCGTGCAAAAGCCTTGGTTGCCTTCCCTGGCGGATTTGGCACGATGGACGAATTATTCGAGACCTTAACCTTGGTGCAATGCAAAAAAGCCAAGCCGGTTCCCATTGTGTTGTTTGGTAGTGATTACTGGAAAAAAGTATTTCACCCAGAAATGATGCTCGAAGAAGGCATGATTGCTGAAGAAGATTTACAACTGTTTCGCTATGTTGACACCGTAGAAGACGCCTGGGAAGTTATTCGTGCGTTTTATGCACTCTGAGCAAATACGCGCTGCGCGAACCTAGTCCTACCGCAAGAGACACACACCAGAAAACAGCGCCCACACCAATCACTGAACCTGCCGCACCAAACACCATAGGCATCAATACGCTTGACGCGTTGATACCCATCAAACGCAAACCTAGTGCTTCTCCATGGCGTGACTCTGGCGTGATCTGATGCAAAGTACTCATCACCATAGGTTGCACAGACCCTAGAGAGAGGCCCAAAAACACAGAGCAAATACCCATCGCCAATGCACCTTGCATAAATGGGTAAATCCCGAGCAAGGCCGAAGTAATGAGCATGGCAGAAGTAATAACTTGCCACTCTTGTAACTTGGCGACAACCATGGGCAACAAGAAACGAATCAAAGCGGCAGCAATCGCAAATCCACCCAAAATCGATCCAATCGACGAAGCACTCAAGCCTCTCTCGTGTCCCAAGATGGGCACAACAAATGTATGCACATCCCAGCAAGCCGATAAAAACCAATTTACCAACAACAACCGTCTGAACATGCTGTCATTGAGTAAATCCCATGCGCTGTTTTCTTCATGGCCTGGTGGGTTAACGACAGCAGGCAATTCTTTTGTTTTACTCACCCAAAACCACGCCAAGATAGGAAACACTGCCATCGCCGCATACGCCCATTGAAAACCAGCGAAGTCAATCAAAACACCCGCTGTGAATGGCCCAATGAAATTAGAAATAGCAGGACCGACAGACAACCAACTAAAGACTTGCTTCATTTCCGTCACATCTTGAGCAGCACGTCCCACATGGCGCTGCAATGCAATGATGGCAGCACCCGTCGCGCCTCCCGTCATCAAAGCACTGAAACACAAAACAGGAAAGATGGGCCAAATTGCTGCGCTACCTGCGCCAATGCTGGCCATCAACACGCTCCATGCAACAGGTCTTTTGAGTCCATGCATATCGGCATAGCGACCAGCAGGCAAAGCTAAGAAAACTTGCGTCAAGGCAAACAAGGCCAAAAGAAAACCGACCGAGGCTGCACTCTCGCCCGCACGCAAAGCCATCAATGGTGTGGCCATGCGCATACCCGTCATACAAGCATGCAAGCAGACCTGGCCTGCAATCAATCGAAAAAGTTCGCGCTTCAAACTGTATTGTCCGAACTATCTGTATCGTCTAGCGATTCATCGACAAGGGGCAAGAATTTTTGCGATTCACCCTCTGGTAAGGCTTCAACATTTTTCAAAGCACGGCGCATTTGTCGGCTACGGGTATCTGCTTTGTCCAAAGTGTCAGCCGCTTTTTGCACTTGCTCTCGGACTTTTTCGACCCAATCTCCATAGCGGTCAAATTCTGTTTTAACGGCCCCCAAGACTTTCCAAACTTCAGAGGCCTGTTGTTCCAATGCAAGGGTGCGAAAGCCCATATGCAAGCTATTGAGCATAGCGAGTAAGGTGGTCGGGCCCGCCAAAGTCACGCGGTAGTCGCGTTGCAAACTATCGACTAAGCCGGGACGACGCAGGACTTCCGCATACAAGCCCTCGATGGGTAAAAACAAAATCGCGAAGTCAGTGGTGTGCGGCGGAGCGAGATAACTCTCTGCAATGCTCTTGGCTTCGGTACGAATGCGCACTTCCAATGCCTTAGAGAAAGACTCGGTTGCCAACATATCCGCCCGCTCATGGGCATCTAGCAAACGCTCGTAATCTTCGCGTGGAAATTTGGCATCTATCGGCAACCAGACCGGTTCACCATCTTGTCCACCGCGACCAGGAAAGCGAATCGCAAAATCAACACGCTGGTTACTACGCGGTTTGGTTTCAACTTGTTTGGCATATTGCTCTAAGGTGAGGACTTGTTCCAGCAAGGCCTCCAATTGCACCTCGCCAACGATGCCACGGGTTTTGACATTGGTGAGAACGCGCTGCAAGTCACCCACACCCTGCGCTAGTTTTTGCATCTGACCTAAACCGTTATGAACTTGCTCTAGTCTTTCAGCCACCTGCTTAAAGCTTTCTGACAAGCGTTTTTCTAGCGTAGTCTGTAATTTCTCGTCGACCGTGCGACGCATTTCATCTAGTTTTTCGTTATTACTTTTTTGTAATTGCTGCAACTGTTGGTGCAAGGTGTCACCCACAGACTTTTGCATTAGGCTGAGTTGCTGAATTTGGCTCTGCTGAAATGTCGCCAAGTTTTGTGTGAGTTCTTGACGCGCGTCTCGCGATGCTTCTGTCACCTCAAGACGCAAGGCTCTTTCTAAACGGTCTAGTTTTTCGTCTAGGTATTTTTGAATGTCAGGCACTGCATCCGTCTGTTTGCCAAGCGATCTCCACAGCAATGCGGCCAATAGAAGCAGGCCGACTCCAAGCAGTGTTATCAGTACAGAAAATTGTGTATCCATATCAACGATTCATTTGGAGTTTGCGCGTCCACCAAGGCGTGATCGCAGGCAACAGTACCAATGTCCAAATTACCACCCACGCGACTACAGGAAGCAATAGAACCGTTTGTGGGAACTGGGCCGCGACGATCACCGCCAACACAACAGGAATGACGCCTGTTTCGCGGACAGCACATAAAAATAATTTTTCTGCAGCGCTGATGTTGGTGGGTAACAAAGAAACCCATACGGCAATGGGTCTGGCTAAAAATATCAAGACGCAAGATGCCACAAAACCCAAACCTGCCGTGTCAACCAGTTGATTCAAAGATACAAAGGGTCCGACCATCATAAAAATAGCAGGCTTGGCAATACTTTCAATTTTGAAATCAAGGCGCTGTAAAACTGGCTGAAATGCTGGGTCTTTATGTGTGAAGTTAGCCAAAAGCCCCGACACAAATACTGCTAAAAAACCGTTCCCGTGAATCATCTGCGCAAGCACAAAGGTCAGTAAGGGAATGGCTATCAAAATGGCAACGGCATGTGCACCGTCTGGAATATCTAGGTGGAATTTACGCAGTTGGTAACGCTCCAAGGTTTGCATACATGCCCAACCTGCCACTCCCGCTAAAAGTCCAAACCCGATCTCATTGGCAAGCAGTGCCAAGGTCGTAGGGTTTAACAAACCCTTGGCTAAGTCGATAGAGTCGTCCAAGCTTGCGCCAGCCACTATCAATGCGCATGTGGCGGCGGTAAATATTGCACCCAATGCATCATTGATAGCGCTCTCAGCAATGGCCAAATCACTCACGCGTTGGTATTGGTCTTTCAAGGTTAAACGCTGCAAGGTGGGAATCAATGCAGCGGGGTCCGTCGAACCAACGATTGCAGCCACTAAAGCGGCTAAGGTTGACCCTATGCCTAGAGCTTGCAATACCGCAAACATCACAAAGAAAGTTATCAAATAGCCAACACAAGCAATCAACGCACTGGGCCAAGCGATTTGCTTGAACGCTTTCAATTCAATCGCATCACCACCTGATTTCAAAATGATGGCTGCCATGGCAGTGCACAAAACCACGCACACGGCAGGTTCTGCGGCCATCGGCGCAAATGCGTCGTGCAACACGATGCCAAGCAAAAGCTGGATGGCAAAGTTGGGCAATAGCGTCGACTCGGCAGCCTCGGAGGCGGCCCACCCAAAGAAGAAGATCAATCCCACGCACCACAAAGATGTTGCCAACAATGACTCTGTCTCAGCCATGGCTTGGAAGCGTGACAACACATCTGGCGCTACTGCATTGAGCAGAAAAGCCAAGCCAAACAATAAGGCTATGCGAACGTAAGGCAAAGCGCGTTCCTTAAACGGGAGATTCAATGCCAAACACTTGGCGTAAATAAGCCAAGTACTTCTGGTCTTCACACATGTTCTTAGAGGGCGTATCAGACAACTTGGCAACAGGCTGACCATTGCATTCGACCATCTTGATAACGATTTGCAAAGGCTCGTAACCCAGATCGTTGGTGAGGTTGGTACCAATTCCAAATGCGAGTTGGCAACGGCCTCTGAATTGTTCGTACAAGGCGATGATGCGTTCGACCGTCAACCCATCACTGAAAATCAAGGTCTTGGTCATTGGATCTACGCGGTTTTGACGGTAATGTTCGATCATGCGTTCACCCCAAGTGAATGGATCGCCACTGTCATGGCGAGCACCGTCAAACAACTTACAGAAATACATGTCGAAGTCACGTAAAAACGGTTCAATACCGTAGACGTCGCTCAAGGCAATGCCCAAGTCGCCTCGGTATTCACGCGCCCACGTCTCAAACCCAAACACTTGGCTATCGCGCAAGCGCGGGCCCAACGCTTGGCAAGCTTGCAAATATTCATGTGCCATCGTGCCAAGCGGACGCAAGTTAAGTTTCATCGCGAACAAGGCATTGCTGGTACCGGCTAATTGACCCACTGGCTCGGTGCCCAATTTTGACGACAAAACACGCAAAATTTCTTCGTGCCACGCTTTGGAGAAACGACGGCGCGTGCCGTAATCGGCGATCTTCAAATCGCTGAGTCTTTCGGCGCGTAGCGTTTCGATTTTTTTCTCTAAGCGTTGGCGGCCCTCGACAAAGTCTGGCACCTTTTGGGTATTGCGGAAATACACCTCGTTGACGATAGCCAAAACAGGAATCTCAAACAAGATGGTGTGCAACCAAGGTCCTTGGATGGTGATGTCTATTTCACCGTTGTGTGTAGGCGTGACCTGTATGTATTTTTCGTTCAGACGGAAAAGGCCCAAAAAGTCGATGAAATCACTTTTTATAAACCTAAGGCTGCGCAACCATGCCAGCTCTTGGTCTTGGAATTTCAAACTACACAAGGATTTAATTTCGCTGCGGATCTCCTGCACATAAGGCGCGAGCGCAATACCAGGGTTGCGGCATTTAAATTTGTAAGTAACTTGCGCGCTAGGAAACTGATGCAGCACAGCCTGCATCATGGTGAATTTATAGAGGTCTGTGTCGAGCAGACTGGTGATGATCATGGGTTCAGTCGAGCCAATGGGTGAATTCTTCAGCCGGTACGCGTGGCGTTACAAATGTATTCACCTTGTCGGAGGTATCCGCCCAACCTAGGGCTAGGCCACACACCAGCATCTCGCCCTCACCCGCACCGATATGCGGCAAGATGATGCTGTGGAAGTTATTCCAAGCAGCTTGTGGGCAAGTGTGTAAGCCACGGGCACGCGCCGCCAACATGATGTTTTGCACAAACATGCCGTAGTCAAACATAGAGCCGCGACCCATGATGGGGTCCAAAGTGAACATCATGCCAACAGGCGCATCGAAGAATTTGTAATTGCGTTGGTGTTGCAAATGCATTTTGTCTTTGTCACCTTTGCCAATACCGAGTAAGCCATACAAACTCCAACCGTTTTCACGGCGGCGGTCGATATAGGGACTGACCCACTGCGTTGGGTAATAGTCGTATTGCTCTTGGTATTGCTTAGCGACTTCAGGATTGGCGCGAATGGCGTCATGCGCGGCGCAGACTTTTTCAACCAAGCTGTCACGACTTTTGCCTTGCAACACATAGACTTTCCAAGGTTGGGTGTTGGTGCCTGAAGGTGCGCGACTCGCCACTTGCAAGATCTCAGTGATAAGCGCTTTAGGCACCGGTTGATTGGTAAAAGCACGCGCAGACATGCGTGAAGTGATGGCATGGTCAACGGCTTGGCTGTCGCTTACGGGGGTGGTCATCTTAATTTCTCCAAAACATTTTGTAATTCGGGGGGTAGGCTTGTCACAGGACGTCTGTCGTGGGCGTTGACATAGACGTGGATGAAGTGCGCTAAAGCGGCACAGAGGTCTTCGCCTTCAGCGAACAATCCTACTTCGTACCTGACGCTGGATGTGCCGATTTTGCTGACGCGGATACCCGCTTCGATGGTTTGCGGAAAGGCCAGTGGCGCAAAAAAGTTGCAATGGTTTTCAATCACCAAACCGATGGTTTTGCCAGTATGGATATCTAGTGCACCCTGCGCAATCAAATGGGTGTTGACCGCTGTATCAACATAGCTGTAATAGACAGCGTTATTGATGTGGCCATAAACGTCGTTGTCTTCCCAACGCGTGGTGATGGTTCGAAATACTTTGAAAGTACTACGCGACTGGGGCTGGACGCGTTCGGTTGGTTTTTCACTCATAAGGTTCGATTTTGCCAGCGAAGCCAATAGGCATAGGCGACACGATACGTATTCACTTGGACCTGCACCGTATCGGCGATGTTTTCCCCGTAGCCCCCGGCCATGGCAAATGCCACTGGGATGCCTTTTTGGAAGGCCCAGTCGAACACCCGCTTGTCCCGCGCTTCCAAGCCATCAAAACTCAACTTCAATCGGCCCAAGCGATCGCCTTCGTGCGGGTCAGCGCCAGCCAGATACACCACCAAGCCTGGTTCAAAGCGGTTCTCTAAAGTCTCCAAAGCTTGTTCTAGGGCTTGTAGGTAGGTGCTGTCGTCGCAACCGTCGGGCAATTCCACATCGAGGTCGCTGGTTTCTTTGGCAAATGGAAAGTTTCTGGCGCCGTGGATAGACAGCGTGAAAACCGAGTCATCCTGCCCAAAAATATGCGCGGTTCCGTTTCCTTGGTGCACATCCAAATCGATGATGGCTACTTTTAAAGGATGGCGACGCTGACGACTCCATTCGCTTTGCATCAAACGAGTTGCAACTGCCGCGTCATTGAATACGCAGAAACCACTGCCTTTGTCCGCATAGGCGTGATGGGTGCCGCCAGCCAAATTGGCGGCAATGCCCTCACGCCCAAACAATGCCGCTCTGGCTGCCATGATGGTGGCGCCAGTCGAGCGCCTAGACCTAGCCACCATTTCTGGGGACCAAGGAAAACCTATTTCACGCTGCGCCTTGTCGCCTAAGGTGCCCTGTTCGACCGCCTGTATGTAATGTGGCGCGTGCACCAGGGCCAGTTCACCATCGGAGGCGGGTTGGGCAACATGGGTTTGGATGGCGGGGATCTCCAAAGCCAAGCGGTCTCGCAAGACGCGGTACTTGCCCATAGGAAATCGGTGGCCCTGCGGAAGCGGCAATACAAACTGGTCTGAATAAAAAGCGCGCATACACCCCGATTGGCCTTGTCTAGGAGCCCATTGTCTCCGCTTGCCGCGGGTAGCCTTATTTAGGCTGTCACCTCTAAAGCACGCCCAAAACCCCTCCAAAGTGTTGCAAAACATCGGGATAACCCTAAACTCCATCCCATTGCTGCAAAGCAACATTTTTTCAACTTTCACATTTTTGGAGATTCACATGATCACTACTGAACAAATCGTCGCTTCTAACAAAGCTGCCTTGAACAGCGCATTCGCCATGAGCAACGACGCTTTCACCAGCGTTGAAAAGCTGGTGGAACTCAACTTGACTGCCGCACGCAGCTCATTGACAGAGTCTGCTGACTTCCTCAAAAGCTTGATGGGCGCTAAAGACCCACAACAAGTTTTGGCTCTCCAAGCTGAGTTTTTCCAACCTTTGGCTGAAAAAACTGCTTCTTACTCACGCCACGTGTATGAAATCACTTCTGAAACTGGCGCTGAATTGGGCAAAGCTGTTGAAGCTAAAGCCGCTGAAGCTCAAAAACAATTCGTTAGCTTTTTTGACTCTGCTTTGAAAAACGCACCAGCTGGCTCTGAGTCTGCTGTTGCTTTCTTGAAGCAAGCCTTAAACGCTAGCAACACAGCCGCTGAATCTGTGCAAAAAGTTGTTAAGCAAGCCACAGACTTGGCTGAAAGCAACTTCCACGCTGTGACTGAAACTGCTACAAAAGTAAGCAAGACAGTTGCCAAAAAGCGTTAATTTGAAAAGATTGTCTCCTCGGATCTCGTAAACACCTTCGGGTGATCAGATCCCTTGTAGGGCCTGTCGCAAGACGGGCCCTCTTTTTTAGCGCGGCACAAGCGCTGCGCGTACTTTTGGCAGGGCTGCCAGCATGGCGGCCCGTCCAGCTTCGATGGATTTGCGTCTGGCGCTAAATTCTGCCGACCCGACAGTGCCTAAAGCAGGTCGCACCACCACATCGGCTTCGCGCAACTCAAAGTTGTTGATGCTTTTGCCCATGATGGTGAAGGTTTGCATCAGGATTTGGAACATATCGCCTGTTTTGGCGTTTTCTGGGGTGCTGGAAATATCGACTGCCAACACAAACTCTGCCCCCATTTGACGTGCGAATCGCACGGGGACGGGTGAGACTAAGCCTCCGTCAACGAACTCACGCGCTCCAATCTTGACGGGTTCAAACACAGAAGGCACCGAACTCGACGCTCGCACGGCAGTGCCCAAGTCCCCTCGCTGGAACAAAACGCCCTGCCCCGTGTGTAAATCGGTCGCCACTACGCCCAAGGGCATAGGCAAGTCTTCAATCTTTTGGTTGCCGGTTTTACTGTTGACATAGCGCGCCAAAGCGTCACCGCGCATCATGCCGCGTCCTATTAGAGGGATCGTCCAATCTGTGATGGTGGCTTCGTCCATGGTTTCGGACAACTGTTGCAGTTGCGCGCCGTTTTTCCCGCTGGCGTAGAAAGCTGCGACCAAGCTACCGGCGGAGGTTCCCACCACAAAGTCGGGTTTGATACCCGCTTCTTCTAGTACTTGGATCACGCCCACGTGGGCGAATCCTCTGGCGGCCCCGCCTCCCAAGGCTAGTCCGAATTTGGGAACGCGCTTGGCTGCTGGTGAATCCGTAGCCGTCTCTTTGCTGACGCCTTCAGAAGCAGCGCCTGTGCCGGGTTTGAGGGGCCCTTGGGTGCTACACGCCGTCATCACCAACAAAACAGCACAGCCTACAAATTTAGCAATCGCACGTTTCGCCTTGGTACCGGTCACTGGGGACAGCAATGGACCCGGGTTCAATAGGTCAAGAGTCTTAGTTAGTGCTGAAGTTTGGAGCATTGGATTTCGTATTCTGAAAGGTGGCAGTTCTTGCGTGGGCGGTTGGCAAGCGGTTCGATTGTCCCCGATCAACGATCCAGCATAATTGACGTTACGTCAACGTGAAACAACACGTCTGACATCCTCATTCACACATCGGAGATATTCATGGACATCCAAGGCAAGGTTTTTATCGTCACAGGCGGAGCATCAGGTTTAGGCGAAGGAACTGCCCGCGCCTTGGCGCAACATGGCGGGCTTGTGGTGATTGCCGATATGCAGGTTGAAAAGGGCCAGACCGTGGCCAAAGACATCGGCGGCGCTTTTGTCGCTTGCGACGTGAGCAAAGAAGCCGACGGACAAGCCGTTATCGCCAAGGCTGTGTCCATGGGCAAATTGATGGGCTTGGTCAACTGCGCAGGCATCGCGCCCGCAGAAAAAACGGTGGGCAAACACGGTGCGCATAAATTAGATGTATTCACGAAGACGATCACGGTCAACCTGATCGGTAGCTTCAACATGATCCGCTTGGCGGCTGAAGCCATGAGCCACAATGAACCCGAAGCCAGCGGCGAGCGCGGCGTCATCATTTCAACTGCATCGGTAGCCGCTTATGACGGACAAATGGGACAAGCCGCTTACAGCGCTTCCAAAGGCGGCGTGGTCGGTATGACCCTTCCCATCGCCCGCGACTTAGCGCGCAACGGCATCCGCAATATGACCATCGCCCCCGGCATCTTCCGCACCCCCATGATGTTTGGCCTACCCCAAGAGGTGCAAGACTCACTGGCCGCCAGCGTACCCTTCCCTTCGCGCTTAGGCACACCACAAGACTACGCCAAACTCGCTTTGCACATTTTTGAAAATGAAATGCTCAATGGCGAAGTCATTCGCTTAGACGGCGCTATTCGCCTCGCTCCGAAATAAGTTGCTGCGTATCCGCTAGCAACCCGCTTAGCTACCTAGGTGGTTGCTTTGCGCGGGGCTTTCACGCGATAAGCCTGAGAAGGGCTTTCGCGAGATAAGCCTGCGCAGGGTTATGCTTTGCTTCCATGGCGATCCCACAAACCTTCATCCAAGAACTCCTCGACCGCACCGACGTGGTCGAGGTGGTGGGACGCTACGTCACTCTGAAAAAAGGTGGCGCCAATTACATGGGGCTGTGTCCCTTCCATGGCGAAAAATCACCCTCTTTTTCAGTCAGTCCCACCAAACAGTTTTTCCATTGTTTTGGCTGCGGCAAAAACGGAAACGCCATCGGCTTTTTGATGGACCACACCGGCATGAACTTTGTCGAAGCCGTTAAAGATTTAGCCCAAAACGCAGGCATGCAAGTACCTGAAGAAGACGTCTCGCCCCAAGACCGCGAACGCGCTGCACAAGCCCGCCAAAAGCAAACCACGCTGACCGAAGTATTGGAAAAAGCGGGCGAAGCCTATCGCAAACACCTCAAGTCTTCACCCCAAGCCATTGCCTATTTCAAAAATCGAGGGTTGAGTGGAGAAATCGCCAAACAGTTTGGCTTGGGCTACGCCCCTGACGGATGGCGAAGCTTGGCCAGCGTGTTCCCAGATTACCAAGACCCGCTTTTGGTTGAAAGCGGACTCGTCATCACCCAGCAAGAAGGCGAAGACGATGAAAAACGCTATGACCGTTTTCGTGATCGTGTCATGTTTCCTATTCGCAATATCAAAGGCGAGTGCATAGGCTTTGGGGGTCGCGTTTTAGGGGATGGCACCCCCAAATATTTGAACTCGCCTGAGACGCCCGTGTTTAGCAAGGGCCGCGAACTCTACGGCTTGTTCGAAGCCCGTCAAGCCATGCGTGATCTTGGCTACGCCTTGGTCACCGAAGGCTATATGGACGTGGTCGCCCTCTCCCAACTCGGGTTTGCCAATGCGGTTGCCACACTGGGCACGGCCTGCACAGGGGACCACATCCAAAAACTTTTCCGCTTCACCGACAACGTCGTGTTTGCCTTCGACGGCGACAGCGCCGGTCGCCGTGCCGCGAAGAAAGCCCTAGACGGTGCGCTAAGTTTTGCCAGCGATGTCCGAAGCATCAAGTTTTTGTTTTTACCCGCCGAGCACGACCCCGACAGCTACATCCGTACTTTTGGCAAAGAGGCTTTTGCACATGCTGTCACCGAAGCCGTGCCTTTGAGCCGCATGTTGATCGAAGTCGCGCGTGAGGGTTGCGACTTGCTCAGCGCTGAAGGACGTGCACATCTGGCAAGCAACGCCAAGCCCATGTGGATGGCTTTGCCAGAGGGCGCACTCAAACGCCAATTGCTGAGCGAAATTGCCAGTCTGTGCGAACTCGGCACCAATGAATTACAAGACCTGTGGATACCCCCAAGTCCCACCTCCAAACGCAGCTTCGATTTCAAGAAAAAACCTCGCACTTGGACTCGCGGTACCCGACAAATTCCGGCAGGTAGGGCCGACCATGCAGCAAGGGTCTTGCTGTCGAACATGGAAATTTGGCAAGAACTGTCGGGCGAAGACCACGACCTTTTGTGCAGTTTGGCGCCACCACATGGTCCTCTGTTTGTCTGGATCGACCACCAACACCACGAGCACGGCACCCTTAGTTGGGCCGCTTTGCTAGAAGGACTGCGCGGCCATGAATGCGAGACCTTGGCAACACGCGTGATGTCCACCAGCTTTACCAACACCATCGATGAGTCTGACCCCACCAAAGCACAAGTTGACGCCAGCGAGAAGTTGGCAAAAGACGCACGCCAAGAATTGCGCAATATCTTGCAAAAAATGTTGCTCGAGAATTTGGATGCCCAAATGAAGCAAGCCATAGAAAATTCACAATCCGATCCAACCGCCCTCACGCGATACAAGGCTCTCTACGAGCGACGCAAGCAAATCGGCAATTCGGCTACTCCCACGCCCTAAAAACACGGCCTCAGGGCTTGCAATTTAGGGGGCTTTAGGTATAATCCACATCTTTGGCAAGTGCGACAGCAGCACCTCCGGGCCAGGCCAACCGTGACATCAGCGCACGACTCGCCGCTAATCCGCAAGGACTGCACACCAAATGTTCGCCCACCTCGCTTGCCTAATTCCTAGGGTTTCTCCCTTTCCCAGTTAAATTCCGTGCGGTTTCCAGCGCGGAGTACTAGTTTTTATTTGAAGTTCAGGAGTTTCCATGCCCGTCGCCTCCAAATCCAAAAAGCCAGCGCCTAAAAAGCCCGTCAAAAAAGTGGCCGCCAAAGCTGCCTCTAAACCTGCAGCCAAGGCAGCCTCTAAACCTGCTGCCAAAGCAAAACCCGTTGCCAAAAAAGCTGCAGTAAAACCTGTTGCTAAATCTGCGGCCAAGCCTGTTGCCAAAACCACAGCCAAACCGGCAGCAAAAGCCGTAGCAAAAGCAGCTCCCAAATCCACTTCAAAAGTAGCTGCTAAGCCAGCTACCAAAGCCGTTCCCGCTAAATCACCAGCTAAGAAACCAGCCGTCGTAGCGCATGCTCCCAAAGCCACTGGCAAGAAAGCCGCTAAATCCGGCGCCAAAGGCAAAGCAGGTAAAGGTCTAGACGACACCGATTTAAGCGATATTGAATCCGATCTCGAAGGCGAAGAAGTCGCATCGGCAGAGAAAGTTAAACCGCTGCGCATGAAAATCAGCAAGGCGAAAGAACGCGCCTTGATGAAAGAATTCGGCCTCGACGAGACCGTGCTGTCTGAAGAAGACATGCAAAAACGCCGTCAGCGCCTCAAGACCCTGATCAAACTCGGCAAGACCCGTGGGTATTTAACGCACGGCGAAATCTCTGACCACTTGCCCGACAAACTGGTCGACGCGGAAACCATGGAAGTCGTGATTTCCATGTTGAACGACATGGGCGTGGCCGTTTACGAGCACACGCCAGATGCAGAAACTCTGCTTCTGAACAACAACACACCGACAGCCGCCACGGAAGAAGAAGCCGAGGAAGAAGCCGAAGCTGCCCTCTCCACCGTGGACAGCGAATTCGGTCGCACGACCGACCCTGTGCGTATGTATATGCGCGAAATGGGCACGGTTGAATTGCTGACCCGCGAAGGTGAAATTGAAATCGCCAAGCGTATCGAAGGCGGCTTGATGGACATGATGCAAGCGATCAGTGGATCCCCAGCCACCATCGCCGCGATTTTGGCCATGGCCGACGAAATCCGCGAAGACAAGGTTGTGATTTCCACCATCGTCGACGGATTCAACAACCTGAATGAAGCCGATGACTACGTGGCCGAAGAAGACTTCGACGAATTCGATGAAGAAGATGACGACGACGGCAAAGGTGGTTCCAAAGCCCTCACCAAGAAATTGGAAGAGCTGAAAACCCAAGCCCTCGCCCACTTCGACCGCATGCAAACCCACTTCGACAAGTTGCGTAAGGTCTACGACAAAGAAGGCTATGGCACGCCCGCCTACCTCAAAGCGCAACAGGCTTTGACCACCGAGTTGATGACCATCCGCTTCACCGCAAAAACCATTGAAAAGCTATGCGAGATGGTGCGCGGCCAGGTCGATGAAGTGCGTAAAAAAGAACGCGAATTGCGCCGCATCATTGTGGACAAGTGCGGTATGCCGCAAGCCACATTCATCAAAGACTTCCCCCCCAACTTGCTCAACATCAAGTGGGTGGAAAAACAAGCAGCTGCTGGCAAACCTTGGTCTGCCACCATGGGTCGCAACATCCCCCCTATCCAAGAACTGCAACAAAAGTTGATCGACTTACAAGCGCGTGTGGTCGTGCCTTTGGAACAACTCAAAGACATCAACAAGCGCATGAACGAAGGTGAACGCAGCTCGCGTCACGCCAAGAAAGAAATGATCGAAGCCAACTTGCGCTTGGTCATCTCTATCGCCAAAAAATACACCAACCGTGGTTTGCAGTTCTTAGATTTGATCCAAGAAGGCAA
>Ga0228703_1000900_pt1 | contig 19331 bp, 16 predicted proteins | sample McNCre217_Aug_MG_3_FD_178020 | JGI IMG/M metagenome (GOLD analysis project Ga0228703, IMG submission 178020) | Freshwater microbial communities from McNutts Creek, Athens, Georgia, United States - 29-17_Aug_MG | ecosystem: Environmental > Aquatic > Freshwater > Creek | place: USA: Georgia... | reverse complement strand
CGAGTTGCTCTTGGCAATAACCAAACACCGCGTCGCCCACGGCCTCGCCCGCGCTCATGATGGCTTGCAAGCACAGCTTGAAGTCGCGCCCCGCCTGCGGGTAAGCCTTCATCATGGCCTTGAGCGCAGTGGGAAACAAAAACGTGTGCGTCACCCGATGTTGCTGCATCAAGCTCAAAGCCAGCTCGGGGCTGAAACGCCCGTTCCAAGCCACGATGGGGCGACCAAAGTACAGCGTGGGCAACAAGGCATCCATCAAGCCCCCCGTCCAAGCCCAATCAGCGGGCGACCAAAACACAGCGTCGCTGCCCGTGGGCAAGGCAAGAGGCGCAGAGGTGGCCTCACGGTGGGTCGCAAAACCAAACCAATTCTGGCTGCACACAAAGCCCGTCAGATTGCCCACCAAAGCGCGGTGTGGAATGAGTGCGCCCTTAGGTGGCCCGGTGGTGCCGCTGGTGTAGATCAACACCGCACCTTCTTCGGCTTTGGTGTGCACCGCCTCAAAGTGGCCTTGCTGCGCCGCCAAGGCACTGGTGTAGTCCACATCCACATGCAACATGTCGCTGGCATTGGACAAGTCGATCCCAATCACTTCGCGTAGTGCCGGACACTGAGCTCGCACAGCCAACAAATTGCCCACCGAGGCGTCATCCACCAGGGCCACCACTGCCTCGCTGTCTTGCAAGCGGTATTCCAGGGCCTCAGGGCCAAACAACAAAGACAGTGGCATGGCCACTGCGCCCATTTGCAGCACAGCCATGTAAGCCACAGCCGTCTCAAAGCGCTGCGGCAACACAATCGCCACACGGTCGCCACGCGCCACACCCAAGCCTTGCAGCACATGACTCAAGGCATTGGCGGCTTGCTGCAATTCGGCATAGCTGTGGGTGCGTGCAGGGCCATCCGCCTGATGCGTGACGATGGCCACCCGCGCTTGGGCATCGGCCTGTGCGGCCCAGCGGCGGCTGCACACCTCGGCCATGTTGAAGTGCGTGGGCACTGACCAGTGGAACCCTTGCTGCATGGCGTCGTAAAAATCAGGCGCCGCGTGGCCTGTGCTGTCATGTGTTTGACCGTGTGTCATGGGGTGCATCCTTATGATGAAAAGAATGTACCCAATTCAAAAAGCCTCGCGCAGCGAGTTTGTCCCCATCCGTCACCTGCGTTACCACGTTCGCCAATGGGGCACGCCCAACCCCGATGTGCCGCCTTTGGTGATGGTGCATGGGTGGATGGATGTGTCCGCCTCCTTCCAGTTTGTGATCGATGCCATGGCCCAAGACCGCTGGGTGATTGCCCCAGATTGGCGTGGCTTTGGCCTGACTGAGACACCCCATGCAGACAACTACTGGTTTCCCGATTACTTGGCGGACCTCGATTTTTTGCTCGACCACTATGTAGGCGACCAACCCGTTGACTTGGTGGGTCACAGCATGGGCGGACACATTGCCACCCTGTACGCGGGCGTACGCCCCGAGCGCATTGCCAAACTTGTCAATCTCGAAGGCTTTGGCATGGCTGCCACACGCCCAGCCCAGGCGCCAGGCCGCTATGCCAAATGGATGGACGAGCTCAAAACCTTGGCCCGTGGTGAGCTGGACCTCAAGCCCTACCCCAACCTCGAAGGCGTGGCTCAGCGTCTGATGAAAACCAACCCCCGCCTGAGCAGCGACAAAGCCCATTGGCTGGCACAGCACTGGGCCCGCGCCAACGACCAAGGCGAATGGCGCATCTTGGGCCATGCCGCACACAAGATCACCAATGCGCAGTTGTTCAAGGTCGACGAAGTGGTGGCCATTTACGAACGCATCAGCGCCCCCATGCTGTGCGTGGTGGCCAGCACAGACAGCTTGGTGCAGTGGTGGAAAGATCAGTACACCTTGGCCGAATTCAAGCAACGCATTGCCAGCGTACCGAAGCTGCAACACGCCGTGATTGACGATGCCGGCCACATGCTGCACCATGACCAGCCCGATGTGTTGGCACGTTTGCTGGAAAAGTTTCTGTCGTCCTAGTAAAAATTTACACTTTTGTGCACATGTTCAAACGCCATTGGCCGCAAGCACTCCCCTCTTTGGCGTTGGCAACTGTCATGCTCACCACGCATGCGCCATCACGCGCGACAGAACTCAGCGCACATCACGTGAACCCATGTCCTGAATTTTTAGCCCGCCAAGACGCGCCAGAGCCCGACAGCGACAAACAATGGGACCTCACACTCTCACCCTACGCCTACCACTGGCATGACAACCCCGAGCATCGCCCCGTTTTTTTAGGCGCGCTGGACCGCCATGTCGCGGGCGAACGGTTTTGCGGCTTGGCCTTGTTTCGCAACTCCTTTGGACAACCTTCGGCGTATATCTATGTGGGAAAACGCTGGGATGCGTTCTTGGGCCAGCCCAAGTTGTTCGCCAAGGTCTCGGCTGGCTTCATTTATGGCTACAAAGGCAAGTACCAAGACAAGATTCCCTTCAACGATTACGGCATCGCCCCCGTCATCATTCCCTCGTTGGGCTACAACTTGAGTCCCCACGACTCGGCACAAATCATGGTGCTCGGCACGGCGGGGGTGTTGTTTGCCTACGGTCATCGCTTCTAAGGTCGGCTGAACGTGAGAAAATCACCGGTTTTCCCCCAGACTCATAAAGAAGACCCATCATGGAAGCAGAACGCATCAACCTCATTGGCACCACCCTCGCAGACTTGAGCGTTCGCACGGTCGACCTCCGGAGGTATCTTTGACTACGATGCCAAAGCCGAACGCCTGCGCACCGTCAACGCCTCGCTAGAAGACCCCACGATCTGGAACGACCCCAAAAAAGCCCAAGAGCTGGGGCGTGAGAAGAAAACCCTCGATGGCGTGGTGGTAACCCTCAGTCGCCTCACCCAAGAGCTGGCCGACAACACCGAGTTGTTCGAAATGAGCAAGGCCGACAACGACGAAGACGGTTTGTTGACGATTGAGACCGATACCCAAGGCTTGGTCAAAACCATCGAAGAACTCGAATTCCGCCGCATGTTCAGCAACGAGGCGGATCCGCTGAATTGCTTCTTGGACATCCAAGCCGGCGCCGGTGGCACCGAAGCCTGCGATTGGGCCAGCATGTTGCTGCGCCAGTACCTCAAGTACGCCGAACGCAAAGGCTTCAAAACCACGGTGGAAGACGAATCCCCTGGTGACGTGGCCGGCATCAAAGGCGCCACCATCAAGATCGAAGGCGAATACGCCTTTGGTTTGTTGCGCACCGAAACTGGCGTGCACCGCTTGGTGCGCAAGTCGCCCTTTGACAGCTCGGGCGGTCGCCACACCTCGTTTGCCTCGGTGTTTGTGTACCCCGAGATTGACGACTCGATTGAGATCGACATCAACCCCGCCGATGTGCGTACCGACACCTACCGCGCCTCAGGCGCGGGTGGCCAGCACATCAACAAAACCGACTCCGCTGTGCGCTTGACCCACATCCCCACGGGCATCGTGGTGCAGTGTCAAGACGGCCGCAGCCAGCACAGCAACCGTGACGTGGCGTGGAAGCGTCTGCGTTCGCGCCTGTACGACCACGAGATGCGCAAGCGCATGGAAGAACAACAAAAGCTCGAAGACACCAAGACCGATGTGGGCTGGGGTCATCAAATCCGCAGCTATGTGCTGGACAACAGCCGCATCAAAGACTTGCGCACCAACGTCGAAATTTCGGCCACGCAAAAAGTGTTGGATGGCGACCTCGATGCCTTCATCGAAGCGTCACTCAAGCAAGGAATTTAAGGAACACCATGTACCGCGAAGGCACAGCCCAACTGATTCAACGCGCCGACTACACCGCGCCTGCGTTTTGGATCGACACCGTCGACCTGACGTTTGACCTCGACCCCGCCAAGACCCGCGTGCTCAACAAAATGCGCGTGCGCCGCAACCCCGATGTGGCGACTCAGCCTCTGCGTTTGGACGGCGACGAGCTGAATTTGGCACGCGTGTTGGTGAACGGCCAAGGCACCTCGTTCAAGATGGACGGCAGCCAGTTGGTGCTGGAAAACTTGCCCGAAGGTAGCGACGCCTTTGACCTAGAAATCTTCACCACCTGCAACCCTGCGAAGAACACCAAGCTCATGGGCTTGTACGTCAGCAACGATTCGTTCTTCACGCAATGCGAGGCCGAGGGTTTTCGTCGCATCACCTATTTCTTGGACCGTCCTGATGTGATGTCGCTCTACAGCGTCACGTTGCGGGCCGACAAAAAGGCCTTCCCCGTGTTGCTCTCCAATGGCAACTTGGTGGAAGAAGGCGATTTGGAAGAAGGTCGTCACTTTGCCAAATGGGTCGATCCGCACAAAAAACCATGCTACTTGTTTGCCTTGGTTGCCGGCCAGTTTGTGTGCCGCGAACAGCGCGTCAAAACCCGTTCAGGCCAAGACCACTTGCTGCAAGTGTTTGTACGCTCGGGTGATTTGGACAAAACCGAACACGCCATGAACTCACTCATGGCCAGCATCCAGTGGGACGAGCAACGCTTTGGCTTGGCGCTGGACCTGGAGCGCTTCATGATCGTTGCCACCAGCGACTTCAACATGGGCGCGATGGAGAACAAGGGCCTTAACATCTTCAACACCAAATTTGTGTTGGCCAACTCTGCCACCGCTACCGACACCGATTACGCCCATATTGAGAGCGTGGTCGGCCATGAATACTTTCACAACTGGACTGGCAACCGCATCACCTGCCGCGACTGGTTCCAGCTCTCGCTCAAAGAAGGTCTGACGGTTTTCCGCGATCAAGAATTCAGCCAAGACCTGGCCGCCCAAGCGCTGATAAAACATGCCGTCGATCCTGCACAAGGCCAGGCCGCTGCAGCGTCGGCCAAAGCCGTCAAGCGCATCGAAGACGTGCGTTTGCTGCGCACGGCGCAGTTCACCGAAGACGCAGGCCCCATGGCCCACCCCGTGCGGCCTGACAGCTATGTGGAAATCAACAACTTCTACACCGTCACGATTTACGAAAAAGGCTCCGAAGTTGTGCGCATGATGCAAACGCTGTGCGCGCCCGCCATCAGCAGCAGCGGCACCGAAGGCGGCTTGGCTCACACGGGCCGCGAAGGTTTTGCCAAAGGCATGACGCTGTACTTCCAGCGCCATGATGGCCAAGCCGTGACCTGCGATGACTTTGCTCAATCGATCGCCGATGCCAACCCCAACTCGGCCCTGGCCACGCATTTGACACAGTTCAAACGTTGGTATGCCCAAGCGGGCACACCCCGCGTGCAAGCCACTAGCAGCTACGACGCCACCACCCGTCGCTACACCCTGACCTTGAGCCAAAGCTGCCCCCCCAGCCCCGGGCAGGACCACAAAGAACCGTTTGTCATTCCGGTGCAAATGGGCTTGCTTGAGAGCAATGGCCACGAGGTGTTGCCCAGCCAGTTGTTGGTACTTACCGAAGCCACACAAAGCTTTGAATTCCACGACTTGCCCATCACCGATGGCCAAGCCCCCGTGCCCTCGTTGCTGCGTGACTTCAGCGCACCCGTGGTGCTGGAAATGGACTTCACACCCGCGCAATTGCTCACCCTGTTGGCACATGACACCGACCCGTTCAACCAATGGGAAGCCGCACAACGCCTGTGTTTGAACGCAGCGCTGGCTGCGGTCAACGCCACGACCGAACCCACGCAAGTACTCGACGCGGCCTTGATCGACGCCCTGCGCACCGTGCTGCGCCACCCCAGCTTGGACGCTGCGTTCAAAGAATTGGTGCTCACACTGCCCGCAGAAACTTACATCGCTGAACAACTCGTTGTGGTGGACCCACAGCGCATCCACGCCGTGCGTGAAGCGATGCGCGCCCAACTCGCCCACGACTTGCATGACGACTGGATGTGGGCTTTCGAGAGCCATTGCGACAGCGGCAACTACCGTCCCGACCCCGTCTCCAGCGGTCGCCGCGCCTTGAGCGGCATGGCCTTGACCATGCTGTGCTTGGATGCCCGCCGCAGCGGCGACAGCACTTGGCCGGGTCGGACTTTGCAGTGCTTCAAAGACGCCCACAACATGACCGACCGCTTCAACGCCTTGAGTGCTTTGGTCAGTGCGGGCCATGAACTGGCAGGCGATGCCTTGCAACGCTTTTACAACCTGTTCTCGCGCGAAGCCTTGGTGATGGACAAATGGTTTGCCTTGCAAGCCGGCGCCTGTGACCGTGGCGGCAACGTGCTGCCTGTGGTGCGCCACCTCATGCTGCACCCTGACTTTCATATCAAAAACCCCAACCGCGCACGCAGCCTGATTTTCAGTTTCTGCAGCGCCAATCCCGGCGCCTTCCACCGCAGCGATGCGGCGGGTTATGTGTTCTGGAGCGAACGTGTGTTGGAGCTCGACGCCATCAACCCGCAAGTCGCCGCCCGTCTGGCCCGCGCCTTGGACCGTTGGCGCAAGCTGGCCGAGCCTTACCGCAGCGCGGCACACGAGGCCATCCAACGCGTCGCCGCCAAAACCGATTTAAGCAACGATGTGCGCGAAGTCGTCTCGCGCGCCTTATCTCACTAAGTATCACTAAGTATCACTGAGTCAATGAGGACCCTGTCATGAGCATTTCACTCACCCGTTATCTGGTCGAACAACAACGCGCCAAAGGCAGCATCCCGTCCGAGCTGCGTTTGCTGCTCGAAGTCGTGGCCCGTGCCTGCAAGAGCATCAGCCACGCCGTGAACAAAGGCGCTCTGGGTGACGTACTCGGCACGGCGGGCAGCGAAAACGTACAAGGCGAGGTGCAAAAAAAGCTCGACATCATCGCCAACGATGTGCTGATTGAAGCCAACGAATGGGGTGGCCACTTGGCCGCCATGGCGTCCGAAGAAATGGACAGTATCCACATCGTGCCCAACCGCTATCCCCAAGGCGAATACTTGTTGATGTTTGACCCTCTGGACGGCTCCAGCAACATCGATGTGAATGTGAGCATTGGCACCATCTTCAGCGTGCTCAAAAAAGTAGACCCCAGCAAAGGCGTGAGCGAAGAAGACTTCTTGCAACCCGGCACCCAACAAGTGGCCGCGGGTTACTGCGTGTACGGCCCTCAAACCACCTTGGTGCTCACCGTGGGTGACGGCGTGTCCATGTTCACCCTGGACCGCGAGCAAGGCTCTTTTGTGCTGACCCAAGAAAACGTGAAGATTCCTGCCGACACCAAAGAGTTCGCCATCAACATGAGCAATATGCGCCACTGGGACGAGCCCGTGAAGCGCTACATCGACGAATGCCTGCAAGGCGAAGAAGGCCCACGCGGCAAAAACTTCAACATGCGTTGGATCGCCTCCATGGTGGCCGATGTGCACCGCATTCTGACCCGTGGCGGCGTCTTCATGTACCCCTGGGACAAGCGCGAGCCCGGCAAACCCGGCAAGTTGCGTCTGATGTACGAAGCCAACCCCATGAGCTGGTTGGTCGAGCAAGCCGGTGGTGCATCGACCAACGGTCATCAACGCATTCTGGACATCCAACCCACACAGTTGCACGAACGTGTGAGCGTGATCTTGGGTTCGAAAAACGAAGTCGAACGCGTCACCAGCTACCACGCCAAGGCGTGAGTTTGCTCAGAACAAGCCCGCACCTGCGTGCTTTTTAAACTGCTCGACAAACATCAGGGCAGCGGGCGTCATCTCGGCGCCCTCTTTGGTCAAAGCCACAATTTCGCGCGACACACTGGGTGAGACCAAATCGACCGTAGCAACCGCCGTGGTTTGCGACAAAGTCTGGGCGCGAGAAATCGCGTAAGAAGGCAAGACCGAAATGCCCTCCCCCTCGCTGACCAAGCCGAGGGCGGTGGCCACTTGCGACACCTCGTAGGCCGGCTGAATGTGTTTGTTCCATTTGGCAAAGGCCTTGTCCACCAACACCCGCAAACCGCTGCCGTGGCGCATCAGGATCAGCGGCTCGTCGAGCAGGTCTTGCCACTCCACCTCGCGCTGCTGCGCCAAACGGTGCGCGCTAGGGCACACCAGCATCAGCTTGTCGGTGTAGACCGGTGTGGCCAACAGGTCGGACGTGTCGCTGCTGGCTGTGCACACGGCCATGTCCACCTCGCCGCGACGCACCAACTCGGGCAACGACGCCACGGGTTCGTCCAGCAAGGCCACCTTGACCTGCGGGTTGTGCAAGCGAAAACTCGCAATCACTTTGGGAAACAAGGCGCTTGCCAGCAAGGGCGATGCTGCCACGCGCAAGCGTCCGGCCTTCACATGCTGGGTGTTTTGCAACGAGGCAATGCCTGCCTCCAACTGCGCAAACACCTGCTGAACCGTGGGCAAAAACTGCTGGCCCGCCTCGGTCAACACCAGGCGGCGGGTGGTGCGATCGAACAAGCGCGCACCCAAATCGTCTTCCATGCCACGCACCAACATCGACAGGGCTGAGGGCGTGAGGTGCAGCTTGTCGGCCGCACGGGTCATGCTCGACTCTTGGGCCACAGCCAAAAAGGCACGCAGTTGTCTCAAACTCAAATTGGAGGCAGCGATCTTGGAACTCATGGCCTGAGTTTATGCCGCAGACGACGGTCACCCCAATTCAACAAATTGACTGCACGATTGTTCAATTTATATCGCCCCACGCAGGCGCTGGTTTTGATCAAATCATTCTGTGATCCACCCTAACCTTACACCCCACACCGGCAACGCGGCCTCTGCGCAGGCGAGCCCACGTGCGCCACTGCGCCGCGAAGACAACGCGCTGCTGCGCGGTGCGGGTTGTTTTGGGCAAGACGTGGTCATTCCCAATGCCTGCCACATCGCCTTTGTGCGCAGCCCGCAAGCGCACGCCCAACTGCTGGGCATCCACACCGAGGCTGCCTTGCAGATCGATGGTGTGCTGGCCGTGCTGACCCACGCCGAACTCGGCCAGCATGTGATACCCGTCCACAACCCCTTGCTGAATGTGGTGCAAGACACCACGTTCCCCTTGCTCGCTCATGCGCAGGTGGCCTATGTGGGTCAACCGGTGGCTGTGGTGGTGGCCACCAGCCGCGCCGTGGCCCGTGAAGCCGCAGGTGCCGTCACCCTGACGCTGCACAGCCTGTCCCCGAGCAACGATTTCGCCAGCGAAGACGCCACCACACGCACGCAACACAAAAGCGGCCAGATGCCCGCAAGCAGCGCGCATGTGGTGGAAGCACACATCCGCTCGCCACGCGTGAGCGCCATGCCCATGGAGCCGCGCGCTTGCAGCGCCATGTTGCATGACGCAGAAGCGAACAGCCCACACCGCATCACCGTGTGGCTGGGCACGCAAACCCCTTCACGCGCCCAGGCCGATGTGGCCCGTGTGCTGGGTCTGCCCACCGAACACGTGCGGCTCATCAGTCCCGATGTGGGCGGTGCCTTTGGTGCCAAAGCCTCGGTCAGCCCAGAAGACGTGTTGACCGCCCTCACGGCACAGCACATGCAACGCAACACGCAATGGCTGGCCAGCCGGTCCGACGACTTTGTGGCGGGCATGCAAGGCCGTGGCTCGGTGCTGCAAGGCCGCTTGAATATCAACGCCCAAGGCTTGTTGGAAGGCTTGTGGGCGCGGCTGCATTTCACGCTCGGTGCGTGGTTGCCTTTTTCGGCCGTGGTGCCGCTGCGCAATGCCGCGCGCATCTTGCCCGGGCCTTATGCGTTGACGCAGCTCGACATTGAAGGACTGGCCACGCGCGCGCATGCGGCACCCGTCAATATCTACCGTGGCGCCGGTCGCCCCGAAGCGGCCTTGCTGATGGAAACCTTGATCGAGCAAGCCGCACGTCAATGCCAGATCGACCCCGTGGACTTGCGTTTGCGCAACCTCATTCCAACCCAGGCCATGCCCTACACCACGCCCACTGGCGAAGTGCTGGATTCTGGCGATTACGCCTTGGCTCTGCACACAGCTTGTGAGCAGTTCGATTACACACACGCACGCCGCTTGCAAACTCAACGCCGCCAGCAAGGCGAGTTGGTGGGCATTGGCTTGGCCTTGTACATTGAGCCTTGCGGCCAAGGCTGGGAATCGGCCCGCGTGACTTGGCATGAAGACGGCCGCGTCACCGTGGCCAGCGGCGCTCCGGCGCAAGGCCAAGGCCATGTCACTACTTTTGCCCAGCTGGCTGCCGACATCTTGGGTTGCGATGCAAGCAACGTGGACGTGCATTTGGGCAACACCGCGCTGTGCCCGGCAGGCACCGGCGCCTTGGCCAGCCGCAGCACAGCCATTGGCGGCAGCGCCATCGTGCAAGCCTGTCGCGCTGTGTTGGCACGCCGCGAAGCTGGCGAAGCACTGCCCATCACGGCGGAAGAAAAATTCACCTCCAACGAAGCTTGGAGCTACGGCTGCGTGATCGCGCAAATGCGCATCGACGCCGACACCGGCACCCCCACCATCGAGCGCATCAGCTGGGTCGACGATGCCGGCCATGTGCTGCAGCCCCAACTGGTCCACGGCCAATTGATCGGCGGGGCAGCCCAAGGTTTGGGCCAGGCCATGATGGAACGCTTGGTCTACGACGATCAAGGTCAACTCATCACCGGTTCTTTGATGGACTACGCCATCCCACGCGCCGACAACATGCCGCCGATTGAGATCAGCAGCCTACACACACCCAGCCCCCACAACCTGTTGGGCGCCAAAGGTGTGGGTGAAGCAGGCTGCATTGGTGTGCCCGCCGCCTTGATGAATGCTGCGCGAGATGCGCTCTCGCCCTTGGGCGAATTCGATTTGCAACTTCCCCTCACCTCAGAACAGCTTTGGCGTGTTCTGTCGACCTATTTTGAAAAGGAAACCCCATGAAATACAAAAAATCAGAAGCCAAGGAATACGCACGCGAACACATGGTGGGCGTGTGGGCAGCCAACCTCACCCCCTTCAACGACGCCTTGCAGCTGGACGAAAAAGCCTACCGCGAGAACCTCCACCATTGGGTCAACGACTTGAAGCTCGGTGGCTTGTTCATCGCGGGCAAACAGGCTGAGTTTTTCTCGATGTCCATCGCCGAGCGCAAGCGCTTGATCGACCTGTCCGTCGAAGTGGCCAGCGACGCGGGCAACCGCAACGGCGCCGGTGCTTGCGGCATCGTCACTTCATGTTCAGACACCAACCTTGATGTGGTGCTGGAACTGGCCCAACACTCGAAAAACGTCGGTGCCGACTATGTGATCGTGCACAGCCCTGTGTTGCACTTTGGCGCCGACACGGACGAAACCATTTACGAGTACTACCGCTACCTGTCCGAGAAAATCGACCTCGGCTTGGCCATGTGGAACCACCCTGACTGTGGCTATGTGATGAGCCCCGAGCTGTGTGCCCGCATTGCCGAACTGCCCAATGTGGTGGCCATCAAGTACAGCACCGACCGGGTCAAATACGCACGCCTGACCGAGATGGTGGGCGACAAAATTCACGTCAGCAACCCCGATGAACCTGATTGGTTAGAGAACATCATCGAACTCGGTTGGAAGCTCTACCTCTGCTCGACGCCACCTTTCTTGCTCCAATCCAAGGTGGATCAACGCATGAACGAGTACACCCAACTTGCCTTCGCTGGCAAGTTTGAAGAAGCGCGCAAAGTGCGCGACAGCTTGAACCCCGTGCGCGAGGCCATCAAGCACAGCAAGCCCAAAGGCAAGCCCCAAGCCCATGGCAAATACTGGCAAGAACTGCTGGGCCAGCACGGCGGCCCCGTGCGTCGCCCCTTGTTGCAACTGACCGACGCTGAGCGCGAAGCGACTCGCCAAGCCTTTGCCAAGTCTGGCTTGCGCACCGCCTGACATGCACACACCGCTGCAACTGCACGTCAACGGCCAAGCCATGCGCTTGGACGTGGCGCCGTCGCGCTTGCTGCTGGAAGTCTTGCGCGAGCAATGCCAGCTCACCGGCACCCACCAAGGCTGCGACACCGCCCAATGCGGTGCCTGCACGGTGCTGGTCGATGGTGCTGCCGTCAAGTCATGCAACCGCTTGGCCGTGCAGTGCAGCGGGCAACACATCACCACCATTGAAGGAGTCGCGCCCAATGACGCCGAGCTGCATGTGATGCAGCAATGCTTCAGCAAGCACCATGCGCTGCAATGCGGGTTTTGCACCCCGGGTTTGGTCATGCGTGCCCTGGCCTTGGTGCATGAAGATGTGCCCGCCGAAGACCAGGCCGTGCGTCACGCGCTATCAGGCAATTTGTGCCGCTGCACGGGCTATGAAGGCATTGTCAAAGCAGTGTGCGAAGGCCTGACCTTGTTGCGCGCGCAGGCCAGCACCCCAGCCCAAGGCCCGGTCTAGCCATGCAACACACAGGCTACTTCCGCCCTCAAAGCTTGGCCGAAGCCCAAGCCTTGCTGGCAGCGCACCCCGATGCACAAGCCCTGGCCGGTGGGCAAAGCCTGCTCGCAGCCATGAAGCTCGGTCTGTGCCAGCCCACGCATTGGGTGGACTTGCAAGACCTGCCTGAGTTGCAACGCATCACACGCCACCACGACCACTTGTGGATCGGCGCCATGGTCACACACGAAGCCGTGGCCCACAGCGCTGAAGTCAACACATGGTGTCCCCTGCTCACGCACTTGAGCGGAGGCATTGCCGATGCCCAAATACGTCATGTGGGCACCTTGGGTGGTTCGCTCGCCAACAACGACCCTGCGGCTTGTTGGCCTGCCGGTGTGCTGGCCTGCGGGGCCACCGTAATCACCACCCAGCGCGAGATACCCGCCGATGATTTTTTCATCGGCTTATTCACCACTGCCCTGCAAGCGGGCGAGTTGATCTTGGGCGTGAAATTCCCGCCCATTGCCTCGGGCCACTACCTCAAGTACGAACAAGCGGCATCACGCTTTGCCTTAGTGGGGGTCGCTGTGACGCGTAGCGCACAACAAACCGTGCGCGTGGCCGTCACAGGTTTGGGTCAGGGCGTGATGCGCTGGCAAGCCGCCGAAGACGCGCTCAGCGCGCAGTGGCGCGTGTCCGCTTTGGATGGCCTATTCCTCGCCGACACACAGGCCATGGGCGATGTGCACGCCAGCGCCAGCTACCGTGTCCATCTGGCCGCCGTGTTGTGCCGCCGCGCCGTGGCACACCACACCGGTGAATCACCCGCCATGCCACGCGGAGCCAAACCGCGTGCGATGCAAACTGTTCAAACCACCGCCACTGCCACCGCCAACACCACGCCACCCGGCCACACCCTGCAAGGCGAACATGTGTTGAAGGCCAGCTTGCTCCACGTGTGGCAAGCCCTGCTCGACCCGGCCATCTTGCAAATGAGCATTCCGGGCTGCTCGGCCATGCGTTTGCTTAAAGCCAACCACTACCAAGCCACAGTCAAAGTGGGCTTGGGCCCGGTGTCGGCCAAGTTCGAAACCCTGGTGCAGTTGCACCCCGACATCGCACCCACGCAGGGTTCTACGCAAGCGCGCTGCGGCTTGGATGTGTCGGGGCAAGCCGGTGCGCTGGGCAGTGGTCAGGCGCAAGTGCAAGTGCGGTTAGAACAAATCGGTCCACACACACGTTTGCGTTGGTCGGCCCAACCACAGCTGCAAGGCACCTTGGCGCAACTTGGCAACCGGCTGGTGCAAGCCAGTGCACAGCGCTTGAGCGAACAATTTTTTGAACGCTTTGCACAGGCCCTATCGGGTGAAGCACCGAGGGGTGGGGTTTGGTTTTTCTTTTATGCTTTGTCTCAACCGCTGCGCCGCTGGTGGCAGCACTTTTTCAGGAAATAAAGTCCGATGACTTCTTCTCACGACGCGCCTCGCCATGACCATTACAGCGCACCGCTGAACTTTCAACACTGGACCGATGAGCACGCCCATTTGCTCAAGCCGCCCGTCGGCAACCAACAGATTTGGAAGAACTCCGATTTGATTTGTACCGTGGTCGGTGGCCCCAACCAGCGCACCGACTTCCATGTGGACCCGTTCGAAGAATATTTCCACCAGTTCAAAGGCAATGCCTCGTTGCTGATTGCCGACCGTGGCAAGTTCGAGCGCGTGCATTTGCGCGAAGGTGATGTGTTCTTGCTGCCCGCTTTTGTGCGCCACTCACCCCAACGCCCCGAAGCAGGGAGCATGTGCACCGTGATTGAACGCACCCGCCCCGTCGGCGTGGTGGATGCTTTTGAGTGGTACTGCGCCGAGTGCGGCCATCTGGTGGCGCGCCGCGAGTTGCAACTGCAAAGCATTGTGGAAGATTTGCCCAAGGCCTTCGCCTCGTTTTACGACACGGCCGACAGCCAACGCACCTGCCCGCATTGCGCCACGGTGCACCCTGGCAGAGACTGGCACACTTGGCACCAACGTTGCGCCCATAATTTCCCCAACACAACCGCTTGATTTTTGAAATAACACAGGAGACTTCCCCCCATGTCACAAACCACCCTCAAAGCCATTTGCGCAGCCGCCATTGCCACCTGCGCCTTGGCCACCACCTCGGCCTCGGCCCAAGTGAAGATTGGTTTCATGTCAACCTTGTCAGGCCCTGCCGCCTCCTTGGGGCAAGACATGTACGACGGTTTCATGCTGGGGGTGGAACATGCCGGTGGCAAGCTGGGTGGCGCCGCCATTGAAGTGCTCAAGGAAGACGACCAACTCAAGCCTGAGTTGGGCGTGCAAATCGTCAGCAAGTTCATCGAGCGTGACAAGGTCGACATCGTCACGGGCGTGACCTTCTCCAACGTGATGATGGCCGTGGCCAAGCCCTTGGCCGATGGCAAAGCCGTGTTCGTTGGCTCCAATGCCGGCCCAGCACCTTTGGCGGGTGCACAGTGCAATGCCAATTTCTTCTTCACCTCGTGGCAAAACGACATGCAAGCCGAAGTGGTGGGCAAATACGCCACCGACAAAGGCTACAAGAACGTCTACATCATGGCGCCCAACTACCAATCGGGCAAAGACAATGTGGCCGGCTTCAAGCGCTATTTCAAAGGCGGTGTGGCGGGCGAGGTCTACACCACCGTCAACCAACCTGACTACTCTGCTGAAATTGCGCAAATGCAAGCGGCCAAGCCCGACGCCTTGTTTGTGTTCTACCCCGGCGGCATGGGCGTGAACTTTGTCAAACAAATGCGCCAAGCCGGTTTGCTGGGTCAAATTCCGTTGTTGTCCGTCTCCACCACCGATGGCTCGACCATTCCAGCGCTGAAAGAAACCGCACTCGGCGTGATCTCGGGCACCTTCTGGGGGCCTGACTTCAACAACGCTGCGAGCAAAAAGTTTGTCGCCGACTTCGAGAAAAAGTACAACCGCATTCCATCGCAATACGCGGCACAGTCCTACGACTCGGCCTTGTTGATTGACAGCGCCTTGAAGAAAACCGGCGGCAAAGCCAGTGACAAAAATGCCTTGGCCGCTGCCCTGCGCGCGGCCGACTTCAAGTCGGTGCGCGGCAACTTCCGTTTCAACAAAAACGGCTTCCCCATCCAGGACATGCACGTGTTTGAAGTGGCCAAAGACGCACAAGGCCGTGTGTCGCTCAAAACTGCCTCCACACCGCTCAAAGACTTGGCCGATCCTTATGTGAAAGATTGCCCGCTTAAGTAAACACGGCTTTGTCACACACACCGGGGTTGGCTTGGCTGCAAACCCCGGTTCTTTTTTAAAGATTGCATGAGTTTCAATTTGCTGTTGGCGCAGAGCCTCAATGGGCTGCAGTTTGGTGTGCTGTTGTTTTTAATGGCCGCTGGCTTGACTTTGGTCTTCGGGATCATGAGCTTCATCAACCTCGCCCATGGTGCGCTCTATATGTTTGGCGCTTACTTTGCGGCCTTGGTGTTTGCTGCGTCGGGCTCGTTTGCATTGGCCTTGTTGGCTGCCGCGCTTGGTGTATTTGTGTTGGCGGCGCTGCTCGATGCAGGCGGCCTGGCCGTGCTGCACAAGCGCGACCACCTCGACCAAGTGCTGGCCACCTTTGGCATGGTGTTGTTCAGCAACGAGTTTGTACGCTGGGCTTGGGGCAACTCGCCCTTGTTCATGGACACGCCCGATGCGCTATCGAACTCGGTGCAAATTTTTGGCTTCAACTACCCCGCTTACCGCTTTGCCATCATCGGTGCGGGCTTGGCGGTGGCACTGGGTTTGTATGCGCTGATTGAGCGCACCCGCATTGGCATGCTGATTCGTGCAGGCGCCAGCAACCGCGAGATGGTGTCGGCACTGGGCGTGAACATTGGCTGGCTGAACCGTTTTGTATTTGCCTTGGGCGCTGGACTGGCCGGTCTGGCGGGTGCCATGGTGGGTCCGATTTTGTCGATCCAACCCGGCATGGGCGAACCGATTTTGGTGCTGACCTTGGTGGTCATCGTCATCGGTGGCATTGGCTCGATTCGCGGTGCATTTTTAGGCGCCTTGGTGGTCGGCGTGGTCGACACGCTGGGCCGTGTGTTGCTGCCGATTTGGTTGCGCGAATTGTTTGATGCCTCAATAGCCAATGCCGCAGGCCCGGCTCTGGCCTCCATGCTGGTGTATTTGTTGATGGTCTTGGTGTTGGCTTTCAAACCCGATGGCCTGTTTCCTGTGAAGGCGCGTCAGCAATGAGTACCTTGCACACACCCGCGGGCACACACCCGCAAGCATCATCACGCACGAGCTTGCGCACCGCCTTGGCGGGTCTGCTCATCGCTGCCCTAGCCGCTGTGCCGGTGTATGCCTGGTTCACGCAAGACGTGTACGCCCTCACCTTGTTTGGCCGCATCTTGGCCTTTGGCTTGGCCGCGCTGGGCTTGAACTTGGCCTTGGGCTTTGGCGGCATGGTGAGCTTGGGCCACGCCATGTACATGGGCTTGGGCGCTTATGCCGTAGGCATTTTGTCGAGCATGGGACTGCACTCAGGCTGGCTACACATGGTCACGGCTGTACTGGTGACGGTGCTGATTGCCGCGCCTTTGGGCTGGGTGGCACTGCGCACCCAAGGCATTGCCTTCATCATGATCACGCTGGCGTTTGCACAGCTGTTTTATTACGTGTTCGTCAGCCTCAAAGCTTTTGGCGGTGACGACGGCATCAGCTTGCAGCAGCTCAGTGATTTTGGTTTTTTAACAGGGAATAAATTCGCCATTTATGTGTCGCTGCTCATCACCGTGCTGCTGGCTCTGTGGGTGTTGCAGCATGTGGTGGACTCTCGCTTTGGCTTGGTCTTGCGTGCCACCAAGGTGAATGAACGACGCGTGCAAGCACTGGGCGCGCGCAGCTTGCCATACCGCATCACGGCCTATGTGATCTCGGCGGTGTTATGCGCCTTGGCAGGCTTCTTCTTGGCCAACCTCACCGGTTTTGTGTCACCTGCCATGATGACTTGGGCGGTCTCGGGCGAGCTGATTGTGATGGTGTTATTGGGTGGCATGGGCAGCGTGTTTGGCCCCGTGGTGGGGGCTTTTGCGCTGCTGCTGACGGAAGAAGGTTTGAAGCTGTTGACCGAGCGCTGGCCCATGATCTTGGGCCCGCTGATTGTGTTGATCGTGGTCTACCTCAAGCGCGGGCTCTGGGGCCTGCTGGAGGAGCGTTGAGATGAGCAGCTTGTTAGAAGTACGCGGCTTGGTGAAAAACTACGGCGGTCTGCGCGTGACCGACCAGGTCAACCTCAGCCTCAAATCTGGACACATCCATGCTTTGATTGGCCCCAATGGCGCGGGCAAGACCACTTTGGTGAATCAAATCGTGGGCGAGGTGCGCAGCGATGCCGGCCAGATTTTTCTCAAAGGCCAAGACATCACGCATTGGTCAGTGGCCAAACGCGCGCGTGCAGGTTTGGGCAGGTCGTACCAAATCAACTCGATCATTCCTGAATTCACCGCCTTAGAAAACGTGTTGCTGGCCGTGCAAACTGCGCAAGGCCATAACTTTCATTTCTGGCAAGCCGCCACCGCGCAACGCGATTTGGTGCAACGCAGCGACGCCGTGTTGGACCTTCTGGGTTTGCTGCCCTTGCGTCAGCAACGCGTGCGCGATTTGTCTTATGGCCAGCAACGCCAAATTGAATTGGCCATGGCTGTGGCGTCAGAGCCTGACGTGCTGTTGCTGGACGAACCCATGGCAGGTCTGGGCCCCGCCGAAACACAGCACATGATTGATGTGCTGAAAAGCCTGCGCCAACAGTTTGCGATTTTGCTGATCGAACACGACATGCATGCCGTGTTCTCGCTGGCCGACGAAGTCAGTGTGCTGGTTTATGGCCAAGTGGTGCTGTGCGACACGCCAGAAGCCGTGCGTGGTAGCGAGGTGGTGCGTGAAGCCTATTTGGGCGACGAGGAGCTGAGCGCATGAGCACGCCACTGCTAGAAATACGCCAAGCCACCAATGGCTATGGCGCCAGCCAGGTGTTGTTTGACATGGGCTTGTGCGTGCAAGCCGGTCAATGTGTCAGCCTGCAAGGGCGCAACGGCATGGGCAAGACCACCACCCTCAAAAGCCTCATGGGCTTGTTGCCGCTGTGGCAAGGCGAGGTCCTGTGGCAAGGTCAGGCCATTCAACAGCTTCCCCCGCACCGCATTGCGCAGCTGGGCATTGGCTTGGTGCCAGAAGGTCGACAAATTTTTCCCAACCTCACGGTGTGGGAAAACTTGGTGGCCACGGCGCGTCCTGCCCGTGCGGGCCACAAGGCTTGGAACTTGGAGCGCGTGTACGCCTTCTTTCCGCGCTTGGCCGAACGCAAAAACAACTTTGGCAACCAACTCTCAGGTGGCGAACAACAAATGCTGGCGATTGGCCGCGCCTTGATGACCAACCCGCTGCTGCTGATCTTGGACGAAGCCACCGAAGGTTTGTCGCCCTTGATTCGCGAAGAAATTTGGGCTGCCTTGAACGTGCTGCGCAGCGAAGGGTTGTCGATCTTGGTGACTGACAAAAACATGCAACAACTGCTCACCTTGTGCGACGTGCACTATGTGATGGAAAAAGGTCGTTGCGTATGGTCGGGCGACTCTGCCGCGTTCCGAGCGGACACCAGTGTGCGTGAGCGTTATTTAGCGGTGTAACCGCATGCCTTGCCCTGTGCATGGCAAGGCCTCATCGTTTGCGCTTGCGTCTGAGTCGGCTCTTCAACCAAACACCACCGGCGCAAAGTGGCGCTCCACCGTCGCCAACAAACTCAGGCCCACCACCCAGGATGTTTTGGGGTTATCGGGGGATGGACGGTTGGTGATATCGGCGTGCATCTCCCCAAACGCGCCCGTGGCATGCACAAGATGTGTGTTGCCCTTGGCCTGTGGGTCGACCACGATGCGCACTTGTGTGCGCTCAAAGCCCGAACCTGCCAACGCCAAACTAGCTGCCACATTCAGGTTTTGCGGGTAGCGCAGCGCTGCTTCGCGTGCATGGCCATCAAACAACACCACGTCCTCAGTCAGCGGTTGTGAAATG